>Ga0209254_10004117_pt1 | contig 13287 bp, 9 predicted proteins | sample FrelakmetDIP11DI_FD_187148 | JGI IMG/M metagenome (GOLD analysis project Ga0209254, IMG submission 187148) | Freshwater lake sediment microbial communities from the University of Notre Dame, USA, for methane emissions studies - DIP11 DI (SPAdes)... | ecosystem: Environmental > Aquatic >...
CAGGGGCACCGAGCCGCCATCGGGGCCCGGCCCCGGCGCGAAGCCGGATGGCGCGAAAGTGGCGCCCGCGTTCGGCCACGGCACCGGCGGCACCAGCGGCGGCGCAAGCGCGACGCGGCCTTCAGCGAACATGCGGGCCTGCCCCGCGTAGCAGTGCGAGTCGGAGCCGCCGATGGCGAACGCTCCCCAGCGGACGCTGACGAAGGCCGTCAGCAGCAGCGCCCCGGCGGTGACCGACAGGCAGGCCACACGCGAAGACCGTCCGCGCGGCGTGGAGGGGGCGCCCGTCACGGGATCAGCCCTTCTCGGACGTGTGCGGGCGCCAGCCGCCGAATCGGTAGCCGGCCAGTACCCGCAGGGCGCGAACGCCGTCGCGCCAGCCGATCTTCTTGCCTTCGGCGCGCCGGCGCGGCGTGAAGTGCACCGGGAGTTCCTGGATGCGGTGGCCGGCGAGGAGCAGCTTGGCGGTGATCTCCGGCTCGATATCGAATCGGTTCGACTCGAGTTCGAGCGCGCGGGCCACCTCCGCCCGCATGATCTTGTAGCAGGTTTCCATGTCGGTGATGCGGGCGCCAAACAGCAGATTCGTCGTCATCGTCAGCGTGCGGTTGGCGACGACGGTCAGCAAGGGCGCATCAGGGCGGCCCGCCAGGAAGCGCGACCCGAAGACGACGTTCGTGGCGCCGCCGAGAATCGGCGCCACGAGGGCGGCCAGTTGCGCGGGATCGAGTTCGAGGTCCGCGTCCTGAATCGCCACAATCGTCCCGCGCGCGTGCCGCAGGCCGAGGCGGATGGCCGCGCCCTTGCCCGCGTTCCGCTCGGCGTGGAGAATTCGAACGATGTCGCCCCGGTCCGGGAGCGCGTCGAGCACCTCCCGGGTGCCGTCGCTGGAGCCGTCGTTGATGACCACGATCTCGCGGGATACGGGCAGGTCGACCGTCATCAGACGGTCGATCACCAGCGCGACGGTCCGGGCCTCGTTGAAGACCGGGACGAGGATCGAGAGAAGTTCCGGGGCGGCCATGCTCGCGAGCAAGTGTACCGCCCCGGTTCCGGTTCTGCCAACTCTCCAGTTACTTCTTGCCGGCGTCCGTCCCCGACACGACTTCGAAGGCACCGGGCTCGATTGCGCTGGCAACGCCGGGAGCGGGCGGCGGGATTTCGTGCCGCACCGGCTTGATGTGCCGCAGGTAAACGACCACCGCGTGAAGGTCCTCGTCGCTCCAGTTGGAGAACTGTGCCCACGGCATCGCGGTGTGGGAAATCGAGCGGCCGTCCGGAAAGACGCCGCTCCTGAGGACCCGCTTCACGTCCTCGTCGGTCCGGCGCGCCAACCCGGTCTCCGCGTCCGGCGTGAGATTGCGGGACACGATGGCGCCGTGCGTGTTCGTGACGAACTTGCGGCCGCCGGCCAGATACATGTCAGGCATCGGGCCCTGCGGACCCGGCGTGACGTGGCAGCCGGTGCAATCCGTGCTCAGCAGCACGTAGCGCCCCCGCTCGGCGAGCGCGCGCACTGCCGGGTCGGCGATGCCGTCCACCGGAGGCGCCATCGCCGCCTCGAGGTTGATGAACTCCTCCGGCGCGGTGCTCATGAGCGGAGGGACGAAGTACAGGAATCCGGCGAACCCGCCCGCGGCGAGGACGACGACCGCCAGGGCGACCCACTTCAGCAAGCGCTTCATATTGCCCTCCTTCACCGCACCGCGGCAGCCTGCCCGCTGGCTGGCGTGCCGGCCGAGCCGGCGTTGCCGGCGAAGATGACGATGGGGAAGTCCTTGCCGCCGATCAGCATCTGGAACTTCGCGCCCATGTAGGCGAAGAACCCCAGCCGCTCCGGCGGCGGAATCTGGTTCTTCACGGGTGGGATCGTCCGCAGGTAGGCGACGATCGCGTCCTGGTCCTGCGGGGTCAGGTGCGCGTAGGCTGGCCAACCCATGGGGAAGGGGAGCATGCGCGAACCGTCACGCTTCATGCCGTGCGTGAGCGCCTGCTTGATGTCGCTGTCGCTGGCCCGGCCCAGGCCCGTCTCGTTGTCCGAGGTGAGGTTCGCGGAAACGACATCACCCCAGACGACAAGCCGCATTTTCACGCCGCCGGCGAAGTGCAGACCGGGAAGGGCCCGGCCTTCGCGGTCGGCCGGGCTGTGGCAGTGCCCGCAGGCCATCGTGGCGACCAGCGAGCGGCCACGCTGCACGGGCGAGGCCGCATCGGCGTCCGCCTGCCTGGCGTAGTGGGCCTTCAGTTCGTCGGCGGTCATCTCCCAGACCGGCTTGCGCGCCAGCGACACGACGTAGTTGGCCACGTCCCAGAGATCGCCATCCTTGGCGGTGTCGGCGAACGACGGCATGGGCGTGCCGTCGATGCCCGTCTTCAGGCGCATGTAAATGTCGGCCGCGGTCCGCCCGCCGCGAAACGCCCACGGCTCGGTGAGGTTCGGGGCGAACGACTCGTGGCCCCAGTCGTCACGGAGCCCGACCGCTACCGCGTCGGCGGCGCTGCCGGCATCTCCGTGGCAGGCGCCGCAGGCGAGCGCGTCGTACGCCGCGCGGCCCTTCTCGACGCTTGCCGGAGTCGGGGGCACGGCCCGCCCCGCGGCCACGGGCATCGCGCGCTCGCTGGCGAAGCGCGGCGAGAACTGCTTCACGTACCCGACGAGCGCGCGCATCTGGACGTCGCTCATGAGGTGCTTCCAGCCAAGCATGGAGGTGCCCGGCAACCCGTCGGCGACGGCGAGGTACAGGTCGTCGTCGGTCGGGAGCGAGCCCGAGGCCGTCGTCCGGAACTTGTAGATGCCGCCCGTGAAGTCGCGTGGCCTCGGATTGAGCGCGTCGGCCGCCGGGCCGTGGCCTCGGCCGTCCGTGCCATGGCAGCTGGCGCAGGACTTGTCGTACAGCTGCTTGACGTCTGTCGGCGGGACTTCAGCTGGGGGTTGCGCCACGCCGGCAGCCGCTGCGAGGAGCGCGAGGCTGACGGCGAACAACGCAATCCAGCGCAAGCCCGAAGGCGCTGGGGGCATGTGTCCTCCGGTCAAGGTGCGCGCGGTGCGCGATACTTCGGATGGACGTTATTCTAACCCCGATTGTTCAAGTCGGTGTCTACTGTTTCAGCCAGGCGCGGCGCCGCACCTCCACGCCGACGCGCCGCATCCAGGCCAGTTCCTCTTCGGACATCGGTCCGAGTTCGCGCGCCGCGAGGGCCTGTTCGACGTGCTCAGCCGATGCCGGTCCTGTCGCGCAGACATCGACGCCCGGATGAGAGAGCACGAAGCGGTAGCAGTCGCCCGCCGTAGGCGTTCGCTCGCCGGCCGGCGTCAGGCGGGGATCCAGCAGTTGTCCCCAGCTGGTTCCCGTGAAGGAGACCACTCCGGGCGGGTTCTCAGCGGGCAACTGCGGGAAGACGTCGCGTTCGGCGCCGGGGTGCGCCGCGCTATAGCGGAGGTGGAGGATGTCGTAGTCGCCGCTGGCGGAGAGGGTGGCGGCGAGAGGGCGGTTGTGGCTCGAGACGGCGACGAAATTGATGAGGCCGCGGCGCTGCAGCGTGCGCGCGGCATCGAGGATGCGCGGGCTCATGCCGCGGTTCCAGAAACCAAGGAGCAGCACGTCAGCGTGGCCGTATCCGATCCGCCTGAGCGCGCGCTCGACGCTCCAGGTGAGCACGGGGCCGAATCGTGCGTACGACTGAACGGCCAGCATGAATCGATCCCTCGCTGGCGCGAGATGCCGCAGGGCCTCGGCGAACGCCGCCGTCCGGATCGAGCCCCAGTAGACGTACGTCATGCCCGACTCGACTGCGCGTTCCACCGCCGCGGCTGGCACCCCGTACGACGCACTGATGCCCAGCGGCCCGACCGTGATTCCCGTCCGGCCCAGCGTCCTGTCCTCGAATCGCATGCTTCTTGGGGTCCTCTTCCCGAATCCCGAGTCCTAATCAGATAACCAGCACGACCTTCCCGTACGCCCCCGCTTCCATCACGGCGCCGTGCGCTGCCGCCGCGTCGGCGAGGGAGAACTCCAGGCCGACCACCGGTGTGAGGGTGCCATTCGCCAGCCCCGCGTCGAGCGCCGCATGGATGCGCACGCGGTCTTCCGCCGTCGCGTTCATCAGCGTCATCCCCAGGATCGCCGCATCCCGTCCCATCGTCTGCCTCGGGTCGATCTCCACCCGGCCGCGATTGCCGACGACGACGACCCGGCCGCCGCGCGCGAGCAGGCCCAGGTCTTTGTCGAGGTTGACGTTGGCCAGCATCTCGATGACGACATCAACGCCGCGGCCTCCGGTGGCGGCGAGAATCGCGGCCAGATAGTCGGGCGATCGATGGTCGAACACCTCGTGAGCGCCCTGTGCCATGACGAGGGATCGGCCGCGATCGGTGCCGGCGGTGGCGAGCACCCGCATGCCCGTGGCCCGAGCAATCTGGATCGCGGCGATCCCGACTCCGCCGCTGCCGCCGTGGACGAGAATGGACTCTCCGGGACGCGCGCCGGCGCGATCCACGATGGACCGATATGCGGTGGCGTAGGCGACGTTGACGGCCGCGCCCTGCGAGAAAGTCAGGCGCGTCGGCAACGGGTGCACGTGAGCCGGCGCGCACAAGGCCCGCTCGGCGTACGTGCCGTTGAGCGGCGTCGCGGCCGTCCCGCTGAGGTAGACGCGGTCGCCGACCGACCAGCCGGCCACGCCAGGGCCGACGGCCTCGATGACGCCCGCGCCGTCGAGGCCGGGCACATAGGGGAGGGTGGGGTTCCGGCCTTGCGCGGCCGATCGGATGTACACGTCGACCGGGTTCACGCCCGCGGCGTGCAGCCGGACGACGAGCTGGCCCCCGCCGGGGATTGGATCGGGTATCTCTTCCAGGACGAGCACTTCAGGCCCGCCCGTCCGCCGCACGCAGATCGCGTTCATGGCTTCCCCTCCCGCTCACCCGCCGGGGTTCACCCTCGCGGCCGGGCCCTGCCCGGCTGCGAATGATAATATCGACGGCAGATTGGGGACCAGCACAGAATCGGCAGGCACCATGTCAGCGACAGAACGTCACAGGACCACCGGCGTCAACGTGGGCGGGGTCACCGTCGGCGGCGGCGCGCCCATTGTCGTCCAGTCGATGTGCAACACCGATACGGCCGATATCGACTCGACCCTCCGGCAGTGCCTCGAGCTGTGGCAGGCCGGGTCCGAGATGCTGCGCGTGACGGTGAACCTGCCGGAGGCCGCCGAGGCCGTGCCGTCGTTGAAGCGCCGGCTCCTGCTGGCAGGCTGCACCGCGCCCCTTATCGGCGATTTCCACTACAACGGCCACATCCTGCTGACGAAGTTCCCGAAGTGCGCCGCATCCCTCGACAAGTACCGGATCAACCCCGGCAACGTCGGGACCGGCAGGCGGCGCGACGAGCAGTTCTCGACCATCTGCAAGGCGGCCGTCGACCACGGCAAGCCCGTGCGCATCGGCGTCAATGGGGGATCGCTGAACCAGGACCTCGTCATGCGCAAGATGCAGGAGAACACCGACAAGGACCTTGGCCTCACCTCCGAGCAGATCGTCAACGACTGCATGGTGATCTCGGCGCTCGAGTCGACGGAGCTGGCGCTGGAGGCGGGTCTCGGAACGGGCCAGATCATCATCTCCTGCAAGGTGTCGAAGCCACGCGACCTCATCGCCGTCTACCGCGATCTGGCCCGGAGGACCACCCAGCCGCTCCATCTCGGGCTGACCGAGGCCGGCATGGGCATCAAGGGCCTCGTGTGGTCGGCCTCCGCGATGGGCGTGCTGCTCGCCGAGGGGATCGGCGACACGATCAGAATCTCGCTGACGCCCAGGCCGGGCGGCGATCGCCGCGACGAAGTCTACGCGTCGTGCGAACTGCTGCAGGCGCTCGGCCTGCGCGCGTTCGCGCCGAGCGTGACGGCGTGCCCCGGCTGCGGACGCACGACGAGCACCACGTTCCAGGAACTGGCCGAGCGGATTCAGGACTACATCCGCGAGATGATGCCCGAATGGAAGGCCCGCCATGAAGGCGTCGAGACGATGACGCTCGCCGTGATGGGATGCGTGGTGAACGGGCCAGGCGAGTCGAAGGCGGCGAATATCGGCATCAGCCTGCCCGGAACGGGCGAGGCCCCGACGTGCCCCGTCTTCATCGACGGGCGGCACGCGACGACGTTGCGCGGTACGCCCGACGAACTCTCCGACGCGTTCCGCGCGCTGGTCGACGAGTACGTGGCGGAGAAGTACCCGCGCAAATAGGGACTAGGCGCTCGGCGCTAGTAAGTCGTACCTCACTCTGCGCGGACTCCCACGCGGTGACAGCCGCGTCCGACTAGCCCCTAGCGCCTAGCCCCTAGTCCTTGTCACTTCGGCAGCATCACCGCCTTCGCGCTGCCGTAATAGATGCCGTTGAACAGGAACTTGAACGTGGCGTGCGGCTGGGCGCGGAACGTGATCTCCGGCGTGAAGATGAACACCTTGCCCTTGCCGTAGCGCACGTCGAGCGCGGCGGCGAGCCCCTTCAGATACTGCTGGCCCCACGCCCACCCGCTCCTGAGAGGCTTGTCCGACGCGATCCAGCCCACCGGCTTGACGCCTTTGAGCACGCCGTCCGGTCCCAGTTTCAGGGCTGGGCTGTTCTCCCACATCACGTCGACGCTGGCATCGAAGCCGTACGCCAGCGGGTTGGTCGGGTCGACGTTCATGGACAGCACCGAGCCGGGCACGAAGAACTTGTCGTTCGGCAGCCGGCGCTCGACACCGTTGACGAGCTCGGTCAGGCCGCTGGCCACGGGGATGCCCAGGTGCGCCGCGATGTTCGCCGAGTCTCCGATCGCGACGATCGTGCCGCCGTCCTCGACGAACTTCTTGAGCATCGGGACAGTCGTCTCCGCCGTCACCCGCCCCTGGCGTCCCTGGTATTCCGCCGGGATGTTCGAGGGACCGGCCTGGGCGCCACGGCCTCCCGCCCCCGCGGCCGCCGCCATGCCGCCCCCGCGTCCGCCGCCTTCAGCCTCGCCCGGCGGTGCCGGGATCGCCCCGTCCGGGAAAATGAGGACGTCGTATTTCTGAATGAGGTTGCCCGCATCGAGCGTGGGCGGGAACACGACGTCGAACTTCACCGGATGAGTCTGCTCGAGAATGTACCGGATCCAGCCCGAAGGCATCGACCCGCCGTACTGATCCCACAGGCCGATGCGAACCGGATTCAGCTTCAGCGCCTCGCCGGCGGGCTTGACGGCCGTCGCGTCGAAGCCGATGCCGAGCTCGGCGGCGAGTGTCTCCACCAGCGCCTTCGTCGTGGGCTTCGACGGAATGTAGATCGTGCCCGCCTCCCACGTCTTGCCGCCAGCGGTGAACGGCGCCTTCAGCCAGTAGACGTCTTCCTTCGCCGCCAGGAGCCGCGCCGTGGCCGTGAACGCGTCGGTGAGTCGATGGCTCAGCAGATAGCCGGCCGCCGCGCCTCTGGCCGGCGCGGTGACCTTGCCGCCGCCGAGCGCGATGGGCGTCCGCGGGAGCTTTTCGAACGGGCCGTCGAAGGGTTCGAGCAGGCGGTCGACTTTCACGCCCATCTGGAACGCGAGCGTGTAGCCGGTGACGTCGTACGGCGGCCTCGGCGGGCCGCCCGGGTACAGGAAGTCGTTCGGATGATCCTGCGGCTCCAGCATGTCGCGCAGGTGCGGGCGGAACGCCTGCGCCGCCTTGATGATGTAGGACCCGGCGGGGTAGTTCCTGCCCGCGACGGTGAACGCCGACGTCGCGCGGTGAATGTCGATGCCGCCCTTGATGAGCGCATTGACGAAGCGCGTGGCGGTATTGAAGTCGGCCTGGTCGGCCGGGATGATGTAGCCCCGCGGATCGCGCCGCTCGGGCGTCAGCATGCCGGCGTAGTACTTGGGATCCGCGCCGCCGCGACCGCCGCCTCTGCCCGCCATCGCCGCGGCGGCCGGCCCGGCATCCGCCGCGGCCTTCGCCTTCGCCTCGTCAATCCAGTCCGGCTGGACGGTCCAGTTGTCCCGGCTGCCGCGCTCGATGGAGTTCCGGCCCATCTTGTAGATGCGGTAGAGGAAGTCCTCGCGGTGCTTCGAGGCGACGTCGAGAATCGCCCGGTTCACCGACAGGACGTAGTCGATCGACTGGCGCTGCCGCCACACCGTCTGCGGCGGGATCGGCAGCGGGAGGTCCTGTCGCGGCAGCTGGTTGTCGAGGACGAGGCTGACCACGCCCGGCGTCGGGCTGCCGATGATCTCGGTGAGGATGCCCACCATGTTGTGGAAGCCCGTCGTCGTGCGCGATCCTCCGTTGAACCACGTCGAGTAGCCGGCCCCGGAACGCATCGTCGCCCCGGCTTTGCCCTCGGTGACGAAACGGTTGTGGATCGAGGTCGAGACCAGATCGATGCCCATCGGCACCAGCGGGTCGTAGTTGTAGTTGAACGGGTCGCGGAAGGGGGGCACGAAGATCACCGTCCCGGCCGGGCCGGTCTGGTGCTGGTTGTACATGATCTGCGGGTTCCACTCGTTGTAGAGCTGGCGGCTGGTCACCTCGGTTTCCGGCAGGTTGTTCATGTACGAGTCGCGGTTGTTGTCGTGGCCCGCGTACTTCTCGTAGAGGACGGGGAGCCCGGCCGTCGACCGCTGCTTCTCGTCGGGCTGGCGCATGTACCAGTTCGACACGAGTTCCATGCCGTCCGGGTTGACGTTCACTACCAGCGTGATGACGTCGTTCAGGAAGCGCAGCGTCTCGGGGTCGTTCCGGCTCGCCATCTGGTGGAGGAACGTGAACATCCCCTGTCCGTTGATCACCTCGGTGCCGTGCAGGCCGCTGTCGATCCAGACCACCGCCTTGCCTTCGGCCGCGAGCTTCCGGGCCTCCTCCTCGGAGAGACCCTCGGCCCGCGCCAGCCGATTGGCGATGTCCTTGTAACGGGCGAGGTTCTTGTGGTTCTCCGGTGACGTGACTATCGCCATCAGCATGGGCCGCCCTTCGGCCGTCTTGCCGATCTCCACGACCTTGATCCGGTCCGATTCCCTGTCCAGCGTGGCGAGGTACTCCTGCAACTGCGTGTAGTTCGCCAGGAAGTAGTCGTCGCCGGCGGTGTAGGTCTTGCCGCCGACGGTGAACTGCGGAGGCGTGATTGTCGACTGCGTGTGGACCGCGGGCGCCGCCAGCATCGTGGCCAGCAGCACCAGCACGAGTACGGGAAGTCGATGAGTGCGCATCTGGGAGTCCTCTCTCCGGGTGAGACCAGACAAGACAGCACGCGTAACATAACCCGTTTGGCGCCGAAAATCTAATGCGGTCGCACCCCGTGGTAAGCTCGCACGAATACGCGATGATTCCGCACGCCGAGCGACGCCTGCTTCTCGTCTTCGCCCATCCTGACGACGAGTCCGTGTTCGCGGCCGGGCTGGCCTGCGAGACCGTCTCCAGGGGCGGCCGCGTGGCCCTGTGTACCGCGACGCCGGGTGACCGGGGCAAGGTCGGCGACCCGCCGGTCTGTTCCAGGGAGCGGCTCGGTGCCGTGCGCCAGGCCGAACTGATGGCGGCGTGCGCGGAACTCGGCATCGCCACGGTGCGTGTGCTCGGCTACCCGGATCGCGGCCTGGCCTGCGCGCCCGCCGGCACCATTCGCCGCCAGCTGGTTGAACTCATCCGCGCCGTGCGACCGCAGGTGGTCGTCACGTTCGATCCGAACGGATCGAACCTGCATCCGGATCACGTGGCCATCAGCCGCTTCACCTCCGACGCGGCGGCGGCGGCGGGAGACTCCCGGTGGTTTCCTGAACTCGGCGCGGCCCACGCCGCGCCCCGCCTGCTGTGGACGCTGCCGGTCCGCCCCTGGGAACTCCTGCGCCGAACCGAACCGGCCCTCGAACCCGGCGTCGACATCGCGGTCGACGTGTCGGCCTTCGTGGCCCGCAAAGAGGCTGCGCTGAAGGCGCATCGGACGCAGCACCAGAGCCTCGACCGAATCTTCTTCTCGAAGCCGGACGTCACGCGACTGCTCGGCGTGGAGATGTTCCGGCAGGCGTTCGGGCCGCCGATCGTTGCGCGGCCGGCCGCCGATGTCTTCGCGGGCCTCGCGCCCACTTCAGGGAGGCGGTTTCAGGACCCGTTCTCGCGAACCGGGTCAGCCGCCGTGCGCAGGTCGTGAAGCCGGTCCTTCTGATAAGGAGTCTGTGATGCGACGTGTGTTGATCATCCTGTTCGTGTTGAGCATGCTGGCCCTCGCGCCGATCGGAGCCCAGCAGGTCGCGACGAAACCTGCCGCCCAGGCCGCACCCGCCGCGGCGGCTTCGCAGAAGCCCGATGGCGCCCCGGCCGCGGTGCCGACTCCACGGCCGATGGAATTGGCCGACATCATCGCCTGGAAGAACATCGCCGCGGCCGCGTTCTCCAACGACGGGCGCTGGGTGGCCTACCGCCTGTCACCGCTCGAGGGCGACAGCGATGTGTTCGTGAAAGCGACCGACAGCGACAAGGTCTACAAGTTCCCGGTGGGCGAAGCGCCTTCGGCGGGCGGCGCGCCGGGCGTGCCCGGCGAATCAGGTCCCCCGCCAGCGACGCTGCGGTTCTCGGAAGACTCGAAGTGGGTGGCGTTCATGGTGTATCCGAGCCGGGCCGAGGGCCAGCGGCTGCGTCGCCAGCGCCGGCCCATTCAGGCCAAGGTGCAGCTGCTCGATGTGGCCTCGGGCAAGGACGTGACCATCGAGAACGTCCGCCGCTTCGCGTTCGCGGGCGAGCGGGGCGGCTGGATTGCGCTGCAGAAGGCCCCGGCCACGAGCGGCGCGCCCGGCGGGAGCGCCGTTCCGTCGCCTGGCGGCGCTCCGGCCGCCGGAGCGGGCGCGGCCAGCGATCGGCCGAAAGGCGCGGACCTCATCCTGCGCGACCTGGCCACCGGGCGCGACCACAACATCGGCAACGTCGCAGAGTTTGCCTTCGACAAGCCGGGACGCTACCTGGCGCTGGTGATCGACGCGTCCGAGAAGACCGGCAACGGCGTCCAGTTGCGCAACATGGAATCGGGCGTCGTATCCGTGCTCGACAGCGACAAGGCGTCTTACGAACGCCTCGTATGGACCGAGGCGGGCGACGGCCTGGCGGTCGTGAAGGGCTCCGAGGACAAGCGGTATGCCGACAAGGTGTACGCGGCCATCGGGTTCACCGATTTCGCCGCCGCGGGCGGGCCGAAGCGCGCGATGTACGACCCCGCCACCGACAAGTCCTTTCCCGAGGGCATGTCGATCAGCCCCTCGCGCGGCGCGACGTGGACGGAAGACCTGACGGCGCTCGTGTTCGGCATCCGCACGCTCAAGAAGTCGGATGCCAAGCCCGACGCGGCCAAGCCGGGCGAGGCGGGAGCGGATCCGACCGCGAAGCCCGAGGCGCCCGCGGCTCCGCCCGCGCCAGAGACGCCAGATGAGGAAAAGGTGGACCTCGTCCTCTGGCACCACAAGGACCCGCGCCTGCAGTCGCAGCAGCAGGTTCAGGAGCAGATGGACAAGAACTTCAGCTACCTGTCCGTCTACCGGGTCAGCGAGAACAGGTTCATCCGCCTGGCCGACGAATCCGTGCGCAGCGTCAATCCTGCACCGAAGGAGAAGTTCGCCATCGGCTCGGACGTCCGCGAGTACGAGCTGATGAGCAACCTCGACGGCCGCCGATACCAGGACGTCTACGTCATCAACATGCAGACGGGCGACCGCAAGCTGGCGCTGAAGAAGGCCCGGAACCCCGGGCAGCCGTCCACCGACGGCACGAAGTTCTACTATTTCGAGGACGGCCACTATTTCGTGTACGACATGGCGTCGGGCCAGTCGGCGAACCTGACCAAGCTGGTCCCCGCGTCTTTCGTCGATACGGAGAACGACCAGAACGTGGTGAAGCCGCCGCGGCCAGCCCTCGGGTGGGCCGCCGACGGCGGCGCGGTGCTGCTCTCGGACGGCTGGGACATCTGGAAGGTGCCGGTCACCGGCGCGCCCGCCGTCAATCTGACCGGCAACGGCAAGAAGGACGGGATCCGCTACCGCTCGATACTTCGTCTCGACCCCGATGAGAAGGGCATCGACCTGTCGGCGCCGCGCTACCTGACCGCCTTCGGCGAGTCCACGAAGAAGGGCGGCGTGGCGAGGCTCGAGCCCGGCAAGCCGGGCGTCCAGATGCTGCTGTGGGACGATGCGGGGTTCGGCCTGCAGAAGGCGCCGAAAGCGGACGTCTATTTCTACGCCAGGTCGACGTACAAGGATCCGCCCGACTACTACGTGACCGACGCATCGCTCAAGCCCGGAAAGAAGCTCACGGGCGCCGACGAGCAGGTGAAGGCGTTCACGTGGTCGGGCGGCCAGATGCTCGTGGACTACACGTTCACCCTCAACAAGGCCAAGGGGCCGCAGAAGCTCCAGGGCTCGCTCTCGCTCCCGGCGGGTTACGAGAAGGGCAAGCAGTACCCGATGGTCGTCTACATCTACGAGAAGCTCACGCAGGGCCACAACCAGTTCGCCACGCCGACGGCGAACGGCTTCAACAAGTCCGTCTACACGAGCAACGGCTACGCCGTCCTGCAGCCGGACATCACGTATGCGCTCAACGACCCCGGCGTGTCGGCCGTAGCCTGCATCACGGCGGCGGTAAAGGCCGCCATCGCGACGGGCGTCGTCGACCCGAAACGCATCGGCCTGCAGGGCCACTCGTGGGGCGGCTACCAGACGGCGTTCACCGTGACGCAGACCGACATGTTCGCAGCGGCCGTCGCAGGGGCGCCGCTGACCAACATGGTCAGCATGTACAGCCTGATCTACAAGAACTCCGGCGGCACCAACCAGGCGATCTTCGAGAGCAGCCAGGGGCGCTTCCTCGGCAGCTACTTGGACAACTGGGAGGCGTACGTCCGCAATTCGCCGGTGAACTTCGCGAAGAACGTGAAGACGCCGCTCATCATCCTGCACAACGACAAGGACGGCGCGGTGGACTTCACCCAGGGCGTGGAGTACTACAATACGCTCCGCCGCCTCGGGAAAAACGTGATCATGCTGGAGTACGTGGGCGAGAACCACGGCCTGGTCAAGCCTGCGAACCGGTTCGACTACACGATCCGCATGAAGGAGTTCTTCGACCACTACCTCAAGGGCGCTCCGGCGCCGGCCTGGGTGACCGACGGCGTGCCGCGCCTGGAGATGGAGCAGCACCTGAAGGACCGCTCGAACCTCAGAAAGTCCGCGGCGGAGCGGGAGAGGGAGAAGGCGGCGGAGAAGAAGAAGTAAGAAGTAAGGAGTAAGAAGTAAGAAGAAAGAAGCAAGAAG
>Ga0209254_10004118_pt1 | contig 13286 bp, 12 predicted proteins | sample FrelakmetDIP11DI_FD_187148 | JGI IMG/M metagenome (GOLD analysis project Ga0209254, IMG submission 187148) | Freshwater lake sediment microbial communities from the University of Notre Dame, USA, for methane emissions studies - DIP11 DI (SPAdes)... | ecosystem: Environmental > Aquatic >...
CATTCTCGCTAAGTCGTAAATAGCATGTCGCGCTGAGCCTGGGCTGCATACATCTGCCGCGCCTTCTATTTCATCCATAGGTGATTCGCCGTGTCTCTTCAAGTAAGAGAGTACATATTCATGGTTTGTTTTTAGTTGCCTCGTTACATCTGGTTTATCTGCCTCGGTAAGATAGAATTGGTCTTCGGTCCATGTTGCCATGCCGTAGAATTCGATAGCCTCGATGTTCCTGGTCTTCTCTGATTTGAATTTAATCCGATGGCTGCCGTCTTCGCTTTCTACCTTCACCTGTAAGTCAAGCGCACCTTTGATAGCACTGGAGCCGCGATAACCGCCGGATTTATTGCTATGATGAACGATGATGATGGCTGAACCTGTTTTCTCTGCGATTCTCTTCAGGGTTGTGAATACCGGCTGTGTATCTTGCTTGGAGTTTTCATCCCCGCTCATGACATCTGTCAATGCATCGATAACCGCTAATTTTGCGCCACGCTCCAGGATAAGATTCTTCAATTCTTCAGCATCTTTCTTATCATCCACCATAAATCCTGCCATGCTTACGAATTCAACCGGCACATTTTCATCGGCTAACTCGCCACGGATGGTTGCGCTCAATCTACGTGTGAGCCAAAATTCACCGCTCTCTTCATCGATGATCAGCACCTTGGTCTTCGGCATCGTCACTCACACGGCAGGTCAAGCGGCAGGCGGATGAAGAAGGTCGTCCCCGGCCCCTCCCGGCTCCGGACGGAAATGGTGCCCCGATGGCCGTCGATGATCTTCCGGCAGGTCGAAAGCCCGAGACCCGTCCCCTCCTTCCTCGTCGAGAAGAACGGGTGGAAGATCTGAGACAGCTGCGCGGGCTTGATGCCGCGGCCGTCGTCGACGACAAAGATGAACAGGGCCCGGCCCGGCGCGACCCTCACGATGACGGAGATCGTCCCCCGCCGGTCAATGGCCGCGATGCTGTTGAGAAGGAGGTTCAGGATGACGTCCTGCATGCGGTCCCCGTCCAGACAGACGCGGAGATCCTGGCGCGGAGGTTCGTAACGGAACCGGATATCCTTGCCGCTCACCTGGGTCTTGGCGAGGCGGATGGCGTCCTCGATAAAGAGGCCGGGAGCGGTCCGGCTGAAGCGCGGCGGCTTGGGCCGGGCGTAACTCAGGAAATCCTGGATGATGTTGATCATCTTGTCGATCTGGACGAGCATCTCCTGGAAGATCTCTTTATGGGGGTCGGCGGCGGTCGTGTTCTGGGTGATGATCTCGAGGGCCCCCTTCATGCCCGACAGGGGGTTCTTCACTTCGTGGGCGAGTCCCGCGGCCAGCTCGCCGAACGCGGCCAGGTGCTCGGCCCGGTCGATCCGCTGATTATAGAGGGCATCGATCTCCCGGTTGGCCGCCTTGAGCTTTTCCACCATGGCGTTGAAGCTGACGGTCAGGCTGCCGATCTCGTCGTTCTTCAGCGGATCCAAACGGACACCCAGGTCCCCCTCCTGGACCTTCCTCATGTGGCCTTTCAGGAGCGAGATCGGCCGGTTGATCAGTCTCTCGAAGAGCCGGAGGATGACGAAGATCAGCAGGCCCAGGCTGAGGACGGCCGGGACGACGGCCTTCCATTGGCTCTTCCAGAGCAGGTCCGAGGCCTCGCGGTAGTCGAACTCCACTTCGAGGACGCCGTTGAGGCGACGGCCGGCATCATGGCAGGCATAGCAGGCCGGCCCGTTCTCGACGAGCATGAAGCTGCGGATCGTCCGGTGGGCTTTCGAGAGGACGGTCCGCCGCGCCGCGCCCTCGGCGACCAGGGCCCTCACCATCTCGCGATCCTTGGCCGCGAGCCCCGCCTCCTTCTCCGCGGGCCGGGTGGAGGCGAAGATATCCCCCTCGAGGGTCAGGATACGGATGGTCCTGATCCCTCGCGTCGTCGTGGCCAGATCGTGGATCTCGGCCTGGGCGTCCTGGACCCGGCCGCACTTCTTGAGGAAGAAGACGCTGGTCTTGGTCAGGGACCCGACCAGCTCGGCCTCGCGCTGGATCAGGGAATAGATGACGCGGCGCTGGGTGGCCATCGAAAGAACGACCAGGATGGTGGCCGAGATCCCGGCCAGGAGGAGGACATGGAAGATGACCTTCGAACGGAGCGTCCAGCGGCGGATGTCCAAGTTCATCAATAGGCTACTTTTACGATAAGTTCCCTAGGAACGATTATAGTCGAGAGGGCCTCCCGACGCAAGCCGGCGGGGCGGACTGGGGGCGGGGGGAGAAACCGGATTTCGGGGTCCCGGCCGGGGGAAGATCAGGCCCCGGAAGCGGGGCCGGCGGGAAAGCCGGCTTCGACATCCCCGGCCAGGGAATGGCACGGGCGGGACCGGCCTCCGGGAGGGGGACGGCGTCCCCCTCCCGGACCGGGATGTTACCAGCTATAGACGAATTTCAAGGAGCCGACGTGATACTTGTAGCCGGGCTCCAAGGCGCCGAGAAAGATGGCGCCGGCGGCCGCGTAGTCAACGGCCACGTCGTTGCGGACGATGTCCTGGAGGTTGTACTGCTCGTACCAGTAGCCCAGGACCATGGAGAGGCTCTTCATCAGCCTCCAGCGGAAGTTGGCCTGGAGCGTCCACCAGGTCGTTGAATCGAGGGGTTGGTCATAGTTGACCGCGGTGTTCGGCGTCCCGCCGGGGGGGGAGAAAAGGAAGGACGAGCCGGCGGCCTTGGAGTAGGACCCCGAGAGGTCGAACGTGAGCTTGTCGGCCACGATCTCGAACATCTGCCCGACCCCGAACGTATCCACGGTGTCCTGGATGTTGGCGGTCCAATCGTTCAGCGGGTCCTCCGAGAATGTCGCTCCGCTCTGGCGGGAGGCCTGGTCGGCGTCGTAGACCTCGTGATTGTAGAAGCCGTAAAGGACCTGGTTCTTGGCGAAGGTGTAGCTGACGTCGACGCCGTACATGTCGAAGTCGTCGCGCACCAGGCCATAGTCGGAATCCGGGTAGTCGTCGCGCCCGATGGAGTAGGTCAGCTGGACGTCGAAGTTGGCGACCGGCGACAGCCCGACGAGGGCGCTGACGGCCTGCCGCTTCCGGTTGGCCTCGTAGTAGCGCTTGAAGCTGAAGCTCGGAATGTAGGCGTACCACGTGTCGTCGAGCGACCAATCCCGGTCGGCGTTGATGTAGGTGACGCGAAGATTGAGCCAGTCCAGCGGGACGCTGTCGACGGCGACCTTGAACGTGCCCTCTTCGGACTTGTTCTGTTCCGTCTCGTGGAGGCCTTCGTGCCGATGGACGTCGTATAGGGAGTAGCCCACGGTGAGGGACGTGTTCGCGAGGAAGTTGTAGGTCAGGTCGCCGAACAGCCGCGTGCGGCTGTAGGAATAGGGCTCGACGGCGATGGGAATGTTTTCCCAGACCTGGTCCAGGCGGGCATACCCGGTCGGGATGTCGAGCTCCTCGGTCTTGTTGGCGAAATCGTAGTACCGGTAGCCGCCTGTTAGATAGACGTTCTTCAGGAGCCGGGAGCTCACGGTCAGGTCGAGGGAGCTGACGTTGGCCTTGGCCATGGCCGTCTCGCGGGGCGCGCTAAGGGCGCCGGCGGCGTTCGGGTCGGAACCCGGGATGGCGGTATTGACGGTAAAGGGCAGGAGCGCCTGGTTCTGGTTGAAGGTGCCGTAGGACGCGGCCGCCGAGATCCGGGTCCCTTTGACCGGCTTGAAGGAGCCGCTGAGATAGAACTTCACGGCGTCGTTGGAAGGCCACAGGGCCATCTGGCCGTGAGCGGTCCCGTTGCCGGCGCTATAGGCGGCGGGGTAGGTCGAGTCCGTGATCCGGTAGGGATTGTCCCAGTACAGGGTCTGGACGTCGTTGTCGAACTTCGACGCGAAGACGCCGGCGCGGACCATGCCCCACTTCCGGTCGTACTCGAGGCTCGTGTCCACGTTGGTCGTCTTGTAGTGGATCGGCTCGGCGAGCTCGATGGCGTTGCTGAAGCCGAGCGGGGCCCCGTAAGGCCGGTTGCCGCTCCGTTTCTCGAAGCTACCCGAAACATTGAAGGTCCAGGGAATGGATGGCGTATAGGCGAAATCGAGGCTCGCCTTCTTCCGGTGGAGCCCCAGGTCGATGGGGCCGGCGCTCGTCAGGAAGCTCGAAACGAGGGTCCGCGCGGCGGGCATGTTGGTGCTCGTGCCCGTGGGGACGAGAGCCTCGGCGCCCGCGCGGATGACGTTGTTCAGGCTGAACACGCCCGGCGTGTTCTCGACATACGGCGTGGCGCCCTCGAAGCTGAACCGGTGGGGAATCTCGTCGTAGCCGAAATCAAGGCTGTACGTCCCGTAATGGCCGAAGCCGGCCAGGAATCTCTGGTCGCGCTGGGCGAGATTCGTCGCTTCGAGATAAAAGTACTTGGCGCCCTTGGTCAGGTCCAAGCCCAGGAACGGGACGTAGGTGCCCCGGGGCACGTCGCGGTACTCGTAGAACTTGGAGGACCGCTCGACCTCGTTGACGGCCTGGACGCCGGCCTCGACGCTCCCTTTAACGGTGAGCTTTTCGTCCTTCTTGTCCTGGGCCACGGCGGGGGTCGCGGCGAGACCGAGGATGAGACCGATCAGAACAATGGATAGGGTCGTGCTCTTCATCGTCGCCTCCTCGTTATCTCAGGTAGGTCCGGCCCGAGGGATGGTTCGAGCCGTGGACCGTCTGGTGGCAGTTGGTGCAGGAGCGGCCGACGAGGCGGTTGGTGTCGTTGTTGAGCTGGGTCTGGTCGTAGAGCGTGCCGGGGTGCCTGGTGTCGGAGTGGCAGCGCTGTCAGAGGAACGGCTCCTTGACCTTGAGCATCTTCATGTGGTTGGACCCGTGGGGTTCGTGGCAGGTCATGCAATCCTCGCGGACGGGGACGTGCTCCCAGAGGAAGGGGCCGCGCTTCTCGGCGTGGCACTCGTAGCACTTCTCCGTCACGGCCGCCTGGTCGACGAGCTTGCCTTCCTGGACGGTGTGGGGATTGTGGCAGCTGGAGCACTCCATCTTGCCTTCCCGGATCGGGTGATGGGACGGCCGGAAGAACTGCGACTGCTTCTGCTTGTGGCAGGTGAAGCACAGGTCCGTCTCCTCCGCCTTCAGCTGGGCCTTGGCGGCGGGGTTGTGGACCGAGTGGCATTCCTGGCAGGACAGTCCCCGGGTCTCGTGGAGGCTGCCCGCCCAGTCGGACTTGGTGCCGCGGTCGTGGCACTGGAGGCACATCTCCGACTGCTTCTCCTTGGTCAGGGCCTTTATGGTCGTCATGGACCCTTTGCCTCCGCCCGCGTCCACATGGGCCTTGCCCGACCCGTGACAGGTCTCACAGGAGTGGTTCGAGCGCTTTTCGAAGCCCTTCTGCCCGTGGATCGACTCGTTGAACTTGGCCACGGTCTCTTCGTGACATGCGGCGCACTGTTCCTGGCCGACGTATTGGGCATCCTGGGGCCCCGGGTTGGGGGGCGTCGCCGTCAAGAGCACGGCGCCGGCCAGAAGGACGGCGAACGTGACGGCGACAGGGATGATCGGCGTCAAGCGAAGTTGCACTTTCATCCGACATTCTCCTTTGTCGATATATTGAGATTCTTGGTCATAGGTTCGATGGCCGCATGGACGATGGCTCTGATGGATTCGGAGCGGAACGGCTTTTCGATGATCGCGTAAGTGGCGATCCCGTCCAGCATCTTTTCCGCCTCGTCTTTGGCGAGGGCCGTGAGCGCGACGATCCGGGCCCGCGGCTGCTTCGAGATCATGTCCGCAAAGAACGGCCGGGCCTGGTCCCCGCAGATCTCGAGGTCGGTGATGATCAGGGCGTATTCGGACCGGCCGGCAAGGGTCAGGGCCTCGCTGGTCGTCGCCGCCGTATCGATCTCATACCCGTCCTGGGCCAGGATCCTGTCGAGAGACCAGCGGATCAGTTTCTCGTCGTCGAGGATCATAATTCTTATCATCGCTATAGTTCTTATCGGATTTATAAGCATTTTCCGTGCCATTTTCGGACATGGATTTAAATTGTTTATTGTTATATATATACAAAATTTTCGCGACCGACTGACCGCCCCTCTGGGGGCTGATATGGGGGATTTCACCAAGGGCTGGGGGAAATCCCCCACCCACCTTTCCAGGCTGGGCGCACCATCCCTGGGGACTTGAGTGGGGGAACATGTCTAAGCTGAGCCGTTCAGCGCGCCGGATCAGGGCCGGACTCGGCCCCCGGACTGGAGGCGTCGAGGGACCTTTGCCTCTCCGAGAGGATCTTCCGGTATTCGAGGGGGTGCAGCGTCTTCAGCTCGTGACCCGAGATCCGGCCGTTGAGCCAGACCTTGCTCATCGGAAAGACCTCGGGGTTGAGATGGACGTTGTACATGTGCCAGATGATGATGGCCAGGAAGGCCAGCATGGCTTCGTAGCCGTGGGCGATGACAAAGATGTCGTGGACCCAGAGGGGAAAGATCCCGAGCGACAACTCGACGTTCCACATGAAGAAGCCCGACAGGATCATGACGACCGATCCCCAGGCGACGGAGAGATACTCGAACTTCTCGATGAAGTTGTAGCGGCCGTACTCCGGCGGGTTCTCGAACTTCCAGAACGGGTGGCGGTCGAAGAATGCCTTGAGGATCCCCTTTCGATAGAGCCATCCGGATAGGCCGACGTTGTACCCGAAGAGGGCGACGGCGTCGCGGCCGTCCTTCCAGCCGGGCAGGAGCTCGCGGAAGTTCTGTCGGCCCCGCCGGGTTAGGACGGTATAGGCGGAGTGCCAGGCCATGTCGACGATGAGGATGACCGCCGCAGCCCGATGAAGGAGCCCGCGAAAGGCAAACGCGTTCTCCAAGCTGAAGATGGACTTGAAAATGCGCAGCTCGTAGAACATCAGCGGCAGGCCCGTCAGCACGAGCAGGGTGAACGAGACGACGAGGAGGATGTGCTGGATCCGCTCCGCCAGGTTCATCCGGAGGAAGATCTCGTCATCGCGGATGAGCCCGCTCTCCTTCAGCGTTTGCATCGGCTCCTCGCGCGGCGATAGAGGTCGGCGACGATGAAGGCCAGGAAGACGGAGATCAGCCCGGCGATCACCACCATGTAGACGATCTTGACGGTGTAGGCCCAGCGGTTCTCGGTCTTCTCCGAGACGACGTGGATCTTGCCCTTGGAGAAGTTGTCTCCCGCGCCCGGATGGCACGTCCCGCACGTCGCAGCCAGGTTGGCCGGGTTGATCGACGAGTGCGGGTCGGAGGACGGCCGGATGTCGTGGTGCCCGTGGCAGCTCGAACAGTTGGCGACCTTGACCTCGCCAAACTTCGAGGCCGTGCCGTGGTAGGACGCCGAGAACGTTTTGAGGCGGGAGGTCACCAGGCTGTACCGCCGGGCCAGCTGCTCGTCGTCGTGGCAGCGGGTGCATATGGCGGCCACTTTGGTCGCGTAAACGCCCGAGCCGAGGTTCTCGGGCGAGCGGATGTCGTGCCCGCTGTGGCAATCCGTGCAGACCGGCACGTCCAGGTTCCCCTTGGCGTAGTCCTTGCCGTGGACCCCCTCGAGATAGTCCCGCTCGATCCCGGTGTGGCACGCGCCGCACGTCTTGATGATGTTCTGGCGGGAGACTTTGGAACCCGGATCTTCAACCGGCAGGACGGTGTGGCCGCCGTGGCAACTGAGGCAGGTCGCGGCGAGGTTCAGGCCGGACTTGGCCAGGGCCCGGTAATGGTCGCTCTCCTTGTATCGGGCGGCGAAGCCCTGGTCCCGCTTGGTCTTGACGCGCTCGAGGTGGCAGCCGAGACAGGTGTCTGGGATGTTGATGGCCGCCGTGTGGGACAGGGCGTCCTTGGCCGGGCGGACGTCGTGCGCGCCATGGCAATCCTTGCACTGGACGGTGATCGGATTGGCACCCGTATGAGGGCGGCCGTGGACGCTCCCCTGAAACGCGGCGGTCGCTTCCTCGTGGCAGGCGGCGCAATCGACAGGCTTGAGCTTCGCGGCGTGGGGGAAATCCTCGAACTTCTTGAGGTCGGCGTGGCAATCGACGCACGCGATCCCCGCCTCGCCGTGGATCGACGCCCCGAACACGGCGCTGTCGACGTAAAGGGGCCGGCCCTGGTCGGACTTCAGACCGGCGTCCCCGTGGCAGGTCAGGCAATCGTCGTCGGAGGGTGCGGCAACGGCCGGCCCGGCGGTCCAGACGACGGCCGCGGCCGTCAACATCAGCCCCAAGAGTGCGCCGCGGGATCTCATGGGGCCGGGGTGCCTCGCCGGCGGCGGATGAGGGCCGGGATGAAGAAAACCAGGGTCAGGGTAGTGACGATGAACACGGTCCAGACCAGGATCTTCTTGACGTAAAAGGGCGCGCCGGACCCGGCCCCGTCGTAGTCCCGGTGGATCTTGGTCCCGGCGATCTTCCCGGTCATGGTCGGGTGGCAGGAGACCTGGCCGCAGGTCCTGGCCAGGTTGGCAGGATTGACCTTCGACCCGGGGTCGGCCGCGGGTCGGATGTCGTGGACGCCGTGGCAATTGACACAGTTCGCCTCGGCCTTGCCCCCGAGCCCGATGGCGATCCCGTGAAAGCTTTCGATGAAGGTCCGGATCCGGTCCACGGGAACGCCGTATTTCCTCATGATCTCGGGGCGGGCGTGGCAGGCCGAACACGTATCGGCGACGTGCGTCTTCGAGGTCGGGGCCTGGGGCGATGCCGCAGGGGCGACGGTGTGCTCGCCGTGGCAATCCACGCAGAGGGGAACGTCGACGTTCCCCTTCAGCGCTTCCAGGCCGTGGATGCTTCCCGCGTATTCCTCGAGGACAAGGCGGTGGCACTTGCCGCACGTCGCCGGGTCCTTGGCCGGGAGGTGCGCCGTGCCCACACCCTGGATGTTGTGGACGCCGTGGCAGTCCGTGCAGACCGCCGCGAATTCGAGCAGGCCCATGTCGTAGAGGGCTCGGCCGTGGACGCTCTTGCGGTATTCCTGGTAAGGGGATTCGGCGTGGATGTTGTACTTCACAACGACCTGCATGTCCTCGTGGCAGCGGGAGCAGGTCAAGGGGATGTTACGGCGGTTGACCGTGGACTGCGGGTCGCTGAGAGGCTTGACGTTATGCCGGCCGTGGCAGTCCCAGCAGCGGGCCACTTCGGGCTCGTGCCGTTCGAGATTGGCCCGGCCGTGGACGCTGTCGGGATAGGCGGCCGGGGTCCCGCCCGGGCGCGCGTCCGCGGCCTCCTGATGACAGGACCCGGTCGCGCAGGACGGCGGCGGCATGTCCTTCTTGGATTGGTGGGGCGGGGTGCCCGGACGCTTTACGATGGCCTTGTGGCAGTCGAGGCACGCCAGACCGGCGTGGACCGATCCCTGGAGGGTGACCTGGTCGTGGCACTCCCGGCACGCCGGCGCGGCGGCCTGGCCGCCATCCCGGAGCGGGCCGCTGAAAGAAAGCGCGGCGGTCAAAGGTACGGCCGCGAAAAAGACCGGGATCAGCCGCCGCAGGCGGCCGTCTTCAGGTCCGGGGTTTTGTGGGTTCACGGATCAGCGCTGTCCCGGTCGGATGGAAAAGCGAGCTTACTTCGCGGGAACGGGGTGCTTGATCTTCTCCCAGGCGGCCGCGAAATCGAAGGCGATGCCGTGCGGATTCTCGTGGCACTTCAGGCACTGGGCCTTGATGGCGTCGGGGCTGCCGTAGAGGATCAGGCCGGCCTTCACCGCGGCGGCCTTGTCCTTCATCACGTTGAGCTTCTTGTATTCGCTGCCCGGGCCGTGGCAAAACTCGCAGGAAACGCCTTCCGCTTTGAGCTCGGGCGCCAGGGCCGCGAACGGCGCGTGGCACTTCAGGCATTTCGGATCTTCGGCGGGCTTGTCCACGCCCAGGGCCTTGGCGGCATCGGCGGCCTTCGGCGAGGTCAGCGCCTCGAAGGTCTTAGGGTGCTTGGTGCTTTCCCAGATCGGGTACTGACGTCCCTGGCTCTCCGACTTGTGGCAGACCAGGCACTTCTGCGCGCCGACGTAGGTGTGCTCCTGGCCGATGGCCAGGCCGGACAGAACGAACAGTGCCATCATCGCCAGCGTGAGGGTTTTTCTCATGATCACTCCCTATGATTCATATATTCCTTATCGGAATAATATTCTATTCGCCGCGGCGCGAGTTGTCAACGTGGGGGGCACCGACCCTCGCAAAGGCCTCAGGAATGTGAGCCGCGGCCTTCGGCCGCGCTCCGGGCCCTGGTCATGTGGCGGATCTTTAGCGCCAAAGCGACTCCGAAAAGGGCCAGGATGGCTGTGATCACGGCCAATCCCCGCCGGCGGAATCTGGCTTCGTCCAGGGCCTTTTCGCCCGCGGCCCGCACCTCGACGAGGGCTTTCTCGCCGTCTGTCACGGCCTTGGCCACCTCGGCCCGGTCGAGCCCGTGGGTCAGGTTCTTGGCGGTCACGAGAAAAGTGTTCACGTCCTGGAGCCTGAATTCCACGTCGCTCACCTCGACGCCCTTATGCTTGGCCTGCGCCAGGAGGTCCCCGGCGGTCCGGAATCCGGATTCGAAGCCGTCGAGCTCGCGGCGAAACTCGGCCGCCGCTTCGAAGCCCTTCGATCCCTTGTCATGGCACTGCACGCAGGAGGCGCCCTGGTCCGTTCCGATCATGGCCGTCGAGGGCGTCAGGATCTTATGGTTGTCGTGGCAGACTTCGCACTCCCCCGCGCCCATGTCGTCGAAAGCCTTCTTGTGGGGGCTTTTCACGAACAGGTCGCCCGTCGAGGGATGGCACTGGCGGCAGACTGAGGCCACCGAGCTGACTGAGGGCGGAAAGGCGCCGTGGTTGCCGTGGCAGTCGTTGCAGACTGGCGCGGACAGGTCCTTCTTGTCGTAAAGAGCCCGGGCGTGGACGCTGGCCTTGTAATCGTCAAGCTGGCCGGTCGGCAGCTTGTAGGGCTCCATGGTGGCCTTGTCGGCGTGGCAGCGGCCGCAGGTCTGGGGGATGTTCCACGGGAAGGTCAGCGATTTGGGGAACTTGGCGGACTGGATGCCGTGGACGCCATGGCAGTCGGTGCACACGGCGGGCTTCGTGTCCCCGGCCTTGAGCCGCTGGCCGTGCCGGCTCGTCCAGTACTGGCTGAGCTGGTCCGTCCGCAGGTTGGGATTGAAGGCCCGCATGGCCACGGCGTCGGCGTGACAGCCGCCGCAGAACTGAGGGATGGCCTTCCTCTTGGGAGAACCCTTGAAGGACTTGTCCTTGGCCTTGTCGACGTCGTCCTGGCTCGGGTCCCCGCCGTGGCAGTCCTTGCAGGAGAGCCCGGCCTGGGCGTGGATGTCGGCGGCGAGCCCCGCGGCCGGCGCCTTGAGCTCGTCGTCAAGCTGGTTGTGACACTCGATGCAGCTGTTCTTCTGCCCGAAGGCCAACAGGGGCGCGAAGAGGGCCGCGGCGGCGAAGAGTCGGATGGCACGGATGTTCATGTGTTCGTCCCGCTCAGAGTTTCGGCACGGTATAGGTCAGGATCGTCATGATGGCGATATAAAGGGCGAGGGCCGCGCCGATCCAGGTGAAGACGGGGCTGCGCTTCTCACGGCCGGCGCGCTTGTCGAGGAAGGGCACGAGCAGCCACAGGAGCCCTCCGGTCATGAAGGCCAGGATGGCCAGCTTCTCCCCCTCGATGGACAGGATGTGGGCGGGGACGAGCTTGAGGGTCGTGAACATGAAGGTGAAATACCACTCCGGCTTGATGCCGAGCGGGGTCGACGCCAGCGGATCGGCCTTCGGCCCGATCTCCCAGGGCAGAAAGACGCAGAGGACGCCGATGAGAACGAGCATGAGGGTCCAGCCGAGGGCGTCCTTGTAGAGGAAATCGGGAAAGAAGGGGATCTCCTTTGTATTCCGCTCGCCGATGGGCTTGCTCATGCCCAGGGTCTGAACGAGAAGGATGTGGATGCCGATGAGAGCCAGAGCGGCCAGGGGAAGGATGGCGACGTGGAACCAGAAGAACCGGGACAAGGTCGCCTGGGAGACCTCGGCCCCCCCCAGGATAAACGTTTTCAGCCAATGGCCGATGAACGGCAGGCTCCCGGCGATATCGGTCCCGACGCGCGTGGCGTTATAGGACAGCTCGTTCCAGGGCAGGAGATAGCCGCTGAACCCGAAGGCCATGAAGATGACGAGAAGCAGGAAGCCGGTCACCCACGTCAGCTCCCGGGGTTTGCGATAGGCTTTGAGGAAGAAGGTCGAGAACATGTGCACGAACAGGAGGCCGACGAGGATGTTGGCCGTCCAGCTGTGGACGGACCTGATGAGCCAGCCGAACTTGACCACGCCCATGATGAACTGGATGCTCTCATGGGCGGCGTCGACGGAGGGCGTGTAATAGAGGAGGAGCATGATCCCCGTCGCGATCTGGATCCCGGTCAGGAAAAGGCAGATGCCCCCGAAAAAGTACCAGAACGAGCGGCGATGCTCCGGGACGGTCTTTTTCTTGCCGAAGGCGATGAGCCCCGAGAGCAGGAAGCGCTCGTCGAGGAACTTCCAGACGCTCTGTCCGATCTTTGCGGCCATCTCAGCTTTCCCTCGAGACGATGACGTCGGCGCCTGAGACCTCGACGGCGTAGGTCTCGAGCGGCCGCGGCGGCGGCCCGGACAGGACGTTCCCGCCGAGATCGAAACGGCCGTTATGGCACGGGCAGAACAGGGTTCCCGTCTCGGCGTCGAAGCGGACCGTACAGGTCAGATGCGTACAGACGGCGGACAGGGCCACCAGCTTCCCCTCCGGGGTGTTGACCAGGATGGCCGTCGACGACCCGAACTTGAAGACCCTGGCGGTGTTCGGCGGGAGCTCGCCGGCCTTGGCCGCAGTCACGCTGTTCTGGACGCCTCCCCCGCCGCTCCGGGACGGGAGCACGTAGCGGACGACCGGATACACAAAGGCGGCAATGGTCGCCAGGAGACTGCCTCCGAGGAAGATGTCCACGAAATTCCGACGCTTCATTCCCGTCCGTCCTTTCCGCTGCTCAGGGATTTTAGTTTCGCTTCAGTTTTTATCAAGTAGTCTTCGATAAACATATAATTATGGACGCCGGAGCTGCCGTCGAAGCCGACGGTCTCCAGGGCCTTCTCCACCTCCCCGATGACGGCCTTGTCGGCGTCCGTCAGGGCGCCCTTGTACAGAGCGTGGAGGGCCGTCCGGATGCGCTCGACCCGGCCCCGCACGTCGTCCCGCCATTCCGCGAACGTGGCCCGGTACTTCTCGTCGTGGCAGGCGACGCAGGCACCGCCGTCGGGCCGGACGACCTTCTTCTCCTTGTCCATGTGGCAGTCCGGGCAGGAG
>Ga0209254_10004119_pt1 | contig 13286 bp, 10 predicted proteins | sample FrelakmetDIP11DI_FD_187148 | JGI IMG/M metagenome (GOLD analysis project Ga0209254, IMG submission 187148) | Freshwater lake sediment microbial communities from the University of Notre Dame, USA, for methane emissions studies - DIP11 DI (SPAdes)... | ecosystem: Environmental > Aquatic >...
AACCGTGGTCGCGGCGCCGCAGCCGTCCCGGGCGCCGACGACGGCGCCTGCGGCACGCGCGGCCACCCCGTCGCCCGCCGCCCCCACGGCGGAAAGCGGTCCGCAGCGCACAGCGGCGGTCGCCGCGCGTGCCGATCGCGTTCTGCCCGGGCCCGTCGAGGGCCGCGTGGTGATCGAGGATCTCGGCGCTATCGACGCGATCACGACAGCCGCGACGGCCGCCGACGCGATCGCGCCGTTTCGCGACAGCCGCGCCGACACCCCGCCCCGGCTGCCCGACGCCTTCCTCGTCGGCTATCCCGACCTGGCGTTCGACAGCGTGGTCGAGGGCACGCAGCGCGTGCTGGTGCTGGTCAACGTCGAGGGCACGGTCGATTTCGTCGTGTTCGAGCAGGAGCACCCCTGGTTCGCGCCTACGATCGAGGCCGCGCTGCGCGGTGCGCAGTTCACGCCGGCGCAGCGCAACGGCGAGCCCGTGCCCGGCTGGCTCGCGCTGGCGTTCGAATTCCGGATCTTCGGTGGCGGCCCCGAAGTGGCCGCGATGCGCGATCGCGCCGCCGCGCGCGTCACCCCATGAGCGGCATGTGGAATCCCGGCGCGGCGCTGCCGTCGTCGGGCCAGCGGCCGGTGACGACCTTGGTCCGGGTGTAGAAGCGCACGCCGTCCATGCCGTGGACGTGCAGGTCGCCGAACAGCGAATTGCGCCAGCCGCCGAACGAGTAGAACGCCATCGGCACCGGGATCGGCACGTTGATGCCCGCCATGCCGACGTCGCACTCCTGCTGGAAGCGGCGTGCGGCGTGCCCCGAGCGCGTGAACAGCGCCGCGCCGTTGGCATAGGGATTGGCGTTGACCAGCGCGATCGCGTCGGCGAGCGACGGCACGCGGACGACGACCAGCACCGGCCCGAAGATCTCCTCGCGGTAGACGGCCATCGCCGGCGTGACCCGGTCGAACAGCGTCGGTCCGACGAAGAACCCTCGCTCGTGCCCCGCGATGGCAGGCGCGCGGCCGTCGACGACGAGTGTGGCACCGTCGGCCACGCCGCCGTCGATCGCCGCGGCAATGCGGTCGCGCGCGGCCCGCGTGATCACCGGGCCCATCTCGATGCCGGGCGCGCTGCCGGGACCGGTGCGGATGCGCGCGGCGCGCGCGGCGAGTTCCGCGACCAGCGCGTCGGCGACGTCGCCGACGGCAACCACCGCCGAGATCGCCATGCAGCGCTCGCCGGCCGAGCCGTAGCCGGCGCCGATGATCGCGTCGGCGGCGAATGCAACGTCGGCGTCGGGCAGCACGATGGCATGGTTCTTCGCCCCGCCCAGCGCCTGGACGCGCTTGCCGTGCGCCGCGCCGGTGGCGTAGATGTACTTCGCGATCGGCGTCGAGCCGACGAACGACACCGCCTTGACCTCGGGGTGGACGAGCAGCGCGTCGACCGCCTCCTTGTCGCCGTGGACGACGTTGAACACACCGTCGGGCAGGCCCGCCTCGCGCAGGAGCTCGGCCATCCGCAGCGACAGCGACGGCACGCGCTCCGAGGGCTTCAGCACGAAGGTGTTGCCGCAGGCGATCGCCACCGGGAACATCCACATCGGGACCATCGCCGGAAAGTTGAACGGCGTGATGCCGGCGCAGACACCCACCGGTAATCGCAGCGACCAGCTGTCGACGCCGGTGCCGACGCTGTCGCTGAACTCGCCCTTGATCAGGTGCGGCACGCCGGTCGCGAATTCGATCACCTCGATGCCGCGCGTGACCGAGCCTTCGGCGTCGGCGAGCGTCTTGCCGTGCTCCTCGGTGACGATCTTCGCCAGGTCCTTCTTGTTCGCCTCCATCAGCTCGCGGAAGCGCATCAGCACTCGCGCACGGCGCAGCGCCGGCGCCTCGCGCCAGTCGGGCAGCGCGTTCGACGCGGCGGACACCGCGGCGTCGACGTCGGCCGCATTGGCGAGCGGCACGTGGCGAATGACGTCGCCGGTCGCCGGATTGGTCACCTCGCCGTAGCGGGTGGTCGTCGCGGCGACCGCCTTGCCGCCGATCCACAGCGGCAGCCGGTCAAGCGTGGTCAGGTCCATCGCGCATCCTCCGTGCAGGCGGCTGCCTGCGTTGCCTTGCCCCGCTTTGCTTTGCTTTGCTTTGCCTTGCCTCGCTTTGCCTTGCGCCGCATTGCCCGCGCGGCCGCGTCGGCCATCATGGCTTCGCTCAGCCCTGCTCGTGCAGCCGCGCGACGTACCGCGCGACGAGGTCGATCTCGAGGTTGACGCGCGCGCCGGGAGCGAGCGAGCGCAACGTCGTCGCTTCGAGTGTATGCGGGATCAGGTTGACGTGAAAGCGGACGCCCTCGACGCCGTTGACGGTCAGGCTCACGCCCTGCATGGCGATCGACCCCTTGGCGGCGATGAAGCGGGCCAGCGGGGCCGGCGCGTCGATCGCGAGCCGCCAGCTGCCGTCGCCGCCGCCGGCGCCCTCGACCTGCGCGAACGACGCGACGACGCCGACGCCGTCGACGTGGCCCGTCATCAGGTGGCCTCCCAGCCGGTCGGCGAGGCGCAGCGCCTTTTCCAGGTTGACCTCGCCGGGCGCGCCGAGGCCAACGGTGCACGCAAGCGTTTCCATCGACACGTCGAACTCCAGGCGGCGTCCGGTGCCCCCCGGCGCGATCGCGACGACGGTCAGGCAGCAGCCGTTGACGGCGATGCTGTCGCCGAGCGCGACGTCGTCGGTCGACAGCGCTCCAGCGTCGACGACGACGCGCGTCGCCGCGGGCCCCGGGCCGGTCGCCACGATCCGTCCGACCGCCTGCACGATCCCCGTGAACATCAGCCCTCCTCTCGGCGCACGCGCGCCAGAATCCGCAGGTCGGCGCCGAGGCGCTCGACGCTGGTGAAGTCGAGCCGCACGCGACGGTCGAGCGACTCGAGCCCGTCGGCGAAGGTCGCGATTCCCCGCGCCGGGTCGCCCAGCAGCGACGGCGCGACGTAGACGAGGAACTCGTCGACGAATCCCGCGGCGACCAGCGCGCCGTTGAGCCGCGCGCCCGCCTCGACGTGGACCTCGTTGCAGCCGCGGTGCGCCAGCGCCGCCATCAGCGCGGCGAGGTCGACGCGTCCCGTGCCGTCGGGCAGCGCCAGCACTTCGGTCGTCGCGGGCCACTCGGCGTTGTGGGCCCCGGCGGTGACGACCAGCGCGCCGGCCCCGGCCAGCACCTTCGCGGCCGGCGGCGTCTCGCCGTGCCGGTCGACGACGACGCGCCGCGGCTGCCGCGGCGTCGCGATGGCGCGCACCGTCAGCTCGGGATCGTCGTCCAGCACGGTGCCGATGCCCGTCAGCACCGCGCAGGCGCGCGCCCGCCACGCGTGGCCGTCGGCGCGCGCGGCCTCGCCGGTGATCCAGCGGCTCTCACCGTTGGCGAGCGCAGTGCGGCCGTCGAGCGAAATCGCGGCCTTCAGCCGCACCCAGGGCCGGCCGCGTGCGACGTTGGCGATCCAGCCGACGTTGAGCTCGCGCGCCTCCGTCTCGAGCAGGCCGACGGCGACGTCGATGCCGGCGGCGCGCAGCGTCGCCGCCCCGCCGGAGGCGAGCGGATGCGGATCGGTCATCGCGGCGACGACGCGCGCGACGCCGGCGTCGACCAGCGCGCGCGCGCAGGGCGGCGTGCGGCCGTGGTGGTTGCAGGGCTCCAGCGTCACGTAGGCGGTCGCGCCGCGGGGGTCGCGGCCGCGCGCACGCGCGTCGGCGAGCGCCGCGGCCTCGGCGTGCGGGCCGCCGGCAACCTCGTGCCAGCCTTCGCCGACGATCTCGCCGTCGCGGGCGAGCACGCAGCCGACGCGCGGATTGGGGGTCGTGGTGAACAGCCCGCGCGCCGCCAGCAGCAGCGCACGACGCATGAACCCCTCGTCGGCGGCGGTGAACGGCGATGCTGCGGTCATGGCAACCACGTGCGGGCGACCGACGGTGCCGCGGTCGCGGCAACCGGGCGGGGGACGGGCGACGGCGAGGCGGTCATCGCGACCGGTCCGGCAGCGTCAGGAGCGGCGCGGGCGCTTGCCCGGCGTCTCGACTTCCTTCAGCGCGTCGTGGAAGTCGGAAACGTCCTGGAACGAGCGGTAGACCGACGCAAAGCGGATGTAGGCGACCTTGTCGAGCTTGTAGAGCTCCTGCATCACCATCTCGCCGATCTGGCGCGACGCGATCTCGCGCTCGCCCAGCGACAGCACGTGGCCGACGATGCGGTCGATCGCCTGGTCGACGAACTCGGTCGGCACCGGCCGCTTGTGCAGCGCGCGCTGGAAGCCGTTGCGCAGCTTGGCGACGTCGAAATCGGAGCGCGTGCCGTTGGTCTTCACCACCTGCGGCAGCCGCAGCTCGACGGTCTCGTAGGTGGTGAAGCGCTTCTGGCACGCGGTGCAGCGGCGCCGGCGGCGGATCGAGTCGCCCGGCTCGGAGACGCGAGAGTCGACGACCTGCGTATCGACGCTCCCGCAGAACGGGCACTTCATCGCGGCACGCCCGCCGCCACGCCGTCGCCGCGCGGGTTGCTCATGGGCCCCTAGCCGTAGACCGGGAACTTCGCCGTCAGCGCGGCGACGCCGGCGCTGGCCCGCGCGACGGTCGTCGCGTCGCCCGGCGCGTCGAGGATGTCGGCGATCAGGTGCGCGAGCTCCTCGCACTCGATCTCGGTGAAGCCGCGGGTGGTGATCGCCGGGCTGCCGAGGCGGATGCCCGAGGTGACGAACGGCTTTTCCGGATCGTTGGGAATCGAGTTCTTGTTGACCGTGATGTGCGCCTGCGACAGCGCGGCCTCGGCGTCCTTGCCGGTGATCTTCTTGGCGCGCAGGTCGACCAGGAACAGGTGCGAATCGGTGCCGCCGGAGACGATGCGCAGGTCGCGCTCCTGCAGCACCTTGGCCAGCACCCGCGCGTTCTCGAGCACCTGCTCCTGGTAGCGGCGGAAGTCCTTGTGCAGCGCCTCGCCGAACGCCACCGCCTTGGCGGCGATCACGTGCATCAGCGGCCCGCCCTGCAGGCCGGGGAACACCGCCGAGTTGATCGCCTTCTCGTGCTCGGCGTCGGTCAGGATGATGCCGCCGCGCGGGCCGCGCAGCGTCTTGTGCGTGGTGCTGGTGACGAACTGCGCGATGCCGACCGGCGACGGGTAGACGCCGGCGGCGACGAGCCCGGCGTAGTGCGCCATGTCGACCATCAGCTTGGCGCCGACCGCGTCCGCGATGGCGCGGAAGCGCTTCCAGTCGATGACGCGCGAGTACGCGGACGCCCCGGCGACGATCAGCTTCGGCTTGTGCTCGTGGGCGAGGCGCTCGGCCGCGTCGTAGTCGATGAGCTCGGTCTCGGGGTGCAGGCCGTAGGCGACGACATTGAACCACTTGCCGCTCATGTTGACCGGCGAGCCGTGGGTCAGGTGGCCGCCGTGCGGCAGGCTCATGCCCAGGATGGTGTCGCCCGGCTGCAGCGCGGCGAAGAAGACCGCCTGATTCGCCTGTGCACCGGAATGGGGCTGGACGTTCGCCGCCTCGGCGCGGAACAGCTTCTTCACCCGCTCGAGCGCGATGGTCTCGGCGACGTCGACGTGCTCGCACCCGCCGTAGTAGCGCTTGCCGGGATAGCCCTCGGCGTACTTGTTGGTGAGCTGCGAGCCCTGCGCGGCCATGACCGCGGGGCTGGCGTAGTTCTCCGACGCGATCAGCTCGATGTGGGCTTCCTGGCGGCGGGTCTCGGCGGCGATCGCGGCCCAAAGGTCGGGATCGGATTGGGCAAGGGTCAGCGAGCGATGGAACATGGCGGGTAACGGTAGGTGTAACGATCGGGCGCGGGTGGGCGGGAAGACGGATGCGCAACGAATGATTCTAGCACCCGGCCCCCTCCGCCGCCGGGCCTCCGGCCGCGCCGCCCAACGACACGCCTCCGCCCCCCGCTGCCGGCGGGCCACGGCGGCCGCCACGCCGGGTGCGCCACCGGTCCGAGTCCTGACCTATAATCGCCCGACGCCATCGCGGCCGCCGGCAACGGCGGTCGACCATGGCGCGGCCCATGCCGCCGCGCCGCGCAGCCCAGGAGGAACCTTGAACGCCCTGCTTGCCCTCTCGCGCCTGATCGACCGCATCAACGAGCGGATCGGAAGGACAGTCATGTGGCTGGTGCTGGTCGCCGTCGCCGTCAGCGCCATCAACGCCATCGTCCGCAAGGTCTTCAACATGAGCTCGAACGCCTTCCTCGAGGCGCAGTGGTACATGTTCTCGGCGATCTTCCTGCTCTGTTCCGCCTACACCCTGCAGCGCAACGAGCACATCCGCATCGACGTCATCGCCGGCAAGCTGTCCAAGCGGGCGCAGACGTGGATCGACATCCTGGGCACGATCTTCTTCCTGACGCCGATGGCGCTGCTGATCATGGTGCTGTCGTGGAAGGTGTTCACGATGTCCTACATCAGCAACGAAGTGTCGACCAACGCCGGCGGCCTGCCGATCTGGCCCGCGCGCGTGCTGGTGCCGATCGGCTTTTTCCTGCTGCTGCTGCAGGGGCTGTCCGAGCTGATCAAGCGGTTCGCGTTCCTCAAGGGGCTGATCCCCGACCCGACCGAGAAGGTGCTGTCGAAGAGCGCCGAGGACGAACTGGCCGAGGCGATCCGCCAGGCCCGCGGGGAGGTGGCATGACCGCCTTCATCATCGCCAACATGGCGCCGCTGATGTTCGCGGCGCTGGTCGTGGTGCTGCTTCTCGGCTACCCGGTCGCGTTCGCGCTGGCCGCCGTCGGCATCGGATTCGGCCTGCTGGGCATCGAATTCGGATTGCTGCAGCCGACGCTGTTCCAGGCACTGCCGGAGCGGCTGTGGGGGGTGATGTCGAACGACACGCTGCTCGCGATCCCGTTCTTCACCTTCATGGGGCTGATCCTCGAGCGCAGCGGCATGGCCGAGGACCTGCTCGACACCATCGGCCAGCTGTTCGGGCCGATCCGCGGCGGCCTCGCCTACGCGGTGATCTTCGTCGGCGCGCTGCTCGCGGCGACCACCGGCGTGGTGGCGGCGTCGGTGATCTCGATGGGCCTCATCTCGCTGCCGATCATGCTTCGCTACGGCTACGACCGGCGCCTCGCGTCGGGCGTGATCGCGGCGTCGGGCACGCTGGCGCAGATCATCCCGCCGTCGCTGGTGCTGATCATCATGGCCGACCAGCTGGGCAAGTCGGTCGGCGACATGTACGCCGGCGCTTTCATTCCCGGCTTCGTGCTGACGGGCCTCTACGTCGGCTACGTCCTGCTGGTCACCATCTTCAAGCCGGACCGCGCACCGGCGCTGCCGGCCGAGGCGCGGACGCTGCTCGAGCCCGACGGCTCGCACGGCACCCGGTCGCTGATGGCGCTGACGGTGCTGTCGGTCGTCGCGGCGCTCGCCTACGAGTTCTGGTATTACGCAGGGAAGGAGTCGCCGCTCGACGAGAAGATCGTCATCACCATGTCGGTCGGCATCGGCTTCGCGTTTGGTGCCGCACTCGTCAATCGCGTGCTCAAGCTCGGCTTGCTGTCGAAGCTCGCCGAGCGCGTGGTGTTCGTGCTTATCCCGCCGCTGGCGCTGATCTTCCTGGTGCTGGGCACGATCTTCCTCGGCATCGCCACCCCGACCGAGGGCGGTGCGATGGGCGCGATGGGCGCGCTGATCATGGCGTTCGCCCGACGTCGGCTGTCGTTCTCGCTGCTCAAGCAGGCGCTGGACACCACCGCCAAGCTGACCGCGTTCGTCGTGTTCATCCTCGTCGGCGCGCGGGTGTTCAGCCTGACGTTCTACGGCGTGAACGGCCACGTGTGGGTCGAGCACCTGCTGTCGGGGCTGCCGGGCGGCCAGATCGGCTTCCTGATCGTCGTCAACGTCCTCGTCTTCCTGCTGGCTTTCTTCCTCGACTTCTTCGAGCTGTCGTTCATCGTCGTGCCGCTGCTGGGGCCGGTCGCCGAGAAGCTCGGCATCGACCTCATCTGGTTCGGCGTGCTGCTCGGCGTCAACATGCAGACGTCGTTCATGCACCCGCCGTTCGGGTTTGCGCTGTTCTACCTGCGCAGCGTCGCGCCGGCGAAGGAGTACGTCGACAAGCTCACCGGCAAGCTGATGGCCCCGGTGACGACGATGCAGATCTACTGGGGCGCGGTGCCGTTCGTCATCATCCAGGTGATCATGGTCGGCCTGGTGATCCTGTTCCCGCAGATGGTGATGGTGTACAAGGACGACGCGCCCACGGTCGACCCCAGCACCATCCAGATCGAGGTGCCGTTCGACCAGGCGGCGCCCGACCGCGGCGGCACCGACTTCGACGCCAAGCCCGGCGACGGCAAGGACGGCGCGGCGCCGGCCAAGGAGGAGAACTACAACCCCTTCGCCGACTCGCCCGCGCCGACTCCTGCGCCCGGTGCCGCCCCGGATGCCGCGCCCGGTGCCGCCCCCGCCGGCGGCGCGCCGCCGAAGTAGCGACCGCCATCGTCACTGCGGCAAAGAAAAAGCCCCGCGTCGCCGCGGGGCTTTTTTCGCGCCCGGTCCGCGCGGCGGACCGGGATTGCGGGGGTGCTGCGACTACTTCTTGGCGGCCGGCGCCGGGCCGCGGATGGCCTGCGCCATGAAGCTGTCGAAGCGGGCTTCGGTGACGCCGAACCAGCGGATCTGCTCGTCGCGGAACTTCTTCCACTCGGTGAAGATCTTCTTGAAGTTCTCGTTCTTCGCCGAGGTTTCCTCGTAGACCTCCTCCGCCGCCTTGTAGCTGGCTTCGAGGATCGCCTGCGGGAACGGGCGCAGCTGCACGCCGGCAGCGACCAGACGGCGCAGCGCCGGCGGGTTAAGCGCGTCGTACTTCGCCAACATGTCGACGTTGGCTTCGTGGCACGCCGCCTCGAACGCCGCCTGGTATTCCTTCGGCAGTTCGGCCCAGGCCTTGAGGTTGACGAAGCAGTCGAGCTCGGGACCGCCCTCCCACCAGCCGGGGTAGTAGTAATACTTGGCGACCTTGTAGAAGCCGAGCTTCTCGTCGTCGTGCGGACCGACCCACTCGGCGGCGTCGATCGTGCCCTTTTCCAGCGACGGGTAGATGTCGCCGCCGGCGATCTGCTGCGGGACCAGGCCGAGCTTGGAGAGGACGACGCCGGCGAAGCCGCCGATGCGCATCTTCAGGCCCTTCATGTCGGCGACGGTCTTCACTTCCTTGCGGAACCAGCCGCCCATCTGCGCCCCGGTGTTGCCCGCGGGGAAGCTGATGATGTTGTAGGTCTTCACGAAATCGCGGTAGAGCTGCAGGCCGCCGCCGTGGTACATCCAGGCGTTCTGCTGCCGGGCGTTCATGCCGAACGGGATCGCGCAGCCGAACGCGAACGTCGGGTCCTTGCCGTAGAAGTAATACGGCGCCGTGTGGCAGGCCTGCACCGTGCCGTTCTGCACCGCTTCCATCGCCTGCAGGCCGGGGACGATTTCACCCGCGGCGAACACCTGGATCTGGAACTTGCCGCCGGTGATCGCCGCGACCCGCTTGGAAACCGTCTCGGCACCACCGAAGATGGTGTCGAGGCTCTTGGGGAAGCTCGACTGCAGGCGCCACTTGACCTCGGGACCGCCTTGCGCGATCGCCGGGGCGGCGAGCGCACCGGCGGCGACACCGACGCCGGCTTTTTTCAGGAATGAACGACGTTCCATTGAAACTCCTCTCTGGGAAGATCGCCGGCGTGGTTCCGGCGCGAACGCAAGCGGCGAGCGTCAAAGCCTCTGCGCGGCCGCGATGGGATGCGGATCCGGTGCTTGTCTGCGCGGGATTCTAACCGAATTATCCCGGTGCGCCAGACGCCGCGCACCGGGGATTGACCCGGCGCAACATTGCGGCGCTGCAGCGGCCGGCGCCCCCCCTTGGTGCGGCCGGGGCCGGACGGACTCCCACCCCGTTCGGAGGACGCCGGCGCCGCGCCCGGCCGCGTGCCCCGGCGCCGGCAGTGCACGACGGGTCGCGACTCAGCCCGCCAGCTTGCGCACCGCAGCGAACAGCGACCAGGCCCAGCCGGGCTGGTGCTCGAGCGTCTGCGAGAACCGGATCAGGTACCGGGCGCTGCCGGTGTCGAGCTCGACCATGCCGCCGGGCAGGAACCGGTCGTCCGGGCCGATCAGGCTGCGCTGCGTCGACTGCCGGTTTTCCGGGTGCGCGGGCAGGTACAGCCCGAAGAACGGCCGGTCGCCGCCGGCGCGCGACGCCGCCGTCGGCGTCGCCCAGGTGCGCAGCAGCACCCGCACCAGGCGCCGCGCGATCACCTCGACGCCGACGGTGACTTCCTCGACCTGGTGGCGCTGCATCCGGCGCACGACGCCCAGCGTCCAGCTGTCGCCTTCCTTGATGCCGATGAGCTCGCCCAGCCGTGCGGGCGCCTCGCGCGATGGCGAGGTGAGCCGGTAGCCCGAGTCGCTGCGGTCCTGGATCCGCCACATCGTGCCCTTGATCCGGCGCGCGACCGACTCCGGATTCGTAACCGGGTTCACCATCTGCGTGACTTCGTCGTAGCTCGCGGCGACGCCGGGCGTCCGCGCCGCGTCGGGGAGGCGGTCGATCTCGGCCACCGCGCGCGTCAGCGCCTGCAGCCCGACGACCACCCGCACCTCGCCGTCGGTGGCGTAGCGGGTCGCCCGCGGCGCATGGGCGATGGCGTCCGGTCCGAACAGCGACGCGAGCCGCATCAGCAGCAGCTTCTGCTCGCGCGCCGGCGGCTCGCCCTGCTTCGGCACGTCGTCGTCCTGCTCGGGGAGCCAGCGCATCTGCTCGACCACCCGCGCGTAGACGGGGCTGGCGTCGAGGAACAGCACGCGCCCGCCGGCGGTTGCCCGGTCCTGGCGCCGCAGCCCCTGCGTGCCGGTGAGGTCGACGAAGAACGCCGCCGGCGGGCCCGGGGGGGGCACCAGCGTCAGCGACGGCGACCAGTCCTCGAGCTGCCGTCCCACCCACTCGACCTGGTCCGGCGTGAAGTTGCCGGAATCGAGCCGCATCAGCAGCAGCGTCTTCAGGTATTCGTGCTCGACGCAGACCCCCGGTCGCGCGAAGGTGCCGGCGCCGAAGACGAGCTGCTCGCGCTGCCAGCCCCGCATCCGCGCGAACTCGTACAGCTCGTGCAGCTCGCGCCACTGCGCCGGGATCCAGTGGCCGTAGCGGAACAGCCGGAACTTGCCGTCGAGGCTCTTGTAGAACGCGAGCCGCACCAGGATCCACGGCAGCACCGCCCGCCAGCGCTTGTTGTCGGCGTTCGGATACCCCGCCTTCAGCGCCATCTGGTACGCCGCGGTGAACGCCTTGACCAGGTCGAACACCGCGTGCCAGAGCCGCGACTCGACGGCGGTGCTCTTCTGGTAGTTGGTCGTGTACTGCTGCGTGAGCTGCGCGAGGATCGGCTCGATCCGGGCATCGATCTTCAGCAGCGCCTCGACCTGGGTCGGGCTGACTTCCTTGCGCGTGCCGGGGAAGCCGACGACGAGTTCCAGCGCCTCCTTCTGCAGCGCCATCGGGTCGCTTTCGGGCAGCGTGGCGATCCACTGCTGCGCCGAGCCGGCGCCGCGCAGCGGATCGCGGAATCCGCGGAACCAGTTGACGACGGCTTCGATCATGGCGCGACGATGGGGTCCGTTTTGAGGGGCGCCGATCAGCGCCCGGCGACGGTCATCCGACCGACGAGGATGGAACCGGTGTGGCGGCTGCCGCGCCGGTCGACGTCGTTGCCGACGGCGACGATGTCGCGGAACATGGCGCTGAGGTTGCCGGCGATGGTGATCTCCTCGACCGGGAAGGCGACGACGCCGTCCTCGATCCAGAAGCCGGCGGCGCCGCGCGAGAAATCGCCGGTCACCGGGTTGACGCCCTGCCCCAGCTGCTCGGTGACCAGCAGCCCGCGACCCATCCGTCGCAGCAGCGCGGGCAGGTCGTCGTCGCCGTGCGAGACGACCAGGTTGTGGCTGCCGCCGGCGTTGCCGGTCGTGGCCATGCCGAGCTTGCGCGCCGAGTAGCTGCCGAGGAAGTAGCCGGCCACGACGCCGTCCCGGACGACGTCGCGGGGTGCGGTGGCCACGCCCTCGTTGTCGAACGGCGTGCTGGCGCGGCCGCGCGGCAGGTGCGGCTCCTCGCGGATCGACAGGTGGGGCGCGAACACCTGCTTCCCCAGCGAATCGAGCAGGAACGACGACTTCCGGTACAGCGCGCCCCCGGAGACCGCGCCGACGAAAAAGCCGAGCAGGTCACCCGCCTCGGCAGCCTCGAACAGCACCGGGCATTCCAGCGTCTCCAGCGGGCGCGAACCCAGCCGGCGCACGGTGCGCTCGCCGGCCCGGCGGCCGACGGCCGCGGCGGCCTCGAGGTCCCCCGGCGCGCGCGCCGCCGTGTACCAGAAGTCGCGCTGCATGCCGGCGTCGTCCTCGCCGATCACTGCGCAGTCGATGTGGTGGCGGGAGCTGCGGAACCCGCCAGCGAAGCCGAGCGAGTTGGCGTAGACGAACTCGGCTTCGCCGCGCCCCACCGTCGCGCCCTCGGTGTTGGTGAGCCGCGAATCGACGGCCAGCGCCGCGGCCTCGGCCTCGCGGCCGAGCTCGATCGCCGCGTCGACGGAAAGGTCCCACGGGTGATAGAGGTCGAGGTCCGGGAATGTCCGCGCGAGCCGGGCGGGGTCGGCGAGTCCCGCCGCGGGATCTTCGGCGGTGTAGCGGGCGATCGCCAGCGCCTTGTCGACAGCGGCGCGCAAGGCCTCGGGCGCGAAATCCGCGGTGCTGGCGTGGCCGCGCCGCTGCCCGACGTAGACGGTGAGGCTGATGCCCTTGTCGCGGTTGTAGGCGACGGTCTCGACCTCGCCCTTGCGCACGGTGACGCTCTGGCCGACCGCCTGCGAGACGTCGGTTTCGGCGGCCGTCGCGCCGCCGGCCTTCGCCGCGGCGAGCACGGCCTCGGCGACGCGCGCAAGCTCGTCGGTCGGCAGCGGAAAATGGGTGTCGCGGGTGTCGCGCGCGGCGGCAGCGGTCATGGGCAGGGGCCGAAAGGGGACGTGGCGGGTGGGAGCGCGCGGGTTTTCAGCGGTCGTCGACGGACTCTGTCGACGGCGCCGGCCGGGCCGGTCTCCGTCGCGCGGCTGATTGCGTCGGCTATCATAGCAAACGGTCCGCTCCGATCCCCGCCTGGCGGTCCGCCTTTCCGACAGACGATGCCTCTGCCCGACCGACCGTCGCGCCGCCGCCGCGGCGACCTCCCCGCGGATTCCGCCGGCGCGCCTGCCGCCGCAGCCGACCG
>Ga0209254_10004120_pt1 | contig 13285 bp, 11 predicted proteins | sample FrelakmetDIP11DI_FD_187148 | JGI IMG/M metagenome (GOLD analysis project Ga0209254, IMG submission 187148) | Freshwater lake sediment microbial communities from the University of Notre Dame, USA, for methane emissions studies - DIP11 DI (SPAdes)... | ecosystem: Environmental > Aquatic >...
ACTGACAACTCTGGATGTGGCTTATGACCGACCCGTCTACTCCTCGGCAGAACCATCTGCTCGACGCCCTGCCCGCCGTTGAATACGGGTGCCTGTTTCCCCATCTGGAACGGGTCTCGATGCCGGCGGGGCAAGTCCTTTACGAGTCGGGGGGCGAGTTGCCCCACGCCTATTTCCCGACGACCTGCATCGTATCTCTGCTTTACGTCATGGCAACAGGCGCGTCGGCGGAAATCGCCGTGGTGGGCAACGAAGGGATCATCGGTGTCGCTCTCTTCATGGGTGGGGGCACCATGCCGAATCGGGCGGTCGTGCGGAGCGCCGGCTGCGCCTATCGGTTGCGCGCACCCTTGTTGCAGCAGGAGTCCAGCCGCAACGGCCCGCTGCTCCGCGTGTTGCTGCGCTATACCCAGGCGCTGATCACACAGATGGCCCAAACAGCGGTCTGCAATCGGCATCATTCCGTGGATCAGCAACTCGTTCGCTTGCTGCTGCTGAGCCTCGACCGGCTGACCGGGAACGAGTTGACCATGACCCAGGAATTGATCGCCAACATGCTGGGTGTGCGCCGCGAGGGTGTCACCGAGGCCGCAGGGAAATTGCACAAAGCAGGATTGATTGATTACCGCCGTGGGCACATCACGGTGCTGGACCGGCCGGGCTTGGAAGCGCGGGTCTGCGAGTGCTACCGAGTGGTCAAAATGGAATTTGATCGCCTACTCCCTTCTCCCCGGCGTGGCCCATTGCCATCAAACATTCGAGCAGAACGTGACCATGAGCGTCGAGAAACGAACGCGTCTCCCACACCGCCATCGCCGCCGCTCTCCCTTTGGCACAAGAGACCAGTCAGCGAAAGCGATCTTGTGTGCGTTACCGTACCGACAGCGCCTGATGTCTCGGTTAGGCTTCCTTCCGGGTCTAAAAAACGACCAGCGCCCTTGGTGGCTGAAGACCCGCGTTTGCGACTTGCAGAATAACCACTTGACGAGTCCTGACCGTTTCATCACGAGGCACCATCGATGAGCCAAGCTGCGGAAGTTTTCGGGGCACCGGCCCACGACGGACTCTATCGGCTGATTCAGAAGCGGGTCTCCGGCGGTAAGGTCAAAATCCCTTTAGAAATTCGGTTATGGGGAGGCCGCATTTATCGCTTTGGAGAAAACGAACCCGCGGTGAAGGTTTTCGTGAAGGATCGCCAGGGCTTGGAAGCTTTGCGCCGACTGGATGAACTGAGAATCTGTGAAGCGTACATGAACGGAAGCCTGGACGTCGCGGGGGATGTGCTGGGGTTCGTCAGCCTCCGGCGCACGTTGCGTGACAGTCATCCACTGCACTACCTGTGGCGGCGGATTGCACCGTGGTTCATCGGGCGGATACCGACCGACCGGCAGGCCATCGCGGCCCACTACGACTTTGCCAGCGAGTTTTATCTCCGGTTCCTGGACACCACCCGCTGTTACTCCCAGGCCGTGTTCGAACGCGATGATGAAGCGCTGGAAACGGCACAGCGCCGCAAGTTGGATTTTGCCATCGACGCCTGCCGGCTGAAGCCGGGAGATCGCGTTCTGGATGTCGGTGGCGGCTGGGGCAGCTTCACGGAACACGCCGGACAGCGCGGCATTGAGGTCACCTCACTGACGATTTCCCGCCAGTCGGAGGAGTTTTTGATGGACTTGATTCAGCGACGTCAACTGCCCTGCCGGGTGCTGAACCAGGACTTTTTAGCGTACGCTTCGCCCGAACCCTACGATGCGATGGTCATTCTGGGAGTGATGGAGCACCTTCCCGATTATCCGGCCGTGCTGCGGCAGTTCCAGCGGTTGTTGAAGCCGGGCGGACGCGTCTACCTCGACGCTAGCGCTTCCCGGGCAAAGTATGCCAAGCCCACCTTTATCGCCCGCTATGTCTTTCCGGCGGACCATGCCTATTTCTGCCTGCATGAGTTCCTGGCCGCGGTGGCTGAGACTCAGATGGAGGTGCTGGCGCTTCACAACGATCGCCACAGTTACTTCCTCACCTGCAAGGCTTGGGCCGAGAATCTGGAGGCCGCCCGGGATGAAATCATCCGCCGCTGGGGCGAGGCCCTCTACCGCCGTTTCCGACTCTATCTCTGGGGTTCGGCCTATGCCTTTCTCAGCCGAGGTATGGAAGCGTTCCGGGTGGTTCTGGAACGACCCCAAGAAGCGGCTTGAGCCGGCGGGCTTGGCAATCGTGGAAACGCTGTCCGGCGTACCTTATTGGGGTCAGTTAGAAATTCCGAGCCATCGACAATGAGGAGAAAAATGGCGAACTGAAACCGATCCATCGTTGGGCCTGAACGGCACATCGCGTGGTCACGACGTCCCTGTCCATCTCGCAACTTGGCGAGATACCGATCGCTTTACGGAGTTGGAGGCGAGTATGAAAAACTTGATTTCCCTGGTAGCCGTGTCGTTTTTGAGTGCGGCATTCGTGGGCACCGCCGGTGCGACTGACGTCCAGAAGAAACAACAGGAGGTTATCGAAAAGCAGCGAGAGCTAAAGGATGCGCGCCACCAGGAAGCGGTTGAGCGTTCCCTCGAGGCCAACCAGACGATGCAGCAGGTGAGCCGCGCGAGCAAGATCATCGGTACCGACGTGAAAAATCCCAAAGGCGACAATCTGGGCGACGTCAAGGAATTGGTGCTCGATCCGGAAAGTGGCCAAGTCGTCTATGCCGTCGTTTCCTTCGGCGGTGTATTGGGTGTGGGGGACAAGCTTTTTGCCGTTCCCTGGAAGGCACTCCAGTGGAGCCGCGATAAGGAGTATTACGTTCTCGATATGGATAAGAATACCTTAAAGAAGGCTCCTGGGTTTGATAAGAAGCACTGGCCGGACAGTTCAAGTAAATGGGACCAGCAGCGCGGGGAGCTCAATCAGTTTTATCACGTCAGCCCCTGATGGCGTCGCAATAACAGGGTGGTGAAAAGCGCCGTATTCCGCCACCCTAAGTACGGCACAAGGATGGGCCGTCATTTTCTGTGGCGGTACGCCACTGAAAATGTTGAGACCGGAAAACGGCGCTTTCCAGTCTCAAACGGTGAAAAAGCCCAGGAAAGGGTTTTTCACCATCCTGCCAATCATGAAGCGAAAGGAGAACAGAGATGAGCTGGAATCAAATAGAGGGTAATTGGAAGCAATTCAAGGGCAAAATCAAGGAGACATGGGGTGAATTGACCGATGATGAACTCGATCAAATCGCCGGCAAACGCGATGTCCTCCTCGGCAAGATCCAAGAGAAATACGGGATCGCGCAAGACGAAGCCGACAAGCGGATCAGGGACTTTGAAAAAACGCTCAGTTGATCGTTGGTTCATTTTATCGTTTTAACTCACAAGTGAGCGGTCGGGTGCCGCTCTCTAAACGGGCGGCACCTTCGTTTCAACCGTACTTTGCACGCACGTGCTGGACCCACTATGTCACTTGGCACCATCTTACTTGTAGTTCTGATCCTGATGCTTGTGGGAGTAATTCCAGCCTGGCCACATAGTCGGGGGTGGGGTTATGCACCCAGCGGAGTACTCGGGCTGGCGCTGGTAATCGTACTGATCCTGTTCTTGATGGGCAGAATCTAGTCGAGATACGGTATTGAAACTAGGCGGTAAACCCACCGCATGACACACAGGTCAGAAAACCACAAGTAAGCAATGCCATCAGCAAGAGCCATATGGACTCCAGTATGCGTGCGGTTTCGCGTAAGGTGCGACGGTCGCCGAGCCACGTCCGTCGAGAGTTGGCGCGTCATGGTGCGGAAGATCGGTCTTACGAATCTGCGGTTGTGACGCAGGGGTCCAAAAAAACTTGGGTTTTCGGTCAGGCTCTTTAGCTGACTTTATGGTGGCGAGGACGAGGGAGGTATGTCGATGTATCACAACAGGCTTTCCCCGCGTGTGTGTTTCGTCGCGACCTATCCCCCGCGTAAGTGCGGTATAGCCACGTTTACCTATGACCTGCGGCAGGCAGTCTGCGGCTTGCAGGGCGAGTCGCGACCGGGTGTGATCGCGCTGACCAACGGATCTGAAAACTGCCCGTGCTCACCTGACGTTGTCTTCGAGATCAGACAGAATCGGCTCAGCGACTACCGGCTCGCCGCCGAGTACGTCAACCTTTCGGGCATCGAGATCGTCTCGGTGCAACATGAATTCGGCATCTTCGGCGGGCCGGAAGGTCGCTACCTGACCGAGCTTCTCGGCGGTCTGCGCAAGCCGGTCGTGACAACCCTGCACACGGTGCTGGAGCGCCCGCAGCCCAATTACCAAGACTCGCTGATGCGCGTGGCGGCCGCTTCGGATCATCTGATTGTCCTCAACAGCAAAGCCATCCCCGTTCTCAAGGAAGTCTATGGCTTGCCGGAGGAGAAGATCACGATGATTCACCACGGCGTGCCCGACGTGCCGTTTGTTGATCCGAATTACTACAAGGACAAGTTCGGCGCCGAAGGGCGGCTGGTGATGCTGACCTTCGGTTTGCTCAGCCGAGGCAAAGGCATCGAGCTGATGCTCGAAGCGTTGCCAGAGGTAGCACGCGCACATCCCGAAGTGGTTTACATCGTACTCGGCGCAACGCACCCCGAGGTCCAGCGGAATGACGGTGAGGAGTACCGCTTGTGGCTGCAGCGCCGCGTGCGCGAACTGGGTCTGGAGGATCATGTGATCTTCCATGACCGCTACGTCGAGTTTGCAGCGCTGCTCGAATTCATCGGTGCGTGCGATATCTACGTCACACCTTATCAATTCAAGGAGCAGATCTGCAGCGGCACACTCGCCTACGCCCTCGGTATGGGCAAGCCCATTGTCTCGACGCCGTATCTCTATGCCGAAGAGCTGCTGGCTGATGGTCGCGGCTGTCTGGTGGGCTTTGGTGATGCGAAGCAATTGGCCATGACCCTCAATCGACTGATCGAGAACGAACCTGAGCGACATCGGATGCGGAAGCGGGCCTACGAGTATGGGCGGCAAATGATCTGGCCAGAAGTCGGCAGGTGTTACCTTGAACTCTTCGGGCGGGTGGCGTCCGAATATGGGCCGAAACACCTGTTACGCCCGTGGCGCAAGGTCGCGCGCGCACAGTACAAGTTGCCCGACATCAGACTGGACCACCTGCGCCGTCTGACCGATGACACGGGTATTATCCAGCATACGACCTGCGGCGTACCGGACCGGTGTTCCGGTTACTCGACCGATGACATGGCGCGGGCGTTGGTGGTTACACTGCTCCATTACCGACAGTTTGGTGACGAGGCGGCATTGGATCTGGCCACGCGCTATCTGAGCTTCCTCAAATACGCACAACTGCCCGACGGGCACTTCCACAACTTCATGAGCTACAGGCGAGACTTCCTCGACGAGCGTGGCAGCGAAGACACGCTCGGACGCGCGCTCTGGGGATTGGGATCTACGATAGAGTTTTCACCAGGTGACGGGATGCTGGCACCGGCACGAGAGATGTTTGAACGTGCGCTTGGCGTTCTCGAATTGGAGCACCCGCGCGCAATGGCTTACGCAGTTTGCGGGCTCTGGAGCTTTCTGCGACGCTACGACGGCGCAGCGCAGGTAAGGCGGAGATTGCTTGACTTGGCGGATCAACTGGCAGCGATTTACGAGCGCAGCCGCGCTACCGGCAGGCACTGGTTCGGCGAGGACGTGACGTATGCCAACGCCAAGATGCCTCAGGCGATGTTACTTGCCCATCGCGTAAGCGGCGACCAGCGGTGCAAGGAGATTGGACTGGAGTCGCTCGAATTCCTGCTCGGCCTGACTTATCGCGACGGCCGATTTGATTTCATCGGCAATCAGGGTTTGCTTCATCGGGACGGTGAGCGCGCCGTCTTCGGGCAGCAGCCGATAGAAGCCGCGTACACGGCGGAAGCGTGTCTCACAGCTTACGAACTGACCGGTGAGCGGCGTTACCTAGAACTGGCGCGAGCGGCGGCGGAGTGGCTACTGGGCCGCAACCGGCTGGGCGCGCGCTTGTACGATTTTACGACCGGCGCTTGCGCCGACGGGCTCGATCCACAAGGGCTGAGCATGAATCAGGGCGCCGAATCGGTGATCTGCGGGTTGCTTACACTGCTGGTCGTCTCAGGCGAGTTGGAGAAGAAGATCGAAGCTGGTGACAACAAGACTGTCGCTATGCCGGTCTGTTAACGATAAAGCCAAAGGCACACGATCGAGGCGCAATCATCCCCTTTATGAGTGAACTGTTCCACCGCTACGAACACAATCCAATCCTGACGGCCAATGACTGGCCTTATCCTGCTAACAGTACCTTCAACGCCGGAGCGACGCTGCTGCCCAACGGTGATACGCTGCTGCTCGTGCGCGTGGAAGACCGGCGCGGTATCTCGCACCTGACGGTGGCGCGCAGCCATGACGGCCTCACCAATTGGCGGATCGACTCACAGCCGACGTTGATGCCCGACCCGGCGAATTACCCGGAGGAGATTTGGGGCATCGAAGACCCCCGTATCACCTGGGTCCCGGAACTGGATCGGTACGTCATCACCTACACGTCCTATTCGACAAGCGGCCCGCTGGTCTCTTTGGCGTTGACCAAGGACTTCCAGGAATTCGAGCGCAAAGGTGCGATATTGCCGCCCGAAGACAAGGATGCGGCTCTGTTGCCGCGCCGCTTCAACGGGCGCTGGGTGTTAATCCACCGCCCGGTGTCCGGTTCTCCGGGATCTCGCGCGAACATATGGCTGTCGTACTCGCCCGACATCAAGCACTGGGGCGATCACTGCGTCGTGTTGGAGGCGCGGCGCGGGTCTTGGTGGGACGCTAACAAGATCGGGCTTTCGCCACAACCAATCGAGACCCCCGAAGGCTGGCTGATCATCTATCACGGCGTGCGAACGACGCCGGCAGGCTGTCTATACCGGCTGGGATTGGCGCTGCTTGACCTGGAGATGCCCTGCCGCGTCATTCGTCGAGGAGACGAATGGGTCTTTGGCCCTGGCGCAACCTACGAGCGCGTGGGTGACGTGGGCGACGTAGTTTTTCCGTGCGGCGTTATCCATGATCCGGCAACCAATGATTTGCGGATGTACTACGGAGTGGCGGATACCGCGATTGCGCTGGCGACGGGCAACGTCAGGGAACTGCTGACCTGGCTCAAGACGGCGCAGAGGTCTTAGGGGAGCTTTGATGCGAGTGGCGATGCTGGCGCCGATCTCATGGCGCGTACCGCCGCGGCATTACGGGCCATGGGAGCGGGTTGTCTCGCTGCTCACGGAGGGCCTGGTCGAGCGCGGTGTGGATGTGACGTTGTTTGCAACCGCCGATTCGGCCACGGGGGCAAGGCTCTCAGCCGTCTGTCCGCGACCCTGCTCCGAGGATCCAATGCTCGATGCGAAGGTATGGGAATGCCTGCATATCTCGTCGGTCTTTGAACGAGGGAGTGAATTCGACCTGATTCATAACCATTTTGACTTTCTGCCGCTCAGTTACAGTGGCCTGGTCGACACGCCAGTTCTGACAACCATTCACGGTTTTTCGTCAGAACGTATCGTTCCGGTCTATGAGAAGTACAACGGCAAGACGTACTACGTCTCGGTCAGTGATGCCGATCGCCATCCGCAGCTCGATTACCTCGCTACCATCCATCATGGAATTCCGCTCGAGGAGTTTTCGCTGCGACGCGAACGCGGCGAATATCTGCTCTTTTTCGGTCGCATTCATCCCGACAAGGGCGCAGCCGAAGCCATTGAGGTGGCGCGGCGCACAGCCCGCAGGCTCGTCATCGCCGGAATCATCCAGGATCGGGATTACTTTCAGCGCGAAGTCGAGCCCTGGATCGACGGCGATCGAGTGCGCTACATTGGCGCCGTCGGTCCCTACGAACGGGATGAGGTTCTCGGGAGGGCCGATGCGCTGCTCCATCTCATCAATTTCAGTGAGCCGTTCGGCCTGAGCATGATCGAGGCAATGGCTTGCGGCACACCGGTCATCGCGCGCCCGCTCGGCTCGGTTCCGGAGGTCATCGTTCATCTGAAGACCGGATTCTTGGTTGACCACATCGATGAGGCGGTGACGGTCGTTGGGCGAATCGGCGAAATCGATCGTGAGCGTGTCCGGCGCCATGTCGAGAAAAATTTCAGCCGCGAACGGATGGTCGAGCATTACATCAAGGCTTATCAGGCGGTGCTGAGAAGGGAAGCGGCAAAGCGCCCGATCCCAAATCGGACATTCGAGGAACGTCCCTGGGGCAGCTTCACGGTGCTGGACGAAGGTGCAGAGAAGCGAGGCCATAAGGTCAAACGCATTGAAGTGCTTCCGGGAAAACGTTTCAGTTATCAGAAGCACGCCCGGCGTACCGAACATTGGGTGGTTGTGCAGGGGATCGGAAAGGTCACGCTCGATGGGCACGAGTTCACCGTGCGCGCCGGTGACTCGGTTGACGTGCCCCTCGGCACCGCCCACCGCATCGGGAATCCCGGTGCGGAGAAGCTCGTGCTCATCGAGGTACAGCGCGGTGCCTATCTCGGCGAGGATGATATCCTACGGCTGCAGGATGATTTCGGGAGGATGTAAAGACCTCTGACATCCCGCTTACCCATAAGGTCAGCTGAGAAACTAGGATTCAACATGGATATGCCGCCCGTTCGGGTGGGTCAGCGGGGCCACTTCTCCCGGCCCAGTCGTTGATCGGGATCGCCCGGTTGCGGTCGGAAGCCTTCGCAACGCCGGGGCAGATCGGGAAGCGGGGAATACCGTCCGGCTGCTCCCATTAGTTCCCCGCGCCTTGCGGCTAGACAGCGCCCGCTCCGGGTCAGGTTCGCACATTGGCTACAGCGCCGCCGGTCGTCAGCCTCAAACGAGGAGCCGGGCATTTCCTGCCGAAGGTACCGCCCGACGGGTGGTGTCACAGTGTCAGCGTCAAAGCCGACATTAGCATCCCGGGGCAACGGCTGGTGTCCACCGAACGCATACCATACGTACCCGAATCAACGATCCAGTCGCGCTCGCGTGTCAACTCAATGAGATTGTCCCCGAGCATGCGGTATAGCGAGTCGTCAAAGCGCATCACGTTCAGCGGGGCGGCGATCTGGCCTTGTTCAACCCAGAAGGTGGCGAAGCGCGTCATGCCCGTGACGCGGGCGTTGGAGTGGTCTGAGAAATTCAGGTACCACAGATTGCTGATGTATACGCCGGTATCCAGTGCTTCGAGTGCATTGGCGGCAGGCAAACTGCCAGCGGCGAGGTCGATGGACTCCATGCTCTCGTTATCGTTGGCACCGTTGGCAGGCAAACCGTATTCCTGGGCGGTGCGCGGCGAGACCAGTGCACCGGCGTGAACGCCCGCACGGATCAGTTCCACAACCCCCGGCTTGACGAAGCCGGCTTCGTCGAACGCCGGCGCCAGTCCTTCCGCCGTGTTCTCGCGCAGCGTCACTTTGGATGACAGCGAAGCGGCGCCGTCCACCAACTTCTGGATCACGCTTTGCTTGGTTTGTTGGGCCTTGGCGGATACTCCCTCCCAGTTGAGCATCCATAACAATTCGTCGCACGCCTGGGGCGCCAGATAGGCACGGTAGATGCCGGGCTCAATGGTCTTCGGCGCCCCCCCCAGATGCGCGAGTTGTGCGCGGCTGGAGGCGATGCGCTCGGCGAACTCGACCGGATTCCAGTGACCCGATGCGTAGGCCGACTTTACGGCCTTGTCCTCTGAATGGTAGAGCGACCACTCGAAGTTGAAGCCGTCTACCGCGTGCCAGTTTTGCTGACCGAGGGAATTGGCAAACCCCCGAAAAATGGGGCCGCTGGCATAGATGCCAACCAGGTCCGCGCCTTTGGCGGACTGCAGGATCGCGTCAAGCGCTTCGTCGGGCGACGGCAGGCGTCCGGTATCGCGCCGTTCGGAGGAACTCACTTGGGTAGAGTAAGACAGATGCGGGTCCGCCGGCAGCGTGAGCAGTTCGGTACGCATCGCCTCAAGGGCCGCCTTGACCACCGCCTTATCCTCGGTAGCGTCACCGGTCACCGCCACTGTCGTGCTCATGCAGCGCGCACCCGAAGCCGTCAAGCCCTCGTCGATCAATGTGAGGGTCAAATAAGCTTGCCGCACGGTCATCGCCTGCCGCACGCGGGCGCGGTTCAGCCGCATGAAATCAGATACTTCGCCGGCAAAGTTGGCGAGCAACACTTCGCGGTCCTTGAGTTGACCGCGAGCGAACTGGACCAGATCGAAGAACAGTTGCTGCATTGGGTCTTATCGCTCCGCCCCGAATACGTCGACGTCGGTGAACTTGCAGGCCGGACTGGCATGACCGACACGAATGGCCTGGTTTGGCTCGCCTTTGCCGCAGTACGCCGTCCCCATCACCTCCACCGTCGCAGCATTGCCGACCATCGCCAGCGAACGCCAGAAGGTCGTGGAGAAACCGCGGTAATTCGGGTTGCGCACGACTTCGGCCAATTTGCCCTGGCGGATGCGCTGACCCCACTCGCAGCCGAACTGGAACTTGTTGCGCGAATCGTCGATCGACCAACTGGCATTGGTCTTCATCAGCAGGCCGTCGTCGATGGAGGCGATCATCTCATCCAGGCTGGTATCGTCCGGCTCGAGGTTGAGATTGGAAATACGATCGATGGGAGGACGGTTCCACGCACAAGCACGCGTGGTGGCGACCGCACCAATGTCTGGCCGCAGAAGCTGGGTTCGCTGCCGCGACAGGGAGCCGCCGAGAGGTTGCAGCAGAATGCCGTCCTTGATGACGTAGCACCGCTCAGCCTGCGCGCCATCGTCATCAGCTGCGAAGCTCGCAAATTCGATCCCAACCGTCGGGTCGTGGGTGACGTTCAACAGCTCCGAGCCGTACCGGTAGCTGCCGAACATGTCCAGGGACACGAAGCTACGCCCCGCATAGTTGCGCTCGTCGCCGAGAATCCGATCGAGCTCGAGCGGATGCCCAATGGACTCATGGATCTGCAGCATCATCTGGTCCGGCATCAGGATCACGACTAACGAGCCCGTGGGGCAATTGGGCGCCGCGAGGAGTTGCAGCGCCTCCTCCGCGGTGCGGCGGCCGCTGCCTACGAAGCCGGCGCGCTCCAGCACTTCCAGGCCGCCCTGTTGGCAGAACCCATTGTAGCGTCCACCCCATGAACGCGTCTGGGTCAACCCGCGGTCGTGAGCGGTAACATGCAGGCCCGGAACGGTGAATTCCCACTCTTGGATGACCTCGCCCCCGTCAGCGGTGAGTAGCAGCTGACGCGTGTGCGTCGTCGATAGCTGTGCCGCCCAGTCGACGATGCGGGAATCAATTCGGCAGGCTTCCGATTCCTGCATCAGCAACTCGATGCGCTCCCTCGTGCTTAGACTCAACGGTATCTGTGTGGCGGTGCGATAGGTTCCCCTCGGCGCGGGCAGTACCGGCGCAGAACCCGTGAAGACGGAATGGCCTTGCGTCAGCCGTGCCCATTCCGTCGCGCGCATCATGGCGTCCCGAAGACCGGCGTCAGAAAGGTCACTGCTCGCCGCGTAGCCCAACCCGTCACGTATCACCACCGTGACCATCCCACCGCTGTCACGTGTTCTGCGCACTGGCTCAGCCACATCCTGCCGCACCGAAATGTGGTCGGTGTTTTCCTCGACCACGCGCAGCGAGCAGAAGTCTGCGACTGGCGTCAGTCGCCGGAAGCGGCGAAACAAGGCGTCATTGTCGATAGACATTTGCTATCTGCTGCTCCTGTAATGCGGTCACCGTTATTGTCGTGAAGAGCAGTGCGTTTAACAGTGCCTCCCCCGCAGGCTAGTCCATGCTTGGGATGAGAACCTCGCCGACTTATTCGCTGGTGCGTTCATATTCAGCGATCAACTGTGCGCCCAGCAGTAGGATAATCGCCGCTATCTCCAGCATGAGCAGCGCTATGATGGTGGTCGCCAGGGACCCGTAAACCACGTTGACAAACGAAAGATGGGCAAAGTACCAAACTAACAGATGGCGAGTAAATTCCCATAGCAACCCCGCTGTGATCCCGCCGATAATCGCATGGCGCAAAGGACGACTGCCTACGGGCATCAGCACGTAGATGCCGGTCAGCAGCAAAATCTGGCTGCCTAGCCCAAGCGCATACAGCACCGTACCGGTCAACCCTTCTAGAGGCACATCCCAACCCAGCGGAAGCTGGAGGTACTTCATGCCCTGCAAGATAACGGAGACAAGAGTTACCGCCAGGAAACCGATGGCCAACAACACGATGAACAGATAAGGCAAGAGCGCAGAAACCAGAAAATGGCGCCGCTGCACCTTCGCCCGATCAAAGAAGATCACCGACATGGCGCTTTCCAGCACAGAAAAAGCCAGGGAGCTGAAAAACAGCAAGACTCCCACCAACACCCAGCTCAGCGCCTGTCTATGCTCCAAAAAGGTTTGTACCTGCTCGAGCAACGGCCTGGATTCACCTGGCAGCAGCAATTCCAGGTAACGTGCCAAGACCGTCAGCACCTGTGCCTCGTTGGCGATATGAGACAGTGCCACCAACAGCAGGATAAGCAGAGGGATGATGGACAATAGGGCATAGTAAGCGACCGCTCCCGACAGCAGCAGACCTTGATTGGCATGAAAGGCCTTCAGCACCCGCAGCAGAAAGCGGAGGGGATGCTGGAGGATTTCGTGTTCAACCGATGTGGTCATGGCATTACTTTCGTTGAAGAGGTACGTCGCCGCTCCCTCTCTCAGCCCTGCCGAGACGTGTGCGCACTCGCCTATTCCCCACGCACCACGCTGCTTCGCTCTATTCTATCTCGTCGGTTTACGCGCGGGTTTCGATGTCCTGGTCCCAGGGACATTGCCCAGAAAATAGCCCCGGCCGAGGTTGCCGCCCGACTCCACCGGGCAACGCAAAAAATCAGGCTCTTTGGAAGAATTTATGGGTAGAAATCAGGAGAGCTGGCTAGACGAGCATCCCGCTCCGATCGCGGGTCTGATGGAAATGCGAGCTTTGCAAAGGTGGCGCAAAAGTGGTTGCATGGATGTGGTGGCGATCGCTTTGCGCCGCCCCGTTCTTACGCCACTCTCAAGGGGAAAAATGGGTGACGCAATAATGGTGATCTGGAACAGGCCAAGATCGCCGTCAGGGGGCGCCGGTGCGCTCGATCTTTTCCAACGGCTGATGTTCGCCTCAGCGGCCGCTATGGGGCGCGGTTCAGGGGCAAACGCTGTCGTTCCGCCTGCCATCCATGTTTTTGTTCGCAGTCCCCTCCGCCCGACCAATTGCCAGTCACAACCCGACGCCCGCAAACCCGCATGAATGCTGGACCTGGG
>Ga0209254_10004121_pt1 | contig 13284 bp, 11 predicted proteins | sample FrelakmetDIP11DI_FD_187148 | JGI IMG/M metagenome (GOLD analysis project Ga0209254, IMG submission 187148) | Freshwater lake sediment microbial communities from the University of Notre Dame, USA, for methane emissions studies - DIP11 DI (SPAdes)... | ecosystem: Environmental > Aquatic >...
CGCCGCTTATCCGGTGAAGTAGAGGTACGCGGCCAGGATGAGGGCCAGGACGATGGCCGAGGAGATGATGTCCGCCGCGTTCCAGCTCGCCCGCGTCTCCCGCCGCTGCTCGGCCGTGACCGTCCCGTAGGTCAGCCCGCTGATCTTTTCGTAATTCGGCGGCGCGGTCAGGTAGCTGACTACGATCATGACCAAGGCGCTGACGATGAATATGATCAGGCTGTAGTACTGGAAGAAGATGTTGTTGACGATCCACAGGAACGAGCCCTCGGCGTAAGCGAAGCCGCTCGATGCGCCGAGCTTGACCGGCGTGTCGACCGCCAGCCGGAAGATGCCGAGGGCGAAGCCCGTCGTCAGCCCGGCCAGGCAGCCCTTGGCGTTCAGCCGCTTCCAGAACACCCCGAAGAAGAAGATGACGAAGATGGGCGGGGCGAGATAGGACTGGACGCCCTGGAGGTAGTCGTACAGCCCCCGGCCGCCGCGGATGACGGGGATCCAGAGGAGGCCGATGAGGACCATGACCCCCGTGGCCACGCGGCCGATGTGCACCAGCCGTTCCTGGGTCACCTTGGGCTTGAGGCGCGAGTAGAAGTCCATGGTGAACAGGGTCGAGGCGGCGTTGAACGCCCCGGCCAGCGAGCTCATGAGCGCCGCCAGCAGGCCGGCTACGACGATGCCCCGGATGCCGATGGGGAGCACCGTGGCCACGAGCATGGGGAAGGCCTTCTGGGCGTTGGCCCGGATGAGCTCGCCTCCCGGGCCGAAGAACTCCTGCTGGAGGGCGGCGCTCTGGCCGCTCTTGGCCAGGCCGAAGGCGATCATGCCCGGGATGATGAAGATGAACACGGGCAGGAGCTTGAAAAAGGCCGCAGCAATCGATCCCCGGCGGGCCTGGCGCTGGTCCGGAGCGCCCAGCACCCGCTGGACGATGTACTGGTCGGTGCACCAGTACCACAGGCCGATGATCGGGGCGCAGAAGAGCATGCCGATCCAGGGGTAGTTGTCGTTGAAGTACCAGGCCATCCGGCCGGCCTCCTTGACCGGCGCCCATGTCCCCTCGACCCCGGCGGGCACGAGCGGTTTCCAGAGGTTGAACATCTCCCCGCCGACGATCTCCCGGAGCTGTCCCCAGCCGCCGATGGCCTTGAGGCCGAAATAGGTCACCAAGGCCGAGCCGATGATGAGGATGAACGTCTGCATCGCCTCGGTGTAGGCGACGGCTTTGAGCCCGCCCATAATGGTGTAGAGGCCGGTGATGACGATGACCAGGATGGAGCCGATCCAGAAGCTGTCCAGGCCGAACCAATTCAGCTCGGGGAGGAGGACGCTGAACACGACCCCGCCGGCGAAGATGCCCACGGCCATCTTGGTCAGGACGTAGGCCACGAGCGAGATGAGCGACAGGACGGTCCGGGCCGCTGGGGAGAAGCGCCTCTCCAGGAACTCGGGCATGGTGAACACCCGGGAGCGGATGTAGAACGGGACCATGACCCAGCCCAGGATGAGGAGGCACCAGGCGTGGAGCTCGTAGTGGGCCATGGCCACGCCGTCGGTCGCCCCGGACCCTGCCAGGCCGACCAAGTGCTCGGCGCCGATGTTCGAGGCGAAGATGGACGCCCCCACGATGAGCCAGCCCAGGTTGCGGCCGGCCAGGAAGTACTCGTCGGAGGTCCTCTGCTTCTGGCGCATGACCTTCCAGGCCACGCCGAGGATGATGCCGAAATAGACGGCGATGATGATCCAGTCCAATGGTTTGAGAACGGTCATGGCCACTCCTTTCGGGCTCCCGTCTCCGAGCTGCGAACAAGTGTAATGACCGGATGACTCCAAGTCAAGGACGTCCGCCGCGCGCCCGACGATCGGCGACGGGCGATCCCGATTTGCGGATAAAACTCAATCGCCGATGATCTCGGCGAGCCCTTCAACAGCTTGGGCGAGCTCCTCGGGCGACAGGACGGCGGCCAGCTTGCCGATCCGTTCCACGGCCAGCGTACGGACCTGGCTCATCTTGATCCATGACCGCTGGGGAAGGCTCTTCGGCGCGATTTCCAGGGTCAGCGGGAATCCGGCCTTTTGAGGCTTGCTTGTGATGGCCATGACGATGACGGTCCCCGAGCGCGTATTGAAGACGTCGTGACTGACGACGAGCACAGGCCGGCGGCCGGTCTGCTCGCGGCCTCGGGCGGGCCCGAGGTCGGCCCAGCGGATTTCCCCCCTCAATATTCGGGCCATTCGGCGATGTCCTCGGACAGGCCTTCTTCGGCCCGATCTTTCTCGTCCTTCCGGTCGAGCTTGGCGCATTCGGCGGCCAGCCGGGTTCGGGCGAGACGGGCCAACGCGCTCTTGACCGAAGCCTCGATGGCCTGGCTTCTGTTGTTGAAGACGCCGCTGCGGACCAGGCGGTCGATCTCCGCCAGGGCGGCCTCGTCCAGGGAAACGGCGATCTTGGCTTTCGGCATGACCGGCTCGGCGGTATTACGATAAGTCATACCACATGACTTGTCAAGACGCTGGAGTGATCGGCTCACAATGAAGAGGACGAATACGGCGGCCGGGGGTTCTCAGGCGTGTTCGCCGGTGTCATAGACCCGGCACTGCCGGCAGCCGATGGCCACGGCGTCCGCGCTCGACGGTCCGGGGGGACCTGTCCGGCCGTTTCGCCGGATTCCGAGTCTTCAGATCATGACTTGGCGCAGGCGACCGTCGCGGGGTAGCCGACGAATGCCGCCCGGACCTGGGCCGGGATATTCTTAAGGAACTCGATGCTGTCCCAGACGAGATCGATCAAGGCCGCGTTACTCTCGTCCGTGTAGGCCTTGAAATCGGCCGCACCCTTCACGTTGTCCTCGATGTCGACGCACAGCCTGGCCGGGGAGCAGGAGAAGTCGAAACGGGCCACCTCGATCTTCCGGGGGGCAGTGTTGCCGCGCGTCATATAGGTGATCGTCCTGTTCTTCAGGTCGTAGACGATGCTCCATTGGGTGCCGGCTTGGGAGACCGCTCGAAGGATTTCGAAGGCATCCTTGACCGCCCAGGGGGTGCCGGCGTCATGGGCGCCGATCATCGAGGCGGCCGTAGCGAACCGGCCGGATGTTTCCCCCAGGGACACTTCGTAGCTGTCATTGGCCAGGACCGGATAGGGCAGGCTGTCCCCCGTTCGGACGACCATTCGGCCGTCCAAGTATTCCAGGACGGCCACCCGGCCCCGGGCATCGGCCGCAAGAAAATGCAGGGGGGCGGCGGATGCCTTCGAGACGCGCACGAGGCGGTCGCTTCGGATGACGTCCTCGACCGTCTCGGCCGTGTCCAGCTGGTACTGGATCCACTGCAGTTCTTCCAATCCGAAGCGGTCGTCCGTCTCGGGATAGGTCGCGGCGCTGTGCCACATCTGCTCGATGACCAATCCCGCCTCGTTCATCCCGCCGTAGGGGAACTCCCGCCCGTTCTGATTGAAGGAGAGGCTGCCGTACTTGGAGGTCCAGGTGAAAGGCTTTTCCGAGGGGTTGACCAAGGATGTCTTTCGGAGGTTCCTGTGGTTGACGTGGACCTGGCCGAGGCCGGAGGGAAAATCGAAGTTCCTCCCGTAGAGAATGGTCCCCCCCTTGTCCTTCAGGCAGAAGGTCGTGCAGGGACGCAGGTCCGTCGGCAGAAGGACCGACGCCAGTATCAGGCCGATAAGCGCGCCAATCCGTGTTTTCATGGTCCTCCTTTGGAAACAGGCCGATCGAAATCCCCGGGATTCGAGAGCATAATCCCTCATCTTCTATTATGACGCATATGTCCGGCAAAAGGTTCCGGCTTAGGCAAAATTGCCTGGCCGTCGATTTTATCGCCATCAACAGGACGGCGTTCAGCTTTCCGCCGGCGAATTTACGATTTGTTTACAATCCTTTTACTCCGGGGTGACACATCCTTATCGCTCGAATGTTATCTCATTAGTGGAAGGTGACGACAGTGCACCTCAAAGAACATGCCAGAAAGGAGGAAACGCAAATGAAACGCATGCTGGCACTCTTGGGAATCCTGGTTTTCTGCGTGACGATGGGGGCCTTCGGCCCCGGGCCCGGGTCGAAGGCCCTGGCCCAGACGGACAACCCCGTCTCGTCGCTGATGCGGGCGCTCGAGGTGGGCCGCCCGGTCAGCCACAAAGGCCTGACCATCATCCCCGTCTACACCCGGAGGGTCTTCAACCGAGCGAACTACTTCACGCTGGATGAGGCCATGAAGATGAATTGGATCGAGGTCAGCGAGGTGGAGGGCGGCCGCGTGCCCCAGGTCAAGATTACCAATCTCTCCCGGAACATCATCTTCCTGATGGGGGGCGAGATCCTGACCGGCGCCCGGCAGGATCGCATCCTGGCCCAGGACGTCCTGCTCGGCCCGGGGACGAAGAACCTGCTGGTGCCCGTGTACTGCGTTGAGCAGGGCCGCTGGCACCACACCACCGCGAATTTCACCAGCAAGTCCAACCTGGGGACCTACGCGCTCCGCTCCAAGGCGGCGGAAAAGGCCCCCGAGGCCCAGTCCGAGATCTGGAACGAGGTCCAGGGCCAGAACACGAGGCTCAAGGTCGCCTCCGGGACGAGCGCCTATCAGGACGCCTACGATAAGGAAGAAAACAAGGCGGCCATCTCCGGCATCGAGCGCAAGATGAACGACGAGCTGCGCCTGGCCGACGACACCGTGGGCGTGGTCATCGGTCTGGGGGGCCGGATCATCGGCCTGGACGTCTTCGCCAACGCGTCCCTGTTCAAGAAGCAATGGCCCAAGATCCTGCGCTCCTCGGCCTTGTCCGCCCTGCAGGACGATTCCTCGAGGCAGGTCGGTCAGAAGGAGGCCGCGGAGTTCCTGAAAAGCCTGTTCTCCAAGGACTACACTCGGAAGCCGGCCCTGGACCTGGGCTACGAGCTGGAGTCGAGCGACTCGTCCGCCGTGGTCAAATCCTTGGTCTACCCGGAAGCGGTCCTTCACCTCTCCGGCTTCCCCCAGGACGAGAGCCGGCGGAAGGTCATCGACTCTCCCGACCAGCGTCTGCCGGTCATCCGGTAGGAAGCAGGATCGGGCCGAGGCCTGACGAACCTCACCCTGGCGCGCCGGACGCCCGGAGGGCCGGGCGTCCGGCCGCGTCCCTGGCGGCGGCCTTGAAATGGACCCGACAGACATGGGAAGATAAAACCACGATGAAGAAAGCCGGGTTAGCCTCCCACCTTCGGCCCCTGTTCATCGGGGCCGTGGTCCTGCCCGCCGCCCTCCTGGCCTTTCTGGCCGTCCGGGCCATCAACCGGGAAGAGGCCTTCATCGAGGTGCAGTACAGCCGGGCTTTTTCCGCAGAGCTGGTGCACACCGTCGACCTCCTGGCCGACGAATTGAACCGGATGAGCGAGGAGCTGAACCGGACGGTGCCTGAGTCGGCGGCCGACGATCCCCGGGCCTCTTTCGAGCGCTGGAAACGGGACACGGCCCTCGTTCGGACGCCCTTCCTCCTGTCGTCGCGGTTCGAGATCCTGTGGCCCCGCGCCTCTTCCGCGGCCTCGGAGAACGACCTGGCCTTCCTCAACGGCAACAGGGAATTCGTGACGAACAAAGCTGAGATCCCCTCCTATTCGAACATCGCCGTGGTCTATGGGGCGGAGATCGCCGACCTGGCCCAGGCGCCGGCATCCGGCCAGGCCGGGCCCGGACCGGGGTCGACCGAGAGCAAGGCCGGGGAAGCCGAAGCCCGGCCCTCCGCGCCCGCGATGCCGGGGACGATGTCCGAGCGGAAGGCCGAGGACAAGGCGCCAGGAGCCGCCGCCGGCGCCTCCCCGGACGCGCAGGCCAAGATGGAAAAGCAGAGATCGTCGGCGACCCTCGAGACGCAGCAGGCCGAGCCGAGGCCGGAGGAAGCCCGGAAGGCCTTGAAGGATTTCGAGGAGAACGAGGCCATCCGCCGGCAGGTCTACCAGCAAGCCCGGGACCGGGGCCAGGAGCAGGTCCAGAGGAACGTCCTGCCCAGCGCCCAGGCGGCGAGCCCCAAAAAGGCGGAGCCTCCGGAATCGCTTTTCATCTCCGAGCCGAAGCGGTTCGGCGAGATCATCGCCGGCCGGGAGTCCGGCCTCATCCCCCGTTTCCTGGGCGAGGATTTCAGCCTGTTCTTTTGGAAGAGGGACGGAGCCGGCCGCATCGTGGGCTGTGTCCTGGACGGCGAGGCCCTCCGGGCCAGGCTCGTCGGCCGCCTGCCGGCCGACGCTTCCTCTTCCCGGGTGCTGACCCTCCTGGACGAGTCCGGCCGGCCCCTGGCCACGCCGGCTGGGGCCGCGCCCCGCGATTGGCGCCGGCCGTTCGCGGCGCGGGAGGTCAGCGAGCTCCTACCCCGCTGGGAGGCGGCCGTCTACCTGGCCGACCCCGACCTCATCCGCTCCAGGGCCAAAGCGACGTCCGTCATCCTGTGGGCCCTGGTCCTGAGCTTCCTCTTGTCCATCCTGGCCGGCGGCACGCTCGTTCTCCGCACGCTCCGCAGCGAGATGGAGACCGTCCGCAAGAGGACGACCTTCGTGACCAACGTCTCCCACGAGCTCAAGACTCCCCTGACCTCGATCCGGATGTTCGCCGAGATGCTCAAGGAGGGCCGCCAGCCCGACCCGCGGCGCCGTGGGGAATACCTGGACCTCATGGTTTCGGAGACCGACCGGCTGACAAAGCTCATCAACAACGTGCTGGATTTCTCGAAGCTGGAGAAGGGCCAGAGGCGTTATACCCTCAAGCTCCTGGACCTCAACGGCCTGGCCCAGGAGCTGGTCCAGGACCAGCTCCTCAGGCTGGAGGCCGGCGGCTTCAAGGTCGAGTTCAAACCCGCCCCCGGGCAATTGTTCATCCGGGCCGACGAGGAGGCCGTCAAGCAGGCCGCGCTGAACCTCCTGTCCAACGCCGAGAAGTATTCCGGGACGGGCCGGGAGGTCGAGGTGGAAACGGGAGGCCAAGGCGGTCAAGCCTTCCTCCGGGTCAAGGACAGGGGAGCGGGCGTTCCCCCCGGCCAGGCCAAGAAGCTCTTCCAGGAATTCTATCGGGCGGATGACTCGCTGACCGCCCGGACGAAGGGCACCGGCCTGGGGCTGTCCATCGCCCGGCGTTTGATCCGCGACCAGGGCGGCGACGTCACCTACGCCCCGCGGCCGGGGGGAGGGAGCGTCTTCGAAATCCGCCTGCCCCGGAGCGAAAAGCCATGAAGACGGTCAAGATCCTGGTGGTCGAGGACGACCGGCCCATCCTCACCGGCCTGGTGGACCTGCTGAGGGGGGAGGGGTACGAGGTCGCCTCCGCCGAGGACGGTGCCCAGGCCTTGCGGGCTTATGAACAAGAGCGGCCGAACCTGGTCCTGCTCGATATCATGATCCCGGAGAAGAGCGGGTACGATGTCTGCCGCGAGATCCGGGCCAAGGACCCGCGGACGCCCATCCTGATGCTTACAGCCAAGGGCCAGGAGGTGGACAAGGTCGTCGGGCTGGAGCTGGGTGCGGACGATTACGTGGTCAAGCCGTTCGGGGTCAAGGAGCTTCTGGCCCGCGTCCGGGCCCTGCTCCGCCGCAACCGGAAGGAACCGCCGCAGAAGAGCACGGCCCCGATCGCATTCGGCAAAGTGCGGATTGACCCGAAGACCTACGAAGGACGGAGGGGGAACACGGTCTTCAGCCTGAGCGGGCGCGAGCTCGAGCTCCTGCGCTATCTCGTCGAGCGCGACGGAGAGGTGGCGAGCCGGTTCGACCTTCTGGACGCCGTGTGGGGGGTCAAATACGAGGGCACCACCCGCACTCTGGACCAGCACATCGCCAAGCTAAGGCGGAAGATCGAGGACGATCCGGCCGAACCCAAGCACATTTTGACCGTCCACGGCGTCGGCTACCGCTTCCGGTCTTAAATTGGGGTCGGACCGAGCCAAGTCAATAATAATAAAATAGAAACATCGTTAAATAGAGATAAAAATCGGCTTAAAGCCTCCTTTTCAGTCCAAAAAAAAGCCAGGCAGTCTGATGGAGGGCGGCTTCATAAGAGAACCAATTAGGCGCTAGCTGCGTAAATAGTATTGAGAGCCTGGCAAGAATCGATAAGATCCGCTTATCAAAAAGGCCGTTCCCTCGGGGAAATCTACCGGTTATCGACCCCGAACTGGAACATGGCTTTTGGAGGAGGGAAGATGGACGTCGGATGCGATGGCAAAGGCAAGCGCGCCCTGGCCGCGGCGCTGGTGTTCCTGGCCGGCGGCCTGATAGCCGCCGGATGCTATATCTATTCCGATCAGGTCCGGGGGTCGGGACAGGTCACCCGCGAGGAAAGGAATGTCAGCGGCTTCACCGGCGTGGAGGTGTCCAACCAGGGGGACCTGAAGATCGAGCTCGGCGACCGGGAAAGCCTGGTCATCGAGGCTGAGGACAATCTCCTGGAATACATCGAGACCGAGGTGAAAGGCGGCCTGCTGACCATCGAGACGAGGAAGAACACGGGCCTCAGGAACACAAGGCCCATCCGCTATCACCTGACCGTCCGGAAACTGGACCGCCTGGCCGTTTCCAGCAGCGGCAGCATCGAGGCTCCGGCCCTGAAAGCGGACGAGATGACCGTGAGCGTGTCCAGCTCCGGGGATATCGACATCGAGGCGCTCGAAGCGGAAGAGGTCTCGGTGGATATATCCAGCTCGGGGGATGTCAGGGTGAAAACCCTGAACGCGGGCGAGCTGTCGGTCGACATCTCCAGCTCCGGCGACTTCAAAGTCGGGACGGGACGGGTCAAGATGCAGGACGTCACGATCAGCAGCTCCGGCGGCTACGACGGAAGCTCGGTCGAGAGCGAGCGCACCGAGGCGGACATCTCCTCCAGCGGCAGCGCCAGGGTGTGGGTCACCGAATACCTGGATGTCCATATCTCCAGCAGCGGAGACCTGTTCTACAAGGGCGACCCGGCCCAGCTCCAGCGCGATGTGAGCTCCTCGGGCGACGTGATCAAGATCAGATAGACCCGGGCTTTTTTCACCCTAAAGGGGGACACAATACCGTGTCCCCTGGCCTTTTCCCTGGAACTCTTCGCGAACCGATTCGTTTCTTGATCCTGGCGGCAGTCCGGTCAGCTGACGGCGGCTGCATCGTCGACAGATAAAACAGGTCCGCGGAAATATGGTAATATATTGATATGTGTTGGAGAAATCGGGCCTGCGCGCAGGCCGTTCTTTTCATGCTCGTCCTCGGAGTGGCCTACGGCCATCAGCCCCGCCTCGTCGGTTTCGTGGACTCGATCGAGGTGAAAAATCCCCAGATATCCCAGGCCTTTTACGCCGAGCTGACGGGCCGGCCCCAGACCTACACCATCCGGAGCGAGGCGTCCCTGCGGCTGTACGTCAACATCCTCGTCCCCGACATTCCCGGAATCGAAACGGATTACGAGGCCGTCGTGTCCCGGTCGACCGAGACGGGCGAGGAAATCGTGGCCCGCCTGGACGGGGCAGCCTTCGACTGGAAGCCGTTCTTCGAGCCCTTCGGCGGAGACCGGTACCTGCTCGGGCCGGAGTACGACCAGGACGTCCCCGCCGGGACGTACACCGTCGTCGTGTCGAGCCCGGACAACCACGGCAAGTACGCCCTGGCCGTGGGCAAGGTCGAGAAGTTCCCGCTCAAGGAAATGGCCAGGACGATCGTCACGATTCCGAAGCTCAAGAGGTATTTCGGCAAGTCCCCCTTGACCGCCTTCTTCAACCTGTCGGGAGGGTTCCTCGTCCTGGCCGCCGGCGCGATCACCGGCCTGGCCGTCCTCATCTTCTGAGCGATTGACATCCGGCGACTCGCCTACTTATCATTCTTGAGTTCTCGGCGCTCTGATCGTTCTCTGCCCGGCCCGCCCCCGGCGGAAGGGTGCACGATCGTCATGGCGGCCAAGGGCGGCACCGTCCTGGCCGGCAACAACGTGATATGTCTGATATGTTCTGATATGTCGCTTGGCTGTCGTATCTTATTGATAATTCTTTGAGGGCAATGCTTTTTCGTCTGATTTAAAGCCTTAAAGAAGCCTTTATAGGCTCGTTTCACATCTTAGACGGCGGTCTTTCATTAGTAACCAAAAAAAGGGCTGAAGATGGAAAAACCGCTTTAAGTTTTTTCCAAGTAAATAGGCCAATTTAAGGCCGTGAAATCTCCTTTTTTTAGGGCTTAAATAATTAGAATCAAAGGTTTGCGGCAGCCAAGCAACATGTTGCATAACGTCTTCCTGGAAAACGAACAAGGCCGACGAACCTTGGCCAAATACAAAATCCAGCTGCCGAAATAGCCCGCGGTCAAAGTTGAAGGCCTCCTCTCATTCCGGCGTCTTCGTCCTAAGCGAATCCAGGAGGCGCTTCGCCCTGTCGTTGGCGGGATTGCATTCCAGAATGGATAAACCGCTTTTTTTCCTAGTTAAAAGGCCAATTATTGGCTGTGAAATCGCCTTTTTTTGGGGCTTAAATAAATAGAATCAAAGGTTTGCGGCAGCCAAGCAACACATCTTCCTCCCTTTTTATTGACTTTAGAAACACTTGGGACGTCTTGGTCCCCAAAATCCAGGCAACGCCTAATGGGAAATAACCTAGGCTTTGATGAATTCGGAAGGAACGGATTTCAACCAGAGGATGTCCTGGATCCGGCCCTTGACGTCGAACCCGGAGGCGCAGGCGACGCTGCAGGCTCCGCACGACGCGCAGCCCCTGCCGGACAGGTCGACGGCGTCGAGCGTGTGCCGGGCCTGCCCCAAGTTGCGGTATCCGTAGGCGTACATGTAGCTGCGCATCAGGGCGGGGATGTCCAGGTTGTTCGGACACTGGGGGACGCACGTCTGGCACTGCTGGCAGAAAAGGCTCGCCTGGGGATGGTTCTCCGCCAGGCCGAGGTCCTTGAGCTCCTGCTCGGACAGCTTCAGGTCCTTGATCATCTCCAGGTTCTTCTTCAGCTCGTCCACGGAGGACATGCCCGAGACGATGGTTGAGATGTTCTTATTCTGAAGCGCCCATTTCAGGGCGGTGCTGGTGTTGACGGCCTGCGTTCCCTCCCTGGCCCGGCCGCCTCCCGCGGTCGTCTTCATGGCGACGACGCCCATCCCGGCCTGAACCGCATAAGCCACGGCGTCGGCCAGGGCGGCCCTGTCCTTGACTTTATAATTATAGGTGGTCATGGCGACGTCGTAGAACTTGGACTCGGCGGCGGCCCGGAGCGCCTCGCCGAAGTTGTTATGGGTGGCGATGCCCGCGAAGCGGATCTTGCCCTGCTTTTTGAGCTGGGTCATGGCTTCCATGACGGGGTCGAAGATTATGGCCTCCCGCTTGGCGGCGAACGGGAGCAGCAGGATGTCCACGCAGTCGAGCCCGAACCGCTTGAGGCTGTCCTCCGCGGTTTTCATGTAGGACTGGGCGGTCATCTCCTTGGGCATCGTGCCCGCCCTGGCGTTGAAGCCCTCGGGGGTCGCGGCCGTCCCGACGACGAAGGAATCGCGCGGCAGCCCTTTCAGGGCCTCTCCCACGAGCCGCTCGTTGTTGCCCTGGCCGTAGTAGGTGGCCGAGAAGAACAGCTTGATGCCCGAGTCGTATCCCATCTTGATGAATTCCGCGCTGCTGGCCTCGGCGGTGCCCATGCTGATCAGGGGCGTCGTGATGCCGGTCTTTCCCAGAGCCCGGCCGGGGAGGGAGGGGACGGCGGCTTTCTGGCCCGATCCCGTGAGCGGGCTCGTCCAGGCCGCCGGCGCCACGGCGGCGCCGCACACCCCGGCTAAGCTTGTTTTCAGGAATTCTCGGCGTTGGATTTTTTTCATGTGGCTTATCCTTTTCTCCCTCGTTTGAATCAATCGGTAAGGTACCATCGGCCAGGCGGCCGAGTCAATGGCCGGGATGCCGGGGGAGCGGGATTTGACACAGCGGCGCCGCCGTGGATATTATTCCGTCGCAGGCATGACGCGTTCGAGTGAACCAGCAACGGCGAATACGGGATCGCGGGCTGCGTCGAGGGCGACTTCCTGGTGATCTGCCTGGGAAAGGACGGAAAGAAGGACAATCGGCTGATGGATTCGTTGGAGAAGCTAAAAATGGGGAAGATCACCGTGAAGCATGTGGCCTGTGTTCTCGCCATTTGTCTTGGACTAGGCCCGGCCCGGCCGGCGGAAGGGTGCACGATCGTCATGGCGGCCAAGGGCGGCACCGTCCTGGCCGGCAACAACGAGGACTGGAATAACCCGGCGACCAAGATCTGGTTCATCCCCGGCTCGAACGGCCGGCATGGAAGGGTTTGTGTCGGATTCGATGACCTCTATGCCCAGGGCGGGATGAATGACCAGGGGTTGTTCATCGACGCCAACGCCCTCGGTCCGACCGGCTGGAAGCCGGTCGAGGGCAAGCCCGAATTCCAGGGCGATCTCGTCGACAGGATCCTGGCCGATTGCGCCACGGTGGACGAGGCCATCGCTTTGTGCGACAAACTCAACATCCCGGACCTGGCCCTGGCGAGGTTTCCCATCGCCGACCGGACGGGGGCGTCCGCCGTCATTGAATACGGCCAGGGACGGGTCCAGTACGTGAGGAAGACGGGCGTTTACCAGATCGCGACGAACTTCGTCATGTCCAACGTCAAGGGCGAGGCCTACCCCTGCATGCGCTACCGGGTCGCCGACAAGATGCTCCAGGACGCCGGCGCGGTCTCGCTGGACCTCGTACGGGCGGTGCTGTCCGCCACTCACCAGGAGGGCCAGTACCCGACCGTCTATTCGAACATCTGCGACCTGAAGAACGGCGTGATCACCCTTTACAACTTCCATGATTTCGAGCAGGTCGTGCGGTTCGACCTCGCCGAGGAGCTGAAGAAAGGGGCCAAGACCCACGACATCCCCTCGCTGTTCCCGGTGAAGACCCATGTCGCCCACGTCTTCGACCGGGAGAGGACGATCCCCGCGTCGGAGGAGCTGTTCAGGCTGGTGGAGAGCCGCGGGGTCGAGAGGGCCGTGGAGCGGTTCCGCCAAATGAAATCCGTATACCGGACGATCCACCGCTACGACACCGGCGAGGCGGAGGTCAACAGCCTCGGCCACATGCTCCTCAGCAAGGGCAAGATCGACGAAGCGATTGAGATTTTCAAGCTCAACGTCACCGAGCACCCCGAGTCCTGGAATGTCTACGACAGCCTTGGAGAAGCCTACCTGAAACAGGGGAACAAGGAGCTGGCCGTCCAGAACTACCGGAAGTCCCTGGAGCTCAACCCGGACAACACGACCGGCCGGGAGATCTTGAAAAAGCTGGAAGAACAGAAATAG
>Ga0209254_10004122_pt1 | contig 13284 bp, 13 predicted proteins | sample FrelakmetDIP11DI_FD_187148 | JGI IMG/M metagenome (GOLD analysis project Ga0209254, IMG submission 187148) | Freshwater lake sediment microbial communities from the University of Notre Dame, USA, for methane emissions studies - DIP11 DI (SPAdes)... | ecosystem: Environmental > Aquatic >...
AGGCTGGCTCTTGATATAGCCGCTGTGGCTGAGCGTCACCACCATGTCGGTCGGGGTGATCAGGTCTTCGGTGCTCAGGTCAAAGGCGCTGTGTTCGATCTGGCTGCGCCGGGCGCCGATCTTGCTCTGGCCGAATTCCTGGCGGATGGTGGTGAGTTCTTCGGTAATGATGGCCGAGACGCGCTCCGCCCGGGCCAGGATGTCGAGCAGATCCTCGATTTCGGCCATGACTTCCTTGTATTCAGCAACGATCTTGTCCTGCTCCAGCCCGGTCAGGCGTTGCAGGCGCATCTGCAGGATTTCCTGCGCCTGCGTGTCCGACAGGCGGTACAGGCCATCGTTGCCCATGCCGTACTCTTTTTCCAGCCCGTCCGGGCGGTAGTTGTCGGCATTGATCACGCCGCCATCGGCGCGGGTGCGGGTGAGCATCTCGCGCACCAGCTGGCTGTCCCAGGGGCGCGCCATCAGTTCGGCCTTGGCCACCGGCGGGGTGGGCGCGTTGCGGATGATGCGGATGAATTCGTCGATATTGGCCAGCGCCACGGCCAGGCCTTCGAGCACATGGCCGCGTTCGCGCGCCTTGCGCAGCGTGAACACCGTACGCCGGGTCACCACTTCGCGGCGGTGCTGCAGGAAGACGCTGATCAGGTCCTTCAGGTTGCACAGCTTGGGCTGGCCGTCGATCAGCGCCACCATGTTGATGCCGAAGGTGTCCTGCAGCTGCGTCTGCTTGTACAGGTTGTTCAGCACCACCTCGGGCACTTCGCCGCGCTTGAGCTCGATCACCAGGCGCATGCCGGACTTGTCCGATTCGTCCTGGATGTGGCTGATGCCCTCGATCTTCTTCTCGTGCACCAGTTCGGCCATGCGCTCCTGCAGCGTCTTCTTGTTCACCTGGTAGGGCAGCTCGTCCACGATGATGGCCTGGCGCTGGCCGCGGTCGATGTCCTCGAAGTGGCACTTGGCCCGCATGACCACGCGGCCACGCCCGGTGCGATAGCCGTCCTTCACGCCGTTGATGCCGTAAATGATGCCGGCGGTGGGGAAATCGGGCGCCGGGATGATTTCCATCAGCTCGTCAATCGACGCCTCCGGGTTGCGCAGCAGGTGCAGGCAGGCGTCCACGACTTCATTCAGGTTGTGCGGCGGGATGTTGGTCGCCATACCCACGGCGATGCCGCCGGAGCCGTTGACGAGCAGGTTGGGCAGCTTGCTCGGCAAGACCAGGGGCTCTTTTTCGGAGCCGTCGTAGTTCGGGCCGAAGTCGACGGTTTCCTTGTCGATGTCGGCCAGCATCTCGTGTGCGATCTTGGCCAGGCGGATTTCGGTGTAACGCATGGCGGCGGCGTTGTCGCCGTCCACCGAACCGAAGTTGCCCTGGCCGTCGACCAGCATGTGGCGCATGGAGAAGTCCTGGGCCATGCGCACGATGGTGTCGTAGACCGACTGGTCGCCGTGCGGATGGTATTTACCAATCACGTCGCCGACGATGCGGGCCGACTTCTTGTAGGCGCGGTTCCAGTCGTTGTTGAGTTCGTGCATGGCGAACAGCACGCGCCGGTGCACCGGCTTGAGGCCGTCCCGGGCATCGGGCAGGGCGCGCCCGACGATCACGCTCATGGCGTAGTCGAGGTAGCTTCGGCGCATTTCCTCTTCAAGACTGACGGGCAGGGTTTCTTTGGCGAATTGGGTCATGAAAGGTATTTACGCGGTAAGTGCGCGATTTTAGGGCGAACCGGTTGTAGCAATTGAGCAACATATCTCGGCAAATGGGAGCAACTCCGGCACGTGGGGCCCCTTTTACGGGTGGATTCGCCAGTTACCTGTGGCACAATAACTTCAACGTTTGCGGTGATGGTCATCTCAAGCGTCCATTTTCGCAGCGAGGCTGCGCCTTTTTCCCCAAGAGGAGAACCATGAAGAATCTGAATAACGTGGCAGTGCTGTTTGCAGCAGCAGCTTTCGCCTTCCCCATGGCCGCGAGCGCGCAGAACGTGCAGCCGTTCCCGGCCAAGCCGATCGCCAGCCCCACGGCTGAGCAGTTCAAGTACGCCACCGGTGCAGACCAGTGGCGCTCGACTGACGGAAAGCCCGTGATGAACGGCACCAACGAACTGTGCTGGCGTGATTCCAATTGGACGCCCGCCACGGCCTACCCGGGCTGCGATGGTGCCGCCATGCCGCCGCCCCCGCCCCCGCCAGCACCTGTTGCTGCGCCGGCGCCGGCTCCTAAGCCTGCTGCCCCGCCGCCCCCGCCGCCCGCCGCCACCAAGGTGACGTACGCTGCTGACGCCTTCTTCGACTTCGACAAGTATGTCCTGAAGCCCGAAGGCAAGGCCAAGCTCGACGACCTGACCGGCAAGATCAAGGATATCAACCTGGAAGTCATCATCGCCGTGGGTCACACCGACTCCATCGGTACTGAAGAGTACAACCAGAAGCTGTCGGTGCGCCGTTCGGAAGCCGTGAAGGCGTATCTGGTGTCCAAGGGCATCGAAAAGAACCGCGTCTACACTGAAGGCAAGGGCGAGAAGCAGCCGATTGCTGACAACAAGACCGCCGAAGGCCGCGCCAAGAACCGTCGCGTGGAAATCGAAGTGGTCGGCACCCGCGCCAACAAGTAATCTCCGGATTGCTCAAAAAAAGCCCCAGCGATGGGGCTTTTTTTATGGTTTCGACGAAAATCAGCCTATGACTCAAACTATGAATGCCGACCCGGCCGAACTGGCCAAGTTCTCCGACCTGGCCCACCGCTGGTGGGATCCCGAGAGCGAGTTCCGCCCGTTGCACCAGATCAATCCCCTGCGGCTGGAGTGGATCAACACGCTGACGCCCCTGGCCGGCCAGCGCGTGCTGGACGTGGGCTGTGGCGGCGGCATCCTCGCGGATGCGATGGCGCGCAAGGGTGCTGATGTGCTGGGCATCGACCTGTCGTCGAAGTCCCTCAAGGTCGCGCAGTTGCACGCGCTGGAAGCGCAGACGGCCGGCGTCGCCTACCGTGAAGTCAGTGCCGAGGCGCTGGCGGCGGAGCAGGCCGGCAGCTTCGACGTGGTGACCTGCATGGAAATGCTGGAACACGTGCCCGATCCCGGTTCGATCGTGCGGGCCTGCGCCACTTTGGTCAAACCGGGCGGCTGGGTCTTCTTTTCCACGCTCAACCGCAGCCCCAAATCCTTCCTGTTTGCCGTCGTCGGCGCCGAGTACGTGCTCAACCTTCTTCCGCGCGGCACGCATGAATACGCCAAGATGGTGCGTCCCAGCGAGCTCGCGGGCCATTGCCGCACCGCTGGCCTGGACCTGCAGGGCACCCGCGGCATGCAGTACAACCCGCTCACGCGCCACTACTGGCTGAGCGCAGACACCAGTGTCAATTACCTGTTCGCCACCCGCAAGACGGGCAACGGGGCCTGAGGGCGTGTTTGACGATGTGCGGGCCGTGCTGTTCGATCTGGACGGCACCCTGATCGACAGTGCGCCTGACCTTGGCGCGGCCGCCGACAAGATGCGCACCGACCGCGGCCTCGCGTCCCTGCCGCTGGCGCATTACCGTCCCATGGCCGGTGCGGGTGCCCGGGGAATGCTGGGTCTGGCCTTCGGTCTGACGCCTGATCACGCGGACTACAACACGCTGCGCGAGGAATTTTTCGTCAACTACGAAAACTGCTTGACCCAGCGCACCTTCGCGTTCGAGGGGGTGGCCGAGCTGATCAGCGCACTTGACGCACGTCAACTGGCCTGGGGCGTGGTGACCAACAAGTCCAGCCGCTTCTCGGAACCACTGATCCAGGCCATGCCGCTGTTTGCCACGGCGGCGGCGGTAGTCAGCGGCGACACCACGCCGCACCCCAAGCCGCATCCCGAACCCCTGTTCGAGGCGGCGCGCCGCCTGGGCCTGGCACCGGCGCATTGCCTGTACGTGGGCGACGACGAGCGCGACATCGTGGCCGGGCTGGCGGCCGGCATGGGCACCGTGGTAGCCACCTATGGGTATCTGGGCCAGCAGGCCGATTTTTCGCAGTGGCGGGCGCATGCAGCGATCCATTCGCCCCTGCAGCTCTTGAAATTGCTCGATTGCGCCTAAAATAAGCGCTGAGGGGCTGCATTGGTTTCGACGTGGGTTGGAATCGTAGCGGTGCATGTCGAGCTGAATGCGCTCGTAAAACAGATTCAAACAAACTAACTGCAAACGACGAACGTTTCGCACTCGCTGCTTAAACACCAGTGAGCTTTACAACAGCAGGCCGATGGGCTGGGCAAGGGTGGCGCAAGCTGTCCAGGCTGTAAAGTTATTCACATCGGCTGGCTCCGCGTCGGGTACCTTGACATGGGGCGAGACAATAGGGTGCTGGCGTCCGGTGTAGCGTGCGACTGCGCGACCCCGGTGGCGAGACTCAAATCAGACCGCTAAACATGTAGATCTGTGCGAGGAAGGTTTGCGGACGGGGGTTCAAATCCCCCCAGCTCCACCATATACAAAGCCAACTGGATTTCCAGTTGGCTTTTTTTTGGGCGACCGGAAAGATCGCTGAGATGTCTTGCGCCAGATCATGGCACCTGCGCGGCATCGGCATAGCCTCGGTGAGCATGGATGGCTCTGTGCAACTGGAGGTCTGATATGAACACCCTGACCAAACTCGCCCTCGGAATGATGGGGCAACTTCGGCCCCAACCTGCCCGCGGGGAATCCGCGACATCAATCGAGCTGCCGCCGCCCAAGACGCATGGCGGAATGCACCTTTTGGAGGCACTGTCAAAACGGCAGTCATCTCGCGACTTCTCGCCAGATGCCTTGCCCTTACCCCTGTTGTCCGGGCTGTTGTGGGCCGCGTACGGGCGGAACCGGGCCGATGGTGGCCGGACTGCGCCCTCAGCGTTGAACGCGCAGGAGATTGACGTTTTTGTGGCCCTGCCGACGGGCGCCTACCGCTACGACGCGGCAGCACATCAACTTGACCTGGTGGCGGGCAGCGATGTGCGGCGCGTCACGGGATATCAGGACTTCGTGGACGAGGCGCCTCTGGACCTGGTGTTCGTGGCCGACCACACCCGGATGTCCCTGGTTCCCGCGGGGCAGCGCGAAGCGTATGCCTACGTGGCCGCCGGAGCCATCGCCCAGAACGTTTACCTTTATGCGGCCAGCAGCGGATTGGCCACCGTCATTCGCGCCTGGATCGACCGTGATGCAATCGCCAATGCGCTGGGCCTGACCCACGATCAGCAGGTGCTGCTGTCCCAGACGGTCGGTTACCCCAAGGTTTCGTCCTGACGCAGGCTGAAAGCAGAGTTGTCCGGACCCACCGACCCGCATCGTGAACGGCTGACCGATAGCGGCTTTTTCAATGGCGCTGCCCTGCAGCGGGCGCAGGTGCTTTGCGATACTAGGGGCCATGCAGATTCAGGACATTCTCTATTCGCAGGGCTTCGGGACGCGGCGCGTCTGCGCGGGGCTGGTGCAACAGGGCTTCGTGACTGTCGGTGGCGAGCCGTGCCGCGACTCGGCGGCTGACTTCAACCCCGAAGGCTTGCAGTTCACGGTGCAGGGCAAGCCTTGGCCGTACCACGAGAAAGCCTATATCCTGCTGCACAAGCCCGCCGGCACCGAGTGTTCGCAAAAGCCATCGACGTACCCGAGCATTTACACGCTGCTGCCGGCACCCTTGCGCCAGCGGCCGCAAAAGGGACCGGTGCAGGGTGTGCAGGCGGTCGGGCGGCTGGACCAGGACACCACCGGCCTGCTGTTGCTGACCGACGACGGCAAGTTCATCCACCGCATGAGTTCACCGCGCCACCATGTTCCAAAAGTCTACGAAGTGACGACCAAACACCCGCTGGACGACGTTCAGGTGCGCAAACTGCTGTCTGGCGTGGTGCTGGACGACGATCCCCGGCCCGTCAAGGCCGCCGCCTGCGAGGTCGTGGACGAGTTTCACCTGCGGCTGACCCTGACCGAAGGCAAATACCACCAGGTCAAGCGCATGCTCGCCGCCGTGGGCAACCGGGTGGAAGGCCTGCACCGCTCGCAGATCGGCGGTCTCGAGCTGCCCGAGACGCTGGCGCCCGGCCAATGGCGCTGGCTGACGGCCGACGACCTCGCCCTGATCCGAAGCTGAGGCCGAAACCGGCCTTCCAGCGGCAAATTCAGATAGAAAAAGGCACCAGCCCAGCGTGGAACGGGCGTAGGTCGCTACTCAATTGATAGTCAATTCAGGCCGCCAAAGAGCCAGCCGCCTGATTCGCCGCATGGATCGCCGCCGGCGGGTCCCGCTGCGGTGAATGCCCGCAGCGCCGGGCAGCCTGGGCAGGCGGGCGTACGGGCCTGCAACCTACTGCCCGCGGATCATCGCCATGACCTGGCCGGCATCCAGCGTGGCGGCCTTCTGCTGGATCTGCGGCAGGTACTGGGTCTGCAACTGTTTTGCGGGGCCGAGCAGATTCTGGAAGGTGTCGCGCAGCAGGTCGGTATTCATCACCCGGCCACCCGCGTAATACCGTTTGGCCAGCTGGCCCAGCGCGTAGGTGGTGGCAAACGAGAACGCCATTCCGGTGGCTGCCCCGCCCATCTTGCCCAGCGTCTTGCCGGCCGCTTTGCCCAGCAGCCCACCCAGCAACTTGCGTCCGAACTGCTCCAGGTACTGTGACGTCATGCCCACGCCGGCGGCGGCGATGAACTCCTTGATGTGCCCCTGGTCCAGCGCCACCCCGTGCGCTTGCCCGATGCCATACACCATCTTGATCTGCAGCGGAATGATGGCCATGGACGCCCAGGACTGCGGCAGCAACTCCAGCGCCCCGTTGAGCAAGGCGTAGTTGAGGATCGAGCGGTCGATCTCGGCCGCGTTGACCCCGGTGCTGCCTGTGCTGACAGGGGCTGCAACGGGAATGGGAACGGGAACGAAGGGCTCGACCGCCTGTTCGATTGCGCGAGCCTGATCGTCACCGGTTCCGAGACTGGTCTTGAGCCGGTCCAGGAAAGCCCGCTCGGCATCGCTCGTGCGACCGTCGGCCTCGCAGACGCACAGCGCCATTTCGTAGGCATACAGGCGCAGGCTCTGGTCCTTCAGGGAGGCCACGGCCTGATCGAGGCTGAGGCGTTTCAGCAGCACGTCCTGCACCAGTGTGCGCAGGTCGATGGACGACGTTTGCGACGCGAGCGACTCTGCGATGCGCCGAATCTCCTCTCGTTCGCGCTCGTCCTTGGCGCCGTCGGCAATGGCGGCATGAAGGGCAATGGCAAGAATGGCTTTCTGATCTTCAACTTGCATTCGGGGTCTTTCCAATCGGGTGTGTCACGGGTGTTCCTCACGCCCGGTGCCACGACGTCGAAACGCACCGGGTTCGCTTCCTGCCGCCTGGCGGCCACGCGCAGGGTCGTTTAACTTGAAATATTACCAAGCCCCTGCATCTGCGACCTTGTCCTCACGGTCGGTATTCCTATGGCGAGTCCGGGTATCGCCGTTTTGCGCTTCGAGGCGGCGCTTGGCGGCGTCGCGCCAGCGGGCGCTGGGGCTGGGTGTTTGTCATGCTGAAAAGTCGCGATTCCGGGCCCATGCGGCCCCCGCGCGGGCTGCCAGGCCAATTCAGGCGGGCCGGGGCTCATTCAGGAACGCCCTGATCGCGTCATTGACCGCCGCGGGCTGGTCGCGGTGTGGCGAATGCCCGCAGCCGGGCAGCTTGAGCAGGCGGGTGTGCGGCGCATTGGCTGCGATTTCGTCGATCTGTGCCATCGTGCCGTAGGGGTCGTCCACGCCCTGGAGGGCCAGCAGGGGGGCCGTGATGCGCCGGCAGTCCTCGCGGATGTCGAAGGCGCGAAAGTCTTCACTGAGCCAGATGTCGTTCCATTGCCAGAAGGCGCCGTCCACGTCGGCGTGAAAGCGCGCCAGCCGCTCGCGCAGGCCGCCGCTCTGGAAAGCCTCGCGCGCCTGCGTGATGGCGGCGATCGAGAGATCTTCGACGATCACATGGGGCGCCATCACGATGCAGGCGGCGACGGGGTGGCGGCTTGCGTAGAGCAGGGCGATCGTGCCGCCGTCCGAGTGGCCCACCAGAACCGGATGATCGATCCCGAGCTTTGCCAGCAGGGCAGGCATGACTTCCCAGGCCTCCCGGTGCATGTAGTCTGGCCGCAGGCGTCCGCAGCGCCGGCCAGCCTGTTCCGAAGGATCGGCGCGCACGTCGGGCACCGGGTCGGAGCGGCCGTAGCCCCGGCGCGAAATCACCACGCCGGCACGTCCGGTGGCGGCGCAGAGTTGCCTGGGCCAGTCGCGCCACATGGCCGCGGATCCCAGGCCCTCGTGAAGGAAAACCAGTGGCGCAAGCGGGTCGGGGCCCGCCGGCCCGGCGATGCGATGCACTTCGATCCCGACCCCGTCAATGTCCATCAGATTCATGCGTCGATATTAAGCGCCTGGTCGGGGCCTGCGGGCTGCCCGGCTACACTTGACCTCTGTTGAGAAAGTAGTTTTTGTGAGCTCATTTCGCCGTTTTTCCCTCCTGCTTGTCGCCTTGCATCTTGTTTTGCCCGTGCCTGTCCTGGCCGCCGGTCCGGCGCCGCTTTTCGTGCTGAATTCGCTGGAAGGCAACGTCAGTGTGATCGACACGGCCACCTGGAAGGAAATCAAGCGCATTCCCACCGGCAAGGAACCCCACCACCTGTACATGACACCCGATGAGAAGTCGGTCATCGTGGCCAATGCGCTGAGCGATTCGCTGACCTTCATCGACCCGCGCACGGCGGAGGTCCAGCGTACGGTGCTGGGCATCCTCGACCCCTACCACCTGCGTTTTTCGCCGGACATGAAGTGGTTCGTCACGGCGGCCAACCGGCTGAACCATGTGGACATCTACCGCTGGGACGGCAAGGATCTGAACCTGGCCAAGCGCATTCCCACCGGCAAGACACCGAGCCACCTGTGGATCGACACCAAGAGCAGCACGGTCTGGTCCACCATGCAGGACAGCGACGAGCTGGTCGCCATCGACCTGGCGAGCCAGACGCTGAAATGGCGCGTCAAGACCGGCGCGATGCCGGCTGACGTCTTTGGCACGCCGGACGACAAGACCGTGCTGCTCGGCCTGACCGGCGGCGACGGCGTCGAGGTGTACGACGTGAGCGGCAAGGAGGGCCGGCTGGTCAAGACCATCAAGACCGGCAAGGGCGCGCATTCGTTTCGGGCTTTCGGTGACGGGCGGCACGTGCTGGTGAGCAACCGGGTGGCCAACACCATCAGCAAGATCGACTACCAGAAGATGGAGGTCGTCGACCAGTTCCCCGGCCCGGCCGGCCCGGACGACATGGACATCTCCGCCGATGGCAAGACCATCATGCTGGCCTCGCGCTGGGCCCGCAAGCTGACGGTGATCGACACTGCCACCCGCACGGTGGTGCGCCAGATCAACGTGGGCAAGTCACCGCACGGGGTCTGGACGCTGGACCACGCCCCACGGCAGTGATGCCCCTCAGGAGCAATTGATGACGACTTTTTCGCGCCTTGGCCTGCTTGCTTCAATAGTCATAGCAAGTTTCATCCATCCGACGCTGGGATGGGCCCAGAATACTTCGAAAACCACCTGTGCGAAGCCGTTGTACCTGACATTCGACACCGGTCACATGGAGATTGCGCCGTTCGTCGCCGAGGTGTTGAACCGTCAGAAGGTGCGAGTCACCTTCTTTGCGGCCAACGAGCGAACGCCCGCCGGGAGCGGCAGCCTCAGCGCCCACTGGGCGCCTTGGTGGAAAGCCCGTGCCGGCGAAGGTCACGAGTTTGCATCCCATACCTGGGATCACGTCTATTGGCGCGGGGATGTGCGCGGCACGGTGCCGGCCTTTCGCGTAAGGCCTTCGGCCGGCGCTTTCGAGGGACGCGAGTTCACCTGGGACGCGAAGAAGTACTGCGCCAATGTCGCGTATGCCGCGGAGCGCTTGCAGGACATCACGGGCAAGAAGCCGCTGCCCCTGTTTCGCGCGCCGGGCGGCAAGACCTCGCCCAAGCTCCTGGCGGCAGCGAAAGCCTGCGGGTTTGAGCATGTGGGCTGGTCGCCCGCGGGCTTCCTGGGTGATGAGCTGCCCAGCGATAAGTACCCGAACGAGGCCTTGCTGAAAAAGGCGCTGCGTGACATCCGCGAGGGTGACATCCTGCTGGCCCACCTGGGCATCTGGTCGCGCCAGGATCCCTGGGCCCCAGCCGTTCTGGAGCCGCTGATCGTGGGCCTCAAGGAGCGTGGGTTCTGTTTCGAGACCTTGCGTGAGCATCCGGCCTACAAAGGCTGGATTGCCGCGAACGGCGGTTGACCGGCGGCCACCGTGGACTGGTTTGCTGACCATTTCGCCGCCTGGCAACAGTGGTTGTTCGAGACGGTGGTGCAGCCGCTGGCGTTTGCGCTGGGCGCTGGCAACCTGCTCGAAATCGCTTATGACGGCACCGGCTGGCTGGTGGTGGGGCTGCTGCAGATCGCCGTGATGTTGGCAGTGATCGGGCCGATGCAGCGCCTGTGGCCCGTTGAACCTGTCACCGACCGGCGTGCGGTGGTCGTGGATGTGATCTACACCGTGATCCACCGGCTGGGCCTGTTCAAGCTGGTGATGTTCTTCACCTTCGAGAACTGGCTGGAGGAAGGCCTGGGCGAACTGCGCGGACGCGGTCTGGGCACCTTTCACCTGGACCAGCTCTGGCCCGGCGTGACCGATGGCGCCGTCGTCAGTTTCATCATTTACCTGGTGGTCTTCGATTTCGCCAACTACTGGGTGCACCGCGCGCAGCACCGGTTCAACTGGTGGTGGGCGCTGCATTCGCTGCACCACGCCCAGCGCCAGATGACGATGTGGACGGACAACCGCAACCACCTGCTTGACGATGTGCTGCGCGACCTGCTGTTCGTGCTGCTGGCCATCCTGATCGGCGTGGCGCCGGGGCAGTTCGTGGCGCTGGTGGCCCTGAGCCAGCTCAGCGAGAACTTCCAGCATGCCAACCTGCGGGTCTGGTTCGGCCGCATCGGCGAGCGTCTGTGGATCAGCCCGCGCTTTCACCGGCTGCACCACAGTGTGGGCATCGGGCATGAGTCGGCGGGCAAGGGCACGCTGGGAGGTTATAACTTTGGCGTGCTGCTTCCCTGGTGGGACATGCTGTTTGGCACAGCCAACTTCGAGCTGCGCTATGACCCGACGGGCGTGCGCGACCAGGTCGAGCAGGGACGTGACTACGGCGCCGGCTTCTGGGCCCAGCAGGTCCAGGGGCTGAAGCGGCTGGCCGGACGCGGGTGATCGGGCGGGCTCGCGTTATGCTTGCGCCATGACCCTGATACTCGACTCTTTCTGGCGCGCTGTCGCGTACTGCCTGCATCCGCGGGTGATTGCGCTGTCGTTCCTGCCGCTGGTCATCATGGTGGCGCTATCGCTGGGCCTGGGGTACTTCTACTGGGAGCCGGCGCTGGACTGGGTGCGCGCCATGCTCGAGTCTTCCGCCTGGATCACACGGCTCTGGGGTTGGCTGGAAGGCGTGGGCGTGGGCAACCTCAAGACCGTGCTGGCGCCCCTGATCGTGATTTTTGCGGTGACTCCCGTGATCGTGCTGCTGTCGCTGCTGATCGTGGCGATGCTCATGACGCCCGCACTGGTGGCGCTGGTGGCCGAGCGGCGCTTTCCCAAACTGGAGCGCAAGAAAGGCGGGTCCCTGGTGATCAGCATCTTCTGGTCCCTGGGTTCCACCCTGCTGGCGGTCATTGCGCTGGTGGTCTCGCTGCCGCTGTGGCTGATCCCGCCCTTGATTCTGGTGTTGCCGCCGCTGATCTGGGGCTGGCTGACCTACCGTGTCATGGCCTTTGATGTGCTGGCCGAGCACGCCAGCAAGGCCGAGCGTGTAGAGCTTTTCCGCCGGCACCGCGGCCAGCTGCTGGGCATCGGCATCCTGACCGGCTATCTGGGTGCCGCGCCCAGCATTGTCTGGGCCTCGGGCGCGCTTTTCGCCGCAGCGTTCGTGGTCCTGATGCCGGTAGCGATCTGGATCTACACACTGGTATTCGCTTTTTCCGCGCTTTGGTTTGCGCACTTTGGATTGGCGGCCCTGGAAAAGTTGCGCATGGAGTCGGGTACGAGCGCCACGTCCGTTCCCGAAATCCTGGAGCCGCTAGCATTGAGGGATGACCTCAGCCCTCAACAGCCCGCCACAACCCCACCCGCCACCCCCTTTGCTTCCTGAAGCCGGGCCCGCCTTCGGCCTCATCATCATTGGCGACGAGATTCTGTCGGGCAAGCGCACCGACAAGCATCTGCCCAAGGTGATCGAAATGCTCGGCGCGCGCGGCCTGTCGCTGGGCTGGGCCGAATACGTGGGCGACTCACCGGCGCGCATCACCGCCGCACTGCAGCGCGCGCTGGCCTCGGGCGACACGGTGTTTTCAACCGGTGGCATTGGCGCCACGCCGGACGATCACACCCGCCAGTGCGCAGCACGCGCACTCGGCGTGGAGATGGCCCTGCACCCGCAGGCTGGCGCGCTGATCCGTGAACGCATGCAGGACATCGCCCGCGAGCGGGGTGAGCCCTACGAGCCCGACCGGCCGGACAACAGCCACCGATTGAACATGGGCGTGTTTCCGGTGGGCGCGCAGATCATTCCCAACCCGTACAACAAGATCGCCGGCTTCAGCTGCGCCGGTCCCGGTGGCGGCATGGTGCATTTCGTGCCGGGTTTCCCGGTGATGGCCTGGCCGATGCTCGAATGGGTGCTGGACACCCACTACCCCCATCTGTTCAGGGCTGGCGCGTGGATCGAGCAGTCAGTGATCGTTTTTGGCGCGATGGAGGCCACGCTGACGCCCTTGATGGAGGCCATCGAACACGAACATCCGGGCGTCAAGGTCTTCAGCCTGCCCAGCGTGGACCATCCACAGTACGGTCGGCACATCGAGCTTGGCGTCAAGGGCGATCCGGTCGACACGGCGAAAGCGTGGCCGGGCTTGCTGGCGGGGCTGAAGCAGTTCGATCTGAAGCTTGGCCCTGAATTGGTGCGAAAAATATGATGCCTTTATTTGGTGCATTGACGGTTGCGCCAAAATAGTGCGCCCGTCCAGCGAATTTTTTGCTCGATGTGAACCCGCCGCCCCGGACGCCGGCCGAACTCAGGGCAAAATGTTGAATGGTGCGGGGCCCGCTGGCGAACCGGTGTGGCACAAAACCTGCATTCCGTTCACTGAACCAATTTTTTACAACCTTCCAACCAGGAGAATCTGATGGCAAAGACCGTCGCAGACGTCATGAAGATGGTGAAGGAGAACGAAGTCAAGTTTGTT
>Ga0209254_10004123_pt1 | contig 13280 bp, 11 predicted proteins | sample FrelakmetDIP11DI_FD_187148 | JGI IMG/M metagenome (GOLD analysis project Ga0209254, IMG submission 187148) | Freshwater lake sediment microbial communities from the University of Notre Dame, USA, for methane emissions studies - DIP11 DI (SPAdes)... | ecosystem: Environmental > Aquatic >...
CACGATGTTGTAGCAGGCCTTGGTGTGGCCGCGCAGGCGCTGCGAGCTGCAGGTGCCGGCGTTGACCACGAACAGGCGCTCGAGGCGCCAGGCGTACGGTACGTGCTTGTGCCCGCCCAGCACCAGGTGGACGTCGCACTCCTGCAGTATCTCGAGCAGGTCGCCGGCGTCGTAGACGATGTTGCGTTCGCGCCCCGTGCCCGGCACCGGCAGGAGGTGGTGGTGCAGCATGAAGACGCGCAGCGCGGCCGGTCCCGAGAACTTCTCCTTGAGCCAATCGTAGCGCGCCCGGCCGATCTGGCCGTGGTCGAGGTCCGGCTCCGTCGAGTCGACGGCCACGATGGTGACCCCACCGAAGCGCAGCGTCTGCCAGCGGGGGCCGATGAGCTCCTCGAAATGCACGTAGCCGACGTTGCGGGCATCGTGGTTGCCGGGGATCACGACGAGCCGGGGGCACTCGATGCGCTCCAGGTACTCCTGCGCCACGAGATAGTCCTGGCGAAAGCCCATCTCGGTGAGGTCGCCGGTGCAGAGGACGATGTCGGGGCGCAGCTCGTTGAGCTCGACGACCACGCGGTCCATGAGCGTGGGCACGAAGTACGGCGAGCCGGCGTGCAGGTCCGAGATGTGGGCGATGGTCAGCGGCGCCATGGTCATTCCACCACTACGATACGCCCCGGGCCCTGTTTGTCGAGGACGGAGAAGCTGGTCTGGCTGCCCTCGCGGCGGAAGCGCAGCCGCATGGTCGTGCGCCCCACCCTGAGGTTGGACAGCGTCACTTCGCCGAGCCACTTGGGCAGGTCCGGAGCGTGGACGTACACGATGTTCTCCTCGGCCTGCGCGTAGATGCCGACCATCGACTGGAGGATCATGTAGAGGGCGCCCGCCGAGCAGGCGTCTGGCGAGCAGGCCATGGGGAACGACACGGGCTTGTTGATCGACTGCCGCGTGAAGCCGCAGAACATCTCCGGCAGACGCGAGTACTCGTGTGCCATGGCGGCCTCCACAAGGCCCCAGGCGAGGCGGTTGGACTCTTGCACGTAGCCCTGCTTCTTCATGCCGTTGGCGATGATCGCCGTGTCGTAGGGCCAGACGCTGCCGTTGTAGAAGCTCACGGGGTTGTAGCCCTTCATGTCCTTGCTGAACGTGCGCACGCCCCAGCCCGTGAACATATCGGGCGCCATGAGGCGCTTGACCACTGAGGCGACGTGCTCGTCGGCGACGATCCGCGACCACAGCGCGTGACCGATGGTCGAGCAGACGGTCTTCACCTGCTTCTTCTCGCCGTCGAGCGCCATCGCGAAGAACCCTTCGTCCACCATCCAGAAGCGCTCGTTGAAGCGCCGCTTGAGGTCGGCCGCCTCCTGGGCCAGGCGCTCGGCGCGCTGCACGTCGCCGAGCTGTCCGTAGAGGGCGGCGAGGCGACGTTTGGCGTAGTAGACGTAGCCCTGCGTCTCCGCGAGGGCGATAGGGCCGGTGGCCTGTGAGCCGTCGGTGTGAAGGACGGCATCGCCGGCGTCGCGCCAGCCCTGGTTGCGCAGGCCGGCCCGCGAGCGGCGCTCGTACTCCACGAACCCGTCGCCGTCGAAGTCGCCGCGCACGTCCAGCCAGGCGAGCGCGGCGTCCACCGCGTCGCGGCGGAAGTCGAAGCCGTCGAGGTCGCCGGTCCACATCGTGAGCTCGGCGACCAGCAGCAGCCACAGCGGCGTCGCGTCGACCGAGCCGAAGTACGGCGTGTGCGGAATGGCGCGCAAGTTGGCGAGCTCGCCGCGACGCAGCTCGTGCATGATCTTGCCGGGTTGCTCCTCTCTGAAGGCGCTGTCGTGGGTACCCTGGGTGCTGCCCAGGAAGTTCACGGCCGCCTGCGACCAGCGCAGGTCGAGAAGCAGGGTCTCGAGGCCGACCAGCAGTAGCTCGCGCCCGAAGGGCGCCACGAACCAGGGGACGCCGGACAGCGCGATGCGTTCACCGTTCACGGTGGCGGCCAGCATGCGCAGGTCGTCCTGGCCGCGGCGCAGCACGTGGTTCACCTGCTCGTTGTCGGTGAAGATGTCGGTGGCGCCGGAGTCCCAGCGCTCGTGCTCGTGTCTCAGGGCGCCCAGCTTGGCGTTGAAGTCGCCGGCGCGCGGCTCGGGGGGGTCCGGCGCGACGATGCTCACGTCGTATCGCAGGACGGCGCGTTCCCCTGGGCCGAGATGCAGGCGGTAGCGCGCCCGGCCCTGCTTCACCGACTCGGGTGGGTCGGCGAAGGTGACCACGGTCTCGCGCAGCACGTCGTCCAGGCCGAGGTAGCTGAGCGTGAACTTGTCGCCCTCGACCTTCGGCGCCAGCCGTGTCCCGCGCTTGCGGCGCCGTAGCCCACGCACCTCGAAGAGGTCCGCGAAGTCGGCCTCGAAGTAGAGGTCGAGCACGAGCTCGACGCTCTGCTGATGGAAGTTGCGCACGCGCAGCAGCTCGTGCAGGCGGTCGGCGAGGAAGCGTGTGCGCCGCACGTGCACGCTCGCCTGCGGCAGCGTGCGCCCGTCCGGGGTGCGAGACTCGAGGTTGGTGAGCTCGACAGTGGCCGCGTAGCCGCGCTCCGCCGTGGACGAGAGCAGGACCGGCTGGCGACCGGCGATCGTGAGCTCGTACCGGCTCAGGTAGCGGGTGTCGCGGTAGAAGAGGCCGAGCACCGAGTTCTCGCTGCCGGGCGCCTGGCCGAGTGCGTCGCTGTACAGGAAGAGGTCACCTTCCTTGAGCGCCAGGCGCGGGGTGCTCCCGCCGCTCATCACGTAGCGCTCGGCGGTCGTTGTGACCACCGGTTCTGCGGCGGCGCCGGCGAACCGCTCCTGCCCTGCGGAGTTGCGTTCGGGTCGTGCTGGCGACGTGGTCATGACTCTCTCTCGTGCTTCGCTGGCGTGAGACCGGCTCTTCGCCGCCGACCCCCCAAGGCCTGCGGACGACGCGGAGTTCTTACCCCGTGGCCTCGAGGAACAGGCGCATGAGCTCGGCGCCGCTGGCGACGAACAGGCCTGTGGCGGCGGCGTCGGTCTCGCCGAAGGCCATCGCGCCGCCGCCGCCCGAACCCGGGAGCGGCTCGCTGATGACGAACGGTACGGGCGGGTCGGCGTGCGTGCGCGTGGACAGGGTGGTGTGGTGATCGGGCAGCACCATGGCGGCCGGCCGCAGCGGGGACGAGAGGATGGGGGCCAGCACCTCGGCGTCGACGCGCTCGATGGCGCGCACCTTGGCGCGCAGGTCGCCCATGTGGGCCGCCTCGTCCGGCGCCTCGACGTGCACCCACACGAGATCGTGGTCGTCCAGCGCCGCGACGGCGGCCCGCGCCTTGGCGCCGTAGTCGGTGTCGAGGTCGCCGGTGGCGCCCGGCACGTCGATCACATCGAGGCCGGCCAGACGGCCGATTCCGCGCACCAGGTCCACGGCGCCGACGACGGCGCCGCTGAGCCCGTAGAGCTCGCTGAAGCGGGGCATGCGAGGCGCCCTGCCTTCGCCCCAGAACCAGACGCTCGTGGCCGGACGCAGGCCGGCCAGCACCTCGTCGGCGCGGCGCTGCAGCACGCTGAGCGCCTCGGCCGCCGCGGAGCCGGCCGCGCCGGCGACCGTCCCGGGCAGATACCCGGCCACGGGACGGTCGAGGATGTCGTGCGGCGGGGTGCAGGGCACGAGCTCGCCGCCGCGCCAGACCAGGAGGTTACGATAGCTCACGCCGCTGTGGAACTCGAAGGGCCCGCCGCCCAGCGCGGCCTGCAAGGCCGCGATCAGGCCGCGGGCCTCGTCGTTGCCGATACCTCCGGCCGTGTGGTCCTTCATCACGCCGTCCACGACCGTGACGAGGTTGCAGCGGTACGAGACGTCGCCGGGGCCGAGCTCGACGCCGATGCTGGCGGCCTCCAGCGGGCTGCGCCCGCTGAAGACGGCCGCCGGATCGTAGCCCAGCACGGCCAGATTGGCGACGTCGCTGCCGGCCTCCATACCGACGGGGACGGTCCGCACGAGCCCCACGACTCCACCGCGCGCGAGCCCGTCCATGCACGGCGTGTGGGCGGCCTCGAGCGGCGTGCGGCCGCCGAGCGCCATCTGCGTCTCGTCGGCCATGCCGTCCGGCACGAGCAGGATGCGTTTGCGCATCACGTCAGCCGCCGCCCAACGATGCCAAGGCAGGCATCATCCGGCGCCGCCGAGCACCATCATCGGTAGCCCCGCCACGCCGTCGTACTTGGGGCGATACCGCTCGGTGTCGTAGCAGCGTGCGACGTCGACCACCTTCTTGGTGGCCACGACCTCACCGATGGGCACCGACCCGTACCTGCCGTCGGTGAGCGCGACCATGCGGCCGGTCTCGCCGCGCAGGATGAGGTCCACGGCGAGGTTGCCGTAGGCGGTGGGCACGATGCAGTCGATCGCGTCGGGCGCTCCGCTGCGCACCAGGTAGCCCAGGTTCATGCTGATCATGTCGATCTTGCGGCCGCCGTTGAAGCGCGGCGCCAGCTCCCTGATCCCGGCGCTGACACGCTGGCCGATGCCGCCGAGCTTGGCGTGCCCATACTGGTCCTTCTCGCCGCCCTCGAAGCTCATCTCGCCGCCCGCCGGCATGGCACCTTCGCTGACCAGGCAGACGGAGAGTCGGTCGGGGTGCGCGTTGCGGTCGGCGACGAGCAGTTCGGCGAGGCGCTCCACGTCGAACTCGTGCTCGGGGATGAGGCAGCGCTGAGCGGCGCCCGCGAACGTGGGCAGCAGCGCCGTGAAGCCCGCGTAGCGCCCGAAGACCTCGAGCACGACGATGCGTTCGTGCGAGGCTGCCGAGCTCGTGACCTGGCGGGCGAGCTGCACGGTGCGGCTCACGCAGGTGCCGAAGCCCATGCAGTAGTCGGTGCCGGGCACATCGTTGTCCATGGTCTTGGGCAGCGCCACCACGGGGAAGCCGCGGCGGCCCAGTTCAACACCGTAGCTCAGCGTGTCGTCGCCGCCGGCCGGGACCAGGTAGTCGACCCCGAGGAACTCGAGGTTGGCGAGCACCTCATCGGTGAGGTCGTTCTTCTCGGCCGCGTACTTGCCCCTCAGGTGCTCGGGGACGTCCTTCGCCGGCACGGCGCTGGGCCGCGTGCGCGAAGAGTGGAGGAACGTGCCGCCGGTGTAGGCGTGCCGGTCCACGAGCTCCGCGGTGAGCGGAACGACGCACTCCGAGTTGTCCGCCTCGGCCTCGCGGCGCAGCTCCACGAGGCCGGCCCAGCCGCGGCGGATGCCGACCACGTCGAAGCCCTCATGCAGGGCGCGCTGGGTGACGCCGCGGATGGCCGGGTTGAGCCCCGGCACATCGCCGCCGCCGGTGAGGATGCCGATGCGCCCTTTCCTGCCTTTGTCCATGACTGCCTCCTTCACACTCGGGTCTCGCCCTCGACACGGATGAAGGCGGGCTCGCCCTGTACGTCGGGCAGCGCCTTCATCTTGTCGAGGGCGGCGAAGAACTGAGCCTCGCGCACGGGGTGCAGCAGGAGCACGAGCTCGGCGGCGTCGCCGCCGCCCTCCTGCACCATCGAGGCGATGCTCACACCGTGGTCGCCGAAGAGGGACGCGATCTTGGCCAGCACGCCGGGCTGGTCGCTCACCCGCAGGCGCAGGTAGAAGCTGGAGACCATGTCGGCGTCGGCGAAGAACGGCACGTCCTTGTAGCACAGGCAGTTCTGCACGAAGCTGCCCTTCACGGTGTTGACCACCGAGATGATGTCACCGATGACCGCCGAGGCAGTCGGCACGCTGCCGGCCCCCGGGCCGAAGAGCATGATCCTGTCGAAGGCGTCGCTCTCGAGGAAGACGGCGTTGTAGGCGCCCGTGACCCCGGCCAGCGGGTGCGCGCGAGGGATGAAGGCCGGGTACACGCGCACGTTCATGCGCCCGTCGATGAGCTTGGCGACGCCCAGCAGCTTGGCCACCAGGCCGAGACGCACGCCGTGGGCGATGTCGGCGGACGTGACGCCGCTGATGCCCTCGTGGGCGACGTCGTCCAGACCCGTGCGGCTGTGGAAGCCGATCGAAGCGAGGATCGCCATCTTGGCGGCGGCGTCCTTGCCGCCGACGTCCTCGGTGGGGTCGGCCTCGGCGTAGCCGAGGCGCTGCGCCTCTTTGAGGACCTCATCGTACCCGGCGCCCGTCTCGGCCATGGCGCTGAGCATGTAGTTGGTGGTGCCGTTGACGATGCCGAAGATCGTCTTGACCTCGGCGGCCACCAGCGACTCGCGGAGGACCTTGATCACGGGCACGGCGCCGACGGCGCTGGCTTCGAAGCGCAGATGGACGCCGCTCGCTTCGGCCGCCGCGAACAGCTCGGCGCCGTGCTGCGCCAGCAGCTGCTTGTTCGCGGTCACCACGTTCTTCCCCGCGCGCAGCGCGCGGAGCTGGAAGTCGAGCGCCGCGCCGACGCCGCCGATGAGCTCCACGACGACGTCGATCTCCGGGTCGTCGAGGATGTCTTCGAAGCGCGTGGTGAGCAGCGCCGGGTCGAGGCCGGGTGCGGCGAATCCAGGGTCTCTCTCCAGCACGCGCTTGAGATACACCCGCTTGCCGGTCGCGAGAGTGACGTCCTCGGCGTTCCTGGCCAGCAGCTTGCCCACGCCGGAGCCGACGGTGCCATAGCCCAGGAGTCCGATGCCTACCTTGTCCACTGTGGTGCCCTCCGCGGTCGGGGGAAGCTCAACGCGTCACGGCCCCAGAGGGCGCTGCAGACGCAGAACGTCCTCCCAGGTCTCTCGCGCGATGATGACGCGCGCCCGGCCCTCCGCGACCATGACCACGGCCGGGCGCGGCTGCGCGTTGTAGTTGTTGGCCATGGCGTAGCCGTAGGCGCCGGTGCCCGGCGTCACGAGGATGTCGCCGGGCTCGGGGGGGGCGATGTGGACGTCGCGCACCAGCACGTCGCCCGATTCGCAGTGCTTGCCGGCGATGGTGACCACTTCGCTCGCCGGCACCTCCGCCTTGCTGGCCAGCATGGCCTCGTAGCGCGAGTCGTAGAGCATCGGCCGCAGATTGTCGCTCATGCCGCCGTCGACGGCCACATAGGTGCGCACCCCCGGGATGACCTTGACCGTGCCCACGGTGTACGCCGTGACCGCGGCCTTGCCGGCGATGCTGCGCCCGGGCTCGACGAAGAGCGTCGGCATCATCATGCCGTGGCGCTCGGCGCCCTCGCGCACCGCCGACACGCCGACTTCGGCGAGCTCCTCGATGGAGCTCGGCATGTCGGCGCTGGTGTAGCGGATGCCGAGGCCGCCACCCATGTTGAAGATACGGCATTCGAAGCCGACGTCGCGGCGCCAGTCGTCGAGCGCGATGAACAGCACCTCGACCTCGCGCCGGTACGAGTCGAGCGCGAAGATCTGCGAGCCGATGTGGGCGTGCACGCCGACGAGCTCGAGGTGGGCCGCGTCGCGGAGGCGGCGTACCGCCTCCTCCGCGCGGCCGTCCGCGAGCCCGAAACCGAACTTGCTGTCCTGCTGGCCGGTCTGCACGAAGTCGTGGGTGGTCGGCCGCACCCCGGGCGTGACGCGCACGAGGACCTGCTGGCGCCGCCCGCGCGCGGCGGCGGCGGCCTCCAGGCGTCCGATCTCCTCGAACGAGTCGACGACGAAGTGCCCGATGCCCGCGTCGAGTCCGGACTCGATCTCGGCGACGGACTTGTTGTTGCCGTGGAAGTAGATGCGCTCGGGCGGAAAGGCGGCGGCGCGGGCCGCGGCCAGCTCGCCGCCGGTGGCGACGTCCAGAGACAGGCCCTCCTGCGCGACGAGCTCGCACATGGCCCGGCAGCTGAAGGCTTTGCTCGCGTAGACGATCTCGTAGCGGTCGGTGCGCGCCCCGAAGGCCGCGTGATAGGCGCGGCACTGGTCGCGCAGGGACTGCTCGTCGTAGATGAACAGCGGCGTGCCGAACTCGCGGGCCAGGTCCACCACGTCGCAGCCGCCGATCTCAAGGTGGCCGGCCGGGTTGTGGCGAGTCGTGTGCGGGTAGATGAGCGTGTGGGTCACAGGCGCAATCCTACCATCGCCCGCGGGGTCGCGAGTCCGGCCTGAGCGCCCGGGACGAGGCAGAGAAACGATCTGGGAGGAGGCCGCTCATGCCGACACTGTCTGCGGCGTCATGCGAGCCGAGGTCCTGGGGCTGGTTCGTCCTGTGGATCGCGCTAGGCGCCGCGGCGGCGCTCGCCTCGCTCTCGCTGCAGATCCTGGTGGCTCCGCTCGTCGTGGTGGGCGTGCTGGTCCTGGTCGCCCGAGGGGAAGTGTCGCGCGCCGCCTTCGGACTGCTCGCCGGAGCCGGGCTGGTCTCGCTCTTCGTCGCCTACGTCCAGCGCAAGGGACCAGGCGTCGTCACGTGGCACACGGCCACGGCCTCCGGCGCCGACGGATACCTGGACCCGCGGCCCTGGCTGATCGGCGGCTGCATCCTGGTGGCGGCCGGCATCATCGCGTTCGTCTGGCGTCCGCGAAGATCCGCGTAGCGCGGCGGCGGGACTGCCGGAGCGCCCCCGCGCCCCGGCCGCTGCGGCTCAGAACTCGATGCCGGGGCGCGCCTCCACGCCGGCGTCGTAGTAGTGCTTGAGCGGCCGCATCTCGGTGACGAGGTCGGCCGCCGCGACAAGCTCGTCGGGAGCGCGGCGGCCGGTCAAGACGAGCTCGACCGCGGACGGCTTCGCGGCCATCATGGCGAGCACGTCGTCCACCGGGACCAGCTCGAAGAACACGGCCGTGACCAGCTCGTCGAGGACGACCAGGTCGTAGTCGCCGCTGTCCACCAGCGCCCGGGCCTTGGCGAGACCCGCGGCCGCCGCGGCGAGGTCCTCTTCCGAGGCCTCGCCCTTGAACACCCAGTGGTCGAGCCCGCACTGCTGGACCGGCACGCCGAGCCTCTTGAGGGTCACGATCTCGCCCCAGGTGGGGTCGGATTTCATGAACTGGAGGACGGCCGGCCTCAGCCCCTGCCCAAGGGCGCGCACGATGAGCCCCAGAGCGGCGGTCGTCTTGCCCTTGCCGTCGCCGGTGTAGATCTGCACGTACCCTGCGCGCTCGGCGGTCACGGCGTCACCTGCCGTAGTCGAAGAACCCGGCGCCGCTCTTGCGGCCCAGCTTGCCGGCCGCGACCAGCTCGCCGAGGATCCCGGCGGGCCGGTACCTTGCGTCGCCGAGCCCGCGCTCGAGGGACTCGAGGATGGCCTTGGTGGTGTCGAGACCGACGATGTCGGCGACCGCCAGCGGTCCCATGGGCCAGTTGGTGCCCAGCTTCATGCCGGTGTCGATGTCCGCGGCGCTGGCCACGCCTGCGGCCAGCGCGTGCGCCGCGTCGTTGATCATAGGGAACAGGATGCGATTGACCACGAAGCCCGGAGAGTCCGTGACCGTGATCGGCGTCTTGCCGACCGCCTCGGCGTAGGCCCTCGCGGCGGCCAGCGTCGCGTCGCCGGTGAGCTCGCCGCGCACCACCTCGACGAGCGCCATCATCGGCACGGGGTTGAAGAAGTGGATGCCGACGAAGCGCGCCGGGTTCGTCACGAACGCCGCGAGCCTGCTGACGGGGAGGCTCGAGGTGTTGGTCGCGATGATGGCGTCGTCGCGCAGAGTCGCCGCGGCGCGCGTGAACAGCTCCTCCTTGATCGCCATGATCTCGGGCGCCGCCTCGACCAGGAGGTCCGCATCCGCGCCGGCGGCCATGTCGGTGCTCGTGGTGATGCGCGCCAGCGCGGCGTCGCGCGCGGCCGCCTCCATCCTGCCCTTCTCGACGAGACGGCCGAGGCCTTTCTCGATGCCGGCCATGCCACGCTGGATGAACTCGTCGGCGACGTCGATCATCACGACGTCGAGACCGGCGACGGCAGACACCTGGACGATGCCGGCGCCCATCTGGCCGGCGCCGGCGACGAGCAGCTTCTTCACGGTCACAGGGTCCTCCTTGTCAAGCGCGCGCGGGCCGCTCGTGCCGCCCGCGTCGCGACGGTACTGCCTCCGGGAGAGCGATGCTCATGGTACCGCAGGCGACGTGAGCGAGCACTCGCCCAGCGCGCGAGGTGCCCGCGCGACAGGACCGTCGCGGTCCTGTTACCATGAGCCCATGGACGCTGCGCCCAAGATCATCAGCTGCGAGGTCCTGCGCAACGAGGTCGAGCGCGTGAACCCCGGGTACGAGGTCGAGTTCTTCGAGGGCGCGCTGCACGACTATCCGGACAGGCTGCGCACGGCCGTGCAGGAGCGCATCGACGCGACTCCCGGCGAGCGCGACATCCTGCTCTGCTGCGGCCGCTGCAGCAACGGCACGGTCGGTCTGCAGGCCGGCCCGCACCGCCTCAAGCTCCCCGCCGTCGACGACTGCATCTCCTTGCTCCTCGGCTCGAAGCAGCGCTACCTCGAGGAGCACGGCCGCCAGCCCGGCACCTACTACTACACGCGGGGCTGGATCGATTTCATCGACGACCCGTACAAGGAGTACCTCAAGATCCTGCCCAAGTACGGGGAGGAGAAGGCGGCGCGCGTCGCGCGACTCATCTTGGAGCACTACACGCGTCTCGCGGTGATCGAGACCCCCGGCGTGGCCGGCCTCGACGAGAAGCGAGCGTACCTCGAGACCGTGAGCGCCTTCTACGACCTGCCGCTCGAGCACCTCACCGGCTCGCTGCGCTTCCTCGAGAAGCTCATGAGCGGGCCGCACGACGAGGAGTTCCTCATCGTCGAGCCCGGCGACGTGCTCGAAGAATCCCGCTTCTGGGCGCTGGCCCAGGCCTGACCCTGCGCGGCTCGCGGGCGCCCGCGTCCGCGACGCTCAGCGGCGGCACCCTCCTGGCCGATCGCCACCCCCCCGCTCTGCGGCGAGATCAGCCGGCCGGCGGGGAAGCGCCGCCCCGCGGCTTCTTGGCCGCCGGCTTCTTCGGCGCGGTCTTCTTGGCCGCCGGCTTCTTCGCGGCGGGCCTTACCGGTGCCTTCTTGGCGGCCGGCTTCCGCGGCGGCGCCTTCTTGGACGCGGCCTGCGTCTCATCCGGCTCGTCCGCCGGCGACGGTTCCGCGGCCGGCTCTTGCGCCGGCGGCTCGGCGGCGGCCGGTCGCGCCGCCGGCGCAGCTCCTGCAAGGTGCACGGCCTGCGCGTACCCGAGCTGCATCTGCGCCAGCGTGGAACGCACGTCGCGGGTGCGGTCCACTCCCTGCTCGCGCTCCACGACCTCCAGGTTGGCGCGCAGGAGCTCGATCGCCAGCCGCGCATCGCCGAGGTCGCGCAGCTCGCTGGTCTCGTCCGTGAGCCCCATCTTCTGGTAGCCGAAACTCACCAGGCTGATCATCGTGTCGTAGGCGAGATCGAAGGCGTGCAGGCTCTTCAGCTGCTCGCGGAAAGCCCGGGCGCGCTCCTCGCCGGTCGGCGCGTCGCCGGCGCCCTGCTCGTCGCTCATGCCTGATCCTCCTGAGTAGCGGCGGTTTCCGGGAGAGAGATCGCGTGGGCGCGGCGCACGGTCCCGGCGAACACCTCGGGCAAAGTCTCACCCTCGAGGTGAGCCTTGACCTGCTGCTGAGCGCCGTTCCCCTCGCGCAGCATGCGCCCGACATCTTCGAGGTGAGTCGTAAGTCCCAGGGCCTCGGCCTGCGGCGCCGCGATCTCGATGAGATGCCGGATCGCGTCGCCGGCGGTCAGCTCCTCCCCCATGGCCCAGTCCACGAGCTTGCCGTCCATACCGTACCGGATGGCACGCCAGAGGTTCTCCTCGATGTACCGCGTCGGGAGGATGGGCAGCGGCATGCCTTCATCGTAGACGCGCGCGAGGTGCGCGATGAGACCCACGGTGAGCGACGAGATCGCCAGGCTCTGCCAGGCCTCGGTCTGGGCGTCGCAGATGCGGACCTCGACGGTGCCGAAGCGGTGATGCGGGCGCACCGACCACCAGATCTGCGTGAACTCCTGAATGCAGTTGGTGTCGACGAGCTCCTGGTAGAAGCTGCGATGCTCCGCCCACGTGCCGAACACGTCCGGGATACCGCAGCGCGGGAACATGCGCACGAAGGTCTGCGTGCGCGCCGAGTGCAGTTGCGTCCACACGCCCTCGATGAACGGCGAGTTGGCCGACAGAGCGAGCAGGTGCGGCAGGTAGGTGCGCAGCGCATCGCAGACGGCCACCGCGCGATCGCAGCCACGCACGCCGACGTGTACGTGCGCCGCCCACGTGTTGTTGCGCCAGGCGACGTACTTGAGCCTGTCTTCAACGAGCCGGTAGTGGGGCGTGTCGATGATCTGCTGGTCTTTCCACGGCGAGAAGGGGTGCGTGCCTGTGGCGCCGAGGGCATAGCCCTCGCGGTCCGCCAGGGCGAACAGCTCGGCGCGGTTGAGGAGCAGCTGCTTCGCCGCCTGCCCGAAGTGCAGGGTACGCGGCGTGGACACCTCGATCTCCGAGCGGAGCAGCTCGCCGGCGATGCGCCCGCGCAGGCGCTCACCCGCCGCCTCGCGGAGCGCCTCGAAGCCCGGCGTGAGCTCGAGGGTCTCGACGTCGAGGACGTGGAACTCCTCCTCGAGACCCAGGTCGAAGTCGAGGGCCTGCTCGAAGCGGGCCTCGACCCCCTCGAAGTATGCGGCGTGATCGGCTGCCATGCGTCCTCAACTCTACCGAATGGGGAGCCGCTTCACACACGCGCCGCTGCGGCCGGGCGTGCTCCGTCGCGCCGCAGGCAACAGAAGGGGCGGCCGCGCTCCCGCGCGGCCGCCCCTTGAGAGCGGTGTTTCTCCTGGCCCGCGGCGGCGCTCAGCCCACCCCGAGGATGGTCTTGGCCGTGGCGACCGCCTCGATGGCGTCCTCGGCGTAGCCGTCGGCGCCGATCTCGTCGGCCCAGGCGCGGGTCGTGGGGGCGCCGCCGATCATCACCTTGACACCCTCGCGCAGGCCGGCCGCTTTGAGCGCCTCGATGGTCTTCTGCTGGTTGGGCATCGTCGTGGTCAGCAGGGCGGAGAGCAGGAGCAGGTCGCAATCGGTCTCCTTGACCTTGGCGACGAAGCTCTCGACGGGCACGTCGCAGCCCACGTCCGTGACCGTGAAGCCGGCCGCGGAAAGCATGGAACAGACGATCGTCTTGCCGATCTCGTGGATGTCGCCGGCGACCGTGCCGGCGACGGCCACGCCGAGCGTGGTGCGGCTCCCGCCGGCGGCGTCGATGGCGGGCTGCAGGACGGCCACGGCGGCCTTCATCGCCTCGGCCCCCTGGACCAGCTCGGGGAGGAAGAACTCACCCTTGCCGAAGAGGTCGCCGACCTCCTCGATGCCCTTGACGAAGCCC
>Ga0209254_10004124_pt1 | contig 13280 bp, 9 predicted proteins | sample FrelakmetDIP11DI_FD_187148 | JGI IMG/M metagenome (GOLD analysis project Ga0209254, IMG submission 187148) | Freshwater lake sediment microbial communities from the University of Notre Dame, USA, for methane emissions studies - DIP11 DI (SPAdes)... | ecosystem: Environmental > Aquatic >...
CCCGGACACCGTGAAGCCCCCCTATGGCCGCCACCGCATCCTCGAGGCCGCCGAGATCGAACGCCTCGCGGAGTTCCTGCGTGCGATTCCCTGACCTCGTCACCGTCGTGCTTCTCGCCACCGCGCCAGCCGCGCACGCGGGCGCCGAGGCCGTTCGCGCGGACATCGCCTCGCGGCTTTCGGCCGCGAACCCCGGGATCGCGCCCGCCGATTACTCCCTGGGCTCCGCGGCCTTCGATGCCGACCGGCGCGCGAAGCTCGAGGCGAACACGCCCGCGCCGGGCACGGCGGAGATCCTCGCGCAGGGCAAGCAGCTCTGGAACCGGAAGTTCAGGAACGGCCGCTCGCTCTCGCAGTGCTTCCCCAACGGCGGCCGGCGCATCGCCGCCGCCTACCCGCAGGTGGATGCGAAGTCGAAACGCGTGGTGTCGCTCGAGACGGCCGTGAACCAGTGCCTGCGGACCCACGGCGAGCCGATCCTCGAGGCCGCCGACGCCGCCACCATGGGCGCCATCCTCGCCTACGTGCGCTCGCTCTCGGACGGCCAGAAGATCGCCGTGCGCGCCGCGAACCCGGTGGCCGAGGAACGCTTCGAGCAGGGGCGGCGGCTCTACTTCACGCGCATGGGCCAGCAGAACTACGCGTGCGCCTCGTGCCATGTGCAGAACGCGGGGAAGTTCTTCGGCGACACCGCGCTGCCCGCAGCCGCCGGTTCGGCCGCCCGCTGGCCTTTCGTGCGCGAGGGCCGCGCGGTCACGCTGCAGTCGCAGGTGCGCGAATGCCTCGAGCGCATGGGCGCCGCGGCCTTCCCCGCCGGTTCCGACGAACTCGCGCAGGTCGAGTACTTCCTCACCGTTCTCTCGCAGGGCCACGCGATCAAGCCCAATGCCTGGCGCCCGCGCTGATCCGAAGACGCCGCCCGCCATGAAGATCCTCTCCGCGAAATTCCTCGTCACCGCCGTCCTCATCGCCGCGCTCGGCGGCGGCGCCTGGTGGTGGTTCCAGAAATCCGACGCGCCGCCGGCCGACCGCTGGCGCCTCGAGGCCGTCGACAAGGGCGACGTGGTCCAGGTCGTCGCCGCCAACGGGAACCTCAATCCCGTCACCTCGGTGATCGTCGGCACGCAGGTCTCGGGCACGATCATGAGGCTGCACGCGGACTACAACAGCCTCGTGAAGGAAGGGCAGCTCCTCGCCGAGCTCGACCCTTCCCTCTTCGACGCGGCCGTCGCCCAGAGCACCGCCAACGTGGCGAGCGCCCAGGCGGGGCTTCGCCTCGCCGAGAGCAAGGAGGCCCGCACGCGCTCGCTGGTCGGCAAGGGCTTCATCGCCGTCTCGGAGCTCGACACGGCCGTGAAGGAGCTCGACGCGTCCCGCGCGCAGCTCGACCTCGCCAAGGCCCAGCTCTCGCGCGACCAGACGAACCGGCGCTACAGCGTGATCCGCTCGCCCATCTCCGGCGTGGTCGTCGCGCGCAACGTCGAGATCGGGCAGACCGTGGCCGCGAGCTTCAACACGCCCACGCTCTTCACGATCGCCAAGGACCTCGCGCGGATGCAGATCGAGACCAGCATCGCGGAAGCGGACGTGGGCGGCATCAAGGAGGGCCAGCCGGCACGCTTCCGCGTCGACGCCTACCCGGGCCAGTTCTTCCGGGGCGAGGTGAAGCAGGTTCGCCTCAACCCCACCATCCAGTCGAACGTCGTGAGCTACACGGTGATCGTGAGCGCGGACAACTCCCAGGGCCAGTTGAAGCCCGGCATGACCGCCTTCGTGCAGATCACCGCCAACCGCCGCGAGGGCGTACTGCGCGTGCCCAATGCGGCCCTTCGCTTCCGTCCGCCGGTGGACCCGGCGCAGGCGGACAAGGGCGCGAGCAAGGGCGCGCAAGGCGGCGGTGGGGGCGGTGGCCCGGGCGCCCGCCGCGGCGACGGCAGCCAGCGCGTGCACAAGCTCGTCGACGGCAAGCTCGTGCCGGTCACCGTGAAGACCGGCATCTCGGACGCGACCTACACCGAACTCATCGGCGGCGAGCTCGCCGAAGGCGACAAGCTCGTCACCCGCGACACGGCGGGCCAGGGCGGGCCATCCTCGCAGCTGCGCCTGCGGATGTTCTAGCGCCCATGGCCGGACGCTTCATCGAGGTCGAGCGCCTCGGCAAGCAATACGAGAGCGTCGCCCCCGGGACGCCTCCCGCGCTCGACGCGGTCACGCTCGCCATCGACCAGGGCGAGTTCGTGGCCGTGATGGGCCCCTCGGGCTCGGGCAAGTCCACCTTCATGAACGTGATCGGGCTGCTCGACGCGCCCACCTCCGGCGCCTACCGCCTCGAGGGGCAGGACGTCGCGGGCCTCACGACCGACCAGGCCGCGCACGTGAGGAACCGCGTGTTCGGCTTCGTCTTCCAGGGCTTCAACCTGCTCAAGCGCATCAGCGCCTCGGAGAACGTCGCCCTGCCCATGGTCTACGCCGGCCTGGGCCGCGGCGAACGGCGCCGTCGCGCCGTGGCGCTTCTCGAGCAGGTGGGCCTCGCCAGGTACGCCGACGCCCAGCCCAATCGCCTCTCGGGCGGCCAGCAGCAGCGCGTGGCCATCGCGCGCGCCCTCGCGAACCACCCGCGCCTCATCCTCGCGGACGAGCCCACGGGCAATCTCGACACGGCCACCAGCGAGGAGATCATGGGCCTGCTCACGGTCCTCAACCGCGAATCGGGCGTGACCATCCTGCTCGTCACGCACGAACACGACATCGCGCAGCATGCGAAGCGGCTCATCCGCTTCAAGGACGGCCACGTGGTGCACGACGGCCCGGTCACCCGCGAGGCCGCCGCATGAACCTCCTCGCCGTCGTCTTCGAGGCCTGGCGCTCGCTCGGGGCCAACAAGCTGCGCACGGCCCTCACGATGCTCGGCATGATCATCGGCGTGGCGGCCGTGGTGCTGATGCTCGCGGTCGGCACCGGTGCGCAGAACCAGGTGAACCGGGCCGTCTCGTCGATGGGCAGCAACCTGCTGGTGATCCTCTCGGGCAGCACCAGTTCCGGCACGCTGCGCTTCGGCTCGGGCAACGCGCCCACGCTCACCACGGGCGACGCGGAGGCGATCGGGCGCCTGGCCAACGTGCAGGCCGTGGCGCCCACCTTTCCGGGCGGCGCGCAGGTGGCCTACGGCATCAACAACTGGGGCACGCAGGTCCTGGGCGTCACCCCCGAATACACCACCGTGCGCGACTGGCCCGTCGAATCGGGCGACGCCATCTCGGAAACGGACATCCGCAGTTCCACGCGCGTGGCGCTCCTGGGCAGCACGGTGGTCGAAAAGCTCTTCGACACCGAGGATCCCGTCGGCAAGACGATCCGCATCCGCGGCCAGCCCTTCCAGGTGCTCGGCGTGCTCAAGAAGAAGGGCCAGAGCCTCGACGGCCGCGACCAGGACGACTCGGTGCTCGTGCCCATCACCACGGCCCAGAGCAAGCTCTTCGGCAACCGATTCCCCGGCACGGTGCGCTTCATGTTCGTGCAGGCCGTGAGCCAGGAGGCGACGAGCGCCGCGGAACAGGACATCACGCTCCTGCTTCGCCAGCGCCACCGCATCCAGCCGGACGCGGAGGACGACTTCACGGTGCGCAACCTCACGCAGGTGGCCGAGGCGGCGTCGGCCACGGCGCGCATCCTCTCGCTCATGCTGGGGGCCATCGGCTCGATCTCGCTCGTGGTGGGCGGGATCGGCATCATGAACATCATGCTGGTCTCGGTGACGGAGCGCACCCGCGAGATCGGCATCCGCATGGCCATCGGCGCGCGCCAGCGCGACGTGCTGCTGCAGTTCCTGCTGGAGGCCCTCATGATCTGCATCGTGGGCGGCCTCATCGGCATCGCCATCGGCGTGGGCGGCGCCTACGCGGTGGGCCAGGCGATGAAGATCGAGGTGGCGTTCTCGGCGTACGTGATGCTCGTGGCCTTCGGCGTCTCCGCCGTTACCGGCATCTTCTTCGGCTTCTGGCCCGCCCGCCGCGCTGCGGCTCTACGACCCGTGGAGGCCCTAAGGCATGAATAGCTCTACCACGGATAAAGCGCCAGGAACCCCAGCACCGCCCCGCTCCTGGCATCGAGGAGCACGCAGTAGTCCGTCTTCCTCGCCTTGAGGGGCAGGAATCGCACCTCCTCCTCTCGCTTGCCCAGTTCGGCCAGCCGCTTGTCCACGAGCGCGAGCGACCCGGGCTCGGGATGGCGCCGCCGCAGGACGGCATAGGGCTTCGAGGCCTTGATGGCCTGGCGCGCGAAAGCCTCGTAATCCACGTAATACTGCGGGAAGGTCTGCAGGTCCGAGCCCTCGAGCGCCGACTGGATGATGCGCATCTGCTCCTTGGGATCCGTGGGGCTCTTCACCGCGATGGTCGGCGGCCTGCCCCAGGGAATCGACTGGAAGCGCGGGTCCGCGACGCGCGCGAGTTCCGCGGGCTTGATGTCGTTGGCGGCCACGAGGTCGAAACGATCGACGGTGAAGAAGGGGCCGGGGTACCACACGAGGAGCATCGTCGAGATGACGACGGTGCCGATGAGCGCGCTGATTCCGAGATGGATCGCGAAGGCTTTCCAGCGATTCATGGCGGTATCGATCGGTCGGGAGTGCGGGACGCGCCACTTTATCCGCCGATCCCCCGGTCGGAAGAAGCCGCGCCACCAATGAAAAAGGGCGGGGAGAACCCCGCCCTTCCTTACCGCGGTGAAACCGAAGCTCAGGCGATTACAGCGCAGCCTGGCGGCAGTTGGCCGGGAAGAACTTCCACGACGTGTTGACCGCGTCCGTCGAGCAGTGCCAGCCGGTGACCGAGGTCGTGCCGTCGTTCACCACGCCGGGGGACTTCTCGGCTTGCAGGAACAGGTTCTTGCCGTCGACCGTGGCGTCGATCGCCTTGATCGTGACGGAGATCTTCTCGTTGGCGACCGTGACGGCCTGCACGTACGTGGTCTGGGTCGACGAGCAGCCCGCGGCATTCACGTCCGGCGGGAGCGCGTTCTTGGAGGCGATGTACTCGCCCACGGAGGTCTTGCAAGCGCCGGCCGTGGCCGCGACTTCCGTGATCTTCGAGCGCTTCAGGTAGTCCTGGTAGGCGGGAATGGCGACCGCCGCGAGGATGCCGATGATCGCGACGACGATCATCAGTTCGATGAGGGTGAAACCTTGCTGGATCTTCTTCATGTGGGGAACTCCGTCTCGTGTGAAAAATTGGGTTGGTGGAATCGAACCTGCCCGCACAACGATGCAAGGCTCATGCCACGGCCCCCGGGGGGCAATTACGACAATTGCAGCATTTCAAGCCCTTGAAAACAAAGCGACTTGAGCTGCCCCCCCGAATGGCTCCGGAGGGGGGGGGCCGGCGAGGCCTGTCCCCGGCCCGCCAGCTTCCTGCCTTGCCGGCCATCGGGTCAAAAAGTGCCCAAATCCGTCAGTCTTTTCCGCCCTTGTCGCCCGCCCCCGGCACCACGGACGACGCGGCGGCCGGTACGCGGTAGTCCGGGTCGATCCAGGAGAGCAGCAGTCGCGTGGAAAGACGGTCGAGCTGGCGTCCGTCGAGAGCCTTTCCGTAACGGGCCCACTGTCCCTTGGCGCCCTCGATGTCCCCGGCGGCGAGGCGCCCGGAGACCGACGCGTGCAGCAGGTGGGATTGCTCGGCCGGGGGCCACTTCCGATCGGACTCCAGCAGCCTTTCGGCAATCCGGGCCGCCCTGGCCGGCTCGCGCGTGGCGAGCGCATCCAGCAGGTCGACGCGGTCGCGCTCCACGGCGGGCAACAGCTTGTAGCAGCGCGAGGCCGCGATCCGCGCATGCAATTCCCGGTGCGCGGCCGAATTGAGGAAGGGAATCGTGCTGCGATAGAGGTCCTCGAGGAGGTCCACCCACCGGGCGGGCTGGGCCGGGCAGGTAAGGAGACCCTCCCGGGCGAATCGGACCATCATGGCCGTGCGCGGCTCGATGCCCGGCGCCTCGCCGCCATCCGTCGCGAGAAAGGTGAGCCAGGCGCGCTTGGCCGTGAGGGCCTGCGCCGCCGGCTCGCTGGTGAGCTTCCACGAGATGTCGAGCGCCGCCGGGTCGTAGCGCGAGTCCGGCGAGAAGAGCGCGGTGAAGGGAACGAGGATGCGCGACAGCCCCCAGAGCTCGTTCGCCTGCTCCTTCATGAAGCGCGCCTTGGCCGCCCGCGTGTCGATCATCGGGAAGAAGTCGGAGTTGGCGGGGTAGATCCCCGAGCGGAACAGGGGCTCCAGGGCGCGGCGCGTGCCGAACCGGGAGACCTGCAGGTCCGCGAACGACCGGTAGCCGAGCGCCGCGAGGTCCTTCGACATCTCCGGCCAGCGGTAGAGCGTGTCCTTCATCGCGGGCAGCTTCTTCGCCTTGGTGGCCACGATGAGGACGTCGCCCGGGTTCGAGGTGAACATCTCGTAGTCGCCGAAGTGGTTGCCCAGCGCCTTCGCGATCGAGGCGAGGAGCTCGAAGTTGATTTCGTAGCCCTGCACCCACTGCAGGAGGATTCCGTCGTCCGTGAGGTAGCGGCCCATCGTCTGGTAGAACTCCTCCGAGAAGAGCGAGGAGACCCCGCTCACCCAGGGATTCGACGGCTCGGAGACGATGATGTCGTAGCGCGTGCCGCGCGAGGCGAAGTAGGTCTTGGCGTCCTCGATGTGGATGCGGCTGCGCGGGTCGTGGTAGGCGCGGCGGTTGTAGGGGTCGAAGAGTCTCGCCCCCTCGATCATCATCCGCTCGATCTCGATCGAATCGACGATCTCGACCACCGGGCTCGCGAGCATCGCGTGGGTGGTGAGGCCCGATCCGAAACCGATATTGGCGACGCGCTTCGCATCCGGCTTGTAGGCGAGCGGCAGGGCGGCGGCGAGCACCATCGTCGCCTCGTCGGTGGAGGGCGTCGCCCGGTTCTTCATCTCCACGGCGGCGTCGGGCTTGCCGTTGGTGCGGATGCTTCGCCGGCTGCCGACGTCGAGGACCGCGATCGTCGCGGTCTTGCCGTCGCGATAGAACTCGATCTTGCCCTCGCTGGGGTCGACGAACCTTCCGTAGCGGAACACGCCGGAGGCCATCTTGAGCGGATCGAGATCGCTGGAGGCGTAGATCGCCACGGCCGCGACGGCGATCGTCGCCGCGGCGGCCATCACCGTGCGCAGGGTGAACTGCAGCCCGATCATGAAGACGGCCGCGGCCATCGCGAGGTCCGCGAACGCGCCCAGCCCCGTGATGCCCTTCACGCCGAAGCTCTCCATGCCGATGTGCGTGGCGAACGCGGCACCCGCGATGCAGCCCGCCGTATTGGCCCCGTAGATGCGGCCGATGGACGACTCGCCGTGCCCGCGGGCCAGGAGGGCGCTCGTCGCGAGCGGCAGCGTCATGCCCGCGCAGAAGGCCGCCGGGAACATCACCATCGCCGAGGCGAGGAGCCCGGAGAGGTTGTGGAGCACGTAGCCTTCCGCGGTCGGCGAGACCGCGCGCATCGACCACGCGACGAACTCGAGCACCCCGCCGTACACGCCGAGGGCGCCGACGGCGAAGATGCCCTTGGCCGCGAGGATGCCCGCGAGCCAGTGCAGGTCGTTGCGGAAGGCGTTCGGGATGAGCCGAAGCACCAGCCCCCCGAGCGACATCCCGAGGATGAAGGCCGCGAGCATCACCTCGAAGGCATGCGACGAGGCGCCCAGCCCCAGGCTCAGCATGCGGATCCAGGCGATCTCGTAGGCGAAGGAGGCCGCCCCCGTGGCGAAGGCGATGAGCGTCATCAGGCGCAGGAGCCGCAGGCCTCCCTCCCCCGAGCCCTTCACGGCCGCCGCGGGCGGAGGCGCCGCCCGCTCGTCCATGCGCTTGGTGATGAGCCACACGGCAAGGGCGAGCGTCACGTTGACGAGGCCCGCCGTGAGCATCGCGCCCGGCAGGCCGATGCGCTCGATCAGGTAGAAGCCGCTCACGAGCACGCCCGCCGCCGCCCCGAAGCTGTTCGTGAAGTAGAGCATCGAGAGGGCGCGGCCGCCCTCGCTGGGGTAGGCGCGCATGATGCCCGCGCTCATGAGGGGGAACGTCGTGCCCAGCAGGACCGACGCGGGCAGGATGAGGGCCGACGCCAGGGCCCACTTGAAGAGGTCCACGCCCCCGGTCCCGCCCAGTACGGGCAGCACGGAATCGAAGGCCCAGCCCGTGACCGAGACGAAGACCCGGTGGAACACCACGGCGAGCAGGCCGATGAGCAGCTCCGCGATGGCGTAGCCCAGCAGGAGCTGCCGCAGGCGGTTCGTGTACCGGCTCACGAGCCATGAGCCGAGCGCCATGCCGCCCATGAAGATGGAGAGCACCAGCGTCTGGGCGTAGGCGGCGTGGCCGAGGAAGAGCTTGAGGTAGTGGCTCCAGATGGACTGGTAGATGAGCCCCGCGAAGCCGGAGATCGTGAAGAGCGCGAAGAAGACGCCGACGGGGATGCGTGTCGTCATGGATGGTGTGCTGTGGGGGAAGGGTGGGTCGGGATGGCCCGGAAAAGCAGGTTTCGTGCCGCTAAAGGCGAATGCCGGGGATCTTGGCGAGGTCCACCTGGTCGATCTGCTCCGGGTCGAGGAACTCCCGGGCATAGCGCAGGTAGACCTGGTCCTTGATGAAGATGTCGAAGAGGTCCGGGTCGATGTGGCCGTTCTCCCTGAACTTGCCCAGGATCGCGAGGGACTCGGAGAGGGTCTTGCCCGGCTTGTAGGGCCGGTCCTTGGCCGTGAGGGCCTCGAAGATGTCCGCGATGCCCATGACGCGCGCCTGCACGCTCATCTGGGCGCGATTCAGGCCGCGCGGGTAGCCCTTGCCGTCCATGCGCTCGTGGTGCCCGCCGGCATACTCGGGCACGTTCACGAGGTGCCGCGGCCAGGGCAGGGCCTCGAGCATCTTGATCGTCGCCACGATGTGGTGGTTGATGATCTCGCGCTCCTGCGTGTTGAGCGTGCCATAGGGGATGTTGAGGTTGGTCTCCTCGTCCCGGGAGAGGAATCGCTCGGGGCCGGAGGGCCCGGTCCACGTGTACTGGGCGATGCGCGAGACGCGCGCCTGGTCGTCCGCGTTCATGCGCTCGCCGCCGATGTTGGTGCGCCTGAGGAACTCGCGGTCGTCGTCGTACTGGCGGATGCGCGCCTCGAAGTCCTCCTCGGCGCGCAGCACGGAGGCGCCGTCGCCGGCCTCCAGCGCGGCGAGCTTGCCGCGCAGCATGGCGATCTCGGCCTCGCGCTTCAGGGCCTCGAAGCGCGTGTCGAGGAGGCCGATGCGGTCGTAGATCGTCTGCAGCTTCGTGGCCTTGTCCACCACGTGCACGGGGGTGGTGATCTTGCCGCAGTCGTGCAGCAGGCCGGCGATCTTGAGCTCGTAGCGGTCGTTGTCCGTCATGCGGAAGTCCGCGAGCGGCCCGTCCCCGGCCGCGTGCGCCGACTCCGCCAGCATCATCGTGAGCGTGGGAACGCGCTTGCAGTGCCCGCCCGTGTAGGGGCTCTTGTCGTCGATCGCGGTGTTGATGAGCTCGATCAGGGACTCGAAGAGGACCTCGAGCTGCTGGATGAGGAGGCGATTGGTGAGCGCGATGGCCGCCTGCGAGGCGAGCGACTCCGCGAGGCGCCCGTCCTCCTCGCTGAAGGGCACGACGCGCTTCGTTTCCGGGTCGATCGCGTTCAGCAGCTGCAGCACGCCGATGATCTCGCCCTCGTGGTTCTTCATCGGCACGGTGAGGAAGGAGGTCGAGCGGTAACCCGTGCGCTTGTCGAAGTTGCGCGTGCCGGAGAAATCGAAGCCCTCCTCCGTGTACGCGTCGGCGATGTTGACCGTGCGGCTGTTGAGGGCCGCGTAGGCGGCGATCATCGTCCGGTTCGCGTTGCCGTCCTTGTCGTGCAGCGGGATCGGGTAGAACGGCACGGGGTTGCCCGAAGTGCCGCCCATCGAGATGCCCAGGCTGTCGTTGCGGACGATCTCGAAGCGCAGGCGATCGTCCACCAGCCGGTAGAGCGTGCCGCCGTCGGCGAGCGTGAGGTTCTTCGCGGCGATCAGGATCGTCTCGAGCAGCTTGTCGAGGTTGCGCTCCTGGCTGAGCGCGATGCCGATCGAGTTGAGGTACTCGAGCCGCGAGAGGAAGCGCGCCTCCAGATGCGCGACGTCGGCCGCGGGCGCGCGAATCGCGCCGGGGAAGACGCCGCCGGAAGCGCTCTCGCTCACTTGATGCAGACCGCGCGCACCTGCGCCATGTCCGTGATGCCCTGGAGCACCTTTTCCATGCCGTCCATCTTGAGCGTGAGCATCCCCTCGGCCAGGGCGGTGGCGAACATCTCGGCCACGCGCGCGTGCTCCTGGATCAGCTTCTTCATGGGGTCGGTGCCCACGAGAAGCTCGTGCAGGCCCACCCGGCCCTTGTAGCCCGTGCCGCCGCACACGTCGCAGCCGACGGCCTTGTACATCACGTACTCGGGCTTGCCGAAGCCGTAGTCCTTCTGGAAGCGGTCGAAGACCTTCTTGTAGCCGGCGTTGAGGTCCGCCTTGAATTCAGGCGTGTTCTTGAGCTCGTCGCAGTATTCGGTGATGAAGTGCTTCACCTCCTCCTGCGCCGGCACGTAGGGCTGCTTGCACTTGCACAGGCGCTTGGCCAGGCGCTGCGCGAGCACGCCCAGGAGCGCGTCCGCGAAGTTGAACGGGTCCATGCCCATGTCGAGCAGGCGGATGATCGATTCAGGCGCCGAGTTCGTGTGCAGCGTGGCGAACACCAGGTGGCCCGTGAGCGAGGCTTCGATGCCGATCGCGGTGGTGTCCTTGTCGCGCATTTCACCGACCATGATGATGTCCGGGTCCGCCCGCAGAAACGCCTTCATCGCGGTGGCGAACGTGAACCCCGCCTTGGGGTTCACCTGGCATTGCCTGAGGCCCTTCTGCGTGATTTCCACCGGGTCCTCGGCGGTCCAGATCTTGGTGTCGACGGTGTTCAGGCTGCCGAGCACCGAGTGCAGCGTCGTCGTCTTGCCCGAGCCGGTGGGGCCGCAGACGAAGAAGAGGCCGTAGGGCTTCGAGACGCAGGCCTTCAGGCGCTCCATGTTGGACGGGAGCACGCCCAGCTTGTCCAGGGGAATGGGCTCGCCGGCGGAGAGGATCCGCATCACCACGTCCTCGACGCCGCCGGCGGTGGGGATCGTGGCCACGCGAAGCTCGATGTCGAGCGGGCCGAACTTCTTGAACTTGATCTTGCCGTCCTGGGGCCTTCGCTTCTCGGAGATGTCCAGGTCGCACATGATCTTCAGGCGCGTCACCATGGGCTGGCGGTAGGCCGCGGGCACCTCGATGTAGGTGCTGAGCGAGCCGTCCTTGCGGAAGCGGATGCCGGTCTTGCCCTTGCCCGGCAGGGGTTCCACGTGGATGTCCGAGGCGCCCTGGTGGTAGGCGTCGACGATGATCTTGTTCACGAGCTTCACCAGCTCGTTGTCGGCGGCGGCCGAGACGTCGTCCGCGCCGATGGAGCCGGCCTCCTCCTCGTCGTCCATGGTCGAGAGCAGGTCGCCGATCGACTCGTTGCTGCCGGTGTCGCTCGGGCCGCCGAAGTACTGCGTGAGCGTCTGCTGGAAGTCGCGCTGGGTCGTCACCCTGAAGACGAACTTCGCGCGCGGGAAGACGTTCTCGACCATGCGCGAGTTGCGCACGCGCTCCGGGTCCATCGCCATCACCAGGATCCCCTGCTTGGAGTCCTCGAGCGGGATCCACTGGTTCTGATCGCAGTACTCGCGCTTGAGGTTCTTCAGCAGGTCGATCGGCTTCACGCGGTCGCCCTTGTGGGGCTCGTACTCGACGCCGAAGAACTTGGCGAGGGCCGCCCCGATGGCGGGCGTCTTCACCTGGAACTCGTCGATGAGGATGTCCTCGACGCTCTTGTTCTTGCGCCGGGCCGCCTTGGTGGCGAGCTCGAGCTCGCCGGACTGGATGATGCCGTCGATGACGAGGTACTCGAACTTGGAGGAGATCTGCCCCGGCAGCTGCTGGCGCACGCGGAAGGCGATCGCCAGGGTCTTCGCGAGCTCGACCACGCCCTCGTCGTGCAGCGGGTTGAACGGCTGGCCGGCCAGGTTGTTGATGAGCTGGATCACGCCCATGAGCTCCGTGCCGGAATCCCCGCCCAGGATGGGCGCGATGAGCATCTGCCGGGAGCGGTAGCCCGTGCGCTGGTCGACGGCCTTCAGGAACGCGAGGTTGGGCGAGAACCCCTTGAGCTCGGCGTCGTCGTAGACGTCGCGGATGTTCATGTGGCGCTTGTTCAGCGCGCAGTAGCCCGCGAGCGAGGACTCCGAGATGGGCAGCTTGATGTCCTTGAAGGAGTTCAGGCCCGTCTTCACCTTCGAGACGATGGACGAGCCGTCCTCGCTCGTGTTGTAGATCGTCATGCGGTCCGCCTCGAAGAGCTGGCAGATGTCGCGCGAGACCTCGAGCATGATCTCGTCCACGTTGTTCGTGGAGTGGATGCGGTTGGTGACCGCCTGGATCTTCTTCGAGAAGGCGAGCTTCACGGCCACGTCGGCCGCGCCGGCCGGCGTTCCGGCCTTGGGTTCGAGGACTGCGCTCATGGGTGCACCTGCCGTTCGTGGATGACGGTGGGGATCCGCGTTCGCGCCCGCTAGAGCACGAACTCCTGCTGGTTCTCCAGCATCCGCGGGTGCCAGCGTCCCGCGGACTGCTGCACTTCCTTCATCGTGAGCGCGCCCTCGCCGGGCTTGAGGTGGGTGATGAACACCTCCGGGCTGCCCTGCATCTTCTCGAGCTCCCTCGCCAGCATGCTCGGGCACAGGTGCTTCGAGGCCACCGCGATGTCGCGCTCCTTGTTCGAAAACGCGGTCTCGATGATCAGGTAGCGAAGGTTCGGCGCCGCGTTCACCGCGCGCCACAGGCCCTCGCTCGCCGTCGTGTCGCCCGAATAGGCGAGGCTCGCCCGGCCGCTGTCGAGAAGATAGCCCACCGCGGGCACCGTGTGGTTGGCCGGGATCGCCGTGATGCGCCGCCCGCCGATCTCCACGACCTCGCCGACCTCGATCTCGCGGTATGCCATGAAGGGATGGTCGCTGTCCGGGATCTGGGTGAAGTCGGGCCAGACCTTCCAGTTGAAGATGTGCGCCCGCAGGATGTCGAGCGTCTCGCGGGTGCCGTGGACCGTGATCGGGCTGCCACGCATCCAGCACACGGTGTCGACCAGGAAGGGGATGCTCGTCACGTGATCCAGGTGCGAGTGGCTCACGAAGATG
>Ga0209254_10004125_pt1 | contig 13277 bp, 11 predicted proteins | sample FrelakmetDIP11DI_FD_187148 | JGI IMG/M metagenome (GOLD analysis project Ga0209254, IMG submission 187148) | Freshwater lake sediment microbial communities from the University of Notre Dame, USA, for methane emissions studies - DIP11 DI (SPAdes)... | ecosystem: Environmental > Aquatic >...
GGGGGGGGGGGAGAGTCCTAGACGCCAATCGGCTTCCCTTCGTCCTTCACGGGCTGAGAGGCAATGGCGTCGTAATCGTAATTCTCGACACTGCCGTCGATCATGTCCAGCTTCACGCGGACCTTGTTCTTCTCCAGCACTATCGTACCGTTCCTGATCTTGGCCTTGTAGAGGCAGACGCGCTTCCCCTTCTGCGTGAGCCCTCGGTCCACGCAGTAGAGCAACCCGGCGCTCTCTAGCGACCTGATCCTTCGGTAGCAGGCTGCGATAGGGATGCCTAGCTTCTCGGAGAGCTCGTTGACGCTCTTCGGCAGGCCCATCGTGGCCACCAGGACCTTGATGGAGTATTCTTCCGTTAGCAGGCTTGAGGTTTCCAAGGCTTGCATCTTTTTTCCCTCGCTTTGTTCGTTGAGCCCCGTGCTCGATATTTAAGGTATCAGAGTTGAAAATCACTTTTGATTCGAATGATTTTCATTGTAGCCAGATGATGTGATATTTGGGGAAAATCAAGAAAATTTCTCATTATCGATAGGGATATTTTTCATCCCCCGGCCGCTGCGGGCGCCTAGCATTTCCTCCCGGTTCGTGCATCAAAACATCAGCCAAAGCCCCGTGCGACCTCTAAACCATTATGAGCCCCGGAGCAGAATCGGGTGCGGTCGAGGCCATGCAGAAACGCTGTCCGTGGGGGGACGATGCCCTCCTCATCAGATATCATGACAAGGAGTGGGGGACGCCGGTGCACGACGACCGGGAGCTGTTCGAGCACCTGACCCTCGACTGCATGCAGGCGGGGCTCAGCTGGATCACCATCCTGCGCAAGAGGGAGGCGTACCGCAAAGCCTTCGATGGCTTCCAGATCAGGAAGGTGGCCAGGTACGATGAGGCCAAGGTCCAGGAGCTGCTCTCCGACCCAGGCATAGTGCGCAACCGCCAGAAGATAGAGGCAGCAATCAACAACGCCAAGTGTGTCCTTAAGGTCCAGAAGGAGAGGGGGAGCTTCGATTCGTTCATCTGGAGCTTCGTGGGCGGGGAGGCTAGGCACAACGAATGGCGCTCGTTCAAGGAGATGCCTGCGCAGACCCCTGAGTCGAGGGCGATGAGCGATGCGCTGCGCGCCGAAGGCTTCAAGTTCGTAGGGCCGACCATCTGCTACGCCTTCATGCAGGCGGTGGGCATGGTCAACGACCACCTCGTCGAATGCTACAGGCATGCCGAGCTCAAATCTCTTTAGATATCTTTTCGGCCAGGGAGCTCATACCATGACGACTTTTCCTTTAAATATTGGTCGATAATAATTGTATAAAAAAATCATTTTGTATACAAAAATATTTTACTAAAATTAGCAATCAACTCGGCCAAGGGCCCGATAAGCGCAGAGGGTCACCCATCTGGACGGTACCTTCTTCTGCCCGAACTCCCAGCCATTCCAATCGGTCCAGACCGACTCCGCCGTGAATCTCCCCTCCCTGTCCTTCTTCGCCCAGATCGTTGAGAGTATTTCACCCAGCCTCTCGTCCTTCTGGGCGAACTCGAACTTGGTGAGGATGTCCGCCACATGTAGGATGTCGTACCATACGAAGGGCGCTTTCAGCTTGCGGAAGTCCGTGCCCATGTAGAATTGATAGGGATGCCGCTCACGGCTCCCCTTCCATAGCGAGAGGAGGCATTCCACGCCAGCCTTCGCCTCCTCGCCGTTTCGCAGCTCCGTCTCGGCCAGTAGTTTGAGCATTATCAATGTGGCATAGGGACAAGGGTCGTCCTTCCTCCCCGGACCGCGGAACTTGCCCAGCTCCTTGGAGCAGACGCAAGGGAAGCCTTTCTCCCTTGCCAGGGAGGCTAGGTGGCGCACGGATTCTCGCACACGGACATCCCCTCCCACCCCCATCCTCACCAGAGCATAGGTCAATGAAGGCGAGTCGCACAGTGCCCAGGCCAGGCCATCCTCCCCCGTGCCGCCGAAATGCTTGGGCACGTTCATGGTCAGTCTGAACGGCCCTTCCTCTGAGGCTTGGGAGATGATATCCTCGATGAGAGGGCGCATCTCCTCGTCCTCAGCTGATAGCCCGATGTCGGCCAGGAACACCAGCTTATGCAGGGGATGTCCCGCGGACTTGTGCGAGCTGATCCTAGGCCAAGGCCATGTGGTGGTCTCTTGGATCAGGTGCTGGACCTGGGGTTCAGAGCGCATCTCCTCCCTGAAAGGTCGGGCTTTCACTGGACTCTCACAGCAGAGGTCCACCCTGGCTCGATACTTTAGCCACGCGGGTCCTTCGAGAAGCCACTCCATGACTGAATCAGGGGTTTCGCTTCGCATCCGATCGCCTAGGATGATCGGCCATCGACATCAATATAGCTAGCGCCAAGTTGGCCGGAAGTGCTGTCTTCAATACATGTGGTTCTTCATGAAAAGGAAAAGAAAAAAAATAGGAGAGCCTGGGTAAGGGCTCGGTTCCAAGGGCAAGACCCTACTTCTTCACGACTATCGGGATCTGCACCTCCACCAGCACGCCATCGTACACCATGCGGAATCCGATTGATTCCATCCCCAAGGAGACGATGCTACGAACATCATCCATCCTGAATTTAATCACCAGGTCGATGAAGCCATCCTTGTCAAAGTCCTTGAATGTCCATGCCGCTTGGCCTATCCATTGGGTGTCGTATCCCATCAGGACCGAGGTCGGGTCGATTTTTCGGACGTCGAACATCTCGCTCCCGAAGACGACGATAGATAGCTTCCCTTTTTCCTTCAGATGGATGGTGACGGTCGGTTTGCACTGCGAATCGCCCACCACAGGCCTGTCGAATTGGGAGGGCGAGTATCTTGACGTCCACATGTCATCCTCGCCCAAGCTCCGGCCGCATCGGTCGAGGATCCAAAGCTCCACGCCATAGGGGCCAGAAAGACCCTTGGCCCATATCTCAGGACCGCTGAAGCGCAGTTTGACCACTTGCCGGCCCTCTTGCAGATGGACCTTCTTCTCTACCGAGTCGATGCATGTGATCCAGTCATTGTAGTAGAGCATTCCGCGCAGGGTGTATTTCCCAGCCTTATGCACATAGACGACGATGTCCACCTCGAGCCAATCATAAAGTCCGTCCTTGTCCTTATCGATGGGCCTGTCAGACTGCTCCGAGCTGAAAGCTAGCATGGTGCCGTCCTCAAATTGGCTCATGGAATAGGTCCCGAGCGACTCGTGTAGGTGGTCCAATGTCGTGGAGCCGGATGTCGTCACGTCCCAAAGCTCCGCCTCCAGCGTGAAATCGCCGTCCAGGCCGTAATCGAGCATCAGGCTACCACAGAAGATCACTGTCACCTTCTGCAAGCCTGCCTCTAGGTGCGTCCAATTATAGCACGACGGAATATAGTGCCCATCGCACCACAAGGTGCACATGACGATGTACTCTCCCGCTGCCAGGACATCCACCATCAGGTCGACCTGGAGCTCATCGTACAGACCATCCTTGTCAAGGTCGAGCCCCCCAACGTTAAAGCCTCCGTCAAAGCACGCTATGGGCTCGAACATGGACAACTGGATGCCGCCCACGCCCATCATGGCATTATCGAGCATATTGTACTTCACGTCAGAGACACCAATGTAGACGTCCCATGGGCCATCGATTAACCTCTGCACCAATTCTATGCCACTGAACCGGAGCTGGATCAGATGATCACCTGGGAGAAGGAACGCCATCGTCTCGGTCTCAGCGAAATTCCACATCATGTCCACGACGCTGCCCGATGCGATGTACCATAGAGCGAACTCCACGTGCAGCACCACCTCGACGATGAGAGCCTCGTAAAATGCATCATCATCAAGGTCTGTGATGATGTATGTCGGCGCAGAGGCGAACCAGGCGACCTTCTCGAACTGCGACTCTTCATAGTCTTGCGTCATCTGGGAGCCACTGCTGCATACGAACTGTCCATCCAATTGCAGATGGTAGGTCACTTGCAGCCCGCCCTCGTTGCAGATGAAGGAGATCGTAGGCCGGTCAAGGATGCGCAGGTCGATCTCGTTGATACCCGCCTCCAGTAGGAAATGCTCGGCCGAACAGGTCAGGTAGTTGTAGTATTGGTCGTAGAACTCTACGATCACGAAGTACCATGCTTCGAAGGAGACGTCGGTATAGAGCGTTATCTCAACGCCTTCATAGAGGCCATCGCCGTCCTCGTCGATTGGGCGGTCGGTGGCAGGCGAGGAGAAGAAGGCGTGATCGAAATCGCTAGCCATGTAGCCCTCGATCAGGTACGTTTGGTCCGAACTCTGCATCGGCAACTGAACGAGGAGATGGGCCTGGAAGGGGGCATCCTCACCCGCGTTCGCGACCTGCATCATCGGGAAGAGCAGGGTGATAACATTCTCCCCTGGAAAGACGAAAAAGGATTCTTCGTAGGTGAGGTAGAACGAGGAGCCGGACAAGGAACCCCATGCATATCCATCGGCGTTCATCGTGCTGTCCACGACTATCTCCACGGCCAGGTAGTCATAGAGTCCGTTCCCGTTCAAGTCCAGTCCATGGTGCGTGATGCCTGGGAGCAGGATGATGTGATCAAATTGCAACACTTCGTAATCGGACATGGGAACATGCTCCCAGATGACAAATTGATTGCTGTCGTCCCTGAGGGCAATCTCGACATCGAAGGGACCATCGACGTCAAGCAATGGCTGAACGTAGAAGGGCAGATCGATCATTTGCGCACCAGCACCCAATTGGCTCAGCTGTTCCGAATAGGAGAGGTAGTTACCAAAGGCATCGAATACTGTCGCTGTGGCTGTGTACAGGCCAGGGCAGGTCACCTCCACTTCCATGTGGAGGACGATGCTGTCGAAGTATCCGCTTCCGTCGGTGTCCACTCCCTCATCCCAGGCATCGCTCAGCGCGGCCGCGCTTTCCATCTGCGCTATGCCGAATCCCTGGCCGAAGGTATAGTAGTCAAATGCCAGCATGGTATATGTGTTGAAGGATTCGATTCGGTAGAGGACGAGCTCCGCCGTATATGGTCCCTCAAACCCCATCATGATGATGGTCATGCAGGAGAACTCCAGGTCAACGGTGTAGGTGCCAGCCTGCAACAATTGGACCTTATAAATACTCGCCACCCAAGAACCATATTGGTCCTCGAGCAAAGCCTCCAGGAGGTATTCCGCCTCCGAGATCACTTCGTACTCGACTTGGAGGGTAAGGTACTCGATGAGGCTATCGCCATCGCAATCCAAGGACCCTTCTTCGTAGGGCGAAACGAATCTCACCCGCTCGAAGGAGTCCACTGGATAAGCAGCTGTTGGAAGCTCTATCTCGTCCATGGGCAGCCATTGGTAGTAGTAGCCACTGTCATACAAGCAGAAGAGATGGAGCACCACCTTGGACGGCGTCATGCCAGATCGGAAAATGTCGTTGCCAGAGAACAGGACAGACTCGGTTGTCCTACCACCCTCCGTGTAGAAATTGCCATCTATCGCGGAGATGACCGTGAAGCCGTCCTCAGCGATCAGCTGGCCTAGCATGCTTATGCTCGTGGCCGTCGAGGAGACGATGTCGAAATCCACATAGACGCCCTCATAGAGGCCGTTGCCGTTCTCATCCCTGGCCTCCGCCAAAGGCGCATCGAAGTACATACCTTCGAAGTCATCCTGATGGTAATCGAGAGGATACTCATCATAATCGATCGCATACCCATACCAATAGGAGGAGATCTGGAGCAGGAGTCGATAAGGGCCATCCTTGTTGGTGGTGGACATGCTCAGACCCGTGACCAAATGCGTAACGGAATTTGTTCCAGAATACAGATAATCGGTGAAGCCTCCCCCGTCGATGAGGTCATTGCCCATAGTCCAGACTGCGATGGATACGGCGTACCAGTCCTCGACCTTGATGTCGAAATACGCCTCAATTGTCAGCAGGTCGATGGCGCCGTCCCCGTCGAAGTCGGACTCAGTCACGGAGAAGCTCAGGAACTCCCCCAACTGCTCGAAGTCCAGGTAGGAATAGGCCTCAGGGGTCTCCCCGGTCTCCTGGTCCATTAGGACCCAGTAGTCCTGCACCAGGGTAAGGGTGACATAGTAGGGCCCATCCTCCCCATTGGATCGGATTGGGCTTCCTGGGAACTGAAGTTGCAGTGGGGTGTTGCCTGCCTCCAGATGCACCGACCCCAGGTCTCTTGAACAGATCGGGGCACCGTCCTGGTCGTAAAGGTCACCTAAGATGCCGTAATCCCCGTCGACTAAAACATCGACGCTGAACCCCACGGTAAGAGCATCATACCCCGGTAGGCTGTTCTCATCCAGGACAGCGTACGTGAAAGGCGTGGCAATAATGGCATGGGGCTCGAAGTCCGAGATGTAGTAGTACTCAGTCTCATAATAGGTTTCGGCGATGGTATTGCCTACTGAATCCAACAACATCGCGTATATCATGAAACGTCCATCATTGGCAATTCCCACGATCCTGGCACCAGCCAGCCGCATTGAGATGCTGTTCATCCCCGCATTCATTTCGTGACTCTCTCCCTGCCAAGGAGAAACCTCCGTTCCTTCGGCGTCGTACACCGCCCATCCTACGATATACGTGCCCGCGCTGGGGACATTGATCTCCATTCCGATGTCCAGGAATTCATACTTGAGATCGCCATCTGGATCGACCGGAGTATCGCTGACAATGGCCAGCGGTACGGGATCCGCCACTGCTCCACCGGCAATTATCAATGCCAGGGCTATGAAAAGAGCGCCTGGCAGTATGATCCAAGCCCACCTCGTGCTTCGTTGGCGCGGTACTTCACCTTCAAGATTTCCATTCATTTCGACCCTCTCCAATGCTTTAATCCCCAGATAACAAAAGAGTCAGAGCGCATCCGCTGGAGGCCCACACTTTCGCATTGCCTCTCAAGCAATGCCCATTACTTCTCAAGCCCAGCTTCCCCGACTGCAGCTTGTTATCGAAGTATTATCAATCAGACATGGATATAACGGTTGTGGTGGCCTAGAGCTCGATGCGTGTGATAGAAGTCTCGTCGAAGCGCACCTTGACCAGCTCGGGGACCTTGCCCATCATGGCCATCCGGTCCCCGACCACCACCAGGGCGCCGTCCACGCCCGGAACGCGCAGCACCAGGTCGATGGCGTAGAGCATGCCCTCCTCCTCGTCCACCTGGATATCGTTCCCTAGGCGGGTGGCGCAGGCATCCGCCAGGGCCGCGTCCTCCGCCAGGACGATGGCGGCGTCAGCGATGCCGAAGGAGATCGACGGCCCGACGGTGCCAGAGGATGTGCAGACGCTGTAGTGTCTCTTCTCCCCAAGGAAGCGCAGCCCGAGGTCCCTTATGCTCGAAGCACCAGCGTAAATGCCCACGTCCACATCCTCGGAGAGGAACATGGCGATGTCGCCCCCGTTGTCCACCACGGCATGCGTCGCCCCCGCGCTCACCATGGCCCACACCGCCTGCTGCGCGATCGCGCCAGCGACCGCGGCCATCGGGCCGACGCTGGCCTTGGAGGCGGCGCCGCACATCCTCCTGATGATGTCCGGGGCGCCCTTCCCCGCCCGATAGGGCTCCAGGGTGTCTTTGAAGAGAGGGTCAGAGGCGATGTAGCGCTGGATCTCCTCCCTCGATCGGAAAATGGAATCCTTGGCCAGGTCGATGTAATCCTCCTCGGCAAGAATGGTAACGGCGGTCTCGCCCACCTCGAAGTGGCGGCGGACCATGCTAGAGGCTTTGGAGGGCGGCATCACTGTTTGGTATCTGCCTTCTTCTTCTTTCCCTTGCGCAGGATCATGAATATGATCACGGCGAGGAGGCCGAACACGCCGATCGCCCCGCCGATGGCCACCACGAGGCCGTTCTCGCTCCCCGGCACCTCCGTCTCCTCGTGCCCCTCCTCCACGGCCAAGGCCGGGGAGGCGAACAGGACCAACAGGGACATCGCTAGGCAGAACATGAGCACGAACGCCGGAAGCTTGGAACGCAAGGCTTGACCCTCCTTATGCAGATAGGCTGAGGGGGCATCGCCAAGGCCTGATAATAAACTTATCACCGCCCTCGAGATCCCTCCGAAATGGAGCTCCCCTACCAGGATGGCGAGTGAAAGGATGAGGCGGAAGGCCATGCCGCGGCTCAGACCTGCGCCCTCAGCCTGATGGCCCCGGGCGGGCAGGCGTCCACGCACATGCCGCAGGCGATGCACTTCTCGTTGAGGAAGGCGACCTTCCACGTCCTCGCCTCCATCTGGAAGGCCTTCACCGGGCATATGGAGATGCAGGCGCCGCAGTTGGTGCACCTGGCATCGTCCTTCCTGATGAACTCCTTCAGCTCCTGCACTTGGACGTGCGAATCCTCGAGGTACTTGACGGCGCGGTCGATCTGCATGCCGCTGCCCTCCAGCGCCACCATCAGCCTCCCGCCCGCCTCGTCCACCTCGGCGCGCAGGATGTTGACCATGATGTCGAACTCCTTGACCAATCGGTAGGTGACCGGCTCGCTCACGTTCTCGGGCGTGAAGGTGAGGAGGAACTTCTTCGTCGTCATCAGGCCACCTCGTCCCGGCTGTGCAGGTCCAGGGTCCTCTGGGTGCGCTCCTCGGGAAGGCTCGCCACCTTCTCCGTCAGCAGGAACTCGCCCTCCTGGATGCTGCGCTTCAGCGTCTCCGCCACCTGCAATGCCTTGGCGTAAGAGGACAGGGACGAGGTGCGCACCTTCTTCCCCCCCATCTCGATGCTGCCCGATCGCAGCTCGGCATAGGTGACCTCGTGGAAGGGCATCCGCGCGCGCGATTGGACCGCGTAGTCCAGGACCGGCGCGTAGATGTCCTCGTTGCGCACGGAAACGCATCTCATCATGTCCTCGTCCAGGATGGGTATCGGTATGCCGAGGCCCACGGCCAGCGAGACCCCGTACTTGTTGAAGCTGAGCGCTCGGACGTACTCGGTGCTCATGTCCCGGAGCTCGCCGCAGACGGCGATGTTGCGCGAGGCGCCCGTCGGCACCCCGTTCCTCTCCGTCGTGGTGGTGCGGTACTGGGTGCCCTCGTAGGCCACGTAGCCCTGCGCCCCTCCGAGGAAGATGCGCGTCCCTATGCCTATGGTCCGGAGATGAGGGTCCTTCAGCAACGGAGAGAGCTGCCCGGCGCTGGAGTAGGTGGCGTTGCCGTACTTGGGGAGCAGCTTGCCCATGTAGGTGAAGAGCGTGCGGTCCGAGGAGTTGGTGGCCACCCCATAGTTCTGGTAGGCGTTCCTGGGGTTGTACATGTAGGCCTGGTTGATCGTCGCCAGCGAGATGTAGGTGTCGATCTCCTTGCGCGGGTAGCAGTCGGTCCCGGGGGACGTGGCGCGCAGGCGGACCGGCCGGCGGGCGATGAGGTCCTCGATGACGTGGGCGCCGCCGTACTCCACGTTGCCGTCCTCGCGCAGCTCCGTGGCCCCGATGTAGGCGTCCACGGCCGCTATGCCCGCATACGCGGGGACGTCGTTGAGCCAGACCTTGGTCATCTTGATGGGCGGCTCGGAATGGCCGAAGTTCAGGAAGGCGCCCGAGGAGCACATGGCGCCGAAGGTGCCCGTCGTCACCACGTCCACTTCCTTGGTGGCGGATTCGATGCCCTGGCGCTCGACGACGCCGATGACCTCCTCTGCCGTCATCACGACCGCGTCGCCCTTCTTGATCCTCTGGTTGATCTCCTCGTAGGTCCGCTTCATTTCCTCGCCCCGGAGCCTTTCCATCCCTTGACGATGGTGAGATTCATATCTTTCCTACTTCAGCATCCCCTTGGCTTGCGCCAGCTCGGCGTTGATGACCGAGCCTCCCGCGCCTCCGCGGATGGTGTTGTGGGAGAGAAGGAAGAACTTGACGTACTTATCCTTCTTCCGCACCCTCCCCACGGTCACGGCCATGCCCTTCGCCCTGGCGGGCTCGCCCGCGTTCACGTCCCACAGCGGCTGCGGGCGGTCGGGCTCCTGGCGCACGATGATGGGAACTATCGGCGCGGACGGCAGCTCCAGGCGCTGCGGCTCGGCGCGGAACTCGCTCATGGCCTGGGCGTACTCCTCGGCGCTGGCGTCCTGCCTGGTCCTGACGACCAGGGCTTCCAGATGACCATCGTGCACGGGCACGCGGGCGCAAGAGGCCAGGACCTGGAACTCCGCATCGTGTATCTTCCCGAGATGATAGGTGCCGAGGATCTTGACCGCCTCCGCCTCCATCTTCTCCTCCTCGCCCTTGATGTGCGGCACGACGTTCCCTATGATGTCCAGCGAAGGCACGCCCGGGTAGCCTGCGCCGGACACCGCCTGGTAGGTGGTCACGATCACCTGCTCCAGGCCGAAGGGGTCCTGCAGCGCCTTCAGGGGCGCGGCCATGCCCGTGGTGGAGCAGTTGGCGTTGGTGACGATGAAGCCTCCGTGGGAGAAGGTGGGCTGCGTCCTCACGATCTCCAGGTGCTCGGAGTTGACCTCCGGTATGATGATGGGCACGTCCTCCCTCATGCGGTGCGCCGCGGCGTTGGAGAACACCGCCACGCCGGCCTCGGACAGCTTGGCCTCGTAGTCCTTGGCGATGTCCGAGGGCAGCCCGGAGAAGGCCACCCGGCAGCCCTTGGCGATCTTCTTGACGTCGATCTGCTCGATGCGCCGCGAGAGGGTCTCGGGCATGAAGCAGTGGTCCTTGACCCTGTTGACCTCTCCCAGCCTCTTGCCCTCCGAGCGCTCGGAGGCGTAGAGGCCCTCCATCTCGAACCAGGGGTGCCCCTCCAGCAGCTGCACGAAGCGCTGCCCGATCATTCCCGTGGCGCCTAGGACCGCGACCTGAACCTTCCTCATTCTCTCACTCCATAGTACTTGCGCCCCGACTCCATGATCCTCACGAAGTCGTCGCTCTCCTCCGCCGTGGCGGCCTTTCGAATCTCCTCTATGGACCGCACCAACAGATCCAAGGTCTCCTTGGAGTGCGGGTTGAGATGCTGTATCTCGTAGTAAAGCTCTGGGCTCTCTCCAGCGACGCGTTTGGAGGTGCACTCCTGGTGCCGGAAGGTGGTGGACGAGGCCTTCTGCAGCTCCTCGTAAGGCACGCTGCCCTTCGACAGGGCGTTGAAGAAGGCGATGTTCAGGGCGTGGGACATTCCCAGCACGTAGGACATCAGCCGGTCGTGCTCCTCCACCTTGATGGCGTGGACGCTGGCGCCCGAGCCGTCGAAGAGGGCCTGCGCCTCCTCCGCGCCCTCCTTGGAGCCGCAGTCGCAGACCAGTATGTTGCGGTCCAGGAGGGAGGTGGTGTCCGGCCCGAACATGGGATGGACGGAGGCGACCTTGAGCCCCTTCTCCGCCGCCTTCTGCAGCGAGGGCACCAGGGGCGCCTTGATGGAGGAGATGTCGAACACCAGGCCCTTGGGCTTGAGGGCCAGGACCTTGTCCAGGGTCTCCTTCGCCGAGGATATGGAGGTGGCGATGACCACGATCTCCGCGTGGTTCACCGCCCGGCGGAGGTCGTTCTCGTAGGGGAACATGGTGCTGGACACGATGTCGTTCACCATGACCTTGTGCCCGCGGTAGTCCAGGAAGCGGCACAGCCAGGCGCCCATCTTCCCGGAGCCGCCCACGACCGTGATCCTCTTGCTCTCCCCGTGGGGGATGTGGAACTGCGCGTCCACGCTCTCGTGCAGCAGTATGTGGGCGATGCGGCGGGCGGCGTCCTCGCCGATCCCCGACTGCTTGGCCCGGGAGACGTAGCGGGCCATGACCTGCTCCTCCACGCGGAGGTGGCGCACGGGCATCCCCTTGCCGATCTTGTATTGCCCCATCTCCATGGCCAGGCGCATGCGCTCCCCGATAAGGTCCATGATCTGGTTGTCAATTTCCTCGATATGCCACCTTATGGCGTCAACATTGTCTGGCAATGTAACCACCCCTCATCATCAGGTCCACGAGCACCAGGGCGACCGCGGCCTCCACGACCACGACCGCCCGAGGCACTATGCAAGGGTCATGCCTTCCCTCGATTTTAAGAATGGCCTCCTTGCCGGTCCCCAGGTCCACCGTCCCCTGCGGCTTGGCGATGGAGGCGGTGGGCTTGAACGCCACTCTAAGGTCCAGGGGCATGCCGTTGCTCATGCCCCCGAGCACGCCGCCGGCATGGTTGGTGGAGGTGCGCACCCTCCCCGCCTCGATGCGATAGGGGTCGTTGTTCTCCGAGCCCAGCTTGCGGGCGGCCGCGAAGCCGCTGCCGAAATCCACCCCCTTCACAGCGGGTATGGCGAACATGAACTTGGCCAATTCTCCGTCCAAAGTGTCGAAGAAGGGCTCTCCCACTCCCACGGGCAGGCCGTCCGCCAGGCAGCGCACCACGCCCCCCACGGAATCGCCGTCCTCCTTGGCGGCCAGGATCTCGCGCTGCATCCTCCCGTCCAGCTCCTGGGTGGCGGCGCGGGTGGGATGCTCGTACACCGACCCCAGGTCCTCCAGCGCGCGCTCCTCCTGGTCCACGACCTGGCCGATGGAGCGGGCGTAGGCGGCGACGCGCACGCCCTCCTCCGCCAGCAGGGACTTGGCCACGCCCCCAGCTGCGGCCAGCGGGGCGGTCATCCGGCCCGAGAACTGGCCTCCGCCGCGCAGGTCGTGGCCTTCCCCGTACTTCATGAGCGCCGGGTAGTCGGCGTGGCCGGGGCGCGGCGTCTGCCGGAACTTGGCGTACTTCGAGGAGTCCGTATCGCGGTTGGGGATGAATATCTGGATGGGGGCGCCGGTGCTCTTGCCTTCGTGCACCCCCGACTGGATCTGCACCAGGTCCTCCTCGGCTCGGGGCGTGCCTATGCCCGCGGAGGGCTTGCGCCGCTCGACCTCGAGCTGCACCGCCTCCAGCGAGATGGGTACGTTCGCCGGGCATCCGTCTATCACGCAGCCGACGCCGGGGCCGTGGCTGGTGCCGAAGATGGTGATGCGGAAAGCGTGGCCATAGGTGTTCATTCCATCAGCCTCATGCTCGCTCCCAGCGAGCCCATGTCCTCTAAGAAACCAGGATAGGAAATCTGGTAGCAATCGCCGTGCGTGATGCTGGTGGCGCCCTGAGCCACCATGGCCGCCACTGCCGCCGCCATGAGGATGCGGTGGTCGTCCAGGGAGTCCACGATGGCCCCGTGGAGGGGGGTCGGCCCCTGGATGATGCAGCCGTCCTTGGTCTCCCGTACCTCGCCGCCCATGGCCTTGAGGAAATCGGTGGTGGAGCGGATGCGGTCGCTCTCCTTGAGCCGGACGTGCTCCGCGTTGACGATCTCCGTCTTCCCCTTGGCCTG
>Ga0209254_10004126_pt1 | contig 13276 bp, 13 predicted proteins | sample FrelakmetDIP11DI_FD_187148 | JGI IMG/M metagenome (GOLD analysis project Ga0209254, IMG submission 187148) | Freshwater lake sediment microbial communities from the University of Notre Dame, USA, for methane emissions studies - DIP11 DI (SPAdes)... | ecosystem: Environmental > Aquatic >...
AAATCGACTCACCCAACTTCACCGCCTCAAATACCTTCATGCGAATCAGCAGCGCGATCAGCACACCGACGGCGATCAGGAACATTGCGCCGAAGACCGCGTAGATCGTCCACATCTGACCCCACGCGATCTGCACGACGAACGGCGGCACGGTGGCAGCTTTGCTCGCGCCGATTTGCAGGAACGGGATGAAGATCTGGCTCGCCAGAATGCCCAGCACCGTGCCCAATCCCGCGCCCGTCAAGATCACGATCGCTTGTTCGCCTGTCAAGAACAACGCCATCTGCGTCACCGACAGACCCACTGCGCGCAGCATCCCCAACTCGATGAAGCGCCGCTGGAATGAGACGATGGCATAGACCAGGAAGCCAAGCACCGTCAACGCCGCCGCTGCTAAGAATCCCACCGACAACAAGCCGAACAATCCTTGCCGTTCCGGCCGGCTTTGCTCCGCATCGATCAGCGCGCGGGCATCTTCCGCCGTCACCACTGTGATGCCCAACGCGCGCACATCCTGAGCGATCTGCTCGCCCGCAATCGAGCGATCGGTTGTAAGCCACACATCGTATGGATACAAACCGCCCATCTCCTCATAGAGGTATTCCAGGTTTGCGATGAAGAACGGCCCGTCCTGCGGATACAACGTCGGGAATAAGTCCAGCGCGCCGGCCACCGTAAAATCGATCGTCTTGAAGTCGCCCGCCGCATTGATCGTCAACTTCAGCGGATCGCCGATCTGCAGGTTGTTTTGCGCCAGGAAATCGCGGCCCGCCAAAACGTTGGCACGATTGAGCGCGAGGCGATTCATCAGATTGCCGAGCGATTCGCGCTGCGCGAAGTCGCTGCGGAAAAACGCCACGGCGGGCAGCTCCGCCCGATCGATCCCCAGCAACCGGCCGGTCTGCTGCCGCCCGCCGATGTTGCTCGTCACCGAATAATCGCCCACACGCGCCGCCGCCTCGACGCCCTTCACGCGCAGGTGCTCGCTCACAGGCACAAACAACCAGCGCGGCTCGCCCTCTTTGCGCGGCTGCTGCACTGGCTGCTGGCCGGGCAGTGTCGTTCGCTGCTGCTCGGTCGTGTCTTCGCCCAGTTCCGCCAGATTCACATCGGCGCCCACTTGATAATATGCTTGATCATGCAGATGATGATCGAGCGTGGCCGCCATCGATGCGGTGAACGCGGCCAGACTCAGTGTGATCGTCAACAACAGCAGCGGACCGACATACTGTCCGGTCGAGCGCGCCACCTGCCGCAGCGTCAGCAGCGCGGTGATGCCCGGCAGCCGATCGGCCAACCACGCCAGAAGGCGCAGCCCGTACGGAAACACGCGCAAGAACAACAAGGCCACCGAAAAACAGAACAGCGCCGGAACCAGGAACAACAGCGGGTTGAAAAAGGGATTGCCGCTTTGACCGGCCACTGCCACGCTGCCTTGCTGACGCAGCATATACCAGCCGTAGATCGTCGGGATCAGCAACAGGCCGTCGAGGTAGTAGCGCTGCCAGAGCGGCTTGCGCAGCGAGCGCGCCTGCGACCAGCGGAACGTGACGATCGTGTGCCGCGAGGCGCTCAGCGCCGGGATCAACATCGCCAGAATCGCCAATCCCACTCCGATCAAACCGTACCACACCGCTTGCGGCGAATAGACGATTAACAGGCCGCGCCCGCCGGCCGACGATAGATCGAGGAACGATCGCATGCGGCCCATCCACTGCGCCAGTGCGGCGCCCGCCGCCAACCCGATCAGCAATCCCAGCCCGCCGATCAACAGGCCTTCCAGGCAATGAATGAACAACACCTGCGCGCGCGTCGTGCCCCGGCTGCGCAGCAAAGCGATCTCGCCCTGCCCGCGCTGCACTACCATCGCTGCGATCTGCCCGATAAAGTACAAGACCAACAAGAGCACCGGCACGCTGAAGATGGTCAACACCAACGTCAAGGTGCTGGCCGCTTCGCTGTAAGTCTTTAGTGCCGCCACGGGCGAAGCATCGAGCGTGGTGTTGTTGAGCAGTGCCGTCACGCGCGCCTCGACGGTCGTGACCCCGTCGAGCAAACGCGGCACATCGGCCGTTCGGACGCGATCGCCGTCGAAGATCTGATACCATACCACGGAAGCGAGCGGTTTCTCAGAAGCAGGCAGAACTTGCGCGTTAAAGGCGCCTTCAGCCGTGAGCAGCACTTCGTCAAACGATTGCGGCTGATAGAACCAGAACGGCTCGCCCGGATTCGCCGCGCGCCACACCCCGGCGATCTTCACCGGAAGCCGCGCACCCTTGCTGCCTTGTCCAAGCAACACGTAACGCTCACCCACCTGCACGCCCAGTTGATCGGCCAGCGCCTGGCTGACCAGCACTTCCACGTCGCTGCCCGGCGCAGCTTCACGCGGGAATTCACCTTCGACCAATTGAATGTGGTCTTCCAGACCGCTGATGAAACCGAGCGTCATCCACAACAATGGTTCGCGTCCGGTGAAGGTTTGCGCTTCGGCGGCGGGAAACAAGCGGAGCTTGTCAGTCTGCGCGTGGCGCACCAACGTCGAGAGCGGTAGGCCGATCGTGCCAGCCGACTGCTGCGAGAGGTATTCATCCAGCGGCCTGTACTTCTCTTGATCGATGTTGCCGTTCCACGCGCCGATGTAGCGCCACAAGAAAGAAAACGGCGGACGGTACGTGCCGGCTTCGGTCAGCTCGCCCTGCAGCAAGCGATGCTGCACCGCATCCGCGTAGAGGGGAATGCTGGAGAGGATGCCCACGGCCACGATCAACCCGGCCAACAGGCACAACATCAGCAGGCGGTGGTTCCAGACGCGCCGGGCGGCGATGATCAGCAGCGAGAAGAAATTGGAGAGCAAAGCAGCACCTCAAGGCATGATGCGTCAGGCGCCATTCAGCAAAGATAGCATACGCTGAAATCGCGCCGCGTGCCTATCAATGGGCTAGCCGTCCTACCGGCCTTCAGTCTCGGTGGGGCCGCTGCCGGACCCTAACAACTCACGCGCTTCGGGCAGCCGGTCAAGCGGAACCAACACGCGGACTTCACCTGTGCCCGCAAACGTCGGGATACCCAGCAACGCGGTAGTACCATCGTAGTCCAACACCGCCGGAATCCCGGCCGTTTCCAGCCGACCTTGCACTGTCTGAGCTGGCAGCAGTCCTATCACGCGACAAATGATCTGCCATTCTTCGGTATGGGGATTGGACATGGTGATCTCCTTGAAGTAGACCACGACAAGTATAGCGGAACGCCTGCCCTTCAACCTGACATCTGTCTGCCGGGAATCGACCAGCGCCCGCGCGGGTCTTCGGGCGAGTATTTGCTTGATGGACATCGAGCTAAAGCAGGGTATTGCATTTACTGAGTCTTCAAGCGCATAATAGAAGCAGGTTGAATCCTGGGGCGATCGGCGAAGCTGCTGTCTGCGTCTGCACTGAGGTTCGCTGTTGTTGTGCCAGGAACCCGAGCATGTATCGTACAACCGTGAGGATAACCACCGAGCGATCTTCACGCTAAGCTACTTTTCGAGGAGGCATATCATGAATCAGCGTTCGATGATGTTGGCCGGCACGTTGGCGGTGCTGATGTTGCTGGCGTTGACTTTCGGCTTGACCCTGGCGCAAGGTTCAGGCCCCGGCGTGGAGCCGGCACAGCCTGAATCTCCGGACGACACCGTGGGCAACTACATCCCGGTACAAGGCCGCCTGACCGACGCCAGCGGCAATCCGATCAATGCCACGCTGACCATCACGTTCAGACTGTATGCCGTGCCCGGCGGTGGCACAGAACTGTGCCGCGACGTCAACTCGGTCGTGGTGAGCAACGGTTTGTTCAACAGCGAAATCTATGGCAATTGCGCCGGTCAAATGACAGGCCAGCAGTTGTATCTGGCCCTGCAAGTGGGCAGCGACCCCGAAATGACGCCGCGCCAGCCGATCTATGCGGTGCCGTATGCGTGGAGTCTGAAACCCGGCGCCGTGATCAGCGGATCGACGGGCAGTGACGCGATCATACATCTTGAAACCTGGTCGACTAACGGGCGCGGCCTGCGCGCTTACGCGATGGCAGAGACCGGTACAAATTACGGTATAGTCGGCGCGTCACGCTCGCCCGATGGGTATGGCGGCTACTTCTATAACAGCGCCGGTGGGGTTGCGCTTGCGCTCACTGGCAGCGGCAAATTTGAAAGTACCGCCGACATTACCATCGCCGTCAGTCCGCTGAAGATGATTCCGCAGTGGGAAAGCATTGGCGACCTTGAGTTCCTGTCCGATGGCGCGTACATGGAAATCCGGCCGCTCACTTCCGGAACGCAGATTGTGCAAATTCCGGTCGATGTGCCCAGTGCGCTGTTTGGCACGGCCACCAAGCTGAAGAGCGTCCGCATTTGCTACCGCGTCGATCTAGCCGCCAGCTTCATCGCCACCACCATTTTGAGCCAGGGCACCGACACGGGCACTCTCAACCAGGCCATCAACGACACCACCGATCGCACCAGCACGGCCTGGGAGTGCTACACCGTCACCGATGTAACACCCGACCTCATCCAAGGTTCGGTGTATCTCCAACTGAGTCTAAGTTTTGCCGGCACCGGCGCCGCGCATGATATTCGCATCGGCAGCATCGCGCTGCGGTTGACCGAGCAGTAGGAGGTCGACATGCGCAAGCGATTACCGATTGCTGTCGTCGTCGTGCTGCTGGGCGGCCTGCTGCTGGCGCAGATCGCCCTGGCGATGTCGTCCACCAATTACAAGCTCGACTGGTTCACACCGTTGACCACCAGCGGCGGCGGGGCAATGAGCTCGGCCAATTATGCCGCCAACGTCACTGTCGGACAGACAGTCCGCGGCGCGTCAGCCAGCACGAGTTACCAGGCGGGGCTGGGCTACTGGTACGGAACAGGCGGCGCCTATCGAGTCTTCCTGCCGGTGATCTTGAAGTAACACACAGTCCGATCGGTCACGCGACCGATCGGGCTTGATCGATCACCGCCTGCGCCCAATCGAGCACCTGCTGCTTCACTTCGGCCGGCTCCAGCACTTCCGCCGCCGGGCCGAAGCTCAGCACGATCGAGGAGGCCCACAGCACATCGGGGTTCACCATCGTCACGATCAGCGATCCATCGGCTTGTTCTTCAAGCGTCTCCCACCACGATCGATTGTCCTGCGCCAACCGCTTGGCCTCCGGCTTGAAACGCAAGCGCACCGTGACCAAGCGCTGCTCGGTGGGATTGCTCCCCAGGTACGCGTGAATGTCGAAGTCGGCGGGCACTTCAAAGGTTTCGTCAAGCAGCGTAAGTCCGACGATGCGATCGACGCGGAACGATCGATACGCCTCGCGCAAATGACAGTAGCCGACGATGTACCACCAACCCCAGCCGTGCACCAGCGCGTAGGGATCGAACGTGCGCTCGGTGGTGTCCGGCCGGTTGTACGCCCGATAGATCATCTGCACCCGGCGGCGCTCGCGTGTGGCGCGGCGCAGCTTCTCCAGCACCGGCGTCACCGCCTCCTGATCGCCGCGATGCATCCCTGTGGCGATCAGCGTGCGGCGCGCCCACGCGATCTCGTGGCGCTGCTCGTTGGGCAGCACGTTGTCGAGCTTGGCCAGCGCTCCATGCGCCGCCTCGCGATACAGGCGGCCCCACACCTCGTCAACCATGCTCGTGCCCAGATAGACGGCCACCGCTTCTTCGGGCGTGAAGACCAGCGGCGGAATCTTGTAACCGCGCACCAGCGAAAAACCGCCGTGCGGCCCGCGCTCGGAATAGACCGGAATGCCCAGTTCGTCCAACATCGACATGTAGCGATGCAGCGAGCGCACCGACACGCCGAGTTCTTTCGCCAAGTCGGTCGCTTTTTGATTCGGCTCACGCTGCAACAACATGATCAAGGTGATAAGGCGGGTGGCGGTGTTCGTCATGGTTGAACGAAGTATCGGGGAAAGACAACTGGATGTCAAATCACACCCCGGCTGTTACCAAGTCGCGGAGGCGTCATTCCGAGCGAAGCGAGGAATCTCTGCGCTGATCGACCAGACCCCTCGCTGCGCTTGGGGTGACGCCCTGCAACTACCCCGGCCTATTGTGCGACGTCGGCAGATGGACTTGGCGAGAGCGAAGGCCACCCCCCTCGCCTGAATCCTGTTGTTGGGTTTGGGGGAGGGGACGAGGGGGTAAGGCTTTACCCCTTCAAGCACTTGTGCACTTCTTTGCGCGCCCACGCGTAATGACTGCTCGTCGCGCCGATGAAGTAAGCCGCTAGCGCATTCTTGCCCGTCCACGCATATCGTCCCGGTGTGAACAGATCAGCTTCGTCGATGCCCTGCACCGTCTTGAGCATCTGCCGGCATGAAGCATGATACTGCTTCTGCACCTCGGCCAGCGGGCGATCGTGATAGCGCTCGAAGATGGCGCGATTCAACGCCGGCAGCTGCGCCCAGTTGTAGCCCGCGGCGGGCAACGGTGGCACAGCGCCGCGCAAGCCAGCCTTGTACCAGCCCAGGCACATCTGCTCCCACGCCAGCAAGTGCGCCAGCACATCTTTGATCGACCACTTTGCAGTCTTGCTAACGCGCGTGAGCTGATCGGGAGTCAGAGATTCCAGAGTTTTTTCCAGTGCTTCATGCTCTCGCTGCATGGCGCTCAACAGCTGGGCTTTATTGGTTGGTCGAGGCATGACGAATCGCTTTCAAATGGGCGTTAATGTGATCGATAACGATGCTCAGGTGTTCATCCGGCGTGTAGGCACGCGAGCCTTTGCGGTATGGAATCAAGATCAACTTGGGATTGAGGATGTTGCGCTGAATGCTACGCTGCGCGGCCTGCAATAGCCCGATCACTTCTGCCAGGCTGCACGGCCGCAGCTCGGCCACGCCCTGCTGATTGAGATCGCTCAGCTTGCCCTGCAACGGCGTCGGCGGACGATCATGCACGAGATCGGCGACGTTGCGCGCAAAGCTCTCGTGCCAGAACGTCACGTGGCCCAACACATCTTTCGCCGACCAGCCTTCATAGATCGGCGCGTCGGGATCGGGCAGCGCCCGGCAAGTGGCGATCAATTCTTTCACGATCTCGTTCAGGCGTTCGCGCAGCACTTCCTTCGTCGTCATGCTTGCTCCCGGCTGGTTGTGCAAAAACCGGGTTTCTCCCAGCCGGCTTCGTCGGCTCCCTGGTGCGGAGAAACCCGGTTTCGTCCTGGCTCAGTTGGCGCTTACCACCGGCACACAGATGTACAGCACCGAGGCCGGATCTTGCGGATTGAACTTCTCGTCGTATAACTCGAATTCCGGTCCGGCCGCGCGCTGATACCCTGAGGTGGGCAGCCACTGCTGGTAGGCGAACTGCCACACCGCGCCGATCTCTGGGAGCGAGCCGGGGAACACGGCGTAGGTCTGCGCAGGAATATTCCAGCTCACCATGCCGTCAGGCACGGCCGGCACATCCGTTGCGCGCTTGGCTTCGCAGGCAGCCAGGTAATCGAATTCGCCCGTCGCCTCGTCGTAGTGATCCATCGCGCCGTAGCACACGTTGGGATCCCCGCCTGTGATCTCAGCCATGCGCGGCCCGAGTTCGTTCCACAGGGACTTCAGTTCCAGGCCCTCCAGTTTGCCGTGCCTCTGCACACCCACCAGTGTCAACGCGGGTTTCTTCACGATTTGCGGTTCCATGTTGTCAGCTCCTTTGAAAGGTGTCCTCTGTGCGAGTCTGACATCATTGTGCCTCCGGTTCGTGACAGATCCTGTCATATTTCCGACAGGTTTGTTTCGTCGTCACGGAATCAAGTATAATCTACTTCGTACGTTGTCAGCCAGCAACGCCGCCGCCGAGTTAGCCATGATCCTGCAGGTCACTGCCGAACTCATCAACCTGAGCACGATTCGCCGCTTCGTCGAGGAAAGCGCACTCAGCCTGTCGGCCGACGAGCGCACGGCCTACGCGCTGGTACACGCCGTGGACGAATGTGCCACGAACATCATCGAGCACGGCTACCGCGGCCAAGCTGGCCCGATCGAGATTGAGATCGATCGGGCGGGTGAGACTCTGACGATCGAGCTGCGCGATCACGCGCCGCCCTTCAATCCCACCGGTGTGCCGCCGCCCGATCTGACCCAGCCGCTCGAAAAGCGCGAGCCGGGCGGGTTGGGGATCTACCTCGCGCGGCAGATGGTCGACGACATGAGGCATCGTGCCCTGCCAGACGGCGGCAACGTTTTAACATTGATCAAGCACATTCAACCGACCCCATCATCATCTTAAATCAACCAGGAGACATGCCATGAACATCACAGCTGAACAACCTGCGGCGCGCGTGCCGGTGACAGTCCTCAGATTGCAGGGCGATCTCGATGGATCGAATTACCTCGACCTGACCGCCGCAGCGAAAGAGGCGTATAAGGGCGGCGCGAAGGGCCTGCTGCTCGATCTGGGCGGGGTGCCCTATATGAGCAGCGCAGGATTGGTGGCGCTGCACAGCGCCGCGCAGCTGCTCCGCGGCGAGCAGCCGCCCGATCCCGCGGCGGGCTGGAGTACGCTGAAATCTGTGGGGATCGACCAATCTGCCGACAGCGCCGCGCAGCAAATGGTCAAGCTGCTCAATCCACAGCCGCGCGTATCGCGCACGCTGGAGATGAGCGGCATGAATGTCTTTTTCGAAATCTACACGGATGAAGCAGCGGCGCTAGCTTCGTTCTAAGGCACAGTCCGCAGACGTCAACAGCGGCGGGATCGAATCTCGCCGCTGTTGCTTTACACCGTGCGCAGCACGTCCGCCAGAATCTGAACAGCGCGTTGATACTCTGGCAGCAGAATGTGCTCGTGCGGTGTGTGATCGAGATCGGAATTGCCGGGGCCGTAGGCCACCGTCGGGCATTGCCACACCGGTGCAACGAGATTCATATCCGATGTGCCTGATTTGACGGTAAACGTAGGCGATCCGCCGTGCTGTCGGATTGCCGCTAAAAACGATCGAACCAGCGGCGTGTTCTTCTCCGCCCGATAGGCCGCACAGCCCTCGCTGAGCGTGAGTTTCGCGTCCTGCACTTGTTCGCGCACCAGCGCTTCGACTTCATTCAGGTTGATCCCCAGCGGAACGCGCAGGTTAAACTTCAACTCCGCCGTTTCGATAAAACCGTCCGATCGGGATTGCATCACGCGCAGCGATGGAATGAGTTGATCGAACATCTTCAAGCGGCCGATATTCCACTGCCCCGATCGTTCCGTCACCCGATTCCAGAAACTCACCGCTGCCTGGCAGGCGCTCTCCTCATTGGCCGAAGTGTGCGCCAACGTCCGTTGCACTTCATACTCGAACCACGCACTGCCCTTGTAGCCCAGCGTCACGCGATCCCAACTGCTTGGTTCGCCGATAATGAGCATGTCGGGCCGGTAACGATCGCGCACGTACTGTGCGCCGCGCGAATCGCCTTCCTCGCCCACCGCACCAATCACCACGAAGCGATAGCCCTGACGCGTCCCGGCCAGCGCCGTCGCCGCCGCGAAGCAGGCCAGCGGCCCTTTCGCATCGACCGCTCCCCGACCGTACAAGCGATCGTCCGCGCGCCGCACGTCGATGAACCCCGGCACCGTGTCGATGTGGCCCAGCAGCATCACTTCGCGCGGCCCGGCGCCCAACACACCCACCGCATTGCCGACCTCATCCACGCGCGCATCCAACCCGGCCGCGCTCATCTGCGTGACGAGGTAATTCACGGCCTCAGCTTCTTGAAAAGTGGGGCTGTATCTTTGTAGCAAACCCTCTAACAGTCCGATCGCGTTCATAGCACTGCCTAACAGATGATCCACGAATCCTCACGAATGAACACGAATAATTCGTGCGGATTCGTGGATCGCTGTGCAAAGTCACAAATGACTAATGACGCCTCGCGTAACGTCGCGTGTCGTTGCCGTTCCGTCCAGATCCTGCGGCAACACGCCTTGCGCGATCGTCGCATGGATGGCTTGCCGCACCCGATCGGCCTGCGCCCCTTGTCCGATATGATCAAGCAGCAGCGCCGTCGACAAGATCGCCCCGATCGGATTGGCGATGCCCTGCCCCGCGATGTCCGGCGCGGAGCCGTGCACCGGCTCGAATACGGCGACCTTCTCGCCGAGGTTGGCCGAGGGCGCGACGCCCAACCCGCCAATCAGCGCACTCGCCTCGTCCGAGAGAATATCGCCGAACAGGTTCGTCGTTACGATCACGTCGAAGTTCTCCGGATCGCGCACCAGCCGCAGCGCCATTGCATCGACCAACATCTCTTTCATGGCGATCTCTGGGTAATCCTTCGCCACTTCCAACGCGCACTCACGGAAAAGACCGTCGGTCACTTTGAGCACGTTCGCCTTATGCACAACGGTGACCACCGACGACCGGCCACTGACCATAGATCGTTTTCGCGCCTGCTCAAAGGCCATGCGCACAATCCGCAGCGATCCCTTGCGCGTAATCACGCGCTCGGCGATGGCGGTATCACCGTCCAATCGTTCACGCCCGGCGTACAAGCCTTCGGTGTTTTCACGCACGATCAAGAGGTCAAGATTCGGTCGCGAGAATTCTCCCGGCAGCGATTGCACCGGCCGTAGATTGGCGTACAGATCGAACGCCTTCCGCATCGCCAGGATCGGGCTGCGATAGCCATCCACCTTCGTCGAAGGCGATGACGTCGCACCGAACAACGCCACGCCGCACGCCGCGAGCTCGGCCAAGGTGGCGTCAGGGATCGCATTGCCGCTCTGCTTGAAGGAGTCAAATCCCGCATGGGCTTCGGTGAACGCAAGGCCCAATCCCAGCGCGGCCAACACCTCCGCCGCCGCAGGGATGACTTCCTTGCCAACACCGTCGCCGTTGATGAGACAAATCTTAGTCACGCTTACACTCCACGAGTAAAACGTGAAACGTAAAACGTAATAGCATCTTTTACGTTTTACGCATTCGTTTTAGTCTCCCCCACCCGCTGCAATCACCTCCGTACTCGTCAGTCCCAATTTCTTGCGGATGTGCTGTACTAACCCGCCATCGTTGATGATGCCCAGCACGGTGACAGACAGCGGTGGAAAAGAATATTCGAAAGCAGCCTGAGCGGAAGGGTGCGGTTCAGCATTCGGGTGCAAGCGAATGACATTGCGCTCCAGATCAATCTCAATCGTGTCACCCGCTTGCGCCGCATCGACCGCTTCCGGACACGTGATCAGCAACAAGCCTTGATTGATCCCGTTGCGGAAATAGATCCGCGCAAACGATTTCGCCACAATTGCCGCGATGCCCTTGTATTTCAAGGCCGTCACGGCCTGCTCGCGCGAACTGCCGTTGCCCCAATTGCGTCCTGCGACGATGACATCCCCGGGCTGCGCCTCCGCCGTAAACTGCGGATCGAGATCCTCCAACGCGCGCGCGGCGATCTCGTGCGGCTCCTTCAGCGAATACGTGTACTTGCCCGGAAAAATCACGTCGGTGTTGACGCCATCGCCGTATTTCCAGACCTTGCCTACAATCACCGGTGACAGGGACCCATCACTCATTCACTCATTCCCTCTGTCCCGCTATCCCTCAATCAATCTCACGCGGATCAGCAATCACACCGCGAATCGCGCTCGCCGCCACCACCGCCGGACTTGCCAGATAAATGTCGGCATCCGGTTGGCCCATGCGCCCTTTGAAGTTGCGATTGGCCGTCGAGATGCAGGCTTCGCCCGGCCCCAGCACACCCAGGTGCACGCCCATGCACGGCCCGCAGCCCGGCGTGCCGAACACCGCGCCCGCCTCGATCAACGTCTGCACATAGCCGGCCTTCAGCGCATCCACGTAGACTTCCGACGAGGCTGGAATGACCAGCAAGCGGGTGGTGGATGCCACCCGCTTGCCTTTGATGATCTCGGCGGCAGCGGCCAAATCCTCCAACCGACCGTTGGTACACGTCCCTAAGAATGCCTGCTGAATCCGCGTGCCTTTGACGGCGCTCAGCGGCTTCACATTATCGACGGTGTGCGGACACGCAATCTTCAACTCAATCTCAGCCGCATCGATGATGTGTGTTGAGGCGTAGATCGCATCCTCATCAGGATAGATCGCCCTCGCCCGGCATTCCGCGTTCAACTCCCCGGCTTCCGCATTTGAACGCTTGGCTCGTCTTTCGGCGAGATAACTAAACACTGCCTCATCCGGCGGCAGGTACGCATTCTTCGCGCCGAACTCCGCCATCATGTTGGGAATCACCATACGTTCGTGCAGCGGCAACGCCGCAATCGCCGGGCCGTGAAACTCGATCGATTGGTAGAGGCCGCCGTCTGCGCCCAACAGCCCGATCAGCTGGAGACACAAATCCTTCGTCGTTATGCCGCACCCCAATCGGCCGGTGACAATCACCTTCATGCTTTCCGGCACGCGCAGCCACAATTCGCCCGTGGCCCAGATCGCCGCCATCTCCGTGCGGCCCACGCCCGCACCGAACGCGCCGAGCCAGCCATAGTGCGTGGTGTGACTATCCGCACCGAGGATCAATTGTCCTGGCAGCACCAGCGCTTCTTCGCTCAACACTTGATGGCAGATGCCGCGCCCCACCTCGAAGAAATTCTTGATGCCCTGTTCCTTGACGAAGGCGCGCACTTCGACGTGATTCTGCGCATGTTGAGGTGTCGGCGACGGCACCGCATGATCGAGCGTGATGCACATTCGATCAGGAATCGCAACCTTCGCTAGGCCAATCGCGCGGAAGATGCGCGCGATCGGCGCGGTGTTATCGTGCGACAAAGCCACATCGGGCTGCGCATCGACGACTTGGCCCGCACTCGCATGCGCCAAACCAGCGGCACGTGCGAGTGCTTTCTCGGCAAAAGTGTAACCCATCAACTTATCTCCGCCGCGCGTTTGAGTTGAATGCCATTCGCTATCGTCGGCGGTAAGCCATTGGACGAATCGAGCCGCTGCACGATCGGCGGGGCGACCTTCGGTAGATTCAAACGCGCCAGTCCGAACTCTTTCTCGGCAATATCGATCAACACCTGCTCGGGCGAAATATCCGGCGCAAGTTGGTACACGCGCTCTTTGAAGACTGCCGCCATGTCCTTCGCAGTCGCCTCGTCGATTTCAAAATACCGAATCTCCTTGAGAAAGTAGTGGATGGTATTCCAGCCCGACAACGGCCCCAACAAGATCTCGGTTTCACTCACGCCGAACAGATCGAGCGGATGCGCTTCATATGTTGACACATCAGTCAGCACCGCATTCTGATGCACACCCGCCGTGTGTGTGCGATTGGTCAGGCTCACCGGCTCTTTGGCGGG
>Ga0209254_10004127_pt1 | contig 13275 bp, 8 predicted proteins | sample FrelakmetDIP11DI_FD_187148 | JGI IMG/M metagenome (GOLD analysis project Ga0209254, IMG submission 187148) | Freshwater lake sediment microbial communities from the University of Notre Dame, USA, for methane emissions studies - DIP11 DI (SPAdes)... | ecosystem: Environmental > Aquatic >...
CTTATTCTATGGATAGTGGTTATTTCGATTCTGGTATCATTTGCAATGTCATTATATCCATCAGTTATTGAAAACCAGTCAAAGGTATTTGAAATGATGAACCTTGTTCCGGAAGAAGCCTTAAAATTTATCGGTATCCAGGATTTCCGGGATAAGCTTAAACCACTGGAATTTTATGCTGTCAATAATGTTATCTATATGATGGTCCTTGGAAGTATTTATGCAATTGTAACCTCTTCAAATATATTTCTTTGTGAAGAATACAACAAAACCGCGGAATACCTGCTTTCATGGCCCCTTTCACGCACTGATATCTTCATAAGCAAGATGTTGGTCCTTATTCTTTTTGTATTTATACTGAATATGACAGTGGCCTTTTCGGGACTGACAACCATGAAACTAGTTCATGATGAGCCTGTTAACATTAGGGCATTCCTTATACTGTCAGTGTATACCCTGTTACTCAATACCCTATTTACCGCAATCGGTCTCATGATGTCCATCCTGGTCAAAAGACCGAAACCGATTACAACTTTTTGTGTAGGACTGGTATTGGTTCTATACTTCATCCATACTATCTCAAAAATTACCGAAAGTGTAGCAAAGATAGGATACCTGAGCCCTTTCAGTTATGTTGACCTGGATACAAATGACACTGCATACGGACTTGAAATCTGGCATCTGCTGTATTTTCTCGGCATAACATTGTTGCTGACCAGTATCTCTTTTAAACTTTACCAGCGAAAAGACATTTATACCTGAATTTTGATTAATTGCACAAATGGAATTAATTTTATGATTACTGGTAAATAATTTGCCTGAAGATACATCGCAATATTTGGAGAAAAGACGGAATAATTCTATATTGCATAAACAATTAAAAGAGAGCCGATAATCTGTGATATGAATGCTCTATTATGCTGAAGTATAATGACCTGCATTTAGCTTATTATTTGTTTTCGTATACATTTCATGGGAATGTTTCCATATTTGATATTAAGCCTTATTCTTTTTCTTGTTTTTGCACTGGGTCTAGCAATAATTCCTGTTAGATTCAAACGTTCAGTTTCAATAAGTGCAATACTGTCTACTCCCACCTCCTTTGCATCTTGTGTTTTTGTCCCAGGTTACTGGAATCCTACACGAATTGTACCTTATGAAATCGGGCCTGAAGATGTGATTTTTTCATTTTCAACCGGTGGAATTATATGGCTGTTTATTATACTAATTATCAGTATAAAATACGACGTCAGACACAACGACCGGATATTTTTCAAACAATATGCCGGTTTCTTGTTTTTTGGTTCACTTTTATATTTTTTGGCGTGGTTAACAAGAGTTGACATTATGTTGGCCACAATCATCACAGTTTTCATTATTGGCATCTGGATTCTATTGCATCGACCCCATTATATGATACTTGGTATCATTGGAGGGTTCGTATTCACTGTATTTTACTTTTGTATACTTAAGAGTTTATTTGTTATGTTTCCTGAATTCCCTGCACAATGGAGTTTGGAGGAATTATATGGAATCAAGTTACTTGGAATCCCGGTTGAGGAATTAATGTGGGCATTTACGACCGGGGCAGTCTGGCCTCTGATTATTGCCTGGTCATTGAATGTTCAGCTGGATAAAAAATACGGCAAATCTTATAACACAGATTCCTAAAAACACAAATGAAAATTAAAAATAGAGAACTGCTTTGGGGAAAAAGCCATTATTTTTTCATTGGGCTGGTTATTCTTATTATCGTTAACCTCTGCCTTTTCCCAGTATCAGTCAAGGGTCAGGATGATCCGGCTGAGATCATTCAACGGGCCGTCCGGGCCAACAGGCATCTGATTGGCTGGAGTCAGAAAAATCCCAGTTCAGGTACCTCGCCGGCCCAGAACTGGACCAACGGTTATCGTTTTGCCCAACTTGCCCTGTTCAAATCTGGTGGTTCCCACACTCCTCATATATTGGTTGACCTCAACAGATACAATTCCATTGAAGAGGTTGCGAAAGATTACGGTAATCGCAAAAATTGGCATCTGGACAAAAAACCGGAAATTATTGCTGAGAATTTCATGCCTGGCAGCGGGAGCATATTGGGAAAGTATTTTGAATCCCACAACCGGAACGGTACACCCAAGGGGCGCCCGGCCTATGAAGTGTACGCTTACGGCGAAGGCTGGCTTCTGAGGGTCATAGTTTATAACCGACTTGATGAATCTGTAGTAGATGACTTGATGGCAGGGAGGATTGCCAGGAGTCTTGCCGAAGATATTTTCGGCCTGATCAAACCTGCTGAAACTCCGGGGCCGGCTAAAATACATAGTATTCAGGCTATGGTCCGGCACTCTTCGCGCACAAGCGCTGCCCTTAACATAATAACACATATCAAGTACGCAAATCCGGTCGGCAATCCACGACCCGGAGATTTCCTGATTACCCTGCGCATAAATGATCAGGTAATTCAGGTTGACCCGGAAAGCCAGGGATTTTCAACTACCGGTTATGATATCAGGACGGAGAGTATTATAAAAACCGAAATAACAGGTTTGTACGCCATCCGTGTCAATTTGCTCGACAGGCGTTATTCTTCTCCAGGTAACAGTTCCCTTAATTATGAGGATCGTTATGCTGCTGATTTTGAAATAAATGAACCGGTTGCAGAGGTAAAAGGTGTTTCCGGAATAGTTTCGGTTATCAGGAAAAACAACGTCAACAGGAAAAACGGGATATTATTTGTCCGTGATTACCCCACTAGTCCGGCCGGTGAAAATAAGGACCCTGAGGTCCTTAATTCGGCCTGGCTGTACGAGGGTGACCAGGTGCTTCTTGCTGACCTTGGAGGACGGACAACTGTTACCCAGGACCACGATATAATTTTTCCTGAGTATTCCGGAATTCATCTTGAATGGGAAGGAGGTGTTCAGGGGCAGGCTATTTACAGGCCCGGAAGATATACCGTTGGCGGTGGGAAATTTACAATTGGCACCACACGGGGTTTATCGGGAGAGATCACTAACCGCTGGGGCAGGAATCTGAGAGATTATCAGATACTCTTTACCCAGAGTGCATTAGAGACCGCGGAAGGGATGTCAGAGGACGAGTTCACCGACCGGCATGATTATCCAAATCTTGTGGATTGGGTACTGAATAGTCTTCCGGCATTTACCCGGGAACTGGCCACAATTAAAAAATACGGTGTCTTTTCCTGGCATGCCGGAAGTACTGTATTAAGTGACATTCATTACCTGGAATTGAACTCGGAGGTCTATGTGAGACCTGAACAGGATGGCCGGCTAAATATTTTTGTAATTGAAGGAAATCCTGTTCTTCATGGTAACCAGGGTACTTCAAGTATAAGTATGAAATCGGGAACTCTCGTCACCTGTAAGCCGGGCACTCCGGCAAACACCGGCTCATTTGATCCGGGGCAACTTGAAAGGTACTGGAAAGAAATCCGTTATGTTTCATGGGACATGTCCGGTCAGGGTGTTCAACAAGCGGAAACCCTGTCATCAAATATCAGTGATCCACTCCAACCGCTTGATCTTGATCTGGCTTATAAAATTACGAAGGGTCTGCTGGGTGAAACAGAAGCAGACATCCCTTTAATACGGGCCAATGTGACAGGAGTGAAATTCTATGAGGGAGGGTCCGGGGAAGTCCCATACGGACAACGAATATATGACACAAGGTTTTCCTCATCATCTGCCCGATTAATATGGTGGGAGATCAATCTTACATATCCGGATCCGGTAAAAAGGATCGACTTCTCAGTTGAGGCATTCTTATACAAGCCGGATGGGAATATTCTTAACCGCCAGGTACAGAATTATTTCATAGAACCTTCATGGACTTTTTCTTGGCACAGCATGAGTTTTGGCTGGATAGATCCGGGAACCTGGATTCCCGGTAAGTATCTGGTGGAAATGTTCATTAGCGGGAAAAAGGCAGGAGAGGGAAATTTTGAAATAATTCGTTAACAAACAGGGCAGATTACTTCAGAGAAGATTTTAAAATTCATGGCAAAGGTTATACTTATTGTCTATTTCATTTGCCGTAAAGCTTCCTCTGCTTTGGTAGCAGGTATTTTGCATGCCCTGTCTAAACAGACATAAATTGTCGTCTGACCCGGCACCAGCTTATTTTCGAGCAACGACAACGTCCCTTCGTTCCGGCCACCAAGAAATATTGAATCAGGAAGATAGTTTTTGTCGATAGTTTTTCTGATACTATCCCAATCCGGGCCAACAATAGCCACTTCATATAATAGATGAATAAAATGAATTCCCAGTATTCCCCAGTTTGAGTAGGAATAGATATTACCGGGCATATCCTTCTGAATATTATTAATCATCTGACGAGCTTACAAAATAAATAATTCATTATCAAAGTAATTACCCAATAGATAAAGATTCATTGCCATTTCAGAATTTGAAGATGGAATAACATTATCAGTTATCTCCATTTTTCTGGCAATCAGGTCAGAATGATCATCGGAAGTGTAATAAAACATTCCGGAGGAGTTGTCGAAAAAATGCAGTAGAGCATAATCTGTCAGTTCTTTTGCCCTGTACAGCCATTTCTCGTCGAACCTTGCCTGATAAAGGTCAATGAATGCAGATACAGTGAAAGCATAATCGTCGAGCATACCCGGTACAGATGATTTGCCGTTTTTGTAGTTACGGGTAATCTCATTTTTCCGGCTTATGGCATTTTCAGACAGAAAATCAGCGTTTTTAATGGCAGCATTAAGGAATTTTTTCACTCCGAATGCCCTGTAAGTGTCAATATATCCTTTCAGCATTATAGCATTCCACGAAGTAAGTATTTTATCATCAAGACCAGGTCTGACTCTTTCATTGCGGACTTTCATCAGGTTTTTCCTGCTTTTATCTAGCCTGGTCTGAAGTTCTCCGGCATCGATATTATATTTTTGGAGAACCTCATTTTTAGTAAGTTTCCTGTAGAGTATATTTTTTTCATTCTCCCAGTTGCCATTTTCAGTTAAATTATAATAATCTATAAACAGCGCCGCATCTTTTCCCAGAACGGATTCAACCTCTTTTTTTGTCCATACATAAAATTTCCCCTCCTCGCCATCACTGTCAGCATCGAGTGATGAATAAAAACCTCCTTCGGGTGAAGTCAATTCATTTTCAATAAATTCAAGTGCTTCATAAACTATCCTTTTATATTCCGGATTTTTGGTCAATTGCCAGGCGTGCGTATAGAGACTGACGAGCTGTGCATTATCATACAGCATCTTTTCGAAGTGCGGTACATGCCAGTTCTCATCTGTCGAATAACGTGAAAATCCGCCCCCGATATGGTCGTAAATACCTCCTGATGCCATATTATCTAAAGTTGACAATACTGCTTTTAAGGCATCCGGATCATTACTCAGAGAATAATAATGAAGCAAATATTTATAGGTTGAGGGCATCGGAAATTTGGGCGCCCGGTTGATTCCTCCTTTTTTAAAATCGATATATGGTTTAAGATTTATAAAAGTTTCGTCAAGGATGTTTCTTGTCAGGTTTGTTGTTTCACTGCTGAGCGCAATATTATCCGATGATTTTATCCCATTTGTAATGTTTTCTGCCTGATTGATTAGCACGGAAGGATCATTACGCTGAATATCAACGAAATAATTAAGAACTTTTATCCAGTTATCTTTGGTGAAATAGGTTCCGGCATAGAATGGTTTGCCATCGGGCAATGCCAGTACGTTAAGTGGCCATCAGCGTTGCCGGTTATTAAGTAAGCGGCATTCATGTATAGCTGATCGATGTCGGGACGTTCCTCCCTGTCAACTTTTATGGAAACGAAATGTTCATTCATAATACGTGCCACTGTTGCGTCTTCATAACTCTCATTCTCCATGACATGACACCAGTGACAGGCTGCATACCCTATACTTATGACAAGTATCTTATTCTCGTCCCTGGCTTTTTTAAGGGCTTCATCACCCCATGGATACCAGTTAACCGGATTATGTGCATGTTGCAGCAAATATGGACTGCTTTCGTGGATAAGCTCAATAGAGTATTTACTCATAATATTCGGCTTGTCGTTATTTTTTATCTGTTTCTGACCGCATGAAAAACTCAAAAACATCAAAGCAAAAATAACGGTTAAGGTTTTTGTTTTCAAATCCAGCCCACTTTCATTTTGTTTTAACAACCATAATTACTTTATAAGAGTGTTCGCTCCCGCTCTCACTCTTCGATCGCAAAACATGGCTCGATGCAGGCGTCATTTATGAGCGACCAGTGAACACCCAACTGGAGCTTTATGGGAATCATGACCTGAGTCTATTCATTCAACAGGGGAACGGGCAAATGAATACCGGCAGATTTCGATTTTTCAGGATTGAAACCGATGACTAAATGCCTTAATTGTGTAAAAATACAACTGATTTTTCAAAACATAAATTAACGAATTGCATAATTTTGCAAGACTCAATATAAGCATAAAGCTATCAACTTTTATAACTATCTGAAATTCAATATAATAACTATAGTATGAATAAAAATATAATTAAAAACCACTTACTGACTCAAATAATTTAGAGACATGAGAAGCCGTATTTCGATATTCATCTTGCTCTTTTTAATCTTAATATTTTCAAATTATGCCTGCAAACAAAAGGAATCAACCTCTTTAAATAATATTGAAGAACAGTTTCTTAATCCGCCAACCGAAGTAAAACCTTATGTGTGGTGGCATTGGATGGGTTCCAACTTTTCAAAGGAAGGAATCACCAAAGACCTAGAAGCCATGAAAGAATCCGGCATTGGAGGGGCAACCATTTTTAATCTTGCTTCAGCGGTTCAGGAATCACACTATCCCACGTTAAATAATCCCTGGCCGGAGCAAACCTACCGAAGCCCGGCTTATTGGGAAGCCCTTAAACATGCCGCTGCTGAAGCTGACCGGCTGGGGCTGGAAATTGGACTTCACAACACCGTTGGCTATTCCACAACCGGCGGCCCATGGATTGACGAGGAACGAAGCATGCAACGTTTGGTTTGGAGCGACACAATGGTTACAGGTGGCAAACAGCTTTCGATAAGTTTGAATAAACCTGTTTTGGTTGCCGACGAAGGATGGGGAAAAACCGGAAGGAAAATCTCATTTTATAAAGACATAGTCGTTCTGGCAGTCCCTGCTGAAAAAAAAGAGATTGCCATTGCGGAAGTGCTGAATCTGACCTCTCAATACGATGCAGAGAACGGATTGAAATGGAATGTCCCTTCAGGAGAATGGATCATTTATCGTATTGGTCATGCCTCAACAGGAAGGCCTCCACATCCGGTACCCGACGATGTTTTGGGAAAAGTGCTTGAGGCTGATAAAATGAGCGCTGAACAAAGTGCATTTCATTGGAAATCGGTACTTGATCCGTTCAAAGAGCATGTGGGCGAATACATGGGAAAATCGTTTAAGCACATGTTGATAGATAGTTATGAAGCCGGTAACCAAAACTGGACACCTGGTTTCAGGGAGGAGTTCATCAAAAGGAAAGGATACGATCCCATACCCTGGCTGGCAACATTCAGCCAGACGGTTGGAACAGGCAAGGAAAGTAAAGACCGCAGAATCGTTGGCAATGAAGATCAGACTGCCCGGTTCGATTGGGATTACGGCGATGTGATCGATCAGTTATTCTATGAAAATGGCTGGTACATCGGCAAGAAAATGCTGAAGGATGCCAAACTCGATCTTCAGTTTGAGCCTTACGGCGGTCCTTTTAACACGGCACAGGGAGTGGCTTTGGCCGACCTGCCCATGGCCGAATTCTGGACCAGCGGAATTGGAGGCATCAATGCAGCAGTTCCGGCATCAGCAAGGGCAGCAGGAAAGACAGTGGTTGGTGCCGAAGCGTTTACCGGACGTCCTGAAGTGAGTCAGTTTACCGAAGATCCTGCTTTTCTGAAACCTTCAGCCGATATAGTTTTTGCGCAAGGAATCAACCGCATGATTTTGCATCATTGGGTTCATCAGCCGTTTGATGAACGCTACCAGCCGGGGATGGGAATGGGCTGGTGGGGCACCCATTTTGGGGGAAACCAAACCTGGTTCGAGCCTGGAAAAGCATTTTTTACTTATCTGGCGCGTTGTCAGGCACTTTTACAATATGGTGAACAGCCAGCCGATTACTTGTGCGTGGATAAAGCGGAAGGTTTCTCAGACCTGATATCTTTGTCCGACTTTTTAACAGGAAATATCAAGGTTGAGAAAGGGAAAATCGTTTTACCGTCGGGCAGAACTTATCCATTTATGGTTTTCCCGGGTGAAAATGTCATGCTGCCTGAAGTGGCCCTAAAAATTAAACAGCTGGTTTCGGAAGGGGCCACCATCGTTTCGGCCAAACCCACTAAGTCGCCCAGTTTGAAAGATTATCCGGAATGTGATGAGCAACTGAAACAACTGGCCAACGAAGTTTGGGGAAACAATACCTCGAACAATTATAAAAAGGGATTCGTCTTCACCAAATTGGAAGATGTTATCCAGAAATCGGGTATTACCGCTGATTTTCAGGTTGAAAAAGCTGCCAGCCCAACCGACATAAAAATTGCTCATCGTCGTTCTGCTGATACCGATATTTATTTTGTATCCAATCAATCAGACAAGGCCCAGTTTATCGCAGTTTCATTCCGTATATCAGGAAAACAACCCGAATTGTGGCAGGCCGAAGATGGCAGCATCTCTACTGCTCCGGTTTGGAGCGACAAAAATGGCAGGACAACGGTTAGCCTCAATTTAAAAGGTATTCAGTCGGTATTTGTAGTCTTCCGGAAAGCAGCATCGAAAGCCGATCATCCGGTTTCAATAGCGGCAAGAGAATCGGATACAAACTGGAATATTCGGTCTGATAAAAACGGATTGCCTGTGTTGTGTGCCTCTGAACCCGTATCATTAGAGGTAAATTACGCTTCGGGAAAACAAAGAACGATTGAAGCAAAGCCGCTTGATCCGGTTGAGGTTTCCGGCTCCTGGAAAGTGGCTTTTACTCCAAAGACCGATCAAAAATTTGAACTGGATTTTCCTGAATTAATAGATTTTAGCAAGCACAGCAACAAATCGGTTAATTATTTCTCAGGAACTGCGACTTATCGAAAAAAAATAAGCATTGATACTGCTTACCTGAAAGAGCGGACTATTTTGAATTTAGGCGATATGAACGACATTGCTGAAATTCGAATAAATGGGAAAAGTGCAGGTGTACTTTGGTATCCGCCTTACAGGGCTGATATTACTGAATTGCTTATAGCAGGTGAAAACGAGCTGGAAATATTGGTAACCACCAACTGGGCCAACCGCCTGATTGGTGACGAAAAAGAACCTGCTGATTTTGAATGGGGAAAAGACCGCGGCGAAAAAATGGGTCGCGCCATGCTGGCGTATCCCGATTGGTTTGTCAAAAATCAACCTCGTCCATCACTGGAGCGAAAAACATTCTCAATCTGGTATTATTACCGTGAAAACAGTCCTCTGCAAAAGGCTGGATTGGCTGGTCCGGTTAAACTGGTTTTTGAATCTGAAGAAAAGCTTTAATATGTTAATAGCTAACGAGATGAAGCGAACTGACAATTGTCTTGCTAAACTGGAAAGAATGAATAAAACAGTCCGACCATTGGGTTTCCAGTGCTGTTTCAGGTCAAACCAATGATTATATCGTAAAACTGGTGGTGGCTGATTAACAAATAGTATTTACCCCCTTTGTTTCCGGTATCTTTCAGGAGTATAAGTGGTGGTTTTTTTAAAGATCCGTGAAAAATAGGAAGCACTTTTAAATCCGGTTTGCTCAATTATTTCTTTTTGACTCAATTCAGCGATTCACTGATTTGTTCAGAATACATAGGCCTATAAATGAGATTTTTAAATATAATACTCTCATAAGTAGGAAATATAACAGAACAATTCAAATCTCGTATTTGTGCAACAAATTGCCTGAAATGTTCAAGTTATAGTTATTCCGATTAGGTAAGTTTGTAACAGGATTCTAATAAATTTGACCTGAATGCTCAAATATTACTAAAACCGATTCACTAAAGCCTGAAACCTATGAGTTCAAGTATCTTGCTCGGAATTTTGATTATTGCCATTGGCGCATTTTCCTCAGGCAGTTTCAGTATTCCGTTTGATAAAGTAACTAAATGGAAATGGGAAAATTCGTGGTTTACCTTTAGCTTTTTTGCCTATCTTATTGTACCACTGATTATTTGCTTGATTGTTGCTCCCCATTTCATGGAGATATACAAGAAAATTGCATCGGGTAACTTGTTGCTTATTTTTATTTTGGGCGCTGTTTATGGATTGGCAAACTTAACATTTGGATTATCATTGCGATACTTAGGTGTGGCCTTGGGCTTCTGTATTTCCCTTGGTTTGATGATGGTAATCGGAACCCTCTTGCCTCCAATGATCGATGCACGAATGAGTAAAATGTTTGAAGGTAACGGCGGCATCCTGCTAGTTTCCGGACTTATCGTATCGTGCATTGGTATCGGCATAACCGCTTATGCCGGTATTTTAAAAAGTCGCAAACTCGAAACAATGAAAGGAGAGAAAGCCAATTTAGATTTCGATTTGCGGAAAGGACTCTTTGCTGCGCTGTTTGTAGGCGTTACCGGTTCATCGATGTCGCTTGGTTTTGAACAAGGCAAAATAATTGCCTATGAAACTGTTAAAGCAGGCACACCTGAACTTTTTGCCAACTGCCCTGTGTTTGTGCTCTTTTTTGCAGGATCATTTCTTTCGACCTTGATCTGGTGTTTATACCTGGGCATCAAAAACAACTCGTTGAACGATTATTACAAAGGCGAGTCTAAAACATTGATTATCAATTACACCATGTGTGCCTTTGCCAGCTTTTTATGGTTTATCAACTACATTTTTTACGGAATGGGAACCAGCAAGCTGGGCGAATTTACGTTTGTAGCCTGGGGAATTCTGATGTCGCTGACCATTGTTTGTGCTACCGTTTGGGGATTTTTCCGCGGAGAGTGGAAAGGGATTGAATTTAAAATCAGAAGATTAGTCTGGTTAGGATTGGCGGTGCTAATTACAGCATCGTTTTTAATTGGCATTAGCGGATAGAAATAAACAAAATATATGACTACCTCAAGAGAAAGGGTTTTAACGGCAATTAGCCATAAGGAGCCGGATCGCGTTCCAATCGATTTGAGTGCAACTCCAAGTTCAGGAATTTCAGCCATTGCCTACTGTAATCTTGTGAAACACATTGACCGACCCAGTTTGCCGGTAAAGATTTACGACGTTGTTCAGCAACTGGCCCAGCCTGAAATGGCTGTTCTGGATCAGTTCGGAGTTGATGTATTAGATATTGGCCGTACCTTTAACGACCAGCCTTCCGATTGGAGCCCGGTTACAATGGCAAATGGGGGCGCTGCCTTTTATCCCAAATGGTTCAAACCAACAAGAATGGAAGATGGCTCGTACCAAACCTATGACGATGACGGAAAACGAATACTTTCCAGAATGCCTATCGGAGCAACTTTTTTCGATCAGACCTATTTCCCATATGTAGATGGGTTCCCCGATTCGTACGAAAATCTGGATGCCGAGATGGGCCGGATTATGTGGGCACGCGATGCGCATAGTCCTTGGGATCATGCCGGAGAATCAGCCTTTTGGCAAAAACTGCGTGAAAATACATTGAAGCTGCGTCAAAGCACTGATAAAGCATTGTTAGTGGTTTGCGGGTGCAACCTTTTTGAATGGGGAACTTTCCTGCGCCGGATGGACAATTTTCTAATGGACCTGATTTGTGACCCAGACAATGTGGAGAAGCTGCTCGATCAGTTGATGATCCGCCATTTGGCCACGCTGGAAAAAGTGTGCAATGCGGTAGGCGACATTGTGGATATCATCCGGTTTGGCGACGATCTGGGAATGTCAACAGGCCCGTTTATGGACGTGGAAACCTATAAAACTCTATTTAAACCGCGTCATAAAATGTTGTGCCATTATGTAAAAACACATAGTCAAATGCACACATTTATTCATTCATGCGGCTCCATTTCTATGCTGATGCCTCATTTAATTGAAGCTGGTATTGAAATTTTCAATCCGGTTCAGACCAATTCCTGGAACATGGCTCCCGACTTCCTCAAAAAAGAATTTGGACAGGATTGTACCTTCTGGGGTGGTGGAATCGAAACTGTGGGAACGCTCAATTTGGGAAGTCCGCAGCAAATTCGTGATCAGGTTTTCGAGCGCCTGGAAATTTTTTCAAAAGGTGGCGGATATGTTTTTAATACCGTGCATAACATTCTTCCTGATGTACCACCTGAAAATATTGTGGCTATGTACGATGCCGTGAAAGAATTTAATCAGAAACTATAAATCAGATAAATATGAAGAATATAAAACAATCACTTTTTCTGAACCTGATTTTTATTTCAGGAATCACATTAAGTTCGTTTTCTCAATCGACCGATTCAAAAAGCAAACCGATTGGAAATGAAAAGAAACTGGAAGAGTGGAAGGATTCACGTTTTGGGATGTTTATTCACTGGGGACCTGTCTCCCTGAAAGGAACAGAAATTGGTTGGTCGCGTGGCAGGGAAATTCCTGTTGAAGAATACGACAATTTGTACAAACTATTCGATGCGAAAAATTTCAATGCTGATGATTGGGTAAGCGTAGCCAAAGCTGCCGGTATGAAATACATCGTTTTGACCACTAAACATCACGATGGTTTTTGCTTGTGGAATACCCGCCAGTCCGATCACAACATTATGAATACTCCGTTAAAGCGGGATGTAGTTAAGGAACTGGCTGAGGCTTGCAGTAAACAAGGCATGGCATTTGGCACCTATTATTCAACCTGTGACTGGCATCATCCCGATTTTCCACTCACCAGCCCTGGTGGCACTCTTGAGCGTGAGAAAAGTGATCTGGATGCTTACACCACCTATCTGAAAAAACAGGTGGGCGAACTTCTTTTGAATTACGGACCATTATTTGTTCTCTGGTTTGATGTTCCGCAGAAATTTGATGCCGTTCGGGGACAAGGTGTGATTGATTTTGCTCATCAGATTCAGCCAGATATTATCATCAACAACCGGACTGGTGCCAAAGGTGATTTTGATACTCCCGAACAGCGAGTTGGCGGGTTTCAGAATACCCGTCCGTGGGAAACCTGCATGACCATTGCCGATCAGTGGGCATGGAAACCCGATGACAAGGTTAAATCGCTGGAGCAGTGTTTGCAAACTTTGGTACGCTCAGCCGGTGGCGATG
>Ga0209254_10004128_pt1 | contig 13275 bp, 8 predicted proteins | sample FrelakmetDIP11DI_FD_187148 | JGI IMG/M metagenome (GOLD analysis project Ga0209254, IMG submission 187148) | Freshwater lake sediment microbial communities from the University of Notre Dame, USA, for methane emissions studies - DIP11 DI (SPAdes)... | ecosystem: Environmental > Aquatic >...
GATGGAGTGATGAAGAAGTGGTACACCCGCGACTGGATGGACTATAGTGCGATTGAGAATAACACTACATCAATAGATGATCTGAGATCTGCATTGGAATCATCAGTCCACCGTCAGCTGATGTCTGACGTACCATACGGCGTACTTCTTTCAGGCGGTCTCGATTCATCGGTGATTTCGGCAGTTGCAAAGCGATTCGCCCCGAAAAGGATTGAATCGGGCGACAAGGCTGAAGCCTGGTGGCCCCAGCTGCATTCCTTTGCAATCGGTTTGACCGGATCACCCGATCTGGCAGCCGCCCGTAAGGTGGCGGATCATATCGGAACGGTTCATCATGAAATCAATTTTACAGTGGAGGAAGGGCTTGATGCTGTCCGTGACGTCATTTATCATATAGAAACTTACGATGTAACAACGGTAAGGGCATCGACGCCTATGTATCTTCTGGCAAGGGTTATAAAATCAATGGGAGTGAAGATGGTTCTTACAGGTGAGGGTGCTGATGAAATATTTGGAGGATACCTTTATTTCCATAAAGCACCAACTCCTAAAGCGTTACATGAGGAGACAGTAAGAAAGCTCAGCAAACTCCATCTTTATGATTGTCTAAGGGCAAATAAATCGCTTGCTGCCTGGGGTGTTGAGGGACGGGTTCCCTTTCTCGACAAGGAGTTCATGGATGTCGCAATGAGACTGAATCCCTCGGATAAGATGACGTCGAAAGAAAGGATTGAAAAATGGGTCCTCAGAAAAGCTTTTGAAGATTATCTTCCGGCAAGTATAGCCTGGAGACAGAAGGAGCAGTTTTCAGACGGTGTCGGTTACAACTGGATTGACACGCTGAAAGCAGTTTCTTCGCGAGAAATCTCAGACGAACAACTCGCAAATGCCAGGTACCGGTTCCCGATAAATCCGCCAATGTCGAAAGAAGAATATTTCTACAGATCAATATTTTCCGAGCATTTCCCATCAGATAGTGCGGCATCATGTGTGCCTTCAGTTCCTTCAGTGGCCTGCAGTACAGCCGAAGCACTGGCATGGGATGCATCCTTCAAGAACAATATTGATCCATCGGGGAGGGCGGTGAAAAACGTGCACGTCGATTCCTATAAATAAATTCAAACATTTTTATAATTGGTTGTAGGGGGGTTGCATGGTTGTTGTACGGGCGTTGCATGCAACGCCCCTACCATTTTTCAAACGAAACTATCTGACTATCTCAACTATTTTTCTAATTTCGTCATTATTAAATCCTGCATTTAACAGTAATATCTTGCAACAATGGAAATGGATGATTATGATGATATGAAGATTATTCTCTGGCTGATCCTCTTCCTGGTTTTCGGATTTGTGATTATCGCCTGCAAGCTGGCTCCCGGAGAATATATTATGACCGTCAACGGACCTGAATCACCCGGTAAAATGGGGATAACACTAACACATGAACATGTACTTGTTGACTTCATTGGAGCCGATAGTACAGGATATTTCAGATGGAACAGGGATTCAGTCCTTGAAAAAACACTGCCATTTATTTTAAAAGCAAAGGAATCGGGAGTAAAGACATTTATTGACGCCACTCCTGCCTATATAGGAAGGGATCCGCAATTACTAAAATCGCTTTCCCGAAGCTCAGGAGTGAATTTTATTACAAATACTGGGTACTATGGAGCTGTTAATAATAAGTATATTCCAGGCAGCTTTTATTCAATGGATCATCAGGAACTGGCCGATTTGTGGATAAAAGAATTCAATGATGGCATTGAAGATACAGGAATCAAACCCGGATTTATCAAAATAGGCGTCAATCCTGCAGATACACTGTCTCCTGAACATATTAAAATCATAACTGCTGGTGCGATTGCTCATCTTGAGACCGGTCTTGTTATTGTTTCACATACGGGCCCGGATAAGCCTGCTTTGGCGCAGATAGAAATTCTGAAGGAGTTGGGGGTCAATCCTTCTGCATTCATCTGGGTTCACGCACAGGGCGGGACAATTGAAGGAAATTTGAGTGCGGCAAAGGATGGTGCATGGATTTCGCTGGACAATATCCGGCACAGGACAGGGGCCGAACCCGGTTCCGATGGCACTATTGAGTGGTATGCTGAAAGGATCATTGAAATGAAAAGGAACGGACTCCTTTCAAAGGTGCTTATTTCTCACGATTCGGGATGGTACGACCCTGCAAAACCGGGAGGAGGTGCGATTAGCGGCTATACCGATATTTTTGATTATTTTATCCCTGTCCTGAAAGCAAAAGGATTGTCTGATGATGAAATTGATCAGATCCTGGTCAAAAATCCGCAGGAGGCATTTAAGATAAAAGTACGGAAACTATAAATGTGTAGTTTAGAAACATCAATCTTCCCTGCAGTCTGGCTCCTTCGCTAAATTCGCCCACAGGGCAAATTTTTAACGCTCGGCCCGCCTTCAAAGGGGGAATTGAACCTTGAACCATGAACCTTATTCCTTGATTACAAATGAATCCCCGAATTAATGCGGCCCTTTGTGCCTCCCTGGCCCTCGCATCCTGCACCCAGGTAAACAAAGAAAAACAACAGCCAAACATTGTTTACATTCTTGCTGATGACCTGGGATATGGTGATCTGAGCTGTTACGGCCAGCAGAAATTTTCTACTCCGAATATCGACAAGCTTGCACAGCAGGGAATGCTTTTCGAGCAGCATTATACAGGATGCACTGTCAGTGCACCTTCGCGTTCCAGCCTGATGACCGGACTTCATACAGGACATACCCCCATTAGGGGCAATAAAGGATGGGAGCCGGAAGGACAGTGGCCACTACCCGCAAATTCGATAACGGTGGCTGAAATGCTTAAATCAAAAGGTTATGCGACCGGCGCCTTTGGTAAGTGGGGATTGGGATATATCGATACTGAAGGTGATCCGAATTCACAGGGCTTTGATGAATTCTTTGGCTATAACTGCCAGAGCCTGGCACATAATTATTATCCCGGTCACCTGTGGCATAATCATGAAAAGATTATGATCCATGAGAACGACAGTGGCAAAACGGGAGCGTACAGTGCTGACCTGATACACATGGAGGCTCTTGATTTTATTGCACAGAATAAGAATAAGCCATTCTTTCTCTTTTACCCCACAACTATTCCGCACGCAGAGATGTTTGCAAAAGAAGAATATATGGCCAGGTTCAGGGGGAAATTTGATCCTGAAAAATCATTCAGAGGAACCGATGATGGACCGGATTTCAGACTTGGACCTTACGGTTCACAGCCGGAAGCACATGCTGCCTTTGCAGCAATGGTAACACAGCTTGACGATTATGTGGGTGAGATAATCTCAAAACTGGAGGAGCTGGGGCTTGAAAAAAACACCATGGTCGTTTTCGTATCGGATAACGGACCTCATCTTGAAGCAGGTGCCGATCCGGATTATTTCAACAGTAACGGCCCTTTAAGAGGATATAAGCGCGACTTGTACGAAGGGGGCATCAGAACACCTATGATCGTAAAATGGCCGGGAAAAGTAAAACCGGGATCTGTTTCCGGACATATTTCAGCTTTCTGGGATGTTATGCCTACACTTGCAGAAATTACCGGTGCTGATGTTCCGGGAGAAATTGATGGTATTTCATTTCTCCCTGAATTGCTCGGTAAAAAGCAGAAAAAACATGATCACCTGTACTGGGAATTCCATGAGCAGGGTGGCAAGACAGCAGTCAGAATGGGAAACTGGAAAGCTGTTAAGCTGAATGTCGATAAGGTCCCGCAAGCTATGACAGAACTGTATGATCTATCAGCCGACGAAGGGGAAACAACCGATCTGTCAGCTTCACATCCTGAAATTGTAAAGAAAATGGAAGAGCTCATGAAACAGGCACATATTGCTTCAGAAGTGTTTCCATTTGCATATGAAAAATGATTTTTACGACTTTGCGATCCTTTGTGATACCCTTGGTGCACCTTCGTGGTTAATTTTTTTACCACCAGGTAACACAAAGGAATGCTCAAAGTACCACAAAGGAAATATTATTGATTATGAAAACAGGAAAGGTTATTTCAGGGATCCTTGGGATACTTTCTGCAGCAACTCAATATTCCAATGGTCAATCATCCGAAAAACCTAACATAATTTTAATTTATGCTGACGATCTTGGTTACGGTGACCTCTCCTGTTATGGTGCAAACAGTGTGAAAACACCAAATATTGACAGGCTTGCCAGTCAGGGACTTAGATTTACGAATGCCAATTGCACACCTGCAACGAGCACCCCTTCGCGCTACTCTTTGGTGACGGACGACTATGCCTGGAGAAAAAAAGGAACAGGCGTGTTGCCCGGGGAAGGAGCCGGTCCCGACAGTTTTAACAGTATGGATGTTTTGCAGAACCATCTTAAGGGGATTGGGGCAGACTTAGTGTTAAATAATTTATTATGAATAAACTGAAATCATATTTAACCATTGGTTTTGCTGCTTCTGTATCTGTATCAAATTCTATTTTGCCAGCTAAGACTGTGAAGGAAAAACCAAATGTCATATTTATCCTTCTTGACGATTTTGGGTATGCAGACCCCGGTTGTTATGGAAGCAGATTCTACGAAACCCCGAATATCGACAGGCTTGCAAAAGAGGGAGTCCGTTTCACCGATGCCTATGCCGCCTGTCCGGTCTCTTCTCCGACAAGAGCTTCAATTATGACTGGAAAATATCCGGTAAATACCGGTATTACAGACTGGATCCCTGGGAGGCAGGCTACAATAAGTGCCCGGCCTGTGGATAAGCTGGTTTCTCTTCCATTCAAGCTTCATCTTGATACTGAAGAACTTACAATAGCCGAGGTTCTTAGGTCAAATGGCTATTCTACAATGATTTCGGGAAAATGGCATCTCGGCGATGATTCAATTTATTGGCCTGAATACCAGGGATTTGATATTAATAGCGGCGGCTATAGCAAAGGGGCACCTGTCAAAAACAACCAATCAAACGGGTATTTCTCTCCCTATGGAAATCCGAGACTCAAAGATGGTCCAACAGGTGAATACCTGACTGACAGACAAACTGATGAAGCTATCAGTTTTATAAGAAATTTCAAGGATGCTTCCTTTTTCCTTTATCTATCATATTACGGTGTTCATAATCCAATGCAGGCAAAGGAGGTTCATATAAAAAAGTTTACTGTCAAAGCTGATTCCATGGGTTTGCAAGGCAAAGAATCCTTTACCCGCGAAAAAGACTGGATTAAACCATCGATGAGCGACAATTATAAAGAAAGGACCATGCAGAGCAATCCTGTATATGCAGCGATGATATACAGTGTTGACGAGAACATTGGAAGATTGATGGTTGAGCTTAAAAAGCTTGGAATTGAGCGTAATACTATTATTATTTTTACTTCTGACAACGGTGGGTTATCAACCTCGGAAGGTTCACCTACGTGCAATGCACCTCTAAGGGCAGGCAAGGGATGGCTTTATGAAGGAGGGATCAGGGTTCCTCTGATAATCAGATATCCTGGTAAGGGAAAGCCGGGAACCTTGATAAGAACACCGGTTTCATCGATTGATTATTTTGCAACTATAATTGACATGACCGGCTCTGATGGAACAAAATACAGGTCGGACGGTATAAGTTTTACGCCGCTTTTCAAGAAGGACAAACTCCCGGAACGTGCTATTTACTGGCATTATCCACATTATTCAAACCAGGGAGTTGAACCAGGAAGCGCTGTAAGGTTGGGGAAATATAAGCTCATTGACAATTTTGAAAAGCAGAGGCAGGAACTCTATGATCTTGAAAATGACATATCGGAAATTAATGATATCTCCCTGAAATTTCCGGAAAAGACAAAGGAATTGTTTAAATTGCTTGAGGAATGGCGGGATAAGACAAATGCTATAATGATGGAACCAAATCCAAACTGGAAGAAAGAATGAAAATGGTTACACAGAGTGCCACAGAGGAAACACAGAGTGACACAGAGGTTGAAATCTCTTTAACTCTGTGTATCTCCGTGTCTTCTCCGTGATCTCTGTGTTAGTTTTTGAAGATTGCTTAAATCATGAATTTCAAATCCGTATTAGGTGTAAGTCTGGCTTCTGTTGCAACAATCCATGTGGCAGCACAGAACACGAATCAAATCAGAACCAACACCCCAAATATCATCCTGATCCTCATGGACGATATGGGCTATGGCGATATCGGAAGAACAGGTTCAAGCCAGTTCGAAACACCGAATCTTAATCGTCTTGCTAACCAGGGAATGCAGTTCACATGGTATTATTGTCCGCAGGCTGTCAGCAGCGCCTCAAGAGCAGGATTGCTTACAGGCTGCTATCCGAATCGTGTCGGTATTTCAGGGGCTCTGATGCCCTGGGCAACGAACGGGATCAGTTCCGGAGAGACAACAATTGCTGAAGTGCTTAAAACGAAAGGATATCACACTGGAATCATCGGAAAATGGCACCTTGGACACCATAAAGAATTCCTTCCCCTGCAGCATGGATTCGATGAGTATTACGGAATTCCATATTCCAATGATATGTGGCCAGTCGATTTTGACGGAGTCCCCATTCATCTTAAAGATACAACAAGCAATAAGATGAAATATCCGATCCTTCCCCTGATAGAAGGAAATGAGAAAGTGGGAGAGGTGAGAACACTGGCTGATCAGGACAAGCTGACCACGGATTATACCGAACGCGCTGTCAGGTTTATTGAAAAACATAAATCAGAAAATTTCTTTCTCTATTTTCCTCATTCTATGGTTCATATACCTCTGGGTGTTTCCGAAAAGTTCAGAGGGAAAAGCAGGCAGGGGATGTATGGTGATGTTATGATGGAAGTCGACTGGTCGATAGGGGAGATCATGAAAGCTCTTGAGCGGAACGGGCTGGAGAAAAACACACTCGTGATCTTTACGAGCGACAACGGACCCTGGCTCAATTTTGGTAATCATGCGGGTACAACAGGTGGCCTCAGGGAAGGAAAAGGGACAAGCTGGGAGGGAGGACAACGGGTTCCATGCATAATGAGATGGCCAGACGTCATCCCTGCGGGATATATCTGCAGCCAGCTGGCATCATCAGTTGATTTACTCCCCACACTTGCCGAAATAACAGGAGGGAACCTTCCCTCAAATAAAATCGATGGAGTAAGTATTCTGCCGCTGATGCTTGGTGAAAAAAATTCATCGCCAAGACATGAATTATATTATTACTATGAAGTTAACAGTCTTGAAGCTGTCCAGCGTGATTTCTGGAAGCTCGTTCTTCCTCATAAAAGCCGTACCTACAGAAACGTGAAGCCAGGATCTGACGGATGGCCCGGACCAACTGGGACTGAAACGGTAATAGAGCCTCAGTTGTATGATCTGAGGCGCGATCCCGGGGAATGGTACGATGTGGCCCTATACTATCCTGAAAAGGTAAAGGAGCTGGAGGCTTTGGCTGATCAGGCAAGAAAAGACCTGGGGGATAACCTTACAAATTCTCCGGGTGAAAACAGAAGAAAAGCAGGATCGATAAAATAAATATTTAAAGAAAATAAAAACTTGCACAGAGGTCCACTGAGAAGACACGGTGGGCCACAGAGCTAGCCAAAATGATACTCTGTGGAACTCTGTGCTTCTCTGTGGTGCTCTGTGTAACTAAAACAAAATCAGATGATTAATTTAAAATCACTCCTGGGTATAAGTGCTGCATCATTATTAGCTGCAACCAGTGCTGGTCAGCAGGCTCAGAAACAGCCGAATATCCTCTGGATCTCAACCGAGGATCTGAGCCCGCACTTTGGATGTTATGGTGACAAAGTTGCAAAAACACCAAATATTGATAGGCTTGCATCTCAGGGAATACGTTATACCAATGTATTTACGACTGCTGCCATCAGTGCCCCATGCAGAGCGGGAATAATCACCGGGATGTACCAGACATCGATAGGGTGCATGCATATGAGGACAACTTCCTACAGACGATCAGCTGAAAATCCGATTGAATTCACTGCAGTACCAGCTCATTATGTCAAGGCTTTTACAGAATATATGAGGAGAGCAGGTTATTATTGCACAAATAACAACAAGACTGACTACCAGTTTGCAAAGGATCCGGTCCCTGCTAGCATATGGGATGAATGCAGCAGGACAGCTCATTACAGAAACCGCCCCGATAAAAACCAGCCTTTCTTTGCTGTCTTTAACTGGACCGGCACTCATGAGAGCCAGAACTGGGATATAACCAAAGTTAAAACTGATCCTAAATCAGTAAAGGTACCTCCTTATTACCCTGACAATGAAGTAATAAGGCAAAATATCGCAAAGATGTACGATAATATCGCCCGGCTTGATTCTGTGGTTGGTGTTCTTTTAAATGAACTGGAAATAGAGGACGAACTTGATAACACAATAATATTCTTTTGGGGCGATCACGGCGATGGTCTGCCACGGGCTAAGAGATGGCTATATGATTCTGGGCTCAATATTCCAATGATTATCAGATTTCCCGGCAATGATAAGGCAGGAACCGTTAACGACAGGCTAATCAGCTCAATCGACTTTGGTCCAACAGTTCTCTCACTTGCAGGGATTCCGGTTCCATGCCATATGCAAGGTATCCCGTTTCTAGGGAACCAGACAGGAACCGAGAGAGATGCTGTATTCGCTGCCCGCGACAGGGTCGATGAATCATATGACATGATCCGTTCCGTACGAACCAGAAATTATTTATATATACGTAACTATTATCCGAATGAACCTTTCCCGATATGGGTTCCTTACCTCAGCAATATGCCTATTTATAAGGAGATGCTTCGCCTGGATGCGGAAAACAAACTAACTGGTCCGCAGAAAAGCTGGATGGCTTACTCAAGGCCTCCTGAAGAACTTTATGATGTCAAAGCTGATCCATACCAGATTAATAACATTGCAAATGATCCGAAACTTAAAACAGTCCTTGATGCTCTGCGTGAACGTCACAGGCAATGGACTCTGGAGACAGGAGATATGGGGCATCTTAATGAATCAGAAATGATTGAACAGATGTGGCCGGGAGGGAAACAACCTGTCACCGATATCCCATATTTTATTATAAATTCATCTGAGGAGAGGGCATCAAAAAATTATCGTGCGGGAGGTACATATTCCATGCCAATGACGCTTGGGTTTTATTGCCCGACACATGGCTCATCGATTGTTTATACTTTCGAAGAAAAGGCAGATCCTCACTGGCTTATCTATAGCGGACCACTTCGTCTTAAGTCCGGACCTTATGATTTACGTGTCAAGGCAGTAAGATACGGCTACAGAGACAGTGAAGAATTGAAGGGACATTTTGAAATAAAATAAATAAATTTAACCACTGAGTCGCACTGAGTCTCCACGGAGTTACACGGTTTTTAAACAGTGAAACTCCATTTTACTCTGTGTCACTCCGTGTTAAAAAACTTCTTAAACCTCATACTTTTTTTATGTATTTCGATCTTAAATTCACAGCATTAGTGGGAGTGAGTGCAGTATTTGGTCAGAATATTGCTGCTCAGAATTCTGTGGTGCAGCGCCCAAATATCATTTATATTATGAGCGATGACCATGCTTACCAGGCTCTCAGCGCTTATGGCGGACCATTGAAGGATATGGCTCCCACACCCAATATTGACAGGATCGCCAGGGATGGGATGCGATTCGACAGGTGCCTAGTTACCAACTCGATATCCGGACCATGCCGTGCCGTAATACTGACAGGGAAATACAGCCATTTAAACGGTTTTGTTGCCAATGAGGGACAAAAACCATTTGATGGTTCCCAGCAGACATTTCCAAAGCTTTTCCAGAAAGCAGGTTATTCGACTGCAATCATTGGTAAATGGCATCTCGGATCAGATCCCACGGGATTTGATCACTGGGAAATACTTCCGGGACAAGGCAGCTATTATAATCCCGATTTTATAAACAAGGAGGGAAGGCATTCAGAACATGGATATGTTACTGAATTAATTACTGAGAAGTGTATAACTTGGCTGAAGGGAGCGAAAAGTTCAGGCAAACCTTTTATGCTGATGATGCATCATAAAGCACCTCACCGGGAATGGCAGCCAGGCCCTGATGAGCTTAAACTGTACAAGGATGTCACATTTCCTGAACCTGCAACACTTTTCGATGATTATTCGGGAAGGGGCACAGCGGAGAAAACCCAGGATATGACAATTTCAAAAACAATGCGTATCCAGGAAGATCTGAAACTTTATGAGGATCGTACAAGGATGAAAGTCACCGGTCTTAACCGTTTGAACAGTGAACAAATGGCGGCATGGGATTCTGTTTACAATCCGATAATACGTCAGTTTTATAAGTTCAATCCCACAGGCGACGACCTGGTAAGGTATAAGTACCAAAGATATCTTCAGGATTACCTTGCCTGTATTGCAGCAGTTGATAAAAGTGTCGGGGAAGTCCTCAATTTCCTGAAGGAGAATGGATTGGATAAGAATACAATTGTAATTTACGCTTCCGACCAGGGATTTTATCTGGGCGAACATGGCTGGTTTGACAAACGATGGATGTTCGAGGAATCGTACCGGACACCTCTTTTAATACAATGGCCCGGAGTAATTAAAGCAGGGACAATTAACAATGATATGGTTTCGAATATCGATCTGCCTGAGACTTTCCTCGAAATAGCCGGTATTCAGGTTCCCTCTGATATGCAGGGAAGAAGCATGATGCCCATACTGAAAGGGAAAACTCCTTCAGACTGGAGACAGGAGCACTATTATCATTATTATGAATATCCGGGTTCTCATATGGTTAAGCGTCATTATGGGATGAGCACTGAGCGGTATAAGCTGATACACTACTATTATGATATCGACGAATGGGAACTATATGATCTTAAAGCAGATCCGCAGGAAATGAAGAATGTGTACAACGATCCTTCATACTCCACAGTAAAGAAGAATCTGCATAAGAGGCTCACTAAACTGATGAAGAAATATAAGGACAGTGAGGACTTGGCGAAATCATACCTTCCGAATTAGCAGGATGTTATGGGGTCTCTTTGTCACTAGGTTCTTCCTTTGCGCCTTTGCGCCTTTGCACCTTTGCGCCTTTACACCATCACGCCTCCCATGTAAATGCTTCTCTGATCAGCTCAAGGCTTTTAGGAACAGCAGTCATAGGATCTTCATTTCCTTCAAACTCAATTGATACATATCCACGATAATCAACCTTTCGGAATATCTCAGCAACATGCTTATAATCAATATCCAGAGTGTACCATTTACCTCCGCCATAATAGGTTTTTGCCTGGATGAGGAATGTCTTTGGCGCCATCTTTTCCAGCTGTTCATATTGATTTTCAAGGAAATTCCCTGTGTCAGAAGTTATCTGCAGCCATGGTGAATTAATTGCATCGACAATTCTCAGGACTCCGTCGGCCGTACGGCCAAGCCCCCAGTGATTTTCGAGGCCCAGGACAACGCCACATTTTTCTGCTATCGGAATACATTGCCCTATTGAATTGATCACCCATTCAAAGCCCTGATCATCAGTGTATCCTGGAAGGTTTGGTTCAATCCCCTTGTTTGCCATCAGGTCATCAAAAGACTTTGTTGTATTCCATCTTCCGGTATTCAGACGCATCGTTGGTATTCCGAGCTGGTAAGCCAGTTCAATCTGATGGATTGTCTTTACAACCTCGTCGTCCCTTGTTTTTTTATCGGGATAAACAAATCCCTGATGAGTTGAAAATCCCATTATGTCGAGTCCTGAATGAAATGCCTTCCTTTTAAGCTTCTGGAGATAACTGTTTTCCTCTGAAGCCATTTGCATCAGAAGAAATTCAATCCCGTCAAATCCCATGGCAGCTGCTTTATCTATGCAATCTTCGATAGGAGAATTTTCCTTTGGTCCGTTAAATTGCCAGAACGAATAGGTTGAAACTCCTATTTTATTTCTGCGGATCTTTTTTGGAGTGGGATTTGCCTCTACGACAGGTTTCTCCTTCCGTCCCTTGCATGAAATTCCGAAGCCTGCAGCTGCTGTCAGGATGGATGCTTTCTGAATAAATGAACGACGTGATGAAATCATAACTGTTTTTATTTTAAATTTACAATAAATATAATATAATTGGCATTATGAGGAGAATTCACATTTGCATAATAATAAGTTTCTGCACTGTTATGTCGTGCAGAAATAAAACAGAGTATTTCAAACCATCCTTCACACTGATCCCTGCCGAAAAAGTACAATTCAATTCTTTTGTCGACTGCAATATGGCAGAAGTATGGATAAAGGATACTTTCAGAATATTTCCCGGGAAATATGGAGAGGATCCGCTATGGGGCGATGCCAGAGATCTGAAATTTACCGATGGAAAAAATGCCCCTGATGCATTCGATAACGATTCTTCAGAATTCATCAATCCCGTGATGCCCGGGAATGTACCTCCCGGACAGTCGGGATTGCACGGAGCTGTATGGTTTGAGACCATTTATCAGGATAAAAATGATAAGACCGGAAGAACTCTTTATGCAATTTATCATAACGAGAATTATCCTTCGACCCTGCCTTATGATTCTGTAACAGGAGAAGGATATAAAAACAAAAACTGGCCTCAGGGTCTGCTTGGCCCTGAAAGTCCTGCGGCTGTCTGCCGCATAGGCATTATGAAATCTGCCGACGGTGGCCGAAGCTGGGAAAATAAAGGTATATTCATTGAAGATCTTGATCCTCGTCTCATTTTAAAGCCACACAATACCTCGAATACATTTGCAGGAGGCGTCGGTGATCCGTCAGCTGTTGCCAGCGGAGATTATCTCTATCTGTTTTATGGAGAATATGGATATCCTGGTGTTTATAACGAAGCTGCCTACGACAGGGAGACAGAATGGAAAGGACAATGCATAAGTATTGCCCGTATTGCACTTAAAGATCTGGATGATCCTGCAGGTAAGGCTAAGAGATGGGATGGCAGCGACTTTACAGTTCCTTACAATGGCATCGGGAAACCTGTTGAATCATTACAGATTCCTTTCGGGGAGGGAGGGGGTCCAGCCTCTTCTCCTGAGGGAGGATTTCACTGGGGTCCATCAGTCAGCTGGAACACATATCTGAATTGCTGGGTGATGCTTATGGGTCATGTTACAGGATCTTCATGGAAAGGGAGCAAGGTATTTATTTCATTCAACAGGAATCCTGATTTCAGCAACCCGGCCAGTTCCCAACAATGGACAAAACCTGAGTTATTGTTCGAAAAACCTGGTTACACTCTCTGGTACCCCTCATTACAGCCATTGAATAC
>Ga0209254_10004129_pt1 | contig 13275 bp, 8 predicted proteins | sample FrelakmetDIP11DI_FD_187148 | JGI IMG/M metagenome (GOLD analysis project Ga0209254, IMG submission 187148) | Freshwater lake sediment microbial communities from the University of Notre Dame, USA, for methane emissions studies - DIP11 DI (SPAdes)... | ecosystem: Environmental > Aquatic >...
ATCATTATACTTTTTATTTTAATTACCCTGATTTTTCCTACAAGGATTATGGAACCGATACTAAGTTCTTCTTGAGAAAAAATTACACATGTGCTAGGAACTTATTATCTTTATGACCATAGATCCTGGGATATCCGATTGCTTACCCACTTTAGATTAGGATTCCCTATGAATATTTTTTGTAATGGTTTCATGGACATTATTCGAATTATTTTAAAGACTCACCGAAATTATTCTCGCAGGAATCTTCATTCTACCCAATTCTCAACCCAATTCTCAAGACAGTCAATCCTCAAGACTTTCACTCATCAATATTCGGGTTATAATTCCTGACAAATTCCAGCTGTTATTCGTATAGTAAAGGTTAAATCCGGAAATGAAGACCAACTATATCCGCATTTTCCTGGCAGTGACATTTCTTGAAGGTCTAATTTCCCTTTTTACCTTGTTTCAAATCCCTTCTGAAGAAGAAAATGCCCTTATCATGGGCTTTTCATCCGCCAGAATTGGATTGGCTGGTCTGCTTACTTGTATTTTAATCCTGGTCGGAGTCCTTCTATTTTTGTCCCTGCGCAATAGAGAAGACTGGAAGAAACTCCAAAAGAAATTTGAAATCTGGCTGGACAGGGATGATGTTTTCATAACTCTTTTCGCAGTATTATTTTTCCTGTTCTTCTTATTATTGTTCCTAGTGGTTATTTTCGAAACCGGTAATGCCCATTTTTTGGGTACCCCATATATGATTTTCCAGCGCGCAAAATCAACCGTGTTGTGGTTTGCCGCAATTGCTGCCCAGTTTCTAATACTAATTAATGTGCTGAGACGGGTGAAAATCTCGAGATTAATAACATATGAAGGAATATTCTGGAAAACAACCATGATATGTGCCCTGTTGGGAAGTTCCATCCTCCATTGGGTAATTCTTGCTTTCCGTCTTCCAATTTTTACCTCTATACCCGGGTGGTTTTGGTATTTCCGGAATAAACAATTTGCCTCTACAGATTTGCTATTTATTCCGCTGATTTTCCTGGCGTTCCTGATTGTATGGTTTGTCCTTAAAAATCCAGGCAAGGTTATCAGGAATTTGGTCTTGCTTGTTTTATTGGGATATTTTCTGCAGGTTGGATTTGGGTTTGTTGATGGGGGTGGATATGATACCATCCGTGACAAAGATGCCGGTGGAGGGCATAGAAGATATGCGGCTTATGCCTGCGACGAACCGGATATATTAGACACATTGTTAAATTATGACGTATATTATCTGGATGATACTTATTTAACCACCAAGCCGCCGGGTGTGATGCTTTTTTATCTTGTCACCCAAAAAATTTCCAATATGATTGATCCGGTTAATACATATGATGGTAGACTGCTGCGGTTGATGGATTTTGCTGCCAGGATTTTTCCACTTATATCTTTTTTGGTTTTATTTGTTATTTATAACTTATCACGACGAATATTTTCGGTAGAAAAAAACCTTCTGGCGTATTCACCGGCAATCCTGTTTGTATTCCTGCCTAATATTATCCTGATGCCTTTAACCCTTTACCAGGTTTTATATCCCCTTTTATTTTCTTTTGCGGTCTTGTTTACACTGAATTCAATCCTGCGAAAATCTTTGTGGCTGGCTTTGATTACAGGTATCTATTATTATGCTGCCCTTTACTTTTCATTTGCATTATTACCGATAATCCCTTTCGGGATTATCCTGACAGGTATCTATTATTTATTCTACAAAAGCACCTACCCCCTGAAAGATATTTTGAAAGTTTATGGCGGAATTTCGCTGGGATTAATTATTGCATTTTTTGCGTTTCGAGAACTCCTAAACTACGATTTCTTTTTGCGTTACGAAGCCGCAATGGATTATCACCGATATTATGATTTTATAATCCGTATTCAAAATCAAACTTCACCAATCGATGATTCCTTTTACCCTAATTTATTTCAAATAGTGCAGTCCTTGAGATTAAATAATTTAGATTTTTTTAGCTGGATAGGTTTCCCGTTAGCCTTACTCTTCATCTCACGAGTTATCAGAGCTATCTTTGCTGGAATACACAACAGTGCAAAGCTAATTGACCTGTTTACAATCTCATTTTTCATAACTTATCTGGCTCTAAATTTATTTGGGGAGACCCAATCAGAAGTGGGCAGAATCTGGTTGGGGCTAACACCAGCATTTGTATTGTGTGGCGGATATGAGCTTATGGAAATATTCAATTACAAAAAGAGAGGGATATTCTTCATAATCTCTTTACAGCTAATTACAATGATGACTTTATTTAAATTCCAAGATTTTTATCTATAAAATTAGAATTGAATTACCTTGTTAGTGTGATTCATCAAAATAAAATTTGTCCAAAATGAAAGGAACTGTCATGAGTGTTGAGAATCAACCAGTCCAGAAACAAAAACTATCGCCGACAAAATTAAACCGGAAGAATCCTGTACCCTCGGATATTGAAATTGCCCAGGCAGCAGAATTAAAACCAATCATCCGGGTAGCGGCAGAAATGGGGCTTTTACCCGAAGAAATCGATCCTTATGGCTCCCATATGGGAAAGGTGAGGTTAAGCGTCCTAGAACGGCTGAAAAATGCCTCTAATGGAAAATATATTGACGTGACGGCGATTACTCCCACACCGCTGGGTGAAGGAAAGACGACCACAACAGTGGGATTAAGCCAGGCCCTGGGAGCCCACCTAGGGTACCGTGTGGTTACAGCCATCCGCCAACCAAGCCAGGGTCCAACTTTTGGAATTAAAGGCGGTGCTGCCGGGGGTGGCTACAGCCAGGTTATCCCAATGGAAGATTTTAACCTGCATCTCACCGGTGATAACCATGCGATTACTGCTGCCAATAATTTAATGGCTGCTGCAATTGATATCCGTATGTTCCACGAAAAAACCCAAACGGATGAACAGTTGTTTGACCGGCTGCTGCCAAAAGACAAGCAGGGGAACCGGGTGTTTCCAGTTGGAATGAAGGCCCGGGTAAAAAAATTAGGAATCACAAAGCAGGATCCAAATGATCTCACAATTGAGGAACGTCGCAATTTGGTCAGGTTGGATATCGATCCAGCCACAATTACCTGGCGGCGGGTAATAGATACCAGCGACCGTATGCTGCGTGGAATTATCATTGGGCAGGGTGATCAGGAAAAAGGGAAATCCATTGAAAGATTGACTGGTTTTGATATTACTGTTGCCAGCGAGATTATGGCTATCCTTGCCTTGACAACAAGCCTGGCTGACATGCGCCAGCGTTTAGGGAGGATTGTAATTGGTGTCAGCAAGAGGGGTGAGGCAATTACAGCTGATGACCTGGGAGTCGCAGGTGCATTAACCGTATTAATGCGCGATGCTATCAAACCAACGCTGATGCAGACTCTGGAAGGTACACCCGTTTTTGTTCATGCCGGTCCATTTGCCAATATTGCCCATGGGAACAGCTCAATTCTTGCAGATATGATTGGATTGAAGGTTGCTGATTATGTGGTTACAGAATCGGGTTTTGGGTCAGATATGGGGATGGAAAAATTTTTTGATATTAAATGCCGATATTCAGGTTTAGTTCCGAATGCTGTGGTGATTGTAGCCACAGTTCGTGCTCTTAAAATGCATGGTGGAGGACCGAAAGTCGTCGCAGGAGCGCCTCTTGCTTATGAGTATGTCCAGGAAAACCTGGAATTATTACGGAATGGTTTACCGAATTTGCTTCATCACATCGGGATAACAAAAAAGTTTGGCATACCTGCTGTGGTAGCCATAAACAAATTTTCGCCAGATACACAAGCGGAACATCGCTTGATCCAAAAATATGCAATTGAAGAGGGCGGTGCAGAGGATGTTGTGGTTTGTGATAACTGGGCACTTGGTGGTGAAGGTGCAGTCGAATTAGCAAAGGCAGTGGTCAAAGCCGCGAATAAACCATCTAATTTTAAATTCCTTTATCCGCTGGAGCTTTCTATTGAAGAAAAAATCGAGATAATCGCAATGGAAGTATACGGCGCAGATGGTGTAGATTTCTCGCCCCAGGCACAAGAGCGAATCAATGAATATTCCCGCCTTGGGTTTGGTAATTTGCCTGTCTGCATGGCAAAAACTCATTTAAGTTTGAGCCATGATCCAACCCTCAAGGGTGTTCCTAAGGGCTTTCGGGTGCCAATTAAGGACATCCGTGCATCAACCGGGGCAGGATTTTTATATCCCCTTCTTGGTGAAATGAGCACAATGCCAGGGTTACCTACCCGACCGTCATTTTTCGATGTTGATATTGACCTGGAGACCGGCAGAGTAATGGGTTTGTTTTAACACTAAATCACAACAAATTAAACAACTCCACCACTCAATTAGAGGAATGGGGTTGTTTTAATTACTGATAATCAGCCAATAACCAACAAGGAATAGTCCAGTAAGGAATGGCATCCCGATTAGGAAAGGATATGATATACAATACTGCCCAATATTTTTCGAAAGAGCAATTATTTACTGGTTATAATTTGTACAGATCATATGTTAATCCTATTCCCCTGGTTCACAAGGAGTAAATATTATGGTGGTGCCGGTTAATGATGCACAATACCTGGATGTCGGGGGACGATTAAGAAAACTAAGGGATGAAAGAGGTGTTTCGATGCGGGCCTTGGCGCGTCAAAGCGGTCTTTCAGCCAATGCTTTGAGCATGATCGAACGAGGGCTTACTTCACCTTCCGTAAGCACTTTGTCCAAATTATCAACCGCACTTGGAGTCCCGATCACGGCGTTTTTCAGGGAGCAGAAAGATCGACATCCCATTGTTTATCGCAAAACCCAAGAGCGATCCCGCATTCCTTTGGTACAAGGATTTTGGGAGGGGTTGGGTGGAGAATTCTTCGATGGCCGGATGGATGCATTTGCACTCACACTGGAAAATGGAGCCACCAGCGGACTGCACGGATTGATTCATTCTGGAAGTGAATTCGTGATTTGCCTCAGTGGTTTCCTCGAGGTTGAGATTGATCATAAGCAATTCACTTTAGAGCCCGGGGACACAATCCTCTTTGATGCGAACCTGGTTCATAGTTGGAAAAATACTGGGGGAATTGAAACACAAGCTGTTTTCATAGTCGCTTCTTATGACCCAAGTGATGTCCCCAGAGAATATCATCTGGCATCCTTAAAATCCGGGAAAGGGATTTGATCAGATATTTAACCACCTGGCAGCAATACCAGGAAGATCTCTAAGAGAGCCAATAAGGGTTTTACATTCCGGCAATGAATCAATAAAGGACCGTCCGTAGCGCTTTGTTAAGATACGTCTATCCAGTATCACGACAATTCCCCGATCCGATTTCGTCCGAATTAATCGACCAAATCCCTGTCTAAACCGAAGAATGGCTTCAGGCAGGTTGTATTCATTAAATGGATCGTCAAATAGCTCCGAACGGGCGGCGATAATTGGATCACTCGGTACGTCGAATGGTAGTTTTACGATAACCAGGACAGAAAGAGCTTCTCCAGGAATATCAACACCTTCCCAAAATGATTTTGTTCCTAGAAGGATGGCTTTATCCGATGACCGAAAGCTTTCGAGCAGAATGTTAGGTGATGTCCCCAACCCCTGTTCATAAACGGTAATATCCAAATCCAAAAGGGCTGGACCAATATTCTGTGAGGTTTTTTTTAGCTGGGCATAAGAAGTGAAGAGAACCATCATCCGGCCGCCAACCGATTTCGCAAGCCGGATGATTGTCTGATCCACTGATCTCTGATAATCTGGGCCATGATTTGGTTCAGGAATATCATTTGCTATATATAAAAGAGCGGATGTCTCATAATCAAATGGTGATCCTAATGCCACGGTCGCCGCATCGGATGCAAACAGACTATTGATGATATAGTCAAATCCTTCATTGGTAGTCAATGTAGCACTGGTTAATATGACGCTTTCTTTTTCGTGCCACAAATATTTTTCCATTAATGGACCAATTTGCAAGGGGGCAATATTGATACCGATTGTCCTGGTTTGTGCGCTTAAATCCAACCAGTTAATATGATCGGATTTTGGTGCGGAAACAAAGGATGAAAGCCGGTCATCCATCTCCTGAAATCTCTGTTTAATACCCCCTAACTGGTCGATAAGGTCAAACATATCATCACTTCTCTCTACGATACTAATTGCAGATTGGTGAAGCTGATTCACAGCTATCGATAACTGGTCCAGGATTATTCTGTTCTCATCCCAGGAAATTTCCACTTTTGACCATACTGGCAAGGTTAATGTTGCGGCCGTAATTCTCTCTTGCTGACCGTATACATTTACTGGACGATGTTCACGCTGTTCTGCGAGAAATTCTTCCAGGATAAGGAAAAAATCCTTCATGCCATGTTCCAGACGAAAGACCAGTTCGGAAATGCCATTTACCTGTTTATATAGATTGGCATGCTCAGCAGGATTTAAAATCCTTCGTAAATGTACCAGAAAGAAACCAAGTAGACCGCTGGATGTTCCCCCAAGATCATGTAAGAGCCTGTTGATCTCACCCTGCGTGATTCTGAAGGTCAGTGCGCCAGTCGTAGCTGCTTCCATGTGATGGCCTTCATCTACGATCAGATAATTGTAATCTGGCAGAACCCGGTTTCCAGTGGCGACATCAGCCAGTAAAAGAGCGTGGTTGACAATGATTAAGTGTGCATTTTGTGCGGATTGACGGCTTAAATAAAATGGACAATTACCGCTTGTACGTTCAATACAATTCTCAGCCTGGCATGTATCGTCGGCTGCAGAGATTCGGGACCAAACTTCCCTCTCAACCGGACCATTAAGGTTGATCTCGTTGCGGTCTCCGCATCCTCCTTCGTATAACCAAACAAGAATTTTCCCCAGAACACGGAGCTGCTCGATGGATTCAGGACCACGCTGCCTTAGAATATCGAGGCGTCTTGGGCATATATAATTGGCGCGGCCTTTAAGGATGGCTGCATTTAAGTTGAGATCAAGTGCTCTGGAAAGATCAGGAATATCCTTCCTGATCAATTGTTCCTGTAAATTGATTGTATTCGTTGAAATAACAACCCTGTATTGGTTTTTTATTGACCATAAAGCAGCGGGTACAAGATATGCAAATGATTTTCCAACTCCCGTCCCGGCCTCTATTAACAGGTGCTGGCTTTCTGAGAAAGCAGCAGTAACTGCCCGTACCATTTCAATTTGCTCCGGACGATGTTCGTATCCTTCAAAATATTGCGCGAATTTACCCCCATAATCAAGGTATCCAGCCACTTCTTCAGGATTTAATTTTTCTGGCGTCTCTCCCGGATTGAGGGGGGGGGCCTCTCGCGGACTGGTACATTTTTGGAATTGTGCGTAATCGATCCTTAATCTTGAGGAATTTCCGACCCGAGGTTGGGGTGTATTTTCAAGCATTTCATAAAAAACCCAGGAGCCTCCCCAGTCAAATGATTCGCTAAATTGGACAAGTTCTTGAACCAATTCCAAGGGAATACCTTTGGCTTTCTCCCATAATTTCATAAACACACCATGAGTTACCCTGGCATCATCGAGTGCTCTGTGGGTAGCGGGAAAAAGGATTCCCAGTTCTTGACCAAGCGATTTCAGGTTGTAACGAGGGACTTTTGGGAGTAGTACGGAAGCCATCTCATAAGTATCGATTGAATCGTTAAATATCAAAATATTTTGTTTTCTTAAAAAAGAAAGGTCAAACTGAATGTTATGTCCGAGGATGGGGTAGGTGCCAACAAATTTCACCAGGTTATCGATTACATCATCAATTAAAGGTGCGTTACGAACCATGTCATTCGTGATACCGGTAAGGGCTGTAATCGGAGATGGGATGGGCTGTTGAGGATTGACCAGCGTTGACCATTCGGCTTCAACCCTCCGCTCATTAAATAAAATAGCACCAATCTCAATGATGGAATCGTGGTCGGGGTCCAACCCGGTTGTTTCAATATCTATGGAGACAATGCGAGACACGCGGTGATTATACCATCCGAGATATAAATGAAAAACAGGCGGGACCTAATCCGCCTGTTTAATAAATGGATTCCTTGAAAATTTATCCTTCCTCCCCGGTTTTTTCCGTGGATTCCAATACTGGAGGGGTTGCATTCCGGTTTTTCCTCTTCCGATAGATTGAACGAGCCGCTATCCATACCAGCCATACGGGCAGGATTATTAGCAATGCAATTGGCAGGAAAAATAGGATTATCCAGATCAGTGAATTTACAAGAAATTTAAGGGCTTTAATCAATGCTTGAAGAGCTTCCAGTGCGATCCCAAAAGGCTGCCACTTACCAATTGTCAGTGGCTGGATTCCTTCAGAAGCAAGGATACTAATGGATATGGCTGATAATCGGGCTGATTCTTCGTAATACTGCATTTGCCCTTTGATTATTTCAATTTGCTCCCTGACACTGGTTAGCTGATTAAAAACCGTCATGACATCTTCAGTGGTTCTTGCCTGGTCGAGGATTTCTTTTAATTGCGCTTCCGTATCCTCCAAATTGCGCAGCCTGGATTCGAGGTCCGTGTATTCCCTGGTAACATCCTCTCCGGAAACATTTTCAGAAAGAATATCTTCATCAGGATTGGCGACCAGGGATTTGATTTCTGTAAGGGTTTGATCGAGAATTTCAGCGGGAACACGGATGGTGATATTTCCTTCCGGTACCTCAATACCACCCTCTTTTGCAACCTTGTATATGTTAGAACTTACTACAAATCCACCAGTTTCCTCTGCCATCTGGCTGATTTTTTCCATTGTGGCAGAAGGATCCTCAACAACAATCGCCAGGCTTGCATTCTTAATTACAATTCGATCAGAAGCTTCATCTTCCGACAGGGATTGACGTGCCATTAAATCCATTTCGATATTTTTTACTGCCATATCACCCGGTGGGAGTGGCGAGACTGGTGCTGCTTCTCCGTAAACAGGTTCTTCAGAAGAACTCATTGCGGGAAGATTTGCAGACGCACAAGAAACCAGAAAGATGGTAAATATGGTCATAAGTACAATAATTTTTTTGTCCATTTGAACCTCTCAATCAATAAGAAAACCTATTGTGAATTTGAACTATTAACGTAAATATCAACCAATAAGTTCCGCAGTTACCAGCCATAAGACAAACGTACGGCGTGGTGGGTTGGTAAACCAGCAGTCTTTATTCTTTTCTGGACACTTGAGAAATCATATTCGATTCGTTTCAGTTTCCAGGTATTATTTTCTGTATCAAAAAAACCATAAGATGCCCGGCGGTCGTGATCCCGCGGCTGTCCTACTGAACCTGGATTGAGGATAGTTTTTGTTGTGATTTGAAATATTTCATCCGGTCTGAGGACATTGAACGAAACATTACCATTGGAATCCAATTTTTCGAAGACACAAGGCATATGTGTGTGTCCAACAAAACATAAACTTAAATCAAAATACTCAAAATTCTCAAGAGCAATATAGCGGTCAATCATGTATTCCCACATTGGAGATCTCGGACTTCCATGGACAAGGAGTACATTATTTATCTTTTTCTGGGTTTGCAGCGATTCAAGAAATGCCCGGTTGGATGGTGAAAGCTGTGATTTTAGCCACAAAATTGATAATTTTGCTTCCAGATTAAAACTCTCCGCAGAAATGGTTCCAAGAGCGGCAGCATCGTGATTTCCAATTATGCAAGAAAGATTCGGTAATGCCTGGATTCTCTCAATGCACTCATTTGGATCCGGACCATACCCTACAATATCCCCAAGGCACCAGGTTTCATCGAAATCCGAGGCATCCTCCAATACGGAGTTGAGTGCGGAAATATTGGCGTGGATGTCAGACAGGACGAGGATTTTCATGATTTTCTGTCATGGAATCGAGAATGTTACATTCCATTGACCCGTATCACCCTCTATTACGCTAGAGGAATCTCCGACTATCACAATCCAGCTGTTGCCAGGCTTGAATGGGATTGGTGATCCATCAGGTTGAAAAAATTGGATCGGTAAGTCAGTATCCGGAGTTTTCCAGAATATATCAAATTTTTTCCCATCTCTAAATAGAATGGCGGGTTTGCCATCCGGATTATTCCATATATCAATCGAGTGGAGGGTGGGTGCATATTCATTATAATTGGCAAAAAGAATGACCAAATTGTTGAATCCAAGCTGCTGGTTATTATTTCTATCCACCAATGGGATCATTTTAATGTTGTTATCCGCGTCCACTATTTCGATCCATCGTAAATAGGTACCTGTATTCTGGTCATACTGCCATCCGGCTCGATTGTAATAATTAAACAGGACGGAGATTTGATCTCCCGGATTACCCCCATCCGGCAATTGTGGGTTGAACACCATGCCATCAAGATTGTACTGGTTGTTTCCTGTACCTACTACATTGATTGCGTAATCACTAAATTGTTTTGTATCGGCAAACACACTAAATACAGAAGGGAAGCCGTGGTCACAAAGTCCTGGACAAGTGGCATCCGATTTTGGGATGGCGCGAATGCCCAATGAATCCTGGAGAGTAGGATCAACCAGGGTCGGATCAGCACCAGCGTATCCAAGAATTCCAGCATATAAGCGTACAAGTTGTGCATCTACCAATCTCCCGGATCGAATTGGCCCAACAAGGGGGGCATCCTGACTATAATAAATTGCAAGGAAGCGATTGGTACCTTCACCGATGGAATAATCAAAAACAATGTCAGCGGCTGACAACCCGGCATGAGGTCGACCTTCGCGGGGAAAATTTGACACCTTGATTGTGACAGGCCTGCGCTGAAAAATTTGCGGGTCATCCACCTTGAGACCAGTGAGTGGATTAATATCAGGCGGGAATCCGCCTGGTCCAAATATATACGGAGTTTGGGTAGCCATTGGGGTGATAGTGGCTGATGGAATTTGGGTTGGAGTCAGGGAAGGTTCGTTCGTAGCCGTAGCTGTTGGTGTTAATGTGAGTTGAATGGATGGAATTACTTCAGGCTCAGAAACCGGGACATCGGATGTGCATGAGGTAAAAAGGATCCCGGTGAAAATAAGTAATATTAAACATGACTTAATCGTTGACTTATTGATTACAACCATCATTGCTCCTAACCGTTAATTATATAAATTATTTGGATATGTGAACACCCATTATCATACTGTATTTATTGCGTATACAGATTCTTTCGCATCATCAATCAACTAAATCCATTCCCTATGGAATAAAATGCCCAAAACACCATAATGGATAATTTTGTAGTCAATTTCATACAAAATTATAAATCCAGTTTCCTCAGGAAAGAATATTAATCCAAAATATGAATCCAAAAAAACCTTTGGTAAATTATCCGGAATCTGGATATATTTTGCGTATAGATAATGATTAAGAGTGAGATTAGGGGAATATCAGGAATGACAAGCAGGTAATCTGATTGAATTGCGTGGGATAATTGATCCGGGCTGGATCATCACCAGGAGGCTACCTTATCGAGAATGATTTCTGCAATCTCCTCCTTGGTAAGGAGGGGAGTTTGGTCTACCCGTCCATCCGGATAAATAAGAGCTACCTGGTTGGTTTCCACGGAAAAACCCGAGGTGCTGGAACTAATATCATTGGCGATAATCAAATCCAAATTCTTATTATGTAACTTTTGGGTGGCATTACTAATAAGGTCCTGGCTCTCTGCAGCGAATCCAATTACCCAACGGGGGTATTTGTTTTTTTCTTTGAATTTTGCAACCTCTTTAAGGATATCCCTGGTAGGTTTCAATTCAAGCACAATTCCGTCAACTGACTTCTTTATTTTTTGTGCCGCTGAATCAGGTTTATAATCTGCCACTGCAGCAGCCATGATGAGACCATCACAATCCTTGGTTTCATTCAGGACAGCCTCAAGCATGTCATCGGCGGTTTTTACCTGGATGATTTTACAACCTGCCGGGGGGGTGAGAAAAACAGGTGTAGTGATAAGGGTAGTATCCGCTCCTTCATCAATGGCAGCCTGGGCAATTGCATATCCCTGCCGCCCGGAAGAGCGGTTTGTTACAACCCGGACAGGGTCGATGGGTTCTTGTGTTCCTCCAGCAGTGACTACTACTTTTTTTCCGGTCATTCTTCCGGATTTTCCCATGATATAACGTGTTTCTCCGAGGATTGCAATCGGTTCGACCATACGCCCTAACCCATATAGACCAGAAGCAAGATGTCCCTCAGCAGGTCCAATGAAATATATACCTCTTTTTTTAAGAGTTTCAATGTTTTCGCCTGTAATTAAATTGGAGTACATCCCACCGTCCATGGCTGGCGCAATTAATACCGGGCATTTTCCGGCAAGTACCGTGAGACATAGCAAATTATCGGCTATCCCTGCTGATAACTTCGCGATGGTATTTGCACTTGCAGGTGCGATAACAATTAAATCTGCTGAGTGTCCAATAGCAATATGGGTTACATGACCTTCACCCCCCCATAAATCCTGGTCGATATACGCTTTTCTGGAAGTTACGGATTGAAATGAGAGTGGTGTTATGAAGTGTTGTGCACTTTGGGTTAAGACAACATCTACTAGAGCACCAGCCTGGTAGAATTTTGATGCCAGATCTGCTGCTTTGTAAGCGGCGATTGATCCAGTTACACCCAAAATAATTTTTTTACCAATTAATGGATTAGTCATTATTTTCCCTGTTCATTTCCCATACAATTCGCATGCCTTCCAATGTCAGGAAAGGATCAACGATATCAATAATGTCCGTCTCATCAGCAATAATTTCAGCCAATCCACCGGTCGCAATGACTTTCATGTTCTCCCCTAGAAATTGGCGAAATCTATCTACCATGCCCTCAACCAGACACACAAAGCCGAAGATGATGCCAGATTGCATTGCATGGACAGTATTTCGACCGATCACGGAAGGGGGACGTTTGAGATCAATCCGGGGCAACTGAGCAGTGCGATTAAATAATGCTTCCAGTGCTATCCCAACACCCGGAGAAATTGCGCCCCCTAAATATTCTGCATTTGCAGTAATCGCATTAAAAGTAGTGGCTGTGCCAAAATCAATAATGCAGGCAGGACCTTTGTAGAGATGAGATACAGCCACAGCATCAGCGATACGATCAGCACCTACTGATTTGGGATCTTCGTAAAGAATTTTTATTCCAGTGTTAAGAGTGTGATTTAAGATTAAAGGATCAATATTCAGATAATTCCGGCAAGCCTGGATAATTCTTCCAGTTAATGGGGGAACGACAGATGCCAGGATAATCCCTTCTAAATCCTGCGGTGAGCACCCGGTATG
>Ga0209254_10004130_pt1 | contig 13274 bp, 10 predicted proteins | sample FrelakmetDIP11DI_FD_187148 | JGI IMG/M metagenome (GOLD analysis project Ga0209254, IMG submission 187148) | Freshwater lake sediment microbial communities from the University of Notre Dame, USA, for methane emissions studies - DIP11 DI (SPAdes)... | ecosystem: Environmental > Aquatic >...
TATCCGGGCAACGTCACCGTGCACGAGATCGATCCGGCGACGGGCTCCATGTCCATCGTGAATATGCTGCCCACCGGGAACTACCCGACGGCGCTCGTCATCGCCCGCGTCGCCCGATAGCGGCCCGCCGGGTGGCCCTTCTTGCGGCCGCCGGGGCGCTGGGCTATGATGGAGGCGCGACAGGAGGTTCTTCCATGAAAAGCCGTTGGATGAGGCTCATCGGACTCGGCCTGGCGGCGGCCGCGGCCTTCGCCGCCTGCGACCTCTCGGAAGAGGAGTCGACCTACAAGCACTTCGTCTTCGCGGCCAACGCCGGCGCCGGGAAGCTCTCGGTCTTTTCGATGAGCGCCTCGTCGGGCAGCCTGAAGGAGGTCGAGGGCTCGCCCTACACCGTGGGAGGCGAGCCCCAATCGGTGGCGGTCGATCCGGCCGGCCAGTTCGTCTACGTGGCCAATTACTTCTCGGACAGCATCTCGGCCTACGAGATCGACCCCCTGACGGGCCAGCTGACGGCCGTCCCGGGACAGCCTTTCACGGCCGGGTTCGGGCCCTACGCCATCACGGTCGAGCCGTCGGGCAAGTTCGCCTACGTGGCCAACGCCGACGGCGGCGACGTCTGGCCCTACCTGATCGACCCCGACACGGGCGCCCTGGCCCCGTACGGATCGCTCGCGGCCGCCGCGGGGGCCCACCCGAGCTCGGTCACCGCCGACCCGACGGGGAAGTTCCTCTACGTGGCCAACGCGTATTCCGGCAACGTCTCCGCCTTTTCCATCAACAGCGCCTCGGGCGCGCTCGCGGCCGTGCCAGGGTCGCCGTTCGCCACGGGCGGGTACGTCAGGAGCGTGGCGGTCGATCCCGGCGGCAAGTTCGCTTACGCCGCCAACGACACGACGCGGAACGTCTCGGCCTTCGCTATCGACGCCGTGACGGGAGCGCTGACGGTCGTCCCGGGCTCCCCGTTCCTCGCGGGACAGAACGCCCGGTCCGTCGCGGTCGATCCGACGGGCGCGTTCGCCTACGTTGGCAACTGGGGCTCGAGCGACGTCTCGGCCTATACGATCAACGCGACGACCGGCGCGCTGACGGCGGTCACGGGATCGCCCTTCGAGGGCGCGTACGCGCCGAACGCGGTCGCGGTCGATCCCTCGGGCAAGTACGTCCTGGTGGCCAACTACTGGTCCGACGACGTCTCGGTCTTCGTCATCAACGCGGCTTCGGGAGCGCTGTCGGAGCTGTCCGCCTCGCCCTACGCCACGGTGGACGGGGGGCACCCATCCGCGATCGCGGTCGTCCGGATCGCGCAGTAGCGGCTAGAGGGGGAAGTAGGCTCTCGCCGAGATCGAAGCCCGGACGGACGAGCGCGGGTCGTCGGGCGACACGGACTTGAGCGAGAGCTTTTCGACGATCCAGAGGGTCGGCAGCGCGGCCAGGCCGCGGAGATAATCGACAATGCCGTCGCTTCCGCCCGAGAGCGCGATCGCGACGGGCAGACCGGCCGTGAACTCCCCGTGAATCTCGGCCGAAGGCGTATACCCCGTCATCTGAATGCCGGCCTCGGAGGCGAGGCGGTGGAAGTCCCGAAGCATCCCGGCACTCGCCGGCCTGGCGCCGAGGGACTTCTCGAGCTCGGCGAGACGGGCGGCCGGGGAAGCGGCGGAGGGGGCGGCGCCGCTCCCGGATATCCGGGCGGCGGCCTGCAGCGAAAACTCCACCCATTGGTAGCCCTGGAGTGTCTTCACGACCGAGCCGGCCAGGGCGACGCCCGCGAGCGCGGGGCTCTGCACGAGCCGCGAGATGTAGTCCGAGAGAACCATGTTGGACGGCGCGATCCCCTTGGTCCTGACCTTCCCGGAGTCGTAGACGACCTCGGTCAGCCAGGCGCGGTCCGGCAGATTCGTGATCAGTGCCGCCAGGACCCCGGACGCCTGGGGACGCTGGGCCTGCAGGCCCTCGATGTGCCCGGCCTTGCGCGCGGCGAGTGCGGCCTCGTCCGGGCCGGACGACGGCGGGCCGGACTTGCAGGCGGACATGGCAAGACCCAGGCAGAGGGCCAGGAGAGATATAACACGTGCCCTGCGAGCCATAGCCTTCTCCATCCTTCCTAATCTTATTTAGTCGCGCGAATCGCCCTATCCGCCGCTCCCTTAGCTCGCTAGGCACGGGAGTTTGATGCAAAAACGGCTTTTGGTGTAGCATGGTCGCACTTGAAGCAGGGGAATAAGTCGGCGCCATGAATTGCCCAAATTGCCGGTCCGAGGTCTCCACCGACGGCCATTTCTGCCCCCAGTGCGGGACGAAGGTCGAAGCCCCCGGGGACGGCGGGCTTTCCGCGACCCGGTCTATCGCCGCCCCCGAGGGCCGTCATCACCCCGGGCATCTCGTCGGAAACCGATACAAGCTCCTGAGCGCGGCCGGCAGCGGCGGCATGGGGATCGTTTTCAAGGCGGAGGATAAGAAGCTCCGCCGCACCGTCGCGCTCAAGTTCCTGCCCGCCGAGATCAGCGCCGACCCTCAAGCCAAGATGCGCTTCCTGCGCGAAGCCCAAGCGGCCGCCGGCCTCGACCACCCCAACATCTGCCCGGTCTATGAGATCGACGAGACCGGGGGCGAGATGTTCCTGACCATGGCCTTCATCGAGGGCCGGAGCCTTAAGGAACGGATCGAAGAGGGCCCCCTGCCCCTCATCGAATTGCTCAACATCTCAGTCCAGGTCGCCGAGGGCTTGAAGGCCGCTCACGAGCGAGGCGTCGTCCACCGGGATGTCAAGCCGGCCAACATCATGCTCAACCGCGAGGGCCAGGTCCGCGTCGCGGACTTCGGCCTGGCGTCGGTCGAGGGGGGAGCCGAGCTGACACGGCCGCAGACCGTCCTCGGCACCGCGGCGTATATGTCGCCGGAGCAGCTCCGGGGCGAAAGGGCCGACGGCCGGACCGACATCTGGTCGTTCGGCTGCACCCTCTTCGAGATGGCGACCGGCCGGCGGCCCTTTGCCGGCGAGCAGGGTCGGACCGTAGCCAACGAGATCCTGAACAACACGCCTCCGCATCCCGCCTCTCTCCGAACCGACATCCCGGCGGGACTGGCCGCAGTCGTGCTCAAGTGCCTGAGGAAGAACGCCGCCGAACGATATCCGGATTTCGAAAGCGTCCTGGAGGCCCTGCGCGGCGAAGGGGTCCGGCGGCCGGGCTCCGACGCGGCTCAGGCGCCGCCACCGGACGCGCTCCCCTCCCTGGCCGTGCTGCCTTTCGTCGACATGAGCTCGGCCAAGGACCAGGACTATTTCGGCGAAGGATTGGCCGAAGAGCTCATCCATGCCCTGGCCCGCGTTCAGGGCTTGCGGATCGTGGCCCGCACGTCGGCGTTCGCCCTCAAGGGCCTGAAGCTCGACGTGCGCGAGATCGGGAAGATGCTCGGCGTCCGGGCCGTCCTCGAGGGCAGCGTCCGCAAAGCCGGAAGCCGCCTGCGCGTCACGGCCCAGCTCATCGACGCCTTGACCGGCATGCACTTGTGGTCCGAGCGGTTTGACCGCGAAGAGCGGGACGTCTTCGACATCCAGGACGAGATCTCGCTGGCCATCGTCGAGCACCTCAAGTTCTTGCTGCTCAGCGGGAAAGACGAGGGCCTTCGGGGCTTGTCGAACGGGCCGATCGAGGGCCCGCGCAAGAAGCCCACGACAAGCACGGAAGCCTACAACCTTTACCTGAAAGGCCTGTACTTCGTCTCCCGGCCCAGCCGCGAGGGCCTCGAGAATGCTTTGGGGTTCTTCCGCCAGGCCCTGGAGTTGGATCCGGACTTCGCCCAGGCCCATGCCGGCATGGCCATGGTTTTCGCCTCCATGGGGGTCATTAACCTCGCGCCCCAGAACGAGGTCTTTCCGCAGGCCAAGGCGGCGGCCGAGCGCGCGCTGTCCCTGGACCCGGAGTCGGCCCTGGCCCATGCAGTATCGGCCACTGTGCAATATTATTACGACCTGGATTGGGCGGCGGCCGAAAAGAGCTTCCGCCGCGTTCTCGAGCTCAACCCCAGCGAGTCGATCGCCCGAGGACAATATGCCTGGCTGTTGCTGTCCTTGAAGAAGTTCGATGAGGCCATGGCGGAGATCAAGCGCGCCCTGACCATCGACCCTCTGATGCCGATCCTGTACGCCTGGTCGGTCGGCATCCACGGGGCCGCCGGACGGACGGACGAGGCGTTGGAGGATTTCTCGAAGCTCCAGCAGATCGACCCCACGATCGGCCTGGCCTATTTGCACGCCGCGATGGCCCATTACCGGAGAGGCGAGCTCGTAAGGGCCATCGAGGTTCTGGAAAATGGCGCCAAGTACGTCTCGTTCCCGGGCTGGGGCGAGGAGGTGCTCATCCTATGCCGGCTCGGGCTCGGAGACCGCGCGGGAGCGGAGGAGATCCAGGCCCGGATGCTCGAGGCCCGAAAGACGCTTCCGATCTCGGCGGTGACCCTGGCCTACGGCTTCGCCGTGCTCGGGGACCTCGACAGTGCCTTCGAATGGCTGGAAACGGCGGTCCGGGACAGGGATTCGATCATCACCGTCATCAATGTCTATACGGAGTTCGCCGTGCCCGAGCTGGCCCGCGATCCACGCTTCGGGGCCTTCCTCGACCGGCTCGGCCTGCCGCGCTGATATCTGCTTTCCGTCTTGACATCTAACCATTTACTTTTTATGATATGTAAAGCAATATATGCATTGTAAAGGTAACGATCATGACAACTGCCACGGTCTCATCGAAGAGCCAGATCACGCTGCCGGCGGCGGCCTGCCGGGAAGTCGGCATCAAGCCCCACGACCGGGTGCTCGTCGAGGTCCGGCAAGGTGTCATCATCATCCGCTCCGCGCCCGACTTGATGGAGTTCAAGGGCGCGCTGGGGAGGGCCCTGCCACGCGAGGAAGAAATGCAACAAGCCGGCCGCGCCGCGGCCGCCCGCTCGAAGAAGTCCTCATGACCGCCTGGTTCGTCGACGCCAACGTCTTTCTCCGGTTCCTGACCGTCGACGACGAGGGCCATCACCAGAAAGCCGTCCGCCTGTTCGAGGCGGCCAGGGCCGGGGAATGCCGGCTCGTCACCGGACCGCCCGTCCTGTTCGAGCTGGCCTGGACCCTCCGGGCCGCCTATAAGACCCCGAGGGCCCGGGTCATCGAGATCCTGAGCGCCGTGTTCGCCCTGCCGGGCATGACATTGACGGACGCTCCGCTCGTCGCCGACGCTCTGACCGCGGCCTCGTCCACCGGTTCCGAATTCGCCGACGCCTATATCGCAGCAACCGCCCGGGCGGCCGGATGCGCCGGGGTGGCCACGTTCGACCGGAAGGACTTTGCCAAGCTCGGCATCGAACAGGCGCCGTTCTAAGAACGGAAAGCTCCCGCCCCAGCCCGATCCCCCGGGCCGGGTGAAGCAGGGCCCCCCGAGCGGCCCGATTCGGGCCCCTGTGTCAGCGGGGCTTCTCCGGAGCGTGGGCCCGCAGGGGCAGACGCCAGACGGTGCGGAGCGAATCGGTCGCATAAAGGGCTGATCCGGCACGCACGAGGGCCTCGATGCCCAGCTGGTCGGGCAACGCGGAACCGAGACTGTGCCAGCTTTCGCCAGAGTCTGTGGACTCGAAGACGCCCGAGTCGGTTCCAGCGAAGACCCTATTGCCGTCCGAGCAAAGGGCAAGGACTTCTGTCCCCTCCGGGATTCCCCGGCACGACTCGGTCCAGTGGAGCCCGTTATCGTCAGAAAAAAATATCCCTACGGTTCCGGCCAGGAGCCGGTCTCCGCATGAATGGAGGCAATTGATCCAGGGGTCTGCGGGCATGCCTGCGCTGGCGGCCTGCCAGTTCCGGCCCCGGTCCGGACTTCGGAAGACGCCCTTGTCCGTACCGGCAATAAGGTCGGCTCCTTTAAGGACCAGAGAATTGACGGCAACGTCCGGCTTGCGGGCCGGGTCCTGCCGTGTCGGATCGGCCGGGCCGGGGCCGGGCGCGACCGGCCACGTCCGGGTCCAGGCGCGATCGGAGTAGCCGGCGATCAACAGTCCCTCTTCGGTACCGACAAAGAGCGTCTCTCGGTCCGCCGCGATGCAATGGACGTACGCATCTCCGTCCAGGGACGGGCCGACCCTGCGCCAATTCGCCCCCTGGTCCGTCGAGGCAAAGAGCGCGGAGGTGTCCTCGCCGCCGGGAGGGGGGCCCGTGACGAAAAGCGTCGACCCGCCCGTGCCGACGTAGAAGATGTCCCTTCGCGGCAGGCCGGAGCCGAAACTCTTCCAAGATGCGCCCTCCGTCTTGGACAGAAAGAGGCCTAGGCCGGAGGAGGCAAGAAGTCCCCGCGGGCCCGCTCCCATGATCTGGACCGCGACGACGTTCAATCCGGAATTGGACAGTCTCCAGTTGCTCCCGCCGTCCGAGGAAATCGCGACCCCCTTTTCCGTGGCCGCGCAGAGGAGCCGGTCCGAGGCCGCAATGTCCCTGGCAGGATGCACGGAGAACCACTCCAGGCCGACCTTCTCCCAGCTTGTGTCTTTTTCGGCGGACCGATAGAGGCCGTGTTCGGTGAGGACGAAGAGAAGACCTCGTTGGAGCGCCAACCCGAGGATCGAATCATCGGGGGGCCAGCCGGGGTCGAGCTCGACCCAAGGACCCTGGCCGTCGAGCGAGTGCCACCACAACTGGCCCACGTCTCCGCCGAGTGTATAAGCGTTCCGGCCGTCGGATATGGCCATACGGACGAGTTCGAAAGGCAGCTCGCCCCAATCCACCGGCTCCCAATTCGCTCCGGCGTCGCGGGACCTGTAGATGCCGGAGATCTTGAATGCATAGAGGGATCCCTGGATCACGGCCAGCCAGTGGAGATCGAACCATGTGCCTCCCGGCCTAGGCTGTTCGATCTCCGTCCACTTCTCCCCCCTCATCCGATAATGATGGACGCCGTACTTGCTGATATGGACAAACAGGTCCCGGCCGGAGACGGTCAGCGAGGACACGTGAAGGAGCCCTGAGACGATCTCTTTCCAGTGGGCCCCGTTGTCCAAGGACCGGAAGACCTTGCCGATCGCTCCGGCGTAAATCGCGTCGCCGTCGATCGCGACCGCGGTGATGGGACCGCCCTCGGGAAGGCCGAGCCTGGTCCAGCGGAGTTCCGAGGGCCTCAGGGGGCCGGCCAGTAACACGATCAAGATCGACGGGAGGATACAGCGAGCTTTCATCGTCTCTCCTGGCGGACATACCATCATCGGATATAGCCCAGCGAGCGGAGGCGCTCGATCTCTTCAGACGTCATCGGGACCCGCGCCGGCCGTGTGTACCGTCGGGCCAAGGCCCGGTTCTCGTCCCAGATACGCTCGAGCATCTTCGCGTATTTCGCGGCGAGGTCGGGGCGTTCCGCGTGGAGGCTGTGCAAGGCGTGCGGATCGTCCCGGACATCGAAAACCAGGAGCGGTGCGGGACGGCGGCTGTCGCCCCGGCTTCGTGTTCCGTCCGGCCGGGGATCGATCCGGAGCGAAGCGCCATAGCGGCCGTCGATGACCTCGAGGGATCCGTAGAGCGACGTCCCGTCGGAATAGAACTCGTCCATGACGACCGGCCGCGGTTTCCAGCCCTTCCTGCCGAGGAGGAGAGGAGCGAACGAACGTCCCTGCATCGTCCCGGATCGGGGCAGCCCGACCAGTTCCAGGACGGTCGGCAGGAGATCGATCATCGACACGGCCTCGCGGAGGCGCCGGCCGGCCGGGATCCGGCCGGGCCAGACGAAGATCATCGGGATTCGGGATTTTTGAGAGGCCAGGACGGGCGCCTCCCACGCCGGCGCGTCGGGGTCGAAGAACGGCAATCCGGCGGAGACGTGAGAATGGTCGGCGGCCACGATAAAGAGCGTGCGCTCCCACTCCCCTGTCTTCTTCAGCCGCTCGACGAGCCGGCCGATCTCGCGGTCTTGGAAGATCATGGCCTCTTCGTAGAGCTTTCTTGCGGTCCGATAAAGACGTTCCGAATCAACCTGCGAACCGAGCGAAGAAGAGGTCGCTTTCCAGGGCCGATGGACGTCCGTCGGCTGGAAATGGACCCAATACGGTTCAGCCGGATGGGCCTCGCGCAGGCGCCAGAACTCCCGGCGCAGCTCGGCCGAGGAGGGGCGCGCTTCCCCCATCCCGGTGTCCCTCATGACGTCGACACCGCGGTCGAGACTGCTGATGCGGCCGCAGAACGGATTTGAGGTCAGCACCACCGTCCAGTACCCGGCCTTGTGCATCCGCTCGGCCATGGTGACGGCCTGCGCGGGCAGGGGGTCGGATTCGCTCCGGAATCCGCCGAGAACGCTGCTCTGGAGCGAGGTCATGAACGAGGGAACGGATGTTTTGGTGAACGAGGAGTTGCTGTAGGCGCTTTCGAAGACGGTCCCTTCCGCCGCCAGCAATTCGAGAAAGCGGGTCGTCCGGCGCGGGTAGCCATAGATGCTCATGAACTCCGCGGCCGCACCGTCGATGATGTAGAGGACGATGTTGGGCTTTTGGGCCTGAGGACCCGTCCCGGAACCCCGGCATCCCAAAGTCCAAAGCAAGCAGAACGCCAGGGCGAAACCCGCAGAGGTTCGCGCAGTAATCCTCACGGCGCTCGCTTCTTCAATGCCGAGAGCGGCATTCGCCAGACGCCTGCGCCCTTCGTCGCAGCCAGGATCTCGTCTTTTTCCACCAGGAAGGAATTTATCGGGGCGGCCGTCCATTGGCCCGGCCATTCCTCCGTCCAGCTTCTCCCCCCGTCTGTCGAAAGGAAGAGCCCCAGGCAGTGCCGGCCAGCCTTGAGGTAATACCCTTCGAGCGCTGCCACAAAGCTGGACCCGCTCGCCGCGAGACAGCTGACCTTGAACGGCTCCGACAGCCCCGTATTCCCCGCCGTCCAGCTTCGACCCTCGTCGCCCGATACGAAGAGCGCGTACTTGGGGTAGTCGGGGATCTCGATGATGGGATCCCCTTCTGCGTCGAACTCCCGGTCTTTCTCATCCTCGGGGGGAGTGATGCCGGCCACGATGACTTTGCCGTTCGACACGAGGGACACGCAGCTGGCGCCTTTGGGGAGACCGGAGTTGGCCTGCTTCCAAGTCTCGCCGCGATCCCTTGATACGAGAACGCTCCGGAACCCTCCGGCGAAAAGAGCCGCCCCGACCCGGACGAAACAGACTACTCCCTCCGAATACTCAGGCTGGGGAAAGACGCTCACCCAGGTCCGGCCCCGGTCCGTCGACAACAAGATGCCATCGGTCGTCCCGGCTAAGATGCGGAGCCCATCGACCGCGAAGCAATTCACGGAAGGCGGGTCGTGCGGCTCCGGAGTGACGAGCGACCAGGTCCGCCCGCGATCCTCTGAAAGGAAGATGCCGCGCTCCGTGCCGGCGAGGAGGCCTGTCCCGACAGCCGCGAGACAAGAGATGTCCGTCTCCTCCGGAAGCGTCAGTCCGGCGGCTTCCCAGCCGGCCCCGCCCTCGGAACGCACGTAAACGCTCCCGCTCTTGCCCCACTCTCCGGTGGCCGCGAAAAGATCCGGCCCCATCCGGGCAAGGGCAGTGATGTCCGCCCGGCTGGGGAAACCGGCGTTGACCGGGATCCAGGTCATTCCGAGATCGTCCGATCTGAAAAGGCCGGATCCGTCGGTCCCGACGAAGAGGCGCGGCCCGCTCGCCGCGAAGCAGGAGATCGAGACGCCATCGGGGGACGATCCAACCTCGATCTCTTTCCAGATCGTTCCGCCGTCCATCGATAGGTAGGCCTTGTCTTCGATATTGACCAACAGGCCGGGCCCGTTGGAAGTGAGGAAATAGATTTCTCCGTCTTCGTCCCAATCCGCTTCTATCTTCGTCCAGGCGGTGCCCCCCTCCTCGATCATGAAGATGCCATCCCCGGACGTGCCCGCAAGCAATCGGCGGCCGTTCACGACGAGGAATCGGGCGTAAGCCTCATCCGGCAGCTGCGGATCCAGGGGCGCCCAGGTCACGCCGTCGTCGCCAGAACGATAAACCCCTTGGTCATATTCGAATCCGGCATAGAGAACCTCTCCCATGGCCGCCAGGCTCGAAACCTCGCTGTCTTCAGGCAAGCCTGCTCCGGCCGGCATCCAATGCGCCCCCCTGTCCGTTGAGCGGTAGATCCCGCCGTCATACAAACCGCAGTACAGGACCGATTCGACTTCGAGGAAACACAGGACTTCGGGATCATCGGGTAGGCCCGTGTTGGAGGCCTCCCAGCTGGCGCCGCTGTCCCTCGAAATGAGGACGCCCCGGCTCGCCAGGGCGAAGATATCAGATCCGCTCGCGTAAAGACGGCCGACCGACGCATTCCCGAGAGCAGCAGAGCCGACCTCTCCGGCGGCGGCCCAGGTTCCTCCTTCGTCGGTCGACACGAAGACCCCGAAGGCCGTGCCCGCGAAGAGATAGCTGCCGTTCGCAGCCAGGGCCTGGATGCTGCAGCCGCCCGGCCCGCCGAGGTCTGTCCATTGCCCCCTGATCTGGAGCGGGAGCGCGAACAGGATCGCCGCCGCGCAGAACGCGGCCGCGATCCGGATGCGCATCGCGGAGCTCATGGGCGGAATTTCCTCAGCTCCGCGAGGGGCAGACGCCATACGCCTCGCTCCTCCGTGCCAGCGAAGAGGTCCTGCCCTCTCAAAAGAAGCCGCCTGATCCTGATCTTTTCTGGCATCTCGGTATCGACCGTTGTCCACCAATTTTCGCTCTTAGTGACCTTGATGACACCCCAATGGATGCCGACATAGAGATCCGTCCCCAAGGCCACGAGCGACGAAACGGAGAGGATTTGGGACATCTTTAGCTTGAAGGCCCTTGGCGATTCGACATAGTCTTCGCAGAGATAAAGGCCGTTACCGGTGCCGAGAAAGAGCGCCGGTCCGATCTTGGCCAGGGAATTGATCTCTCTCGAGAGTCGTATCCGGGTGTCCTTCCATTTTGGCGCGCCCTTAGCCAGAAGATAGAGCCGGCCGGTCGGAGGGGGTCCACCCGCGAAGAGATATTGGCCGCCGACGGAGAGGGAAATGCCCGGCAGGGCCGCGGGCCCGGTTGGAAGCTCATAGCTAGACTGGGGGATTCCGGCAAAAAGATCTTGGCCCACGGCTACAAGACAGGAGATCGAGTGATTCGCGGGCAATCCTTCGCTGCACGCTTCCCAGCTGGCCCCGTTGTTCCTGGACAGAAAGACGTTCCCGGCGTCCGTACCGGCATATATGGCCTGTCCGACGGCCGCGAGATGTCCGACTCCCTCGCCCGGGGGCAGGCCCGAGTTGATCATGATCCAACTCCTGCCGCTGTTCGGAGAGAGGAAGACACCCTCTCTCTTCTCATCTTCCTCCCAGCTGCGACTCGATATCCCGGCAAAAATATTCGGGCCCGCTCCGGTGAGACAAGCGACCCTCGAATCCCGACGCAGGCGCGGACCGATCGTCTTCCAGGTCCTGCCGTCGTCCGACGATAGCCAGACGTCTCCAAAGGACGGGGTCCCCTGAGACGTCACGGCGATGAGGTTCTGGCCGCTGGCCATAAGGGACGTAACGTTGGAGGCTACGGGCAATCCCGCATTGACCGCCGCCCAGGTCGCTCCCCCATCCGGGGACCGGAATACCCCACTGGTGGTTCCGGCAAAGAGGTGCTTTCCGCCGGTCGCAAAGCACTCAATTTCCGCGTTCTTCAATCCCAGTTCGGCGACCGTCCAAGTCCTGCCCGCGCCTCGCGCGAGCCGGATGCCGATCGGATTCTCCGGAACCATCAGCTCCGACAGGCCGGCCACGATGTCCGACCCGTTTACGCCGAGACAAGTAATGTATGGGTCTTTGGGCAGGCCCGAGCTGATGTCCGTCCAGCTGGCGCCCTTGTCCTTAGACAGGAAGACGCCCTCTCCGGTCCCGGCGAAGAGGTCCGAGCCGACAGCTTCGAGGCATAAAAGCTCCGCGACCTTGGGAGGAACGAGCTTAAATCGTGTCCACGCGCTACCGTTCTTCCTTAAAAGTAAGATCGGCCCTCTGAGCTGTCCCATGATGATATCCGACCCGATCACGGCGAAGGACCTGATCCACGTCTCCTTCGGCAGCTCCAGGGGAACGGCGGCCGCGCCATTGGCATAATCCGGGCTTAGAAAGACACTCGACCCGGTCAAGATGAAGAGGTCGGTGGCGACGGATGCCAGACAATTTACCTCCCTCCCATAGGTCGCTTTTTGAAAATACAGCTCTACCTGTTGCCACGTGGCGCCGTCGTCCCTTGAGAACAGCACAAGCCCCTGTTTCGAGCCCGCGAAGAGCGTTCCGTTGCTCCAGGCGAGGCAGGCAAATTCCTGTTCTGGCGGGAATCCGGTCTTGACGGCCGTCCAGCGGGCCCCGTTGTCCGAAGAAATGAAAATCCCGTAGCCCTCGACGATGGCAAAGACCTTGCTACCCGCCGCGGCGATCGAAATGATATGACATCCCTCGGGGCCTGCGGTTTGCACCCATTGGGTGGCAGACACGCGCGGGTATGCGAGAAGGACTCCAAAACATAAAAGAAGAGCCGCTGCGCGTCTTCTCATGCGCACACCTCCCTCGGGTCTTAGGAAGCGTTTTCCCTCTGCTGAGACAATCTTAACGCCGCCCGCTCAGGGAAGTCAATAAACTCCCCTCACATTCTCGTGATCATCGCTGAGAGGGATCGTACGCATGAAGCGTCTATGGAAGTGACGGAGAATAGCCCGGAGTCCGGCATGGGAACTGGCGAACTTGTGAGTGCATCATGGTTGACATGACGTACGCAATACAGCACGCTTTCGTCAGAGGTCACCCCAATGACGACGATGACGGCCAGCAAGGCCCGGGCCCGGCTCTATAAGCTCCTCGACCAGGCCGCGGCGGCCCATGAGCCCATCCAGATCACGGGCAAAAGGGCCAATGCGGTCCTCGTTTCCGAAGAGGACTGGCGGTCCATCCAGGAAACGCTCTATCTGCTGTCCATCCCCGGGATGCGCGAGTCGATCCGCAAGGGACTGAAGGAGCCCGTCGGGAAATGCCGGCCCGCCCTCGAATGGTGAGCTGGCGGATCGTCTACACGCGCCAGGCCCAGCGGGATTCTAAAAAGCTGGCCGCCTCCGGGTTGCGCCCGAAGGCCGAAGCGCTTCTCGGGATCCTGGCCGAAGACCCGATCAAGGCTCCTCCTCCCTTCGAGAAGCTCGTGGGGGACTTGGCCGGAGCCTATTCGAGGCGGATCAACATCCACCACCGGCTCGTCTACCAGGTGCTAGCCGACATCCGGACCGTC
>Ga0209254_10004131_pt1 | contig 13274 bp, 20 predicted proteins | sample FrelakmetDIP11DI_FD_187148 | JGI IMG/M metagenome (GOLD analysis project Ga0209254, IMG submission 187148) | Freshwater lake sediment microbial communities from the University of Notre Dame, USA, for methane emissions studies - DIP11 DI (SPAdes)... | ecosystem: Environmental > Aquatic >...
GGACGGGTCCCCGAGCGAAGTGACTAAGTTCCGGCGGAACGAGCGAGGGTCCCCGGCCGGCCAGGCGCGCGCAACAACCGCTGCGCGGTAACGCTCAGCTCTTGAGACTGGCCTCGACCGCCGCGAGAGTATTCGCGAGCGGTCCGGCGGATTTCGCGTGTAGATCCGCAATCTCCGCGACCGTCGCCGCCTTGAACGCGCTTTCCCGCACTGAAGGCAGGTTGATGCGGACATTCAGGATCGCGGACTCCAGCCCTGCCTTCGCGAGCAGCGCGCCGACGCCGGCGTCCGAAGCGGAGTTCCTGTTGCCGGTCCGGGCGGCTTCCTCGGCGAGCACGATCGCCTCGAGGCACAGCCGCGCGGTTGCGAGCGGCACCGACGTTGCCTTCTCGTAGGCGGCGGCGATGGCCGCCGAACGCGCGCCTTTCTCGGCGTCAGTGCCCTTCGGAAGGCGCATCGCGGTGAGCACGTCGTCGAAGGCTTTCGTATCGTCGTCGACGGCGCGCAGCAGGGAAGCTTTCAGCGCCTGCGCGCGCTCGGCGAGCGCCGACGAGGACTTCCAGGCCGTTTCATAGCCGGCTTTGCCGACCGTGAGGTTAGCGACCATCGCCGCGAGCGCGGCGCCCAGGCTGCCCGCGAGCGCGGCAACCGAACCTCCGCCTGGCGCCGGTGAGTTGCTCGAAACCTCATCAACGAAGCGCTCGACGGTCATGGATACGAGGGGTCCCGGCATGCACACAGCGTACTCGATGATTCGCTTGGCCGGATCAAAGGGCGCGAGCTGGGCGAGGCCCAGCGACTGGATGGCGAGCTCGACGAGTTCGCGTTCCGGCAGGCCGGTTGAACGGCCCTGATTGCGCAGGTAGTAGCGGCCAGCCTCCACGAGCGGCTCGAGCGGCGTGAGTCCCACGAGCTCGGAGCCCGTCACGACCAGCCCGAGCTTCGCGGCTTCTTCTCGCGCCGTCTCGAAGACCTCGTGCAGCGGCGTGGTGCGGTAGCTCAGGAGATTGACCGACACCTGCGCCTGGCGGTACTGCTCGATGGTCCAGCCGATCGCCTTGACCGCCTTGAGCCGGCCCGGCACGCGCAGGTCCTGTCCCGCAGCGTCCTTGACGACCTCGCCCTTCGCGTCGCGCTTCAGGCGCCCCGCCTCGCGGATGTTGAGCGCGACCTCGTTCGCGAGTTTCTGCTCGCGCGTGTTGAGGTTTACGTTGTAGGCGATCAGGAACTCGCGCGCGCCGACAACCGTCGCTCCGAGCCGCTCGTTGAACTTGGAGGGACCCGCATCCGGCTTCCACGCCGGGTCGGCGAGCTTCTTCGCGAGCCCCTCGTATTCGCCGGCGCGGATGGCTGCGAGATTGCGGCGCGCAGGTGTGCTCGCCGCATGTTCGTAGAAGTAGACGGGCAACGCGAGCGCCTCGGCCATGCGCCGGCCGAGCGCACGCGCGACCTCGGCGCACTCGTCCATCGTCACGCCGGCGATCGGCACGATCGGGCAGACGTCGAGCGCGCCCATGCGCGGATGCGCGCCGTGGTGCTTCGACATGTCGATGAGCAAGCTGGCGGCGGCTGCGGCGCGAAACGCAGCTTCAGAGACGGCCTCAGGTCCGCCGACGAAGGTGTAGACCGTGCGATTCGTGTCCGCACCCGGATCCACGTCGAGCAGGCGCACGCCGCTCACCCCGGAGATCGCCCGGGCAATGGCGTCGATCACCGCCTTGTCGCGCCCCTCGGAAAAGTTGGGGACGCATTCGACGAGGCGGGTCGTCACGGCGTGCCGGCCTCCAGGTAGTCCACCACCAACGACGTCATGAGGCGCATCGCGATCGGTACCGACTCGTCGGCGGCGTAGAAAGTCGGCGTATGGTGGCCGCCCGAGGCCTTGCCCTCGGGCACGACGCCGAGCCGAAAGTAGAACCCGGGCACGACCTGCGCGAAATACGAGAAGTCCTCGGCGCCGGTGATGGGCGGCGCGAGCCGCACCTTGTCCTTGCCGATCAGGCGCTCGAGCGTGGGCACAAGCCGGATGGTGAGCGCGGCCTGGTTGACCGTCATCGGATGCCCGGTGTCGAAGGCGAGATCAAAGGTCGCGTGCGCGGCCTTCGTGTGGCCTTCGAAGATCTCCCGCATGCGCGTCTCGATCGTCTCGAGCGTGGCGTCGTCGAAGGTCCGGATCGTACCGCCGAGTGTCGCGCTCTCCGGGATGATGTTGTGGCGCTCGCCGCTCTTGAAGATGCCGACCGTGATGACGTTGTCGGACAGCGGGGAGAGCATGCGCGAGCGGATCGACTGCAGGGCCATGACGATGCCGGAAGCCGTGACGATCGGGTCGACACCGAGGTGCGGCGTCGAGCCGTGCGCCTGGCGGCCCTTGACGGTCGCCTCCCAGCGGGTCGCGGCCGCGAACGCGGGTCCCGACGAGTAAGCGACGGTGCCGAGCAACTCGTCGTCGCCGTCGGCGTCCGGCGGGGCGCCGTTGGTGTGGAAGGCGATCACGGCGTCGGGCTTGATCTTCGCGAAGATGCCGTCCTCGACCATCATCCGCGCGCCGCCGCGCTCGCCCGCCGGGACGCCTTCCTCGGCGGGCTGGAAGATGAACATGACCGTGCCCGGCAGCCGGTCGCGGATCTCCGCGAGCATCGACGCCGTACCGAGCAGCGCGGCCGTATGCACGTCGTGGCCGCAGGCATGCATGACGCCCACGTCCTTGTCGAGGTAGGTGCTGCGCACCGTAGACTTGAAGGGATAGTCCGTCGTTTCGGTGACAGGCAGGCCGTCCATGTCCGCGCGCACCGCGATCGTGGGGCCGGGCCTGCCGCCGCGCAGGATGCCGACTACACCCGTGTGCGCGATTCCCGTCTGCACTTCGATGCCAAGGTGCTTCAGGTGCTCGGCGACCAGTGCGCCCGTGCGGGTCTCGCGGTTCGAGAGTTCGGGGCTGCGGTGCATGTCCTGGCGCTGCGCGATGCTCGTGCCGGCATACTTGTCGGCGAGTGCCGCGATCTGGGCGTCGGTCGGCTTGCCGGCGGCAGCGGCGGTCCCGGCGGCGAGCAGGCAGGCCGCGGCCGTGATCATCGTGCGTGAACGGTGCATGGATATCCTCCTCGATCCTTATCGGGCGAACAGCTGCCCTTCGATGTCGCGAAACGACTTGAACTCGAGCGCATTGCCGCTTGGGTCGGTGAGAAACATCGTCGCCTGCTCGCCGGCCTGGCCGCGGAAGCGAATGTAGGGCTCGATGACGAAGGCGACTCCCGCCTTCTTCAGTGTCGCGGCAAGCGCTTCCCAATCGCGCATCTCGAGCACGACGCCGAAGTGCGGGATGGGCACGTCGTGCCCGTCGACCGGATTGTGGGCTGGCTTGTCAGGGGCCGCGCCCGCGACCACGTGGCAGACGAGCTGGTGACCGTAAAGATCGAAGTCCACCCAGGCATCTGAGCTCCGGCCCTCGGTGCAACCGAGCAGGTTGCCGTAGAAGGCGCGAGCCGAGGCGAGGTCGCGTACCGGGATCGCGAGATGGAAGGGCGTCAGTTCCGGCATCAGGCGTCGAGCCGTGCGTCCATCGAGATCTCGGCCTTCAGCACCTTGCTGACCGGGCATCCAGCCTTTGCCTTCTGAGCGGCCTCGTCGAACTTGCCGCGATCGGCGCCCGGCGCCTTGACGGCGACGTCGAGATGCGAGCGAGTGATCGTGAAGCCGGTGTCGAGCTTTTCGAAGGTGATGGTTGCGGTCGTGTCGATGCGCTCGGGCTTTATGCCGGCCTCGCCGAGAATCATCGAGAGCGCCATGGAGAAGCAGCCGGCGTGCGCCGCACCGAGCAACTCCTCGGGATTGGTGCCGGGCGCGCCTTCGAAGCGCGTGCCGAACGAGTACGGGACTCCGGCGAGGACCTTGCTCTCCGTGGTGAGCGTGCCTCTACCGTCCTTGAGGCCGCCCTGCCAGACGGCGGATGCCTTGCGCTGCATGTCCTGCTCCCGAAAGCGTGACTGGTGATTGCAGGCACATGTTAACGCCTGCGCTAGCGCCCCGCGTAGATGAATCCCCCGTCCTCGAGGATGTCCACGAGTCGGGCGATCACGCCGCGGTCGACGGCGAAGCAGCCCCAGCTGCGGCCGAGCTTGCCGCGCTCCGACGCCATGCGGTCCGAGACGTACCACTGCGAGTGCATGACGATGGCGCGCGAACGCGCGGAGCGGTTTTCGGGATCTAGGCCGTCGAGCGCGAGCGAGAGGCCGTGCGAGCCTTCATAGCGGCGCGCCGCGCGGAACGCGCCGAGCGAAGAGGCGTGCGAACCCGTGGCATCCGAGAAATATTCCGCGAGGCCGTCGTGGTCGCGATCCGAGCCCTGGCCGTGCGAGACCAGGTAGGTCTCGACGCGACCCGTTACGAGACTCAGCAGGAACAGCCGCCGCTCGGCGGAGGGCCGCGCGAAGTCGACGATCGCGACCTGGCCGTTGAGGTCGCCCCGGTCGTGGGATTCGTAGGACCGGATCGCGTCTGTGAGGAGCTGCGGGCGCAACGCGCCGTCGGGATCGAGCTTGACCCCGCGCCATTGCACGGCCTCGGCGCGGCCGGCCGTCACGGCGAGGGTCAAGGCGAGGATGAGCAAACACGTCAGTCGCATGACGCAACCCCGGCCAGGAACGGAAAAAGGCCGCAGATTGTAGCAAACGGAGTTTAGGGTGTTCACTCTTGTCTTTGCGTGCCGGCATTAGCCCCCGTTACGACGGGCGCGGCGCGTGCACAGGTAGTGATGCCACAGCAGCCGGGCCGCAACTGAACGCCAGGGCGCCCAAGCTGCACTGATCGTGAGTTGCCGCTCGGTGTCCGGTCGCCCGCGCAGTCGCTTGACCTCCTGCAGCGCGATCGCGAGTGCGAGGTCGCCGACCGGCCAGACGTCGGGGCGGCGCAGCGCCATCAGGTAATAGATGTCGGCACTCCACGGGCCGATGCCGCGCAGCGCCAGCAGAGCCGCGCGGCCCTCTGCGTCATCGGCGCGCGCGACTCCCGCCAGCGAGAGGCTGCCGTCCAGCACGGCCGCCGCGAGCGCGTGGCAATACGAGGCCTTCTGGCGCGTGAGCCCGAGCACGTGCAGGCCAGGCGCGCCGCGCTCGAGCACGCGCTCCGGCGTCATGCCGCCGAGCGCGGCGCTCACGCGGCGGAACAGGCTGCGCGCCGCGACGATCGAGACTTGCTGCTCGAGCACGATGTGCACCAGCGTCGGGAATCCGGGCCGTCGCGCCCACATCGGCGGCAGGCCGTTCCTGCGATACAGCGCCGCGAAGTCCCGGTCGCGGCGGGCGAGGGCGCGCACGCCGGCGGCGAGCGACTCGTGCGTGAGCGAGCGCGGGACCGCGGCCATCTTCAGTCGTGCGGCTTCAGCCGCTCGCTGAAATGGTAGGAGCTGAGTTCGAGCCCCTCGCGCAGGTAGAACTGGTGTGCGCGCTTGCGCTGCACGCCGGAGTCCAGGTGGAAGACATCGCAGCCGCTTTCGACGGCGAGCTGGCGCAGCCAGCCGAGCAAGGCCTTGCCGTGGCCCTTCGAGCGCTCGGACTCGGCGGTGACCAGGTCGTCCACGTACAGGTGCCGGCCGGAGAACAGGTTGTTGGAGATCCGGTAACCCGCGACCGCGACGACCCGGCCGCCGTCGCGGATGCAGGCGAGCCGGAGGCCCCCTGACTCCAGCGAACGCACCGTTTTCAGGAAGTCCCCGCGGGCGACGTGCGGCCGCAGCTCCGCCATGACCTCCTGGCAGGCGAGGATCGCCTCGTCCGTCTCGGCGTGCTCGACCATGGGTGCGCGCGGCTCAGTCAGCGAGGTGGTACTCGACCGTCGAGACGACGCGTACCTTCTTGATGTGCGGCGTCGTGCTGTCGCGGTTCTCGATCGAGAACTGCCCCTGCTGTGCGGAACGGATCCGGCCGAGGTGGCTGCCGGAGTCCTCCGCGAACTTCTCCGCCACCGCGCGCGCGTTCTTGGTCGCTTCCTCGACCATCTCGGGCTTCAGTTTCGAGAGGCCGGTGAACTCGAACTGCATTTGGCCCTGGTAGCCCTCGCCGGACAGCGCGACGCCCTTCTGGCCGAGGGCGATGACGTCGCGCATCGCCTTGCGGACCGCCTCGACGTCGTTCGTGTAGACCGTGACCGTGGAGGTCGCCGTGTAACGGTACGCGATGTTGCTCGTGTCGCCATAGGACTGCGCGAAACGGTCAGTGACGGCGGGCGCGCCGACGGTGATGGCCTCCGCGTCGATCCCGTGACCGACCAGGAACTCCGTGATCAGTGCGTTTTTCTTCTGCAGCGAGCCGAACAGTGCGTTGAGGTCATTGCTGGCGTCCTGGAAGGCGAGCGGCCAGATCGCGACGTCGGCCGGCACTTCGCGCTCCGACAGTCCCTTGACGACGACCGTGCGGTCGAACTTCTTCACCCGGAGCGCATAGTTGCCGAGCAGCCAGCCGAGGGCGATCAGGCCGAGCAGGAGGCTGGCGCCGAGGACGACGAGGCTGCGCGAAATCGGTTCGTTCATGTCAGATCCTTGCGGGAGGAGTCGGGAGGTCCGGCAACGCGTATTTTCTCATGCGGAGCACTTCGCGAGTAGCGCTTCGCGCCGGGCGAGGCTTGCCGCCGGCCAGTGTTGCTTGCGATCGTAGAATTCCGGCACTGCGGGCGTCCCTGGCGGCAGCAGGACCCAGGGCTGCTTCGAAGACGTGAAGATGTGGATGTCCGGCGGCAGTGCGTCCGGGTCGTCGAGTGTGCCGACACGGACGAAGGCGACGGCGTCCCGTGCGCCCGCATAGTGGCTCCAGAGGGCGATCCGGCAAGTGGGGCAGCGGGCGATCTTCTGGCCCCTGCCACTGGTGGAGGGCGTATCGACCATTTCGGGCTTGCCGGCCAGCAGCGTCACGCGGTCCGTCTCGATCATGGCGTTGAGCGCGAACGAGGCGCCCGTTTCACGCTGGCACCAGCGGCAGTGGCAGCAGTGCACGAACAGCGGCGCTGTCTCCATCCGGTAGCGGATCGCGCGGCAGTCGCAGCCGCCCTCGGCCGGGTACTTCGTCGCCGTCATGGCGCCACCTTTGGGTGCCGCGCGGACGCCATCAGCGCGGCCTGGCGGCGAGCCAGGTCTCCGCCTCGGCGACGGTGGCGAATAGCATGATCGGCACGCCGCGGGTGTTGGCGACGGTTTCCGCGAACTTCATCAGCTCGCCGCTCGCGTTGATGTCCACGAAGGCGATCGTGCGGAACAAGCCTTGCGCGAGCGTGTTGCTGTCCGAGGCGATCTGGTACACGTCCCAGGCCTCCAGGCGCCGGCCCTCCAGCCGCTCCTCGATCAGGAGGTTGAAGCACTGCCGGGTCTCGCACTCGCGCAGCAGGTCCTTCAGGTAGCCGGAGACGTTCTCGATCGTGTTCCTGCCGGTGACGACGGCGTGCAGGAAGGTCGGCTTCTCGATGACCTGGAGCTGGTACGACATGGCGTGCCCCTTTTCGGGGTCGGGAATTATCGCTCAGCTTGAACGGTTGTGCACGGCGCTCTCCCGTGGATGACGATGACTTCGTGCGGCCCGGCGAGGCCGTCGCGCTTGCGCCGGTTGATGCGGTTGATGCCGTCGATGAGGAAGTGCCGGCCCTGCCACTCGAGCAGCAGGATTGGGCGGTCATCTTGCTTGGGCCGCGCGCGGTCGTGAGCGTCGATGTGAACGAGTGGCACGAGCCGCTCGAGCGGCCAGTGCTCACGACTGACGGAAAGCATGCCTCGCGTCAGCACCGGTGGCTCCTGCGGCAGCTTCAGCACGCCGTCCATCGACATTACAAAGCGGTTCTTCCGCCACAGTCGGTTCAGCGTGTCGAGCCAGTCGTGCCCCGGCCGGGCATGAAAGCCGAGCTGCGCGATCGCCTCGTCCCAGGTCGACTGATCACCGGCGGTCATGCGCGTCAGTCCCGCAGTTCCTTGTAGAACACCACCGTGTCGTGCAGCGTCCTGCCGTCGGTGTCGAGGGCGAAGCGCGGAATCGTGCCGACGACCGTCCAGCCGAGCCGGCGATACAGGCGCTCGCCGGCGTCGCCGCGCTTCGAGTCGAGCACCAGCAGCCGGAAACCGGCGGCCGTCGCTTCGCGCTCGACCGCCGCCATCAGCTCGCCGCCGAGCCCGCGTCGCCGGGCGCGACGATGCACGATCAGCTTCGCGACGTCCGCATGATGCGGCTGGTTCGGCGCCCAGGACGGATGGACCTGTACGCTGCCAGCGATGCCCTCCGCGTCGCGCGCGACGAGGAAGATCGCGGCGGAGTCGGGCGCCGACAGTTGCCGCCGCCACCAGTCTTCGGCCTCGGCCTGGGTGAGCGAAAGAAAGCTCACGGCGGCGCCGGAGTCCACGGCGTCTACCAGCAGCGCGGCAAGCGCATGCAGGTCCGCCTCGTCGACCGGCATCCGCAGGCGCTCGATCACGGCACTCGTTTCATCAGGATGTCCACCGTGTTGTCCGCGCAGCGGACCGCCCCGCAGAGGTACCTGCCTTTGAGATTCTTCATGACCCAGGAGGCGGCTGCCAGAGTTCGATCTTGTTGCCTTCGGGATCCATGACCCAGCCGAACTTGCCGTATTCGGAGTCGTCGGTCTTGTCGAGGACGTTGCAACCTTCCTCGCGCAGAGCCTCTAGAAGCGCCGTGAGGTCGGCCACGCGGTAGTTGATCATGAAGCTCGACTGGCTCGGTGCGTAGTAGTCGCTATCCGACTCGCCAATGTTCCAGATCGTCGTGCCCTTCAACGCATTGCCCGCGTCGTCGGCCCAGAAGAATGCCGCGCCGCCCCAGGACTGCACGTCGACGCCGAGGTGTCTCTGGTACCAGGCGCGCAGCGCGATCGGGTCCTTCGCCTTGAAGAAGATGCCGCCGATGCCGGTGACCCTTTTCATGTGACCCTCCTCCTGTGTCAGCATTGGACTTCAGTGTCACAGTGCTTGTCCAGAAGGAGCACCCATGCCCACCGGATCCTGTCTTTGCGGCGCCGTGAAATTCGTGGTCGAAGGCGAGCTCAAGCCGCCGGATGCCTGCCACTGCACGCAGTGCCGCAAGACCTCCGGTCATTACTGGGTCTCCACTGACGTTCCGCGCAAGTCGCTCAGGCTGGAAGGCGAGTTCGACGTCGCCTGGTTCCGCTCGTCCGGGCAGGCGCAGCGCGGTTTCTGCTCGACCTGCGGCGCCTCGCTGTTCTGGGAGCAGATCGGCACGGATACGATCTCCGTCGCCATGGGCGCCTTCGACGCCCCGACTGGAACGCATATCGGGAAACACATCTTCGTCGCTGACAAAGGCGACTACTACGACATCAACGACGGGCTGCCGCAGAATACGCAGTAATCAGGACCGCACCGCGAGGCACTCGACCTCCACGCGCGCACCGCCTCGGAGAAGGGCAGCGTGGTCGGCGTCACTTCTCCGGAGTTCAGGAATTCGATCTGGGGCGCGTCGCCAGCGCGTGCGGGCACGGCGGCGGCAATCACGGCCATTGCAGCGACCGTCGCCAGAAAGCGGGTCATGCAGGCTTCACGACCGTGTGTACGATTGCCGCTCCATTGAGCGCACGAATACGGGCATCTTACTGGGTTGCAACGCGATAGAGTGCCGCGATTCCCAGCCAGCCGATGGAAAAAAGCGTAAGAATCATTCCATAGCCTCGCCCATTTCCCCACCCGTGACGCGTGACGACGTAGGCGTGTACCGCTCGTCCAGCAACCAGGGTGAAACCACCAACCAGAAGCACCCATTGCCTCGCTCCAGTGGCCTCCGCAGCCGCCATGGCAAGCAAGGCAATCGGGACGTTTTCAGTGAAGTTGCCATGCGCGCGCATCTTCTGAAGTAGAGCTTTGTCACCACCATCGAAGAACTGAATGCCGGTCTTTGCACGGTGGTATCCGACCATGACTGTGAATGGAATGTGGAGCAGGGCAAAGATTCCGATGAACAGCGCTGTTGTGTAGAACATGATGGGCCTTGGTAATCGGTGGGGGAGGGATAGGTTTCATCTGCCTGATCATTTCTGGACTTGATCGGCTGGATGAGTGAAAAGCACTAGCGCAAACCAAACTCCGAACACTGAGTAGATCGATGCCATGGCAGCGACTTCAAACGCGAACTGCTGTGCAATTGCCCCTTTCAGCAGCGCACCGGCTCCGACCGCAAAATGAAAGAAATTGGCCATGGCGACAGGGCGGCCATAGATTCCTCCAATATGACTTCCTCGACTCATCCAATTCAGACTGGCAAAGCCCAGGTACAAGGCGCCAAGCAATTGAATCAACAGGACGGGAGTTCCCTTGGCATGTGCGCCAACATGGACAAGAAGCTCCTGGGGAAGAAAGGTAATCCCGACGCCGAGCGTTGCCAGGAATGCCGCGCTGAGGCTCATGAGTAGCCGGGTATTCATGTAATGATGAGGTACTGCAAATTCAGTCTGGAGTTGAGTCCAGCTGTTTGCCGGTACGTGGGTGCTCCGCAATCTGCCACATATGATCTGTCAACGCGCTCCGGGCAGCGGCCTGACGACCGCGTTTGGGCGACTAGCCACCCGTTGCTACCTCTGGCGGCACCCATTCACGACGGGCCTGGACAGAGAATAGCCGCTCGGCAGAGTGGAAGGACAACGGCCACTTACTACTCGCCATGGGTGAAGTCAGTAACTTGGCCAGGATTTCCTCAAGTGTGCTTCCCGGCGAGGAACTGCAAAGGCGACCAATTCCCTCGACGTACAGTCGCGTAATAGTCTCGTGGTATCCAGAACTATCGGTATTAGGCGTGCCCACAGAGGTATTGTGGTCGCGAATCTTGGCACGAAGCTTCTCTAACGCTTCCGCAGTTCCGAAGTGCCACACATACCAGAGACCCGCAACCAGGTGACCTTCATGTGTCCAGCGGGCTTTGGGTAAGCGACGCCCCTCGAACTCGCCGATGAATGCGGCAATGTCTGCGAATGTTGTGGGAGTGTCGACCATGCCGCGCTGAGTCTGTCGCTTAATGTCCGCGATCAGCGGCGGTCAAAGCCGGTCCGCTGGAACGCGGGGGTTGGGCGTCATGGCGCGGTCCGTGACGCAGGAACATGCACCATAAATTAGAGTTGCCGAGGGTGCCCTGACCGGTAACTTCAAAACCCGCGCGCTCGTAGAACAGGACATTGGATGGATTCGCCGTCTCAAGGAAGACCCCGCCAGATAACTGGTCGGAGGCCGACAAGGCGCAGAACGACTCGAGTATTTGCCTGCCGATACCGAGGCCATGCATGGTTGGATCTATGCCAATCACCCCGAGATAGTAGTGCGGCGCAGACGGTCTGCACTTCTCGGCGATTTCATCGTAGACCGCCGTGCGGTCAGTGAAACCGGGAATGGCCTTCTCAAAGTCGCTCCAGTCGTCCGCAACTGCTCTTGGCCACGCTGGGCGTGCAGTTGTGTATCCCATCACGGAGCCATGAATGGCGGCTGCGTCTCGGGCCACAAGGACCGGCATGTTGAGTGCAATGCGTGCACGCATCAGCAACGAGAAGAAGCGGGTCACGCGTTCTCGATAGCTCGGACCGGTTCGTAGCAGAAATCCCGTAATCGGATCCTCTGCGAATGCAGTGGCCAAGCAGCTTACGGCTTGCTCAAGGTCAGAAGGGGCCGCCGTGGTAATTTGCATGACGTTCTTAACTTCCGCGTCTAGCGGCTGGCTGAAGCGCCTTCAAGCTCGTGGCCATCGCGCCGGACACGCGCCCGCGAGGATACTGAACCGGACTGCTCCAACGCGAAGTTAGCTGCCGCTTTCACGTACTGCCCCCGCTACAAGGGCTGCTAAATCAACGGACCGCGAGTCTTCGGATTCCTCTAAGCCAGCGACAACGCCGGCCCTGTCAGTGTGACTCTTGTTCTGGCTGAGCTTCATCTGGCCTGTCAGGCTTGTAATCAGGACCTCAAAGCCAACGACCGCTATTAACATGCCTGCGACGTAGTCTTCCGGAGCGTCATTGAGGCTCCACGCGTCAGCTCGACCGGCCTCGTGCTGATCAGTGAGGTCGCTCACCAAGTCCCGCACCCATGTCGGTTCGTGGACCCACCGGATGGTCCCGCGCGAATGGACTACCTCGTAGTTCCAGGTTGGAACTACGCGTCCGTGCTCGCGCTTTGAGGGATACCACCGAGGAGAAACGTAACCATGGGCGCCCCGGAAGATTGCAAGGACCTCTGCCCCGTCCGCAACCTCACGCCATAGCGGGTTGGCTTTGGCGATATGGCCACGAAGGCCGCCCAACGGACCAGCTGCAGGATCGATGAGCAGCGGCACATGTACTGCGTCGAGCGCCCCAGAGACGACAGCGACCATAGTGGCAAATGGATGCCGGCGCATGAACGCCTGGAGGACTGGAACGCGGGATTCTTTGAAGGGCGTTGGGGTGTACATCGCCGAACTCCAGGCATAGTTAGACTGCATCCATTTCAAGCAATCGTCATTCGAGCCTGACGTAAGTAATTGTTGCGCCGATCGCCCAACTCACACGGTCGGTCGAGGATTCTGCAACAAACGGCACCTCCCGTTCTGAGAAAGGGCCCATTCGCACACGCGAAATCACTGTCGCGCCATTGTCTACTGCTTCGGCTGTGAACTCAAAAACGCCGTCCGCGAATGCGCCTGACATCGTTTCGTTGCGACCCTTGCTGCCAATGCCGTGGTAGGTGTACGTATCCTTGTCGGGCAAGTAGCCGAGGATGCTCATGCCATGTCCGACCGTGCCATCGGCGCGCTTGCTTTCAGTCTCGCAGATAATGTGAAAGTTGCCGTCGTACCAGCGGCATACCTCCACGTACATCGCCTCGCTACCCTTGATTGTCCACCGACCGATGAATGAGTTGAGTCGATCGTAACCTGACGGGCGGGTTGTTATCGATTCGCTGGTCTGTGCCAACCCAACCAGGCTAGTGGAAATCGCGCCAACGACGACGATCACGGAAACAAGTGCTTTCATGCGCTGAGTTCCATTCGGATGCCGACTAACGACCGCTCCAATGCATAGTTAGGCATCCGCGACAATTCGTGCTCGAAGCCCACCTTTGCGCGGAAAGTACTTGAGGACGTCGCGGTGGGTTCGCTTCGCAAACAGGCTGCAGGGCTCACATAATTCGAGGCCCTCGAGAGTAGCGCCTCCGACCTTGAACGTCTTGCCACAAAGTTTGTTGAGGCGAATACCCTGCGTAACAATATTGCGCCGGGGCACATCCGGCGTAAATGGCACGTCAACCATCTCCGAAA
>Ga0209254_10004132_pt1 | contig 13273 bp, 13 predicted proteins | sample FrelakmetDIP11DI_FD_187148 | JGI IMG/M metagenome (GOLD analysis project Ga0209254, IMG submission 187148) | Freshwater lake sediment microbial communities from the University of Notre Dame, USA, for methane emissions studies - DIP11 DI (SPAdes)... | ecosystem: Environmental > Aquatic >...
CTTCAGTGGGATTTTTTATAAGGACGTATTTAATAGAATATTCTTGTCGATATCAGGTGGGAAAAATAATGACCATGGTACACAGGCTGGATTTTCTTTTTAATTTAAAACCATAATTAAGTAATGATACCCAAAGTATCATTAAACACAATTGTAAGAATGCGTTCTATAGAACTTTTACCTTGTATTAACCCTACAACGTCATTTGTGAAATTCATCCATAAATGTGACGGTCTTATCCTTGCAAGACCACCATATGTTGCATAAAATTGAATAAGTTACGTAGTAGGGTTAACCTTCCTTTAAATATCTTTCTATCTTTGCATCTTTTTTTAATTTTTCAAGGTACAAATCAGTTTCTTTTTCGACTTTATCCTTTTTAAGCATTGCTGCTAAGCGATCTTTTACCTGTTCATACGCCATGGTTGTCTCCGGCTTTTTATCCATTACTTTAATTATATGAAATCCGAAATCAGTTTCAACTATACCACTCACTTCTCCTGGTTTTAAAGAAAACGCCACATCTTCAAAGGGTTTTACCATCTGGCCCCGACTAAAGCAACCAAGATCTCCCCCTTTGGTATTACTGGGACAGTCAGAAACTTTCTTAGCCAATTCTGAAAAATTCTCTCCATTTTTTAACTGCTTTTGTATATCGTCAATCTTTTTTCGTGCCGCTGCTTTTTGTGCTGCATCTGCTTTAGGGTCAACCTTGATCAAAATATGGCTGGCACAGACTTGCTCGGGTATTTTAAAAAAATTCGGGTTGCTGTCATAAAAGGCTTTGGTTTCTTGCTCAGAAACCAAAGCCTTTTGGCCAAACTTCTTTTCAACAAATTGCTGAACCGCAAGTCCCACCTTGAACTTGTCCTTGATAACGGTTTCAGATAAATTAAGTTTCTTTAAGAATTCATTTAATGCTTCCTGATTGGGTATTTGCTTTTTCCAATTTTCATACCGTTCATTAAGGATTTTCTCATCGACCTGAATACCTTCTTTTTTGCTTTCCTGATAAAGCAGTTCGAGATTAATAAGATTTTCAAGAATATTTTTCTTTATTTCAGAAAGCTCGGCGCTGCTCGGAGTCTTTCCTGTTTGCGAAAATCGTTCATTTGCCATTACCATTTCTCGATCAAAATCCGATTTGGGAATTGTTTTTCCGTTCACTACCGCAATTTTTCCCTCGGCAATACCCTTTTCTCCGGCCCAACTAAAGGACGTTGTCAATAAAAAAATCAAGCTAATCAATGTGATTACAATCCATCCCTCGTCTCTTTTGTTCATCCTATTCTCCTTTTAAGGTGATCTTATGAAAAAACCCGAACCGGGTTTAAATAGCAATGTCAAAACTTAGGTAATAAGTGTTAATTGATATAGCACCCTTCCGCGCAGCGCGCAAGCAATTTTATTCCTGACCAAACCAACAAAATTAATGACTCATCCGCATGTGGACCTCTTGAAACTGTCCTTGTGATATAATCCGTTCCAGAAAAAAATCTGGTTTTTCAAAAGCTTGTTAGAAATCGATAAAAACTGTTTTTATTACAACCAATTTTTTTACTATTTTTTTGTTTCCCCATAAATTAATTGACATCCCAACCAAGCGAGCATAGATTGAACTTAACTCTCAGATTTGATAAATATAACCATTGCCTATACAATTCTATTCTTAGTAAATCCTCATTATGCTCTCCCGAGAAATAAAAGAATTATTTGAAAAGCAGGCCTCACTGTATGATTTCACCAATACCTTTCTGTCGTTTGGTATTGATGACTTCTGGAGAAAAAGGGTTGCCCAATCACTATGTCTGCCGGACAACGCTCGGGTGGCGGACGTTGCCACGGGAACTGCTGAGGTAGCAATCCATATCGCCAAGCAAAATCCCAAGGCAAAGATTGTGGGTCTAGATTTTTCTCCCAACATGCTAAAACGTGGAAATAAGAAAATTCACAAATTTCATTACAACAATATCTTTTTATTAAGCGGTGATGCTACAACTCTTCCATTCCCTAAAAATTCATTTGACGCCCTCACTATTGTTTTCGGAATAAGAAACATTATCAACCGAGAACTGGCGCTCAAGGAATTTTATTCGGTTTTAAAACCACAGGGCCAATTGATAATAATGGAATTCGGCTTTCCTGAAATACCACTATTCCGATCACTCTACCTTTTTTATTTTAATCATCTTCTCCCCCGGATTGGTAACCTCTTGGTCTCATCAGATCATGCGTATACTTATCTAAGAGACTCGGTCTATAAATTTCCTGCTCCTGAACAATTTATGGAAACACTCAGGTCTGTTGGTTTTAAAAAAATACAACGACTCTCCTTCACTGGCGGCATTGTAGACTTATTCAAAGCCTCTAAGGAGTAACCTGTTATATCTTTAAATCACTAAAGGTAGTCTAGCGGTACAACCGTTGCTTTGGCATTAACACTCTCAAAACATATAAGGATGAATGCCAATGCCCTGCCGGAAACACTCCATAAAATTTCCCTATCTCCCTATGACCCCTGCGATTAACCCCTGACATTATGTGTTGGGTTATCGTCAAGGTCTTCGCGATTTTTCCGGTGTCCTTATGAATGATCCCCAGCTGTTGTGATAGTTACTTTTTATGGTCTCGATCATTTTCTATAAAAACCCTTAAGAAAAATTTTTTTAATAAAAATTACAATATCTATTGTTTTTGCTGGAAAGAAATTTTATTATAAAAATAATATATTTCTGGTTTGCACCTTTAAAAAAAGCAATGAAATAGTAAAAAAATTAATCTCCAAACTAAACAATTTTTCCAGGAAAATCTTTTTTTGACAGAAAAGTTCTTCCCATTAACCAAGTATAAAATTACCCGGAATAAAAAATGAGGCATTTCCTCGTTATTACAAAAAGTAAAAAGGTTTTCAAAACCATTCAAGGATGCTTTCGCCAAGGTTACTCGGTTGAAAAAGCTTCCAACAACAATGGTGGATTGGAAATGCTTCGAACGAAGCGTTACGACTTTATTTTTATTGACCTAGCGCTTCTTTCTGAATCAGTTAAAGGCAACGAATATAAATTAGCTTTACAAGCCTTTTGGCAGTTGAATCCTTCCGCAGAAATAATTGTCATGTCTCCTCCCGAAATGATCCGAGAATCTGTGATGGCCGTCAAAGCAGGGGCGAGTAATTATCTGACCTACCCCATTAATCTGGATGAAGTAAAATATGTAACCGAAAGTATTTATGAATCATTGATCGTCCAATCAGAACTTGATTATCTTCGCGACCAATTTTGGCAAAGCGATTCATTAGAGATCGTCCAAACTAAAAATCTCTTAGTTAAAAAAGTTTTTGATAAAATCCGTTCAGTCGCGCCAACTAAAAGTACAGTACTTATTTCCGGGGAAACCGGTACCGGCAAAGGCGTGATGGCCCAATTAATCCACAAACACAGCAATCGAAAAGATTCACCTTTTATAAATGTCCATTGCGGAGCAATCCCGGACACACTTTTAGAAAGTGAACTTTTCGGCCACGAAAAAGGTGCTTTCACTGGCGCGGTCCGTCGGAAATTAGGAAAATTTGAAATTGCCAAAGGCGGAACGATTTTTCTGGATGAAATTGCTACTATTACACCATCCGCCCAGATCAAGCTTCTTCAAATTCTCCAGGAAGGAACATTCAATCGTGTGGGCGGCGAAGAAACCATTGATGCCAATGTAAGAGTTATCGCGGCCACCAATACCTCTCTAAGAATAATGTGTGACGAGGGTCAGTTCCGGACGGACCTTTATTATCGCCTCAATGTGTTCCCAATTGACATACCACCCTTGAGAGAAAGAAGAGAAGATATTCCATTCTTTGTTGAAGTGATTTTAAAAAAGCTAAACAAATTTCACACAAAAAATATACGCAGCATTCATCCCCAGGTAATGGAAGCGTTCAACCAATACCTGTGGCCAGGAAATATCCGTGAACTTGAGAACTTGATGGAGCGAGCTTATATTTTGGAAACTTCACCAATATTAACCCCCGAAAGCTTCCCGAGTGAAATTTTTTCCTCCAAAGACTCCACTCCGCTCATATTTGTTGACCCTTTACTCACCCTTGCCGAGACAAGACGACGCAGCGTTGAACATTTTGAAAAGCAATATCTTAAAGAAATTTTGACCCAAAACAATGGAAAGATAAAGGAATCGGCATCGACCGCCGGTATCAGCACTCGACAATTAAACAAATTAATGACACGCTACGGAATTAAGAAAGAAGAATTCAAGCCAAAAAACCTGCCGTTAGACTAAAAACTCATGTCACACTATCCTCACGCCAAAAGTTCTGTTTAAATTCATTAACTTAAGAAAATCGGAATTATTAGTTCTTATTAAAATAATTTCGGAACTTTTACTTCCTATTTTAAATAGTTAAATTAATTCAATATGTTAAATTAATATTTTAGCTTTGAAAACCCTTTTTAAAATCAATGGGTTAAGCTTGCTTAAAATTATCGGAACTTTAAATTCTGGTTTTGTTTTAGCTATTTTAACAATATCTTTAAAAATCAAGTTGTTATAAATTTGGCACACTTATCGCATTAGTGCATGATATGCCAAGTAATCCTGGAAAAAAAATCACCGGCCCGGCAAAGAAAAAAAAGGGTAAAGATAGTTCTTCTTTGGTCACCTTACGGGGGGTGGTAATACCGGTAGATTGGGACTCTGATGGAAAAGTGATTGCCACTGCTATTTCCACACACCATGAAGATGAATACCTCATTGTGGATGAAGAAAATACTATTGAAATGAATAACCTTATTAATGAAGAGGTAGAAATAACTGGTATATATAAAAAAAGGGGTGACAAGAAGATCATAAAAGTAAAAACTTGCACCCGGATCACGACTGAATCACCAGCGCATAAATCTTCAGGTAACAACGTGTAAACAGGAGCATGTGTGAATAGAAAAAAATTTTTTCTTGCCATTATTGTTATAGGCCTTTTAATCGCTTATTTTCTCTTGTTGTCAAAAAATTTGGCTGCGCCAAGTGTAATGAAAGGTATCGTTATTTCCGATTCCAAAATTTTATCTGATGATGGAAAAACCTATAAAATTATTAATTCTGAAAATACATTCAGCTTATCGGATTGCGTTGGAAAAAGGGTGGAGGTTGTTGGCATCGTTGAAGACTTAGAAGCAGAAATCGAAATTACCTTGAATTCATTTAAAATCCTATCGGATTTGCCTAATAAAAGGAGAAGTTAAATGATTACTTTCAGTGGGAGCATTTATCTCCCGTTCTTCCAACCATAGGGGGCACAAGACATATATGGAAAAAGGAGTCTTTCTTACTGAAGAAGTTGAACCTCCCGGTATACGTTGCGACTCTGGAGTTCCAGAGAATAGCATAAATTTCTATTCGACAACGTATTTAAGATACCAGGAAAAGTCGGCCATTAACTGGCCTTCAAAAACTCGAAGTATTCCCGCATTCAAATGCAACAAAAAAACAAAAACTTTTCGAAAATTTTTTTATCCTGGGATATCCAACCAAGATTGGAACGACTGGCGTTGGCAATTGAAAAACCGAATAAAGAATCTTTTCCAATTAGAACGTTTTTTTCCTCTTTCCGAAAATGAACTAAAAACCTTATCGTTTCGTCGCTCCCTTCTTCCCCTTTCTATCACCCCCTATTATGCCAGTCTTCTCGACGGCACTGACCCGCTTCAGCCTCTCCGCAGAACAGTCGTGCCAGATATAGCGGAGCATCTTCACGGCACTGGAGAATCGGAAGATCCTCTCGGGGAAGAAAAAGACACCCCTGTCCCCGGCCTAGTCCATCGGTATCCGGACCGAGTTTTATTCCTTGTTACTGATACCTGTTCAAATTATTGCCGCTATTGCACCCGATCGCGAATGGTGGGGAATGAAAATTCCAACCAATTCAATTTTTTTAATTGGCAAAAGGCCATTGCCTATATAGAATCTCAACCGACTGTTCGTGACGTGCTTTTGTCCGGAGGTGATCCTTTAACTCTTTCGGACGAAAAACTGGAATGGCTTTTATCCCGACTGCGACGCATTCCCCATATTGAATTTTTACGAATTGGCACTAAGGTCCCGGTTGTTCTGCCTCATCGAATTACCCCTTCCTTAACCAGAATTTTAAAACGTTACCATCCTCTGTGGATGAGCATCCATTTTACCCATCCTGAGGAATTAACATCAGAAGTAAGTCAAGCCTGTGAACGTTTGGCAAATGCCGGGATACCTTTAGGAAGTCAGACGGTGCTTTTAAAAAATATCAATGACAATCTCGAGGTTATGAAAAAATTAGTTACCGGGCTCCTCCGCATACGAGTAAGGCCCTATTACCTTTATCAATGTGATCCGATCTTGGGGTCAGAACACTTCCGTACGCCGGTAAAAAAAGGTTTAGAGATTATTAAAGGCCTGCGCGGGTTCACTACCGGGTACGCAGTGCCCACATATGTCATAGATGCTCCAGGAGGAGGAGGAAAAATTCCGCTGCTCCCTGACTCTGTAAGTGGGCGAGATGGGGATAACTTGCTCCTCAAAAATTATAAGGGCGACACCTTCTCCTACCCTGATCACAAAGAAGAAAGAGAACCAACAAGAACAGACAGTGCGTTATGGCAATAAAAAAGGAACTACTCCGGGTTGGGATTACGTATGACCTGCGGCAAGATTATCTTGCTCAAGGCTTCAGTGAAGAAGAAACTGCTGAGTTTGATCGCATTGATACCATTCAAGCGATTGAACAAGCCTTAGAGGATTTGGGTTTCAAAACTGATCGTATCGGCAATATCTTCAACCTAACGAAAAGGATCGCTGACGGTGAATCCTGGGATTTGGTGTTTAATATCGCCGAAGGTCTGAAAGGATTTGCCCGTGAGGCTCAAGTTCCTGCCTTGCTTGATGCCTTTAACATTCCCTATACGTTCTCTGATCCCTTAGTAATGTCTCTTTCTCTGCATAAAGCATTGACCAAGCGGGTAATCCGTGACCTGGGTATCCCAACCCCTGATTTCTTTGTTGTAGAAAATCATTCAGATATTGACCTGGTTAACCTCCCGTTTCCTCTTTTTGCCAAGCCAATCGCAGAGGGGACGGGTAAAGGGATCACCCCTTCGTCGAAAATTGAAAACCCGCGTGAGTTAGAAAATGTTTGCACAAATCTTTTAATTAATTATAATCAACCCGTGCTTCTCGAGACTTTTCTTCCGGGACGTGAATTCACCGTTGGGATTCTTGGTACCGGAAATGAAGCGGAAGCGATCGGTGCATTGGAAATCGTATTGCGTGAGCAAGCTGAACCAACCGCCTACTCTTATGTCAATAAAGAACGCTGCGAAGATTTAGTAGAATATCGAATGGTAAATGAATCGTTATCTCGCAAAGCTCAAAAAATCGCTCTCAAAGCCTGGCAGGGACTGGGATGCCGTGATGCTGGCCGGGTGGATTTGAAAGTTGATATTCACGGAACACCCAACCTCATTGAGGTTAATCCTCTTGCGGGATTACATCCTGCGCATTCCGACCTTCCGATCTTGTGCCAGACTGTTGGGATAAGCTACCACCACCTTATCGGAAGAATCATGGCCTCTGCCCTGAAACGCGCAAAGTCTTTGTTTGCTGAGCCGGTAAAACAATTACCTTTTAAAAAATATTCGGAAACTTTTAACCCTCTAAGTTTGGTTAGCTAAAACAGCCCATGAAAGCGGTTATCTTGCACGATCGCATACCTCCGGATGCAAATTTTGATCACCAGGATGTTTTATATCAGTCAGAAGCAATTGCCAATTTTCTCATAGAATTAGGGTATGAACCGGTAGAAATAAGCGTATCCCTTAACCTCAAGGAACTTATCGAAGGTTTAAAGGCTATTAACCCTTCTATAGTTTTTAACTTAGTTGAATCAATCGAAGGTCAGGGTCGCCTTATTCATCTTATTCCTTCAATGCTTGACTATCTCAAACTGCCCTATACTGGTTCAAAAACAGAACCCCTCTTCTTAACGTCAAACAAAATCATTGCTAAAAAGCTTCTTATCAAAGCAGGTATTTTAACCAGCCCTGCCCTTTCGCTCGAGGAACTTAAATACAACAAAAATGTGAAGGCAAATGGCTTATATATTATTAAATCTGTCTGGGAACATGCCTCACAAGGAATTGATGAACACTCAGTAATCAAAGTAGAAAATAATGATCAGCTTTTCAAAGCAATCCAGTCTAAAGAAGATCAACTCGGGGGCGAATGTATCGCTGAACAATACATTGAGGGCAGAGAATTTAACCTTTCTCTATTGGCGTCACCAAAAGGGCCAGAAGTCCTTCCCCCGGGTGAGATTATATTCGAAGATTATCCTCAGGAAAAAATAAAAATAGTATGTTACCGGGCTAAATGGGTCGAAGGCTCATTTGAATATCTCCACACGCCTCGAACCTTTGAATTTTCGTCTCTTCAAGATTATGCTTTACTTCGTCGACTTAAAAAAATTGCGAAAAAATGCTGGAATCTTTTTGAGGTGCATGGTTATGCCCGGGTAGATTTTCGAGTGGACGCCTGCAATAACCCCTTTGTCTTAGAAGTAAATGCCAATCCGTGCATCTCACCTGATTCAGGTTTTGTTGCTGCAGCAGCGCAAGCCGGAATAAGCATGAAACAAGTGATCGAAAGGATTATTGGCGACGCAATTCGGCCAGCGTTTTCAGGATTAGAGTATAAAATCTCGCCTAAGATACTGAAGCAGTGTCCATCCTTTTTTATGCTTTCAACCTGAAGGAATCACGATACCTTATTCCAAACATTTTATCCTCCCAGGAGAAAAAATAATTATGCAATTGACTGCCTCTGAAGAGAACCGTATAAAACCAAAAACAAATATTACCATTCGACCGATCATTATCCAAGATAAGGAAAAACTTTTTCATCTTATAAGACAACGGGGCACGTTTAATGAAAAAGAAATCGAAGTTGCCATAGAAGTCATTGAGGATACGCTTGCCTTTCCCGAGAAAAAAGAATATTATACATTTTGCGCGCTTGAGGGCAATGGAGATATTGCTGGGTTTATCTGTTTTGGCCCCATCCCCATGACCGACAGATGTTACGACCTTTATTGGATTGCGGTAGACGAAAAATTTTCCCGGAATGGCATTGGCAAAAAACTCCTTAAAGCTATGGAAGATTTTGTGGTTAAAGAAAAAGCACGCCGCATCTATATCGACACCTCTTCTACTACTCTGTATACCGCTGCAAGAACTTTTTATGAAAACCATGGTTTTCGTTTGGTTACGGTGCTCCAAGATTTTTATCGGCTCGATGATGACAAGATAATTTTCATGAAAGAAATACCCAGTAATGAAATGTGATATGAAAGCGCACCTTTGATAAAAGGAGGTAAAATGAAAATAAAAATTTTTTCTATTTTTATAACCTTATTGTGCTGTTTTTTATTTTCGGCCGCTTGTTTTGCGGGAAAACTCGAAGAACGAGTGGATAATTCTACTGATGTTATCAATGAGATAATGGGCATTCCTGAAAAAGGGATCCCTTCGGATCTTTTAAAGTGTTGTAGGGCTATTGCTATATTTCCCAATGTGTTAAAAGGAGCCTTTATATTTGGCGCCGAAGGTGGAAAAGGAGTTATCTGCGCTCATAATCCTGAAACCGGAAAATGGAGCGCTCCCGCTTTTTTTTCCATTGGAGCTGGAAGTTGGGGTTTGCAAATTGGTGCCCAATCAATTGATTTAGTTCTGGTCATCACGTCAAAAAGAGGGCTTGATAGCCTTTTGACAAGTAAAGTAAAGCTGGGGGCTGATGCTGGTATCGCTGCCGGACCGGTGGGACGAAGGGCGGAAGCAGGGGTAGACATCCTTTTAAAAGCTGAAATTTTATCATACTCACGAAGTAAAGGCTTGTTTGCGGGGATTTCCTTGGAGGGTGCCACCATTTTTCAAAACCAGGATGCAAACCGGGCTTTCTACGGGAAAGAACTTTCCGCCCGCGCTATCCTGATCGATAAAAAGATTAAACCTACCCTTTCCGGTCAAAAATTGATAAATACTTTGCAAAAATATTCTTCACAGTAAACCCCGTTAGAAGGATTTCATACGGGGCATTTACCCCGTGTGAAAAAGTGTAAATTTTTTTTAAAGTTTACCACGTGCTTCTTCACCCTGTTAGATATCAAATATCTAACAGGGCAATCGGGGCATTTCTAACGGGGTAAATAATCTAAAAAAATTTCCCGCCTTCCGATGCAGGAGGGAAAGAAAGTCTTTTTCTTTCACTGGTGACTCTTTCAATCACCAGATCACCCTACGGGATACTGAAAAAATTCTCTGGACAAAAAAGCTTTTGCAACAAAGCAAATATTGTTATAATCCTCCTGCCATGGATAACATCAAAAATAAAACCATATCGGCCTTACACAGGGTAAAAAAACAGTGCCCATCCTGTGGAACATCAGAAATTCTTGGCCGGAGACGATATTGTTCTCAAGAATGCCGTCAACAACTCTTTCGCCGGCTTCATATCTTATCTGGCCTTCTGCGAGCTTTAGGGACCCGGTATGCGACCTTTTCTTTTACTGAATCTTCTTTAGTCTTAGATATTAAACCGCAAGGTTCCAAAAAAGTTTACCGTTTTATGTATCATCGTTCCCATAAGCAAAATCCATCCCAGGCACTCTACCATCTGACTGATGAATTAGGCAGTGTTTGGTGGGATAAAAAGAATCGAACCGGCAAAAGGTACCAAGCGTCCCAACAGGTGTTGAATATGGCCATCAAAGATACCATCTGTCCTGATTCGGTCATTCCTCTTGAAGTTAAAAGCCCAACGCGGGTAAAGAAGTTTTTAGCTTCTCTGAAATTAACTCATAAAGACTTACGATCACGCCACGCCTATCAAACCGTAAAATCTGCCTATCGAAAGCAAGCCCTTAAACATCACCCTGACCGCGGAGGAAATTCCGCGGCTTTCAGGAAAATCAATTCTGATTATCAAGAACTTATACAGTGGCTAAAATCACCGGTATTACAAATTCAGAAGGGTATTCCAGGCAAATGGTATTTTGACGGAAAGAAATGGAAAACTCCCCTTTCTTGTTTTGTTCAATGAAAATATGAGCCAAAAAAACAACATATATTTCCCCTACCATACAGGAGGTATAAATGGCACAATTGACGTTCTTGGGCGCAAATGGAACAGTAACCGGATCACGTTTCCTTTTGGATGCTGAAAAAATAAAATTACTTATTGACTGTGGTTTATTCCAGGGTTTAAAACAAGATCGCCTGAAAAACTGGGAACCCTTTCCAATCCCTCCTGCGGAAATTGACCGCGTCCTCTTGACGCATGCCCATTTAGACCACAGTGGTTATTTACCTCGTTTTACCAAGCAAGGCTTTACCGGGAAGGTTCACTGTACCTGGTCTACTTTTGATCTCTGCAGGATTATGCTTCGGGACAGCGGCCACCTCCAGGAAGAAGATGCCTACTGGGCCAATAAAAAGAAGTTTTCAAAACATGAGCCAGCGCTTCCTTTGTATACCGTAAAGGATGCGGAAAATTCCCTAAAATCTTTTGACCCGGTTTTTTATGGACAAGACCTCTTTGTCACCGATTCTCTTCGGGTAAAGTTCAGGGATGCCGGACATATTTTAGGTTCCGCTTTTGTTGACATAAAAAACACCTCCAACCAGAGAGTCAGAAAAATTTTATTTAGTGGCGACCTTGGTCGTCCGTCTCGCCCAATCCTGAGAGATCCGGTTCAGGTATTTGAAGTGGACTACCTTGTTCTTGAATCTACCTATGGTGACCGGCTCCATGATCCCAAATTACCAGAGGAAGAATTGGCCCGGGTAATCAATGAAAGTGTGAAACGGGGAGGATCGTTGGTTATCCCCTCTTTTGCCGTGGGCCGTACCCAAGAGTTATTATACTGCATTCGAGAATTAGAAGAGCAGGGGAAAATCCCCTCTCTCCCGGTTTTTGTGGACTCTCCCATGGCGATAGATGCCACCATTGTCTTTGAAAAACGAAAAGGGGATTATGACATGGAGTCCAAAGTATTGGAACTGGAAGGAAAAAATGTCCTGAAGACGCGACAAATTAAATTTTGCCGCTCCACCGAAGAGTCCAAACAGCTTGATGCACTAAAAAATCCCGGCATTATTATTTCGGCAAGCGGCATGGTAGAAGGAGGCCGCATTCTTCATCATCTTGCCCACCGGCTTCCGAATCCCCAGAATACCGTATTGTTTATCGGATTCCAGGCGGCAGGAACTCGCGGCCGCACGATAGTGGAAGGAAAACCCACGGTAAAAATGCATGGCCAGCAAATCCCGATCCGCGCTAAAATCGAGAATATTTCGGGTTTTTCTGCTCACGCTGATTATAATGAAATTCTTGCCTGGCTCATGGGGTTTAACCGGCCACCTTTAAAAACCTTTATTGTTCACGGAGAACCAGAGGCGGCAGAAGCTCTGGCTGAAAAAATTAAGAATAGATTTGGATGGGACGTAATTATTCCAAAATTTAAGGAAAGTTTTGAAATTGATTTTTAATTTTTTATAAGAAAGGTACCATCATGATTCCCGAAAAACAATACCTCATTGATGTATTGACCGTCAAAGATTCCTGGCGGCTCTTTAAAGTCTTGGCTGAATTAGTTGATGGATTTGAAACCTTATCCGAATTTTATCCCTGCATTTCTATTTTTGGCTCTGCCCGCGTCCGCCCGGGAGATGAGACCTACGAAAAAACTGTCACCATTGCCCGAGAGTTAGCAAAAAATGGTTATCATATCATTACGGGTGGCGGCCCCGGGATCATGGAAGCAGGCAACAAAGGAGCGCGGGAAGGAGGTGTTAAGTCCATCGGGTTGAATATCCACCTACCTCTTGAACAAGAACCAAACATCTATTCCAATATTAAACTGGAGTTCAGGTACTTCTTTGTCCGCAAGCTCATGTTTGTCAAGTATGCTCAGGCCTATATTGGCATGCCGGGAGGTTTTGGCACACTGGATGAGATTTTTGAAGCATTGACCCTCATACAAACGAAACGGATAAAACCATTTCCGGTCATTCTGGTAGGGTCTGATTACTGGAACGGCCTTTTGAACTGGATCAAATCCACCCTTTTGACAAGGAAATTGATTTCTCCCGAGGATTTAGAATTAATTACGGTGCTGGACACACCAGAGGAGGTAGTAAAAACCATTAGGGAAAGAATCGGCGTCTTATAAATTATCTCTGGA
>Ga0209254_10004133_pt1 | contig 13273 bp, 15 predicted proteins | sample FrelakmetDIP11DI_FD_187148 | JGI IMG/M metagenome (GOLD analysis project Ga0209254, IMG submission 187148) | Freshwater lake sediment microbial communities from the University of Notre Dame, USA, for methane emissions studies - DIP11 DI (SPAdes)... | ecosystem: Environmental > Aquatic >...
GCCGCGCCGGACGGTTTCGTGCCCGATCGTGACGATGGTTGGAGCCTTCGCTAGCGCGGCGAAGACCCCATCCTGCGCTCCAGCCGCCGCACCAGCCACGACGCGGCCAGGATCAGCACGAGGTACTCGACCACCAGGAAGGTGTAGATCTCGAGCGGCCGGTACTCGGTGACGTTGAGCTCGTTCGCGCGGCGCGTGAGCTCCTGGAAGCCGATGACCGAAACGAGCGAGCTCATCTTCAGCACGTAGATGAACTGGTTGCCCAGCGCGGGCAGGATGAAGCGGATCGCCTGCGGCAGCACGATACGCCGGAAGGTGTGCCATCGCGACAGGCCGAGGGTGTCCGCGGCTTCCCGCTGGCCCTTCGGCACCGACTGGATGCCGGCGCGGAAGATCTCTGCCTCGAACGCCGCGTCGGAAAGCGCGAGCGTCACCAGCCCCGCCCAGAACACCGGGAAGGTGATGCCCAGCAGCGTCGGCAGGCCGTAGTAGATCCACAGGAGCAGCACCAGCAGCGGGATCGCCCGGAACACCTCGACGTAGACCCGGTTGATCCACCGCAGCACCGGGTTGGCGGAGAGGCCCGCCAGCGCGAGCAGCGTGCCGCCGATCACGGAAAAGAACAGGGCGCCGACCGAGATGACGATGGTCGCCCATGCGCCGGAGAGCAGGAACGCGAGGTTGGTACCGCCCTTGGGGTGGAACGGATCGAGGACGTACCAGCCCCAGGTGTAGTTGCCGCTCCCGCCGCAGCCTGCGAGGAGCGCGCACGCCGCGGTGAGCGCGGCGGCGCGCGCGAGGCTCATGGCCAGGCTACTGCAGGTTGTACTTTGCCTCGAGCGCGGCGAAGAAGCCCTCGGACTTCTTCAGCGCGATCCAGTTGTTCAGGAAGATCACCCAGGTCGCGTCGCCCTGCGCCACCGGGTACGCGAAGGGCCGCTTGTTGCGCATGTCCTTCGGCGTGCCGACCATCACCAGATTCGGAAACTGCTGCGCCAGCGTCGCGGCCTCGATGTTGCTCGTGACGGCGACCTGCGCGCGGCCCGCGAGCACTTCCTGGTAGCCGGTGGCCGGCTTCTCGACCGAGCGGATGGTCGCGTTGGGGAAGTGCTGCTTCGCCTGCTCCTCGAACACCGTGCCGAGCAGCACGGCGACGGTGGTGCCCTTGGTGTTCACGTCAGCCCACGTCTTGAACTTGCCGGCGTTGGCCTTGAGCGTGAGCGGCACGGTGCCGGCCTCGAGGTACGGATCGGTGAACGCGACCGTCTTCGCACGCGCCATGTTGAGCGAGGAGCCGCCGGCGAAGACGTCGTAGCGGTCGGCCGTGATGCCGGCCACCAGCGTGGCCCACTCGGTCGGCACCCACTCGATCTTCACGCCGAGATCCTTCGCCAGCTGCTCCATGGCCTCGATGTCGAAGCCCTTGTACGCGTTGGTCGCGGTGTCGCGCACCGACATGGGATTGAAGTCGCCGGTGGTGCCGACGCGCAGCGTGCCGCGCTCCAGGATGGTCTGCAGGCGCGACTTGGGCTGCTGGGCCTGGGCTGCGGCGGCGATGCCGAGCATGGCGGCGGCAACGACGATGAGTCGGGCGATACGCATCGGTGGCTCCCGGGTGTCACTTGGCGAAGCGGAGATGTTACGCGAAGTCGGATACCATCGACCGCTCCCGCAACACCCCGCAGAGGACAACACGATGCCCCATACCCGCACGTCCGCCAAGGCGTTGCTCACCGGCGCCGAGCTCGAGCTCTACGATATGGGTCGGCGCGAGGCGATCGCGCAGCTCGACCGGCGGACGCTCGTCGCGAAGGTCAAGCGCACACGCAACCTGCGCGACAAGTACCGCGACCTCTTTCGCCGCCAGCGGCTCGAGGCGCGCGATCGCACCGGGTCGAAGCGCGGCACGAGCGGCGTCGCCAACGTGCGGACGCGGCAGAAGGCGGAACTGTTCGGCGAGCTGCTCGCGCGCTTCGAGGCCAAGCTCACCAAAGTCGACGCGGCAGCCAAGCTTGCGGCGGGACGCGAGGCGAAGGCACGCGCCGCGGCGGCGAAGGCGGCGCTGCGCGCCCGCAAGGGACCCGCGGCGAAGGCGCCCAAGGCGCCGGCGCCGCGCGCCGGCTTCGCGAGCCCGCGGGTGAAGAGCGCGATCGCCCGGCGCCAGCTGCAGAAGACGCGCATGACCGCGATCCACGCCTACGTGCGCAGCCGCGGCAAGCGGCAGCAGGCCAAGCGCGACAGCCGCGGGCGCTGAGGGCGCGCGGCCGTCAGGCCGTCTGGAGCAGCCCCTGCGTCTGGATGAAGCGGATGACGATATCGAGACCCTGGCCGGTCTTGAGGTTGGTGAACACGAAGGGCCGCTCGCCGCGCATCCTGCGCGCGTCGTGGTCCATCACCTCCAGCGACGCGCCGACCATGGGCGCGAGGTCGATCTTGTTGATCACCAGCAGGTCGGACTTCACGATGCCGGGCCCGCCCTTGCGCGGAATCTTGTCGCCGGCGGCGACGTCGATGACGTAGAGGGTGAGGTCGGAGAGCTCCGGGCTGAACGTCGCGGCGAGGTTGTCGCCGCCGCTTTCGATCAGCACCAGCTCGAGGTCGGGAAAGCGCCGCGACAGGCGCTCGACCGCCTCGAGGTTGATCGAGGCGTCCTCGCGGATCGCGGTGTGCGGGCAGCCGCCGGTTTCCACGCCGATGATGCGCTCCGGCGCGAGCGCTTCGTTGCGCACCAGGAACTGCGCGTCTTCCTCGGTGTAGATGTCGTTGGTGACCACCGCGATGCGATGGCGGTCGCGCAGCGCGCGGCACAGCGCCAGCGTCAGCGCGGTCTTGCCGGAGCCGACCGGGCCGCCGATGCCGACGCGCAGGGGGGGGCTGGTCATGCGGGCCTCCTCAGGAGCGGAACAGGCGGGAATACTGCGTCTCGTGGCGTGACGAGAGGATCGCGAGCGCCGGCGTGTAGTTGCCCGGCCAGTCGTCCTCCTGCAGCGCGGCGTTCACGGCGTCGGCGATGGGCACGCCGAGCGCGAGCAGAACGCGCTGGCCGTCGGTCTGCCCCAACGGCACGGCCTTCACCGCGGCCATCACCTGGTTCTCGGCCCAGCTCCACAGGTAGGCGGTCAGCGCGTTCTCCGTTTCGATGCCCCACTTCGCCGCGGCGAAGCCGAATGCAGTCGGGAACGCCACCTCGTCCAGGGCATCCAGCGCCGCCGCGGACTCGCACACCTCGGTAAGGAGGCGGCGCAGCGAGTAGCCCGTCTGCACCGTCTCGGCGCGCAGCTCGGCGGTCTCGCGGCTGGCGAGAAGCAGCGTGTTGAGCGCGGCTGCGGCGTCGGCATCGCCGGCGCGCCAGGCATCGACCAGCCGGCGCAGCACCGGCAGTTCGAGCCGCGCGAGCCCGTGCGCGAGCACATCGCCGATCCAGCGCTGCGCGGCCGGCGCATCGGCCACGATGTCGGCTTCGATCGCCGCTTCGAGGCCCTGCGAGTAGCTGTACGCGCCGACCGGCAGCGCCGGGCTGGCGAGCTGCAGTAAGCGCAGCAGGCGGAGATTGGGCGGGGTCACTTGTGCCGGTGGTGATGATGCGGGTGGTCGCAGTGCGCGTGATCGTGATCGTCGCCTTGCCCGTCGCCGTGCGCGTGTTCATGGTCGTGACCGTGATCATGGCCGTGCGCATGGTCGTGGCCGTGATCATGGGCGTGCTCGTGGCGATGCTCGCCGAACTCGTGGATGCGGCCGCCGTGGCCCATTTCGTCGTGCCGGTGCTGATGGCCGCCCGCGTAGGCGCCGGCCTCCGGCTCGAACGGGGCATCCAGGGCGGAGAGCCGCGCGCCCAGGCCCGTCAGCATCTCCTCCAGCACGTGGTCGGCGGCGAGGCGCAGATACCCCTCGCCCACCTCGACCGGGACGTGGCGGTTGCCGAGGTGATAGGCGCAGCGCGCCAGCGCGGCGGGCGTCGCGCACTCGACGTGGACCACGCGCTCGCTCTCCGCCTGCACCTCGATCACCCGGCCGTCCGAGGCGACCACCAGATCGCCGCCGCGCAGGATCTCGCCCCGGGGCAGCGCCAGCGCCACTTCCTCCCCGGACACGAGCCGCGTGCGCAGCCGCGACTTCTGGCGCTGATCGAACGGCAGCCGCAGCGCACCCCTGGTGGTGACCGCGTACGCGCCGCGGCGCGCCTTGATCTTCGTCTTGATCTCGAGCATCGGTTCAGAACAGGAAATAGCGTTGCGCGAGCGGCAGCACCGTCGCCGCCTCGCACACCAGCAGCTCGCCGTCGGCGCGCACCTCGTAGGTCTCGGGGTCCACGTCGATCTGCGGCTGCCAGCCGTTGTGGATCATGTCGGATTTCTTCACGCCGCGCGTGCCGCTCACGGCCATGAGGGGCCTGGAGAGGCCCAGCCCCTGCACCTGGGTGTTGGCCAGCGCCGCCTGCGACACGAACGTGACCGAGGTGCGCAGCCCCTTGCCGAAGGCGCCGAACATCGGCCGAAAGTGCACCGGCTGGGGCGTGGGGATGGACGCGTTCGGGTCGCCCATCGCCGCCGCGGCGATCATGCCGCCCTTGAGAATCAGCGTCGGCTTGACGCCGAAGAACGCCGGCTTCCACAGCACCAGGTCGGCGAGCTTGCCGGGCTCCAGCGACCCGACCGCATGCGCGACGCCGTGGGTGATCGCCGGGTTGATCGTGTACTTGGCGACATAGCGCTTCACCCGAGCGTTGTCCGACTTCGCCGTGTCGCCGGCGAGCGCGCCGCGCTGCGCCTTCATCTTGTGCGCCGTCTGCCAGGTGCGGATGATCACCTCTCCCACGCGGCCCATCGCCTGCGAGTCGGACGACATCATCGAGAATGCGCCGAGGTCGTGCAGGATGTCCTCGGCGGCGATGGTCTCCTTGCGGATGCGCGACTCGGCGAACGCCACGTCCTCGGCGATGCCCGGGTCGAGGTGGTGGCACACCATCAGCATGTCCAGGTGCTCGGCGACGGTGTTCACCGTGTAGGGGCGCGTGGGATTGGTGGAGGAGGGCAGCACGTTCGGCAGCCCCGCCACCTTGATGATGTCCGGCGCATGGCCGCCGCCGGCCCCTTCGGTGTGGAAGGTGTGGATGGTGCGGCCCTTGAACGCCGCTACGGTCGTCTCGACGAAGCCGGATTCATTCAGCGTGTCGGTGTGGATCGCGACCTGCACGTCCATCTCGTCGGCCACCGCGAGGCAGTTGTCGATGGCGGCGGGCGTGGTGCCCCAGTCCTCGTGCAGTTTCAGGCCGATGGCGCCCGCGCGGACCTGCTCGCGCAGCGGCTCCGGCAGGCTCGCGTTGCCCTTGCCGAGAAAGCCGAGGTTCATCGGGAATGCCTCGGCCGCGGCGAGCATGGAGTGGATGTGCCAAGGCCCCGGCGTGCACGTCGTGGCAAAGGTGCCGGTCGCGGGGCCCGTGCCGCCGCCTATCATGGTGGTGACGCCGGACATCAGCGCCTCCTCGATCTGCTGCGGGCAGATGAAGTGGATATGCGTGTCGAGGCCCCCGGCGGTGGCGATCATGCCCTCGCCGGCGATGATCTCCGTGCCGGCGCCGATGGGGATCGTCACGCGCGGCTGGATGTCCGGGTTGCCGGCCTTGCCGATCTTCCAGATGCGGCCGTCCTTGATGCCGATGTCGGCTTTCACGATGCCCCAGTGATCGACGATGAGCGCGTTGGTGATCACCGTGTCGGCCACCTCGGCCGCGGTGCGCTGGCTCTGGCCCATGCCGTCGCGGATCACCTTGCCGCCGCCGAACTTCACCTCCTCGCCGTAGACCGTGTGATCCTTCTCCACGGTGATCCACAGGTCGGTGTCGGCCAGGCGCACGCGGTCGCCGACCGTCGGGCCGAACATCTCGGCATAGGCGCGCCTCGAGATGGTGGTCATTTCTTCAGCGCTCCCATGACGCGGCCGGCGAACCCGTACACCTTGCGCTCGCCCGCGAGCGCGACCAGCTCGACGGTGCGCGCCTGCCCGGGCTCGAAGCGCACCGCGGTGCCCGCGGCGATGTTCAGGCGAAAGCCCAGCGTGCGCCGGCGGTCGAACCGCAGGGCGTCGTTGGCTTCGTAGAAGTGATAGTGCGAGCCGACCTGGATCGGGCGGTCGCCAATGTTGGTGACTTGCACCGTGACGGTGGCGCGCCCCTGGTTGAGCGCGATCTCGTCGTCGGGAACGTCCATCTCTCCGGGAATCATCGTGGTCCCCTACGGAATCGGGTGATGCACGGTGACGAGCTTGGTGCCGTCGGGGAAGGTGGCCTCGACCTGGATCTCGGGAATCATCTCCGGCACCCCTTCCATGACTTCGTCGCGGCCGAGCAGTGTCGCGCCCCAGCCCATCAGCTCGCTCACGCTGCGGCCCTCGCGTGCGCCTTCCATGATCGCGGCCGTGATGTAGGCGACCGCCTCCGGGTAGTTGAGCTTGAGCCCCTTCGCCTTGCGCCGCTCGGCGAGCAGCGCGGCGGTGAACACCAGCAGCTTGTCCTTCTCTCTCGGCGTGAGCTCCATCAGGTCCTCCAGATGCGCGGCGTCGCCGCGGCCCGTCCGGCCACGACGGGCCGGATGATGCCCCATAGCGCGGCGAAGTAGGCGCGCGCCGCCTCGCCCGAGGGGCCGAGGTAGCGCGCGACCAGCACCCCCGGCAGGCGCGTGACCGCGCCTGCGCCCGCGGCCGGCGCCTCGGCGCGCAGCCGCGCGAGCAGGTCGGCCTCGGGCGAGACCGTGGCGACCAGCGTGCCGGTCACCGGCTGTCCCGCGAGGCCGGCGGGCGAGTCGAGCAGCGCGCCGCCGCCTTCGATGCGGCCGCGCTCGAGGAATGCGAGGCGGCCATCGCGGCTGATGCGCGTGGCGAGGCCGAGCTCGCCGCGGCCGAAGCGCTCGCCGGAGCCGGTCCGCCCCAGGCAGGCGATCTCCCAGCCGATGAAGGCGGCGTCGCCGCGCAGGCGGACGTCCGCCTCGATCGTGGCGCGCGCGCCGTCGAACACGATGTTCTCCTGCGGCAGCCATTCCAGCACGGCGCCGGGTGCGACGTCGAACGCGGCGCGCTGCGACGCCCGCGGTCCGGCGGAGCGATACCACTTGCCGGCGCCGGGCGTGGTGAGCAGCGCGTGCGCGCCTGCGTCCAATGCCACGTCGAGGGCGAGCGCATCGCCGCCCGCGACGCCGGCGGGCGGATGCACGACGATCGCGTGGCAGACCGCCTCGCCCTCCGGATAGAGCGCCTTCTGCACCACCAGCGGCCCGTCGTGGCGGCGGCCGGTGAGCACGGTGCGCGGCCCGCGCCGCGCGAAATCGAGCGCGAGCGACGCGCGCCAGCCGGCGACGTGGACGGATTCGGCGAGCTGCATCGGCCGATCATACCGCCAGGCGCTGGCGCACTCCGTCGCGTTCCATGTCGGCGCCCGCGCCGCGCGCGACGATCTCGCCGCGCTCCATCACGAGGTAGCCGTCGGCGAGCGACCGGGCGAAATCGTAGTACTGCTCGACCAGCAGGATCGCCATGTCGCCGCGCTCCGCGAGCGTGCGGATCACGCGTTCGATGTCCTTGATGATGGACGGCTGGATGCCCTCGGTCGGCTCGTCCAGGATGAGGAGGCGGGGCTTCATCGCCAGCGCCCGGCCGATGGCGAGCTGCTGCTGCTGGCCCCCGGAGAGGTCGCCGCCGCGCCGGCGTAGCATCTGCCGCAGCACCGGGAACATCTCGAAGATCTCCGCGGGGATATCCGCGCCGCGTTCGCGCGTGGCGAGCCCCATGCGCAGGTTCTCCTCCACCGTGAGCCGCGCGAAGATCTCGCGGCCCTGCGGCACGAAGCCCATGCCGGCGGCGGCGTGGCGATAGGGCGGGGCGTGCGTGAGGTCGGCGTCGCCGAAGCGCACCGTGCCGGTCCGCGCGCGCACCACGCCCATCAGGGTGCGCAGCAGCGTGGTCTTGCCCACGCCGTTCCGGCCGAGGAGTGCCGTCACCTTGCCCATCGGCGCCTCGAAGGAGACGTCGCGCAGGATGTGGCTCCCGCCGTAGTACTGGTTGAGCTCGGCTACGCTGAGCACGGCGGTTCTCGCGGGTCAGCGGCCAAGGTAGACCTCGATCACGCGCGGGTCGTTCTGCACGTGGTCCAGCGTGCCCTCGGCCAGCACCGCGCCTTCGTGCAGCACGGTCACGCGGCGCGCGATGGCGCCGATGAAGGCCATGTCGTGCTCGACCACCATCAGCGAGTGCTTCCCGGCGAGCGACAGGAAGAGCTCCGCCGTGCGCTCGGTCTCGTCGTCGGTCATGCCGGCCACCGGCTCGTCGAGCAGCAGGAGCTTCGGGTCCTGCACCAGCAGCATGCCGATCTCGAGCCACTGCTTCTGGCCGTGCGAGAGCAGGCCGGCAACGCGGTGCGCGGCGTCGGTGAGCCGCACGGTGGCGAGGATTTCGTCGATGCGGTCGCGCTGCTCCCCGGAGAGGCGTGCGAACAGCGTCCGCTTCACGCGCTTGTCGGCGGCGAGTGCGAGCTCGAGGTTCTCGAACACCGTGTGCTGCTCGAACACCGTGGGCTTCTGGAACTTGCGCCCGACGCCCGCGGCGGCGATCTCGGCTTCCGAAAGCCGCGTGAGATCGATGGTCTGGCCGAAGAACGCCGTGCCCGCGTCGGGGCGGGTCTTGCCGGTGACGACGTCCATCATCGTCGTCTTGCCGGCGCCGTTGGGGCCGATCACGCAGCGCAGCTCGCCCACGTCCACGGCGAGCGACAGGCTGTTCAGGGCCTTGAAGCCGTCGAAGCTCACGGTGATGCCGTCGAGATAAAGCACCACGCCGTGGGTGGTGTCGAGGGCGCCGTCGGCGACGCGCCCGGGCGAGGTGCCGACGGCCCCGCTGCCGGTGTGGATGGCGTCGGTCATGCCGCCTTCCTCCGGAAGAGCCGCCGCGCGAGGCCGACGACGCCGTCGGGCAGGAACAGCGTCACCAGGATGAACAGCAGGCCGAGGAAGTACAGCCAGTACTCCGGGAACGCCTGGGTGAAGAAGCTCTTCGCGCCGTTCACGATGCCGGCGCCGGCGATCGCCCCGACCAGCGTCCCGCGCCCGCCCACCGCGACCCAGATGGCGATCTCGATGGAGTTGGCGGGCGACATCTCGCTCGGGTTGATGATGCCCACCTGCGGCACGTACAGCGCGCCGGCGATGCCGGACAGCACCGCGGCGAGCGTCCAGACGAACAGCTTGTAGTGCAGCGTGTTGTAGCCGCAGAACATGACGCGCGTCTCCGCGTCGCGGATCGCGGTGAGCACGCGGCCGGCCTTGGACATCACCACGTAGCGGCAGAGGAGCAGCGTGCCGAGCAGCACCGCGCCGGTGATGCAGAAGAGCGCCATGCGCATCTCGCGCGTCGTGATGGGGATGTCCAGGATGCGCTTGAAGTCGGTGAAGCCGTTGTTGCCGCCGAAGCCGGTCTCGTTGCGGAAGAAGAGCAGCATCGCGGCGTAGGTGAGCGCCTGGGTGATGATCGAGAAGTAAACGCCCTTGATGCGCGAGCGGAAGGCGAAGTAGCCGAACACGAATGCCACCAGACCGGGCACCACCAGCACCAGCAGCATCGCCCACAGGAAGTGCTCCGAGGCCCACCATTGCCAGGGCAGCTCCTTCCAGTCGAGGAACACCATGAAGTCGGGGAGGTCGGCCTTGTACTGGCCGTCGCGGCCGATCTGGCGCATGAGGTACATGCCCATCGCGTAGCCGCCAAGGGCGAAGAAGAGGCCCTGCCCGAGCGACAGGATGCCGGTGTAGCCCCAGATGAGATCCATCGCCAGCGCGACGATCGCGAAGCACATGATCTTGGCGACCAGGGTGATCCAGTACGCCGACAGATGCAGTGCGCTCGACTCGGGCAGCGCGAGGTTCGCCACCGGGACCCCGACGAAGAGCACCAGCGCCGCGACGCCGATCGCGCCCCAGCCCTTCGGGCCGTACAGCGGCGGGGCGAGGCGGGCGTCCGGCGCGCGCATCAGGCCTCCGCCGAGCGGCCGCGCGCCGCGAACAGGCCCTGTGGCCGCTTCTGGATGAAGACGATGATGAAGGCGAGCACCGCGATCTTCGCCAGCACCGCGCCCGACCACGCCTCGAGCAGCTTGTTCGCGAAGCCGAGGCCCAGCGCCGCGATCACTGTCCCGGCGAGCTGCCCGACGCCGCCCAGCACCACCACCATGAACGAATCGATGATGTAGGCCTGCCCGAGGTCCGGCCCGACGTTGCCGATCTGCGAGAGCGCGCAGCCCGCGAGTCCCGCGATGCCCGATCCGAGCGCGAATGCCCAGGTGTCCACGCGCGCGGTCGGCACGCCGACGCAGGAGGCCATGGTGCGGTTCTGGGTCACGCCGCGGACGTACAGGCCGAGGCGGGTGCGGGTGAGCGCCAGCGCCATGGCGACGAGCACCGCCGCCGCGAACAGCACGATGACGACGCGGCTGTAGGGCAGCACCACGCTGGGCAGCACCGCGATGCCGCCGGACATCCACGCGGGGTTCTCCACCTGCACGTTCTGCGCGCCGAAGAGCGTGCGCATCGCCTGGATCAGCATCAGGCTGATGCCCCAGGTGGCGAGCAGCGTCTCGAGGGGCCGGCCGTAGAGGTGGCGGATCACCAGGCGCTCGAGCGCGGCGCCCACCGCGGCGGACACGGCGAAGGCGACCGGGACGGCGAACAGCAGGTACCAGTCGAAGTACGCCGGCAGCCACGCGCGGAAGGCGTTCTGCACCAGGTAGGTGGCGTAGGCGCCGATCATGATCAGCTCGCCGTGCGCCATGTTGATCACGCCCATGAGGCCGTAGGTGATGGCCAGGCCGAGCGCGGCGAGCAGCAGGATGCTTCCCAGGCTGATGCCGGAGAAGAGCTGCCCCACGCGCTCGCCCCAGGCCAGGCGGGCGTCGATCGCGCGCAGGCTGCGCTCGGCTTCCAGGCGCACGTCGGCATCGGGCTCCGCGAACGTTCCGTCGGGGCGCTTCTCCACCAGCGTGCCGAGCAGCTGGCGGATGCCCGGCGTGGCGGCGTCGGAAAGGCGCCGGATCGCGGCGATGCGCGTCGCCTGGTCCGCGGAGGCGATCTCGATGCTGGCGGCGATGGACTCGAGCACGGCGCGGACGTCCGCGTCGGACTCCTTCGCCAGCGCCTGCTTCACCAGGGGCAGCGCGGCCGGGTCGGCGCTTTCGAGCAGGGTCTTCGCGGCGGCAAGGCGCGCGGCGCGCTCGGGCAGCGCCAGGCGCAGCGCGGCGAGCGCCCCGGCGACCTCCCGGCGCAGCCGGTTGTTGGCCACCACGTCATCGCGCTCGGCGGGAAGCGGCGCGACCTTCTCGCCGGTGAGGGCGTCGACGGCCTGGTCGCCGCGCACGATGAGCACGCGCGTGCCGGCGGTCTGCAGCTCGCCCTCGGCCAGCGCTTCCAGCAGCGGTATGGCGCGCGCATCGCCCTCGGTGACAAGCGCGGAGAGCGCCTCGCTCTTCTCGTCGCTGTCGCCGGTGGCGAGCTTCTCGACCACCCGCGCGTCCAGCGCATGCGCGGGAAGCGCGAACAGGGCGGCGAGGACGAGGACGAGCGCGATCAGGCGACGCATGCGATGCACCGGCGGGGGACGACAGAAGGCGGGCGAGGGCGCGCCTCGCGACGGCGCGCCCTCGACGGCACGGCGATCAGACCTTGGTCTTGCCGTCCGGCTCGTCCTTCTTCTTGTCGTTGCCGGCGATGAACGGGCTCCACGGCTGGGCCTTGATCGGGCCCTTGGTCCGCCAGACCACGTTGAACTGGCCGTCGGCCTTCACCTCGCCGATGAACACCGGCTTGTGCAGGTGGTGGTTCTTCTCGTCCATCTTGACGGTGAAGCCGGACGGCGCCGCGAAGGTCTGCCCGCCGACGGCGGCAATCACCTTGTCCACGTCGAACGTCTTGGCCTTCTCGACCGCCTGCTTCCACATGTAGATGCCGATGTAGGTGGCTTCCATCGGATCGTTGGTGAGCGGCCTGTCGGCGCCGGGCAGCTTCTTCGCCTTGGCGTAGTCGGCCCACTTCTTCCTGAAATCGTCGTTGGCGGGATTCTTGAGCGACATGAAGTAGTTCCACGCCGCAAGGTGGCCGACCAGCGGCTTGGTGTCCACGCCGCGCAGTTCCTCCTCGCCCACCGAGAACGCCACCACCGGCACGTCGGTCGCCTTCAGGCCCTGGTTGCCGAGCTCCTTGTAGAAGGGCACGTTCGAATCGCCGTTGATGGTCGACACGACCGCTGTCTTGCCGCCGGCGGAGAACTTCTTGATGTTCGCGACAATGGTCTGGTAGTCGGTGTGGCCGAACGGCGTGTACACCTCGTCGATGTCCTTGTCGGCGACGCCCTTGGACTTCAGGAACGCGCGCAGGATCTTGTTGGTCGTGCGCGGGTAGACGTAGTCGGTGCCGAGCAGCACGAAGCGCTTGGCGCCGCCGCCCTCCTTGCTCATCAGATACTCCACCGCCGGGATCGCCTGCTGGTTGGGCGCCGCGCCGGTGTAGAACACGTTCTTGGAGAGCTCCTCGCCCTCGTACTGCACCGGGTAGAAGAGCAGGCCGTTCAGCTCCTCGAACACCGGCAGCACGGACTTGCGCGACACCGAGGTCCAGCAGCCGAAGGTGGCGGCGACCTTGTCCTGGGTCAGAAGCTGGCGCGCCTTTTCGGCGAACAGCGGCCAGTTGGAGGCCGGGTCGACCACCACCGGCTCGATCTTCATGCCCATCACGCCGCCCTTGGCGTTGATCTCCTCGAAGGTCATCAGCGCCACGTCCTTCAGCACCGTCTCGCTGATCGCCATGGTGCCGGAGAGCGAATGCAGCACGCCGACCTTGACGGTCTTCTGCTGCGCCAGCACGAGCGGCGAGAAGCCCCCGAGCGCGGTGGTGGCCGCGGATGCGGCGAGCGACTTGACGAATGTGCGGCGTTTCATGGAGCCCCCTGTCGAATGAACATCGTTTCGATCCCGCGTGATGCGGGCGTTTGGGGAGCACCTAGGGCAACAAGTGTGCCGACGCGTGACGGACGCGTGACAGCGTTGAATTCGTTGAGGAGTTGGGCTCGGGCGAGGTGCACGGGCCGGGGTGCGTCGCGCCGTGCGATGGTGCGGCCGCGGTGCGCGCGCACCGCCGGCGTGCGTCAGGCGCCCTCGCGCAGCCTGAAGCGCTGCAGCTTCCCGGTCTCGGTGCGCGGCAGGGCGTCGCGGAACTCGATGGCGCGCGGGTACTTGTACGGCGCGATG
>Ga0209254_10004134_pt1 | contig 13273 bp, 11 predicted proteins | sample FrelakmetDIP11DI_FD_187148 | JGI IMG/M metagenome (GOLD analysis project Ga0209254, IMG submission 187148) | Freshwater lake sediment microbial communities from the University of Notre Dame, USA, for methane emissions studies - DIP11 DI (SPAdes)... | ecosystem: Environmental > Aquatic >...
CGACGGGGACGCCGGGGAGCCGGGCCCGAAAGGCGTCGGCCATGCCGGCGTCGGCATCCAGCCCGACGACCTGAGCGCCGGTGGCCACGAGCCGTGCGGTGAGCTCGCCGGTCCCGCAGCCGAGGTCGAGGATCCGCTCGCCGCGCTGTGGGCCCAGCCAGCCGAGGATGGTCTCCCCGTAGGCGGCGACGAAGGAGAAGTCGCGGTCGTAGCGGTGGGTGTCCCAGACGTGCGGGTCGGTCACAGCCGGCTCACCCAGCCCCGCAACAGCGCCGCACCGGCGTCACCGGACTTCTCCGGGTGGAACTGGGTGGCCACCAGCGGACCGTTCTCCACCGCGGCGACGAACCGGTCCCCGCCGTGGCTGGCCCAGGTGATCTGCGGCGGGCGCAGCAGAGGGTGCTCGCTCGGCATGGTCCACTCCCGCACCCCGTAGGAGTGCACGAAGTAGAAGAGGTGACCGGAAAGGCCTTCCAGAAGCACGGTTCCCTCCGGTGGCTCGACGGTGTTCCAGCCCATGTGCGGCAGCGGACGGGTGTGCAGCCGCTCCACCACGCCGGGCCACTCCCCGAGACCCTCGGTCTGCACCCCGTGCTCGACGCCACGCTCGAACAGCACCTGCATGCCGACGCAGATGCCCAGCACCGGGCGACCGCCGGCCAGCCGACGGTCGATCACCTCATGGCCGCGCACCGCTGTCAGCCCGGCCATGCAGGCGGCGAACGCTCCCACGCCGGGCACCACGAGGCCGTCGCAGTCGCTCGCGGCGGCACGGTCGGCGGTGAGGGTGACCTGCGCCCCGGCCCGCTCGATCGCGCGGACCGCCGAGCGCACGTTGCCCGAGCCGTAGTCCAGGACGACAACCGTGGGCGGGCTCACGCGAACGGCTCGCTGCGTAGCGCGAGGACGGCCAGCGCGGCTGCGCCGATGCCCAGGACGACCTGGACGCTGATCGGCTTGCCCTGCCGGCGGAAGGCGATCAGCCCGCCGAGCAGGAACGCGGCCAGAGCGAGCAGCAGCAGACCCATCAGGTGCCTGCACCTGCCGCGCTCATAGCGCGCCCTTGGTGGACGGGATCCCGGCCTCGCGTGGGTCGATGGCCACCGCGTCGCGCAGCGCCCGTCCCAGAGCCTTGAACTGGGCTTCGACGATGTGGTGTGGGTCCCGTCCGGCCAGCACGCGGACGTGCAGGGCGAGCGCGGCGTTGTGCGCGAGGGTCTCCAGCACGTGGCGGGTGAGGGATCCGACGTAGGGCACGCCGCCCCCGGCGCCGATGAGCGCGTACTCCTGCCCGGCCGGCTCACCGGTGTGCACGCAGTAGGGCCGGCCGGCCAGGTCGACGGCCACCTGGACCAGGGTCTCGTCCAGCGGCACCAGGGCGTCCCCGAAGCGGGCGATGCCGGACTTGTCGCCGAGGGCCTGGGCCAGTGCCTGGCCAAGGGCGATGGCGGTGTCCTCGACGCTGTGGTGGGCGTCGATGTGCAGGTCGCCCTGAGTGCTCACGGCGAGGTCGAGCAGCCCGTGCCGGCCCACCTGGGCGAGCATGTGGTCGTAGAAGCCCACCCCGGTGGCGACCTGCGTGCGGCCGGTGCCGTCGAGGTCGAGCTCGACCAGCACCTGGGACTCCTTGGTCACCCGCTCGACGCGCGCGGTGCGGCCGGTCATGTCATCGCCTCCTGGGTCGGACGTGGTGCGTGGCCGGTGGGCGGGTCGACGAGCGACAGCGCTGCCCGGAAGGCAGCCATCTCCGGCTCGGTGCCCACGGTCACCCGCAGCCATTGTGGCGGGCCGACCTCACGAACCAGCACCCCGCGGGCCAGCAGGCCTTCCCACACCGCGTGCCGGTCGTCGAACGGCCCGACGAGGACGAAGTTGGCGTCGCTGTCCGGGACGACGAAGCCCTGGGCACGCAGCCATGCCACCAGGTCGTCGCGGGACCGGCGCAGCCGGGCCACGTCACGCTGCAGCTGCGAGGCGTGGGCCAGCGCCACCCGCGCGACTGCCTGGGTCAGTGAGGAGAGGTGGTAGGGCAGCCGGACCACCCGCAGCACGTCGACCAGCGCCGGGTCGGCGGCCGCGTAGCCGACGCGCGCGCCGGCGAACGCGAAGGCCTTGCTCATCGTCCGGGTGACCACGAGCCGGGGACGCCCGGCCAGCAGCGTCAGCGCGCTCGGCGTGCCAGCGCGCCGGAACTCCGCGTACGCCTCGTCGACCACGACGATCCCCGTGGTGGCCTCGTGCACCGCGTCGACCACCTCACCCGGCAGCGCGGTGCCGGTGGGGTTGTTCGGCGAGGCCAGGAACACCACGTCGGGACGCACCGCCCGCACTTGTGCTGCGGCGTCGGCGGCCGTGAGGGTGAAGTCGGCCGACCGCGCTCCGGTGACCCATCCGGTGAAGGTGTCGCGGGCGTACTCCGGGTACATCGAGTAGGTGGGCGCGAACGACATGGCGGTGCGGCCTGGCCCGCCGAACGCCTGGAGCAGCTGCACCATGACCTCGTTGGACCCGTTGGCGGCCCAGACCGCCGAGGCGTCCAACGCCACCCCGCTGTCGCTGCGCAGGTACGCGGCGAGGTCCGTGCGCAGCGCCGAGGCCTCCCGGTCCGGGTAACGGTTGAGGTCGGCGACGCAGCCGCGCACCGCCTCCGCGGCGGCGGCCACCACCTCCGGCGGCGGCGGGTAGGGGTTCTCGTTGGTGTTCAGCCGCACCGGGACGTCGAGCTGGGGGGCGCCGTACGGGACGGCGCCGCGCAGCTCGGGGCGGACCGGCAGGTCGGCGCTCACGAGTCGGGGGTGCCGCGCAGGGTCACCGCCGCCGCGTGGGCGGGCAGGTCTTCGGCGTGGGCCAGCGCCACCACGTGTGCCGCGCTGCCCCGCAGGGCGTCCTCGTCGTAGGTGACGACGTGGATGCCGCGCAGGAACGTCTGGACCGACAGCCCGGACGAGTGCACCGCGCACCCACCGGTGGGCAGCACGTGGTTGGAGCCGGCCACGTAGTCGCCCAGGGACACCGGGGCCCATGGCCCGACGAATACCGCCCCGGCGTTGTGCACGCGGGCAGCGACCTCGGCCGCGTCACGGGTCTGGATCTCCAGGTGCTCCGCGGCGTAGGCGTCGACGACCGCGAGACCCTGCTCGAGGTCGCGCACCACCACGATGGCGCTCTGCTGCCCACCGAGCGCGGCAGAGATGCGCTCGGCGTGCTTGGTCGCGGCCACCTGGCCCGGCAGCTCGGCGGCAACCGCGTCGGCCAGGGCCGGCGAGGTGGTGACCAGCACACTGGCGGCCAGCGGGTCGTGCTCAGCCTGACTGATCAGGTCGGCGGCGACGTGGACCGGGTCGGCGGTGTCGTCGGCGAGGATGGCGATCTCGGTGGGCCCGGCCTCGGAGTCGATGCCGACCAGCCCCTCCAGCAGCCGCTTGGCCGCAGTCACCCAGATGTTGCCGGGACCGGTGACGAGGTCGACCGCCTCGCAGGACCGCGTCCCGTAGGCGAACATCGCGATCGCCTGGGCGCCTCCGGTGGCGTAGACCTCGTCCACCCCGAGCATGGCGCACACCGCCAGGATGGTCGGGTCGGGCCAGCCGTCGTTGTCGGCCTGCGGTGGGGACGCCACCGCCAGCGAGTGGACACCCGCGGTCTGCGCCGGGACGACGTTCATCACCACGCTGCTGGGGTAGACGGCCAGCCCGCCCGGCACGTAGAGCCCGACGCGTCGCACCGGCACCCACCGCTCGGTGACCGTCCCGCCGGGCACGACCGTGGTGGTCACGTCCTGGCGTCGCTGGTCGGCGTGGACCCGGCGGGCCCGATCGATGGCCACCTCGAGGGCCGCTCGCACCGTTGGGTCCAGATCGTGCAGGGCGGCGTCCCGAACGTCGCCGGGAACCCGGACCGAGGCCGGGCGCACCCGGTCGAACCGCTCGGCGAGCTCGAGCAGCGCCGCGTCACCCCGCTCGTGGACCGCAGCACAGATCGCACGGGCGGCGTCCAGCGCGTGCTCGACATCCATGGCGGCCCGCGGCACCAGATGGCGGTACTCGCGCGGGCTGGAGACGTCAGCCTGCCGCAGGTCCACTCGCCTGATCACGGTGCAGCAGTCTACGAGGCTTCGCCTCCGACCGCCGAGGCGCGAGGCCGGGGGACCTGGCGATCAGGGTGGCGCAGGAGCTGCCGGCCGGGGCTAGGCAGCGGCCTGCGTGGTCGGGGGCGCAGCGGCCATGACCGGACTGTCTGCGGCCGGTGGCGTGCGGACCGCCGCGGCCGCCGACTCGCCGGCGATGAACGCACTGAGCTCGGCGATGGTGGTCATGATCGGCGAGGGGAACACCACGGTGGTGTTCTTGTCCACGCCGATCTCGACCAGGCTCTGCAGGTTACGGAGCTGAAGGGCCAGCGGGTGGGCGATCATCGTGTCCGATGCCTCCCCCAGTGCCGCGGCGGCCAGGGACTCGCCCTCGGCGTTGATGATCTTCGCGCGCTTCTCGCGCTCGGCCTCGGCCTGCTTGGCCATCGCCCGCTTCATCGTGTCGGGCAGCTGGATGTCCTTGAGCTCCACCAGTGTCACCTCGACGCCCCACTCCAAGGTGGTGATGTCGAGGATCCGGCGGATGTCCATGTTGATGCGGTCGGTCTCGGCCAGGGTCTCGTCCAGCGTGTGCTGGCCGACCACCTTGCGCAGCGTGGTCTGGGCGATCTGGTCGATGGCGGCCACGACGTTCTCGATCGCGATGACCGACTTCACCGCGTCGACCACCCGGTAGTAGGCAACGGCGGAGATGTCGACGCTGACGTTGTCGCGGGTGATGATCCCCTGCGACTGGATCGGCATCGTCACGACTCGCAGCGACACCGGGTGCATCACATCGACGAACGGGATGATGAACCGCAAGCCGGGTTCCCGTACTGCCTGCAGACGCCCGAACCGCAGCACCACGCCGCGCTCGTACTGCTTGACGACCTTGATCGCGAGCGCGAGCAGAGCCACCAGCACCACCAGGACGACCACGAGGACGATGATCTGTGTCGTACTCATACCTAACCTCCTTCGCAGGACAGGTCTCCCCTCAATGCTGGAACACTGATCCTCCTCACACGAGGGCCAGAGGGCCCTGAGCTGTCCACGCCGTCCTCGGCGAGCTCCCGCAGGCTGCTGGGACGACCCGCGAAGTCGCCGAGCGGTCCATGCACCCGCCTCGGGGCGCCTCCGGCGAGCCGTGCCGTGACGATGGCCCTAACCTGCACGTCGTGGCCCGGACCGTGATCCCGCTGTTCCCGCTGGGCAGCGTGCTGTTCCCGGGCCTGGCGCTGCCGCTGCACATCTTCGAGGACCGGTACCGCCGTCTGGTCGCGGACCTGCAGGAGGGCACCGACGAGATCGACCGGTCGTTCGGGGTGGTCGCGATCCGGGCCGGCCATGAGGTGGGTGCCGCCTCGGTACGGACGCTTCACGAGATCGGCACGACCGCGGTGCTGCGCCGGGTGACGCCCTACCCGGACGGACGCTTCGACATCCTCAGCGCCGGGTCGCGGCGCTTCCGGCTGCACGCCGTGGACGACACCCTGCCCTACCTGCGCGGCGAGGTGGAGTGGCTGCCCGAGGACGCCGGGCCGGCCGAGCAGACCGCTGCGCTGGCGGAGCGGGTCCGGCACCAGTTCGGTCGCTACCAGCAGGTGATGGGCGCCGAGCCGGTGCCCAGCGACACCACCCAGACCGACGGCCCGTCCCTGCCCGAGGACCCGACCGTGCTGTCGTACCTGGTGTCGGCGGCGATGGTGCTCGACCTGCCGGACCGGCAGCGACTGCTGGCCACGCCCACGACAGCACAGCGGCTGGCCCGGCTCTGCGACGTGCTCGCCCGCGAGCACGCCCTCGTCCGGCTCTTGGAGGCTGTGCCGGCGACCGACCTGCTGCGAGCATCGGTCAACCCGAACTGAGCGGACGGGACGGGCAGGTCGTGGCCAAGCGGGCGTCGGGACGCTCGACTCCAGCGCTGCGAACCCTCAGCGAGGCCGGGGTGGCCTTCACCGAGCATCCCTACGACCACGATCCCGCGCATCCGTCCTACGGCTTGGAGGCGGCGCAGGCGCTCGGGCTGGACCCGGCGCAGGTGTTCAAGACGCTGCTGGCGCGGGTGGACGGCGAGCTGGTGGTGGCCGTCGTCCCGGTCACCTCGTCGCTGGACCTCAAGGCGCTGGCCGCCGCAGTCGGTGGGAGACGCGCCGCCCTGGCGCGACCGGAGGACGCGCAGCGCTCCACCGGCTACGTGGTGGGTGGGATCAGCCCGTTGGGGCAGCGCAAGCGACTGCCGACCGTGGTCGACGCCAGTGCGGCCGATCAGGGCCGCGTCTACGTCTCCGGTGGGCGGCGGGGGCTGGACGTCGGCCTGGCGACGCAGGACCTGGTCCGCCTCACGGGGGCGACGACGGCGCGGATCGCGGCTCCGGGGCGCTGAGCAGCCCGACCACCAGCACCAGCGCCACTGCCACGATCGGCCAGGTGAGCAGGGCCGCGTAGGCGTTGAGCTCAGGGCCGGCCTGCACGTCTCCGTCGCCGACCTCGGTGGCCAGCGTGTCGAGCCGGCCGGGGCCGAGCAGCACGGCCAGGCCCCAGGCCGCGGCGGCGCCCAGCATCCCGCCCACGGCGAGCCCGACCGGCACCGCCGCCCCACGGTGGCCACGCAGCAGCAGCACCCCGGCGCACACCAGCCCGGCGGCGGCGGCCAGCAGCACGAAGGCCGCGTCCCCGCCGAAGACGCGCGGCAGCACGGTCTGGTCCAGCGGGAAAGCCTGTCCGTCGATCACCGTGTAGGTCAGCCGCGGCGCCAGCGCCCACCACGCCACACCGACGACCACGGCGCAGCCCACGTGCAGCAGAACAAGATCGCGAGGCAGGCGCCGCCTCACTGCCCCGTGACCAGGCATCCCGGTCCCAGCAGTGCCTTGAGGTCCCCCATGAGCGCCGGCGAGGCCAACACCCGGTACCCGTCGTCGAGCCGCATCACCGTGGTCCGCCCGCGCCCCTCCAGGCGAAGGTGCACCTCGGTGGTGCCCGGGTGGCTGGCCAGCACCTCACGTAGCTGACCGACCAGGGGTGGGGTGCAGCGCACCGCGGGCACGGACAGCACGACCGGGCCCAGCTGGGCCTGAGACAGGTCGGGCTCGTTCACCTGCGAGGCGATGACCTGCAGGCCCTCGTCCCGACGGTCGACCCTGCCCTTGACGACGAGCACAGCGTCCGGAGCCAGCCGTGCGCCCACGGTGGCGTACAGGGCAGGGAAGACGACGACGTCCACGCTGCCCTCGAGGTCCTCCAGGGTGACCACCGCCCAGGTGTCGCCCCGGCGGGTGAGCCGACGCTGGACGGCGCTGGCCAGACCGGAGATGGTGACCACGCTGCCGGAGGGCACGGCGGTCTCGTCCACCAGGCCCGCGATCGCCCGGTCGGTGAGGGTGGCCAGCAGCGGTTCCAGCCCCATCAGCGGATGGTCGGAGACGTAGAGCCCGAGCATCTCCCGCTCGTAGCCGAGCCGCACCGACTTCTCCCACTCCGGCAGATCCACCACGGTGAGCTCGATGCTCGCCGCGCTCGGGTCGGCACCGGCTGCCGCCCCGGCGAACAGGTCGAACTGGCCGATGGCCTCGTTGCGCTTGCGCTGGCTGACCGCCTCGACCACGTCCTCGTGGACGGCGAGCAGCGAGCGGCGCGAGTAGCCGAAGGAGTCGAAGGCGCCGGCCTTGATCAATGACTCGACCACCCGCTTGTTGCACACGACGGCGGGGACGGCGTCCATGAAGTCGCCGAAGTCGCCGAACCGGCCGTGCTCGGACCGAGCGCCGATGATCGCGTCGACGACGTTGGACCCGACGTTTCGGATGGCGGTCAGCCCGAACCGGATGTCGGTGCCCACCGGGGTGAAGTCGCCGTGCGACTCGTTCACGTCTGGCGGCAGCACCTTGATGCCCATCCGGCGGCACTCGTTGAGGTAGAGCGCGGACTTGTCCTTGTCGTCCCGGATGCTGGTGAGCAGGGCGGCCATGTACTCGGCCGGGAAGTTCGCCTTGAGGTAGGCCGTCCAGTACGACACCAGCCCGTACCCGGCCGTGTGCGCCTTGTTGAAGGCGTAGTCGGAGAACGGGACGAGGATGTCCCACAGCGCCTTGATCGACTCGTCGGAGTAGCCGTTGGCCCGCATCCCCGCGGCGAAGGGGAGGTACTCCTTGTCGAGGATCTCCTTCTTCTTCTTGCCCATAGCGCGGCGTAGCAGATCCGCGCTGCCCAGCGAGTAGCCGGCCAGCTGCTGGGCGATCGCCATCACCTGCTCCTGGTAGATGCAGTTGTGCACCACCAGCCCATTGGCCAGGAAGGTGTGAAGGCCCTCGACAGTGATGTCGAACATCTCCTCGACGCCGTCATCCTCGATCGCCAAGATCATCGTCCAGTTCTGCCGCGCGTACAGCCAGTCCTCGTCGCCTCCGAAGGCATCGAGGTAGGCCGAAGCGGCCCGCCCGAGCGGCATGTAGGCGCCGTCGGACCCGAGAGGCGGCGAATAGCTGCGCACGTCGTGACCCGTCAGCCGGCTCAGATGGGCGAAGGTGGCTTTCACCCCCAGCCGCCCGGACTCACGCAGCCGCCGTCGCGTCTGTTGCCGCAGCGCCGGGTCGTCGCGCACGATGTCGCTCATGCGCGCCAGCATCAACTCCCCGTTGATTCCGTCCGAGGTGCGCGCCTGGGCAGTCCGGGCCTTGACCACCGCCCGCTTGGCTGGAACCACCAGATGGGGGACTACCAGGTCCCAGAACGCCTCCCCATAGACCTGAACGCGGTACGGCGTGGAGGTACCCCGGGCTGTGGCGTAGGGCGCGTCGGCCCGGACCCGGGCCAGAATGCCAAGCCGGCCGAGGAGGGCCTGCACATCGTTGGCGAGTCGGCTGCTGATCGTGGTGAGGAACGCAACCTCGGGCCCGACGTGCCCGTCCGTGTCCCACAGCCCGGCAAGGAACTGCAGGATCGTGGCCCGGTCGGCGCGGAATACCGCATCGGGGACGAACTTGTGCGCTGCAGTCGTGCGCCGTGCGAACCCCAAGTCGCGCAACCAGACGTTGAGGCTCAAACGATCGTACCGGCCCCCCTTGGCCCCCCGGCCTCGGCCGATCCCCGGTGGGCTGGCCATGAGATCCAGCCGGTCGGCCCAGCGCCTGTGGCCGTCACCGCGGACCTCGGTGCCGCGTTGCCGCAGCACGGGGTGGCAGTCGGGAAACGCCCGCCGGACGCGCTCGGCGGCGTCTGCCAGCAGCTCCGGCGAACCGCTGATCAGCGAGTTCTGGTACAGCGTGAGATAGCCGTCGCCTATCAGGTAGCCCAAGAGCCGGGCCTGGTCCACGGTCAAGCCGCGATCGGGCTGCTCGGCATCGTGCGGCGTCTTCGGAACGGCCACGCGGTCCACGCCCGCCAACAGTTCACCGGCCTTGCGCCAGCCGGAGGGCGTGAGCACCGGATGATCCTCCGACAAGCGAACCGTGTGTCCGCTGGCCGTTGCGACCCGCAGCACGCGCTTGGCCCCGGTGGGGATCCAGTGCGTCACGTCCGCGGCACAGACCGTGCCGTCCTTCGCGACCCCGAACGTGCGGAATGCACCGTCCGCCACTCGCGACCCGATCGAGTCGATGCGCACGCGCTGGCCGGTCGTGGCATCCCAGACGAGGGTGTCGCCCGTGACGCACAGGCCGTGCGTCTCCCCAAGGATCGGCTCCAGGGCCTGTTCGAGTTCCGGATGGATCGGGGTGATCGGCTGCAGACCGTTCTTGCGCAGCGCGTAGTTGGTGTGGCTGTTGGCGCCCATCGGGCCGGGCCGGTAGAGGGCCAGCACCGCGGAGATGTCGGCGAACGAGTCCGGCTTCATCGCCCGCAGCAGCGCGCGCATCGGCGCCCCGTCGAGCTGGAAGACCCCGAGGGTGTCACCGCGGGCGAGCAGCTCGTAGGTGGCCGGGTCGTCCAGCGCGAGGGTCTCCAGCACGACCTCGGTGCCCCGGTTGACCCGGACGTTGGCCAGCGCGTCGTCCAGGACGGTGAGGTTGCGCAGGCCCAGGAAGTCCATCTTGAGCAGCCCGAGCGCGTCGCAGGAGCTGTTGTCGAACTGGGTGATGATCGCGCCGTCCTGCTCCCGTCTCATGATCGGGACGAGGTCGATGAGGGGCTCCCGGGACATGATCACGCCCGCGGCGTGCACCCCCCACTGGCGCTTGAGGTTCTCCAGCCCCTTCGCGATGTCGACGACGCGGGCGACGTCGGGGTCGCTGTCGTACAGGGCGCGGAACTCAGCTGCCTCCGCGTAGCGCTCGTGCCCGCCGTCGAACACCCCCGACAAGGGCACGTCCTTGCCCATGATGCTGGCCGGGTACGCCTTGGTGATCTTGTCGCCCAGAGCGTACGGGTAGCCCAGGACGCGAGCGGAGTCCTTGATGGCCTGCTTGGCCTTGATGGTGCCGAAGGTGACGATCTGCGCGACCCGCTCGGCGCCGTACTTGTCAGTGACGTAGGCGATCACGTCACCGCGCCGACGCTCGTCGAAGTCGATGTCGATGTCGGGCTTGCTCACTCGCTCGGGGTTGAGGAACCGCTCGAACAGCAGCCCGTGCTCGAGCGGGTTGAGGTCGGTGATACCCAGCGCGTAGGCCACGATCGAGCCGGCCGCCGAACCTCGGCCCGGCCCGACCCGGATGCCCTGCTCCTTGGCCCACCGGATGAAGTCGCTGACGACGAGGAAGTAGCCGGGGAACCCCATGCTCGTGACGACCGAGGTCTCGTAGGCCGCCTGGGTGCGGGCCTGGTCCGGGACGGTGGCGCCGAATCGGCGGTGCAGGCCGCGGTCGACCTCCTTGGCCAGCCAGGTCGCCTCGGTCTCACCGGCGGGAACCTCGAACCTCGGCATGAGGTCGGCTCCCTCGGCGAACTCGACGTGGCAGCGCTCGGCAACGGCCAGCGTGTTCTGGCAAGCCTCCGGCACGTCGGCGAAGAGCTCGTGCATCTGCGCCGGGGACTGCAGGTAGAACGTCGAGGCGTCGAACTTGAACCGCTTCGGGTCGGCCAGCGTCGAGCCGGACTGGACGCACAGCAGCGCCTCGTGGGCCGCGGCGTCCTCGGCCCGGGTGTAGTGCAGGTCGTTGGTCGCCACCAGCGGCAGGCCGAGGTCGCGGGCCAGGCGCAACAGGTCGCCCTTCACCCGGGTCTCGATCGGCAGGCCGTGGTCCATCAGCTCGACGTAGAGGTTGTCCTGGCCGAAGATGTCGCGCAGTGTCGCGGCCGCCTTCAGCGCCTCGCCGTACCGGCCGATCCGCAGCCAGGTCTGCACCTCGCCGGACGGGCATCCGGTGAACGCGATGATCCCGTCGGAGTACCGGCTGAGCAGCTCGAGGTCCATCCGGGGCTTGTAGAAGAACCCCTCGATGCTGGCCAGCGAGGACAGCCGGAACAGGTTGTGCATGCCCGCGGTGGTCTGCGCGAGCAGCGTCAGGTGGGTGAACGCGCCCCCACCGGAGACGTCGTCCTCGCCGCCGGCGTTCCACTGGACACGGGTGCGGTCGAATCGGCTGGTGCGCGGGGTGAGGTAGGCCTCGACCCCGATGATAGGCCGGATGCCGCGCTTGCGGGCCTGCACGTAGAAGTCGTACGCCCCGAACATGTTGCCGTGGTCGGTGATGGCCAGCGAGTCCATCCCGAGCCGCTGGCACTCGTCGAGGAGCTCAGGAACGCGGGCCGCCCCGTCCAGCATCGAGTACTCGGTGTGGCAGTGCAGGTGCACGAACTCCGGCCCGGACACTGAAGCGACGACCTCCTCCGCACGGCTCACCGGGACAGTACAGGCGCGGACGATGCCCGCTGGGCGCCGTCCGTGGCAGTGCTCGGGGAAGCGGCACCGAGCCTAACCGCCGCCTCCAGCACAACCGGGACGGCCGCGCCGGTGGCACCGGCTCAGCCGACTGCGCGCAGCCCGTTGGCCAGGATCGCGTCACGCAGGTAGACCGCCAGGCCCTCCCGGCGCTGGTCGTAGTGCGCCGCGAAGCGCTCGTCGGCCACGTACATCTCGCCGAGGTGGGTGTGCATCTCGTGGCTGCACGGGTAGAACCAGCGGTCGATGTGCGCGCGGTGCGCCTGCGCGGCGTCCATCGCCTGCGGGTCGTCCGCGCTCACTCCGGCTGCGAGCAGGTCGGCCAGCCTGGACTCGATGGACTCACCCTCGGCCTTGATCGCCGCCCAGTCCTGCTCGCTGTAGCGCCCGGTCCGCCGAGCCGACTCGGCGTAGGCGTCGGTGTCCCCCCAGCGCTCGCGCACCTCCTGGCCGTGCTCGGCCTCGTTGCGCTGAACCGGGCTCAGCCCGTCGAACATGTCGGTCTCGCTCATCGCAGTGGCTCCTTCCAGGGTGCTCAGGGTTCGCTCGACCAGGCGCTGCACCCGGACGAGGTCGTCGATGCGACGACCCAGCAGGTCCCGCTGTCGCAGCAGGGCGGCGCGCCGTTCGTGACCGGGGTCGTCGAGCAGGGCGGTGATCTCCTCCAGGGCGAACCCGAGCCGTCGGTAGACCAGCAGCTCCTGCAGCCGCTCGAGGTCGGCAGGGCTGTACTGCCGGTACCCGGCGGGGCTGCGGGAGGACGGCACGAGCAGCCCGGTGCTGTCGTAGTGGTGCAGCGTGCGCACCGACACCCCGGCCAGCGAGGCCACCTCGCCGACGCTGCAGACGCGACCTGCCTCGACGCGACCTGCCATGCGACCGACGCTAGACCCTCACGTTACGTCAGGGTCAAGCCGTCGAGCCGCGCGGGGTCTGACAGGACTCAGGCGAGGTCGTCCAGCGTGGCCCACTGCCGCTCGTCGAGCCGGACGTCGACCGCCGCGCAGTTCTGCTCGAGATGCTCGAGGCTGCCGGTGCCCGGGATGGGAAGCATCACCAGGCTGCGGCGCAGCAGCCACGCCACCGACAGCTGGGCAATCGTGTACCCGGTCTGCGCCGACAGGCTCGCCAGCGGGCTGTCCTGGTCCAGCAGCTGGCCGCCGGCGATCGGGTACCAGGGGATGAAACCCACGCTGCCGCGCTCGCAGGCCTCGACCACATCGGCGTGCGCTCGGTTGCCCACGTTGTAGATGTTCTGCACCGACACCACGTCCACCTGCTCCTGCGCGGCCTGCAGGGTGGCGAGGTCCACCTCGGAGAGCCCGATGTGGCGGATCTTGCCCTGCTCCTGCATCTGGGCCAGCACACCGAGCTGGTCGGCC
>Ga0209254_10004135_pt1 | contig 13271 bp, 9 predicted proteins | sample FrelakmetDIP11DI_FD_187148 | JGI IMG/M metagenome (GOLD analysis project Ga0209254, IMG submission 187148) | Freshwater lake sediment microbial communities from the University of Notre Dame, USA, for methane emissions studies - DIP11 DI (SPAdes)... | ecosystem: Environmental > Aquatic >...
CTTCATGCGATCCGGCAGGAACTCCTGCACGTTGACCGCGGTGTTGCCGACGCGCTCGTTCGGCGCGCCGTCCTTCACGATGTAGAGCGAGACGTCGTAGACGCCGGTCGGCGAGGATTCTGCGGTGGCGTACGACAGTTCCTCGAAGCCGGACGCGGACAGGCGCAGCCGCTGACGCTTGACCACCTGGCCGCGCGGGTCGGCGATCACCGCTTCGAGCGGCAGGCCCTCGATCGGTTTCGCCCAGTCGGCGGCCTTGACGATCAGGCCGAGCTTCATCTCGTCGCCGGGGCGGTAGATGCCGCGGTCGGAGAACAGGTAGGCGGAGAGCTGTCCTGCCTCGGTCGCGTTCGAGACGCCGCCGACGTCGAAGCGCGAGAGATCGAGCGCACGCTCGCTGCGTTGCGCCGGCAGGAACGAGGCGTCCTCGTCCTTGCGCACGAGATAGAGCATGGGCTCGCGGTCACGCCTGGCGCCACGCATCGAGGGCAGCTGCGCGCGACCCTGCTCGTCGGTGGTGCGCGTCGCGAGCGCGAGGCCATTGCGGCCGAGCAGCTGCACGATCGCGCCGGCCACCGGCTCGCCGCGCGACACCGACTGCACGAACACGTCTTCGGTGCCGTCGACGGCGCGCTTGACCAGGATGCCGAGGTCGGTGACCAGCACCAACCGCTCGTCCTGCGCATCGAGGCCCTGCTTGCGTAACGGATCCCAGCCCTGGGCGCGGATGAAGAACACGCCGGTGCGCGCACGGCCCCCGGGTGCGAGGTACGGCGAGAGATCGAAGCCGTGGTACTGGACCAGCCCGGGCGCCGCGGCAGGAGCGACCGGCTGAATCGCGGTCTCGACTTCGCTCAGGTCGTCGAAGCCGAGGCTCCAGCCATTGAACCGCGGGTTGCCGAAGGCGCCGTCGGCCTGGCTCGCCAGCAGGTACAGGCGATCCGGCTGCACGCGCCCGATCTCGTAGCGGATCGCGGGGACGTCGCGCGAATAGAGCGCGAGCTTGCGCTCGCCGCGCAGCGAGAGCAGCGAGCCGGACTGCAGCAGCTTCACTTCCTTCGGCGGCTCGCCGACCTGCGCGGTGGCGTCGAACGGCCGGCCGAGCTCGAAGCCGCCAAAGGACTTCAGGCCCTTGTCGACGCGTACGTAGAGATAGCGGCCCACGGGCGCGCGGAAGCGGAACGCGTGCAGCGTCGGGTGGTCCTCGGCCGCCTCGACCGGTTCGAGTGCGATGCGGTTGGCTTGCGCCAGGATCTCGTCGGCGACCAGCGCCGGCGTGTTCCAGTCGAACGGGCGCTCGCCGCGTCCGACGGGCTTGTCGGGATGCTGCACGGGCAGCAGCCAGGCGCGGGTGCGCTTCGCGAGTTCGGCCGGCACGACGCCTTCCGAGGTGCCGAGCGTCAGCACCTGCTCGCTCTCGAAACGCTCGTTGGTGACGTAGCCGGGCGTCGCCTGCTCGACCGCGAGGCTGAAGCGGCCGGGAATCGTCACCGAGGCCGCGAGCCGGACGCCGAGTTCCGGCCCGCCGAGCGCGGAGCGCAGGTCCTTGCCGACCTCGACGCGCAGCTGCGATGCCTGCTCGGCCATCGCGAGCGTTGCGGACTGCACGTAGGCAAACAGTCGCTTCTCGTCGTAGGTGGCGGTGAACGGCTGCGACTCGCGGCCGGCCAGCAGCCGGAACGCGCGCTCGAAGCGGCCGGTATCGACCGGGTGCGAGAAGCGCACCGTCACGACGGCCTTCTTCGTCTGCGGATCGACCGGGTCCTGGTAGAACTCGGCCTTGACGATCGTGGCGGTGAACGGCGCGGAGCTGAATGCCAGACGGTCCGACTCCAGCCGCAGGCCCTCGCGCAGCAGCGCGCGCCGCTCGAGTTGCAGCCCGTAGCGCTGCCCGACCGGCCAGTCGCCGGCAGGCTCGAAGCGCAGCGTCGACTCATCCTCCCAGCGCCAGCGGCCCGCCACGGCCGGCGCGATCTTCACGCCGGCGCCGACTTCGGCGCCGATCGCGGCGATCGGCGCCGCCGGTTCGCGGAAGCGGATCACCAGCGGCGCGGGCTTCGACTCAGGATCGTTCAGGTCGCGCGCCGTCGGGGCTTCGACCGTGACCGGCACGTATTGCGGCTGCGGACGTGTGCGCCACCACCAGCTGCCGCCGGCGACCAACGCCACCGCGAACAGCAGCGCGACGCCGCCGGCCGCGGCCCGGCCGCGGTGCGCGGCGGCCCAGGCCGTGGCGCGATCGACCCGCGCCGCGAGTGGCGCCCACCACGGCGGGGGCGCCCAGTCGAACGTGCCGAAGACCCGCCGGAACAGACCTGGGTTGCTCATGGGCGGCAGTCTACGACGCCAATACGGGCGCAACGGCGTGGCAATCGTGGCGGATTCGGGCAGCGCGGCCGCAGGCCTGGGGCAGCTGCGCCGATACGGTGCATGCCGCCGCCCGTGCGCTCGTGACGGACCACCGCTGCGCCTCGGGCTACCGGCCCGAGTTCGCATCGCGCAACACGACGAAGACCATCGAGCGACCTGTCGGTGGATCGCCCGGCGACGCTCTGGCAGGATCGCGTCGCTGCCGCACCCGCGTGGAGGAGGCGGCGTCCGACGATCCGCTCGAGGTGTCTGCCGCATGACCCGCTCCCCCGATCGTCGCAGCTTCATCGGCGCCGCGCTCGCGGCCGCCACGGCCACGAGCGGCGCCGCGACACCTGCAACGGGCACGACGCGCGCCCGCGCGATGGGCCGGCCCTGGGACTTCTCGCGCCCCGCGGACAACGTCGAGGCCTTCGTGCGCGTGCGTGGCGACACTTCGGGGGCGCTCGCGTACACGTATACGAGCGGTCGCGTCTATGGCCAGCGCCCGGGCGAGACTGCAGTGCCGCTGATGGGCTACGAATCAGGCCTCGTCGACCGCTATGAGCGCGTTGCCGAAGGCACGTTCCGGCAGACGCGACGCGAACTGATGCACTTCACGGATCTGGCCAGCGGCGCCCTGCTCGCGCGCCTGCGCATCCCGTACACGGGCCGCGATGCCAGGCCGATGCACGCACTCGTCGGGCCGTTGCAGTTCGCGCTCACGCCGCGGGGCATCGCATTCAACACCCACGACCCCGCCGCGGCGCCCGGCCAGCCGTTCCTGCTCGACTGGCGCGTGCAGGGCGATGAGCTCACGCTCACCCAGGAGACGATCCGGCGCTACGCCAATTCGATCAGGCCGCAGGAGTTCCCGTTTGCCTCGAACGGCGACGAGCGTCTCTACTGCGACTTCCTGACCTACCGCGCCCGTCGCGACGAGCTTGAGGACCGCGCGCGCGCCGGCGTGTTCGCACACGTTTTCTACAGCGCCCAGACGAACTTCCAGCCGTGGATGATGATGGGACAGGACCCGGGCCACCTGCTGTTCCATGCGAGCGGCTTCAAGACCACGCGCCTCGACGCACTGCCGCGTACGTATCGCGAGATCACCGAGTCCCTGCACCCGGGCCTGCTCGCGGACCCCTTCGGTTTTCCCGCGCCGGCCGGACGCTACGAGATGGAACTACGCGAGCGCGAGGCGGAGCACGTCGCCCAGGCCCGCAGCGCGACGCCGCCGGCTCCCTGATTCGCGCTCAGAGGTCGCGTGCGACCCGCAATCCCAGCGGGCTGTTCCGGCCTGGCGCGCGCGCCCGCCCGCGCTTCGCGGCGCGCAGCAGCCACGGCTTGCCGCTCCACGAACCGCCGCACGTCACGCGCAGCGTGCAATCGCCGCCCAGGTTGGCGCTGCCATCCTGGGGCGCCGCAGCATGGTCGTCGGTGGCGCAGTCCTGCACCCATTCCGACGCATTCCCCGGCATGTCGAACAGGCCGAAGGCATTGGGGCGAAACGGACCGACCGGCGCGGTGAACGCGAAGCCGTCGGCGCAGGCGAGGTACTCGTCCGCGGCCAGGCTGCGATCACGCTGGCGATTGGCGGCGGTGCGGCCGCTCACGCCGCGCGGTTCGCGAATCACGGCATGCCCTCGCCAGCGCTGTGCCAGGCGTAGACGCCGTCTGGCCCGCCGCCCTCGACGCGGAATGACTGCGTGACATCGTCGTGCAGCCGGTAGTGTTGCACGCAGAGTTCGCGATTGCTGCGTAGCCGGGCCCAGGCGGTGCAGACCGTATTGCCCTTGATGGTCCAGGTACCGCGCTCGGCGGATTCGCCGGAGTTCCACTGCAGGCGCGCCGAGCCGTCGGGATACCACCAGGTCGAACCCGCGAGTTCGTTGTTGAATCGCCTCCAGGTGGCAAAGCGGCCACGACGGGTGAACTCGCGCAGCTCGGTCTCGCTCATCGGTTCAGCGCCCGGCTCGAACAGCTCGAGCCAGAGACCCGAGCCGCCGGGAGATCGGACGTTCAACGCGCGCACTGTGCCGTAAGGCGACAGTCGCACGACCTGCAGGTCCGAGGCGATCTCGATCCCCGCGGCGACCAGCCGGGCGCGAAGCGCCACGAGGTTGGCGACCGGGATTCGCACGTTGGTGATGCCGAGATTCGGTGGCCGGGCGCGGGCGGAGAAATCCTGCCCCGTGGCGCGGGAGAACTGCCGCACGCCGAACGATTGCTCGTGATCGCGGCGCAGCGCCACGTTGGCCTGCCGACCGTCGGTCCAGCCCACGGCGTTCTCCGGCAGCCCGAACGCGTTGGGGCCGATCGGCCGCGGATTGCGATCCGTGCGGACCCTCCCATCGAGCGGCAGGCCCAGCTGGGTCGTGTACAGGGCGAGCCAGGCGTCCAGATCGCGCACCACCTGGTAGCCGACTTCGATGTGGCTCGCGCCCTCGAACGGCGGCCAGCCCGTCAGCGGCGGCGAGAGCCGCTGCTGGAACGACAGCACGAGGTCGTCCGGGCCGACCATGATCATGCTGCGTCCGCGTACGCTGCCCTCCTGGCCATAGGCGGCCGGCTCGGAACGCGCGGTCCAACCCAGCATGCGCAGCCCATCGACGGTGGCGTCGAGATCGCGCACCAGCACGTTGAGGTTGAACATGCCGCCGGTATCCCACCAGCGCGCACCGGGGCGCACCGGCAAGCGCTGCGCGACACCGATCTCGACCAGCCGCACGAAGCCGTATCGCGACGCGGCATTGCCGACCAGCGCCTGCTGGATCGGCGTGTCCACCGGCAAGCCCCAGGCGCGGGCGACCGAGGCATCGGCGCGGCCACGCTCGAGGACGCGCCACCTGAGCACGTCGGTGAATGCGCCGAGGCTGCGCTCCAGGCTGCGCACGCCGATCACGAACTCCTGGATCTGTGGACCGTCACGCAGTGCGGTGACGTCCACCGCCGCGGGACTCGCCGTGGCGGCGGCTGCGCGTGCCCCGCCCGTGGCCAGCCACGCGCACAGCGACAGGCCGACGCACGCCAGCCGCGCGGACCGCGGGATCCACCGACTGCGGCAGTCGCGCCTGGGAATCGGCATGTACGCTTCTCCGGGCAAGGGCACAGCGGCGGATCGTACCGCCAAACGGCGGCGCCCGGTCGTGGCGCGACACGATCGGGTGATTTCGGCCTATCCGGAACTCGAATGCCGGTTCGATCCCAGCCATGTCGTGAAGTCCGGCAGGCAGCTCTACCTCGATACCGGGACCAACGCCGTGGTGCGTCGCCGGACGAATCCCTGGACCGAGAATGTCGCGCGCCGACTCGGCCTGAACAGCCGCTTGCGCTGGCTGCCCGCGGCGGGACAGGCGGCGTTCCTGGTGCTGAACTACGACTGGCGCAAGGATGCGTTCAGCAACTTGCAGCCGTTCGTGGTCGCAACGACGCTGAAGTTCAACTACACGTTTCGCTATTGAATCACGCGACACTGCAGCGACACGCGTCGTTGCCGTTGCGCTATCATCTTGCATCGTTGCATGCGGCGACGCCATCGGCAGGGAAGCGAGCCTATGCGTATCTCGGTTGCGCTACTGCTTTGGCTGCTGGCGAACTCATCGGCTTCGGCGACGAACTCGCCGATCGAGCTGCGCACCACCCTCGCCACCCTGATGGAGCGCCTGCCCGGCCGCTTCGACAATGCCGCGCAACTGTTCTTCGAGCGCGAGACGAAGACGCCGGAGGCGGAGCAGCACGGTCGGGTGTTCCGCTCGTTCGTGCGTATCGAGGCACCCGCGCTCGGCGCCAACGTGCTCGTGTCGCAGGTGCGTTATGGCGGCGACGCCGGCCAGTTCGACGACGCCGAGTTCCAGGTGTGGACGCTCGCCGTCGATGCCGACCGCAAGGTCGTGCGAATGTCGCCGCGCCGCTTCAGGGATCCGGGCCGCTACAAGGAACTGGCGCCCGACGCCGCGGCCTTCCGGGGCCTGACTCCCGCCGACCTCCTGCCCGCCGAGGGCGCTGCGGGCTGCGACCTCCATTGGCGCAAGTACGGCGAGGACCTGCGCGCCGTCACCGCGCCCGGCGAGTGCCGGCGGCGCTCGACCTCCCTGAAGAAGGACCTCGACTGGTCGTGGGAGTACATCCTCACCGACTCCGAGCTGTGGCTGAACTTCGCCGGCCAGGACGACAAGGGTCGGCTCGTCTCGGGGCGGCCCGACCAGGTGCACTGGCGCCTCGGCAAGGCGCGCGACTTCGAATGCCTGCTGGGCTATCGCCCGCCGGACGGCAGCGCACCGCAGGTCAACAACGGCCCGCGCATCCACGACCGCGGCGGCGTGCTCGAGTGGACGACCAAGGCGCCGTCGGTGCGCACCTTCCACTACGAGCTGCTGCGCGGCATGTGGCCGTCGAACTCCGGCCGCAACTACGAGGACCTGCTGCGGGTGAGCATGTACGAAGTCGATGCCCGCGACCCGCAAGCGAAGCAGCTGATCGGTGTCGGCTGGGCCAGCGTCGCCAGCGACCGCGCGTCGATGGGCAACGACACGTACAACGTGCGCTGCAAGCTGTTCGATCCGGCGGCGCCGCCGCCGAAGAACGATTGACGGCGCATGGTCCGCAGCCGCCGACCGCAGCGTTGCGCCAGGGGCGTCGCCGGACTGGAGTTGCGTCATGAGGATCGCCGCATGAAGGACCGTGCACCCCTGCGCGCCGCGTTCGCCACCATCGCCGCGCTGCTGGCGCTGCCCGCCGCGGCGACCAACTCGCCGATCGAGCTGCAGACCGCGCTCGCGCGGCTGATGGCCGGGCTGCCGGGTGAGTACGACAGCGAGCCGCAGCGCTTCTTCGAGGCCGAGTACAAGACGCCGCCGGAGCAGCAGCACCAGCGCGTCTATCGTCGCTTCACCCGCATCGACGCGCCGGACATCGGCGCCAACGTGCTGGTCGCCACGGTCCACGACGGCGACAAGTACTCGAAGTTCGACGCCGCCGAGTTCCAGGTCTGGACGCTGACGGTGGACGAGGCGCGGCGCACGGTCCGGATGTCGCCGCGACGGTTTCGCGACACGGCGAAGTACCAGGCCATCGCGACCGACACGGACCGTCTCGAGGGTCTCGCGGCCAGCGAGCTCGTGCCGGCGTCGGGCGCAGCGGGCTGCGATCTTCACTGGCGGCTGGTCGGCACGCAGCTGCGCGCCCGCACCGACCCGGGCACCTGTCGTACGAAGCTGCAGCGCCTGGGCGTCGAGGCGAGCTTCGACTGGGAGTGGCTGTTCAACGAGGAGGAGCTCTGGATCAGCTTCGCGGGGCGCGATGCCGGCGGCCGCCTGGTCATGGGCCGCGCCGACCAGACGCACTGGCGCCTGATGAAGGCACGCAGCTTCGAGTGCTTCGTCGCCTACCGCCCCGTGGGCGGCCCGGACCAGGTGCTGAATGGCCTGGCGATGCACGATCGCGGCGACGTATTGCGCCTGGAGCTGAAGGACGGCGCCGTCACCCGGCCGGCGTTCCTCGAGCTGATCCGCGGTGTCTGGCCGTCGAACTCGGGGCGCAACTATCTCGACCTGCTGCGCTTCTCGATGTACGAGGGCCGTCCGGAGGATCCGCCCGAGTCCCGCAGGCTGCTCGGCAACTCGACCGGCAGCGCGGCAACCGACCGCGCGGGGTTCACGATCGGCAACCTGAGCGCGCGCTGCAAGCTGCCGAAGCCCGCCGGCGGGTGAGCTGAGGCGCGACTCTCACCAGTTGATCGGATTGCGCGTGTAGCGCGTGTCGTTGACGACCCGCCAGTTGCGGCCATCGTCGTCGCTGCGTTCGATGCGCGCGGCGATGGTGCTCGCGTCGATCGGCGCGTAGCGGATGCGCTGCAGAAAGCGCCCCTGCGGGCCGACGTGCCGTTCCTCGATCTGCACCGCACCGGCGGCCAGCGTGCTGACCGTGCCCTGCGCGATGCCGCCGCTCACGTCGAACCCGAGCGAGCGCAGGCGGCCGTCGGCGGGATCGCGGTAGTAGGTGGTCTCGCCGCCGTAGGGCGGCTGGCTGCCCTGCACTTCATGGCGGGCCCGCAGGTAGCGGCCCTGCTGGAACCAGCGGATGCAGCGCGAGTCGGTCTGTGTGCCGCCGGGCAGCGGCGCGCGCCAGCATGCCCCGGCGAGAAACGCCAGCGGCGCCAGCGGGCCGTTCTCGCGCAGTCCGGCCGGCGCCGGCGCCGGTGCCGCGGGCGCGGGCGCGGGCGCGGGCTGGGCCATTGCGGCGCTCGCCAGCAGCCACCCGATCCCGCCGACCACGCGCCGCCGCAGGCCGCGACCCGCGTTCACGTCAGCCGTTCGCGCTTGTAGCGCTCGAAGCTGCCGCCGCTGCTCTTGAACGGCGTATCGGCGCTGAGGAATTCGGGCATCACTCGCTCGATGTAGTCGAGCACTTCCCGCGGCGCCTGCTCCGCGCGGTCGATCTTGTGCGAGACCGTGTGGATGCTCTGCACCGCGGGAAGCCGCCCCATGCGCAGCCAAGGGTGCACGGTCGAGTGCACGAGCAGGATGGTCTCCATCGACCCGCGGGTGGTGCTGGCATCCTCGAGCTCGGACAGGCGCCCCTTGTAGGTGAAGGTGCTGCGCTGGAACAGCTGCTCGCTGCTCGACAGCTCCGGATACTGCGCTGGCGGCAGCGGATTGACGTTCTCGAAGGCCAGATCAGCCCCGTACCAGAGGTGATCGCCGGCGCGCCGCCAGTCAATCGACAGCGACTTGCTGGTGTCGAGCGGTGCGCCGTCGCGAAACGTGCCGTGGCGGGAGTAGATGCTGGTGATCGGACCATCGCGCACGTCCTGCGGCTGCAGCGTCGCGCCGGTCAGCGGATTCGGCAGCGTCTCCACGGGCCGACCGGTCGCGAGGTCGCCGAAGTAGCCGAGGTCGAAGGTACGGTAGAGGAAGCGGCCGTCCGGCTGCGGCGTCCAGTCGGTGCGGATGATGCCCTGGTAGCGCGCGACCGGCGCGGACTGGCGCCCGGGCACCAGCAGCGCCAGGGTGCCCGTGTAGGTCTGCAGGACACGTCCGCCCGCGAGATCCCCGCGCAGCTTCACGAGCGCCCGCAGGGAGTCTTCAGGCCTGGCCAGGTCCAGTGGTTGGCCGCGTGACTTGCGCGCCGCGCCGAACGCGGCCGGCGCCAGCACCAGGGCCGGCGCGGCCCCCGACAAGAGTTCACGACGCCGCATGCCGAGGCCCCCTCTCAGGTCGAAGGCGCGGGCGGCGCCACCGCGCCCGCGCGACCTGCTAGAACCGGAAAGACAAGGTGGCGCCGACCTGCCGCGACCGCGGCAGCGAGATGCCGAAACCGCGCGGCGTGATGCCGCCGACCGCGACCGTCTGGTACGTGGCCGGTGTCAGCCCCCGCGTGTCGACGAAGCGGAAGATGTCGATCGCCGTATCGTCGTCGAACAGGTTCTTCCCCCAGACTGTCAGGTCCCAGCGCTCGCCCGACAGCGCGAGGCTCGCGCCGACGTAGGTGCGCGCTCCGGTCTCGGACAGGTTGTCGACCTGGCCGAACTTGGAACCCTCATAGGTGACGCTGCCGTTGACGCGCCAGGTCAGGCCGTTGTTGAACGCGCCCCGGTAGCTCGACGACAGCGAGGCCTGGATCTCCGGCGTGCGCGGCGAGGTCTTGCCGCCGAGATCGCCGTAGGTCTCGAGGTCGGCACGGATCGCGTCGTCGCAGAACGGCCGGCCCGGCACCGCGACCGCCGGCGGCCGGTTGTTGCACAGCGTGACGGGGCCGAAGGCCCCCGTGGCCGCCGACGCCCCGCGGGCCGTGACGAACGGGCCACTCGGGCTCGTCAGGTTGACCTGGTTGTTGTCGAAGAACTCGACGATCTTCGAGTCGACCCATGAGAACGTGAAGCTTGCGTCCCAGTTGTCGGTGATCAGCAGGCTGCCGTCGAGTTCGATGCCCTTGATCTCGGTCTCGCCGATGTTGGCGATGAACGACTGCACGCTGGCCGCGCCGTTCAGCACGCCGACGACGTTGGAGGTGAGCTGCTGGCCGGTGAGCTCGGTATAGAACGCCGCGACGTTCAGGGTCGCGCGACGGTCGAACAGGTTGAACTTGGCGCCCAGCTCGTAGGCCCTCGACTCCTCTTCATCGTAGACGGCCTTGACCGGCACGCCGGTGGCGATGCCCACCTGCACCTGCGTCGCGCCGTTGAAGCCGCCCGGCTTGGTGCCCTTTGCAGCATTGACGTAGTACGTCGCGTCGGGCGTCATCTTGTAGCGCAACGTGACACGCGGCGTCGTGCTCTTCCATTCGCCCTCGAAGAGGCAGCCGTTGATGGTGACCCCGGGAGTGGCGGTCGGCAGCGCAGGATTGCAGAAGGGCGCGAACCGCGTGACGTTCTCCTGCTGCGCTTCCTCGATGGCGTAGCGCACCTCGGCCGTGGCGGTCAGCTGCTCGGTGAAATCGAACTCGACGTCGCCGAACGCCGCTCGGTTCTCGAGATCGCGCAGCGTCAGCGGCTCCACCACCGACTGCGGGCACTCTGCGCCACCGTTGGGCAGCCGTACGCAGTTGGCCTGCAGGGGTGCGCCGATCGGCAGGTACTTCTTGTTCGCGATGGTGTCCTGGTTGCCCTTGAAGTAGTAGCCGCCGACGCGCCAGCGGAACGCCCGGTCGGCCGGCGAATCCAGCCGCACTTCCTGCGCGAAGTCCTCGCGTTCATCGGCGCCGCCACCCCAGAAGGCGCCGCTCTGCGAAACACCGAGAATGTTGACGAACGCGTCGTAGGCGGCATAGGAACCGTCGCTCTGGCTGCGCGAATCCTCGTCGTGGTAAGCGGTGACGGTCGTCAGCTCGTATCCACCGCCGAAGCCGGTCTTGGTCGTCAACGAGAGCCGCAGGTTGTCGCGGAAGAAGCCCGGGTCCGGAAACACGTCCGTGCGCGCATTGACGGTGCTGTTCGGGTTGGCGGTTAGCTGATCCGCGCCCTGCACCGTGCCGCAGAAATATCCGGGCGAACGCGGCAGCACGCTGCCCGCGTAGTTGTCGGCGACGCTGCCGCGGATCACGCGCAGCTGGCAGTTGTTGAACTCCCGGCCCTGCAGCCCGAGCGTCAGCACGCCGTCGTCTTCGTCCTTCGACACCGTCCCGAGCAGCGTGGCTTCGAAGCTCTCGGTCGGCGCCCAGAGCAACTTCAGGGTCGCGGAATCCGTGCTCTGGGAGCCGGCCGACTGGCCATCGAACAGGTTGGTGTACTCGCCGTCGTACTCCCATGAGCGCGCAGCGACGTAGTACAGCAGCGTATCGCCGAGCAACGGGCCGCTGGCGAAGCCGCTGTACTCGCGCTCGCCATGCTGACCCGCGGTGGCGCTGAGCCGACCGGTGAACTCCTCGGTTGGCCGCTTGGTGATGTAGTTGATCGCGCCGGCGAACGTGGCTCGCCCGTACAGCGCCGCCTGCGGACCCTTGATGACCTCGATCCGCTCCAGGTTGGCCGTCTCCGTCGCCAGCGAGTTGCCGCTGACATAGACGCCGTCGACGAAGAAGGAGGCGTTTGGTGCGCCCTGGATGTTGGTCTGGCCGCGCACCGTGGGGCGTTCGCCGCCGCTGCGGCCGAAGGAGGAAACGAACGAGAAGCCCGGCGTGAACAGCGCGATGTCGTCCGGGCTGTTGATCCGCAGTTCCTCGATCTTCGCCGCCGACAGGGCCGTGACCGCGATCGGCACGTCCTGCAGCGTCTCCTCGCGCTTGCGGGCCGTCACCAGCACTTCCTCGAGCATGACAGCATCCGCGGCGCCGGCTGCTTCCTGGGCGAGCGCTGCGGGGCCGATGATGACGACGGCCACGGCGCCGAGCGCCGGCATCAAGTACGAGCGATTGCGCATGGAATCCCCCCCGGGCAGGCCTTGCGGTCGGAAGATTCCGACCACTGGCCCAGGATTGATGATACGAGTAACGGGGGGCACGGTCCACGCGGCTCGCGGCGCGCCGCCGCGCCCGGGTTCACGCCAGCGTCATGCCAGTCGTACAGTGTGCGACCATGCGCGTACTCCTCGTCATCCTCGCCCTCCTGGGCGGCACCACACCGAGCAGCCGGGCCGACACCGTGAAAGCCGCTCCCGCCGCACCGATCGTGATCGCCCACCGCGGCGCCTCGGGCTACCGGCCCGAGCACACGCTCGAGTCGTATCGCCTGGCGATCGAGATGGGCGCCGACTACATCGAGCCGGACCTGGTGTCGACCCGCGACGGGCACCTCGTCGCGCGCCACGAGCCGAACATCACCGCGACCACCGACGTGGCGAGCCGGCCCGAGTTCGCGTCGCGCCGCACGACGAAGCGGGTCGATGGCGTCGAGGAGACCGGCTGGTTCACCATCGACTTCACGCTCGCCGAGCTGCGCACGCTGCGCGCGATCCAGCCGCGCGAGTACCGCTCGCGCGAGTTCGACGGCCGCTTCCCGATCCCGACCCTCGAGGAGATCGTTGCGCTGGCGAAGTCCGCGACGGCGGCGCGCGGCCGCACGATCGGCATCTACCCGGAGACCAAGCACCCGACCTGGCATTGCGAGCAGGGTCTGGCGCTGGAGCCGGCGCTGCTCGCGGCGCTGTCGCGCGCCGGCTGGACGACCCGCGACGCCCCCGTGTTCATCCAGTCGTTCGAGGCCGGCAACCTGCAGTGGCTGCGGCCGCGGACCGGCGTGCGGCTGGTGCAGTTGCTCGATGGCGCGGGCCTCTCGCCGGCCGGCCAGGCGCAGCCGGCGCGGCGCTGGCAGGCGTCCGGCCGCTGCACGCTGTTCGCGGCAACGCCACCGCCGGACGATTTCTCCAGGCCGGAGAGCTTTGCGCTCATCGCGACGTACGCTGATGCGGTGGGCCCGTGGAAGCGCCACCTGGTCGGCAGCCGTGTGACCCGCGCCGACGACACGACGGAAACCTCACGCCGGCTCG
>Ga0209254_10004136_pt1 | contig 13271 bp, 12 predicted proteins | sample FrelakmetDIP11DI_FD_187148 | JGI IMG/M metagenome (GOLD analysis project Ga0209254, IMG submission 187148) | Freshwater lake sediment microbial communities from the University of Notre Dame, USA, for methane emissions studies - DIP11 DI (SPAdes)... | ecosystem: Environmental > Aquatic >...
CGTTGAACGAGCCACTCCTGGCGTTGGACGAGCAGGTGGAGCAGGAGCTGGTCGCGCTCGCAGTAACGCTCGCCAGGCAATTGATTCGGCGGGAACTGCGGACCGATCCGGGGCAGATCGTCGCGGTCGTTCGCAAGGCTTTGGCCATTCTGCCTTCGAACGCCCGCAAGGTCAGCCTGTGTTTGCATCCTGCCGATGCAGAACTGGTCCGCGTGGCAATGTCCCTGGATGAGGGGGGGCAGCGCTGGAAAATAGTAGAGGACCCCTTGTTGACACGGGGCGGCTGTCGGGTAACGACCGAAACTTCGGCTGTGGACGCAAGCGTTGAGAAACGACTGGCGGCAGCCATCGCCAAGGCTTTTGGGGGTGAGAGGGGAGGGGATGGCCAATGAGTGTAGCCTTGTCCAGATCAGAGCGCTCGGCGGTTTGGCTGCGGCGGCTGTCCGCTTGTCGCGAGCGCTTGAACAACACGCTCGAACTAGTCGTGGAAGGCAAGCTGACGCGCATGGTGGGACTGACCCTGGAGGCTGTAGGCTGCCGTGCCGCCATTGGTGGCCTCTGCCTCGTCGAAACGCCGAACGGCAGGGCGATCGAGGCAGAAGTGGTGGGTTTCGCCGGAGAGCGGATTTATTTGATGGCCACTGGCGACATTCAAGGCCTGGAGCCGGATTGCAAAGTCATTCCGATGGGGCTCGCCTGTTCCGCCAAGGTGGGGATGGGTCTCTTGGGGCGGGTTCTGGATGGCGCGGGTAAGCCCCTGGACGGCAAGGGCCCGCTGCAGACTGAGCAGACTCTGCCGTTAATTGGCAAGCCGATCAATCCCCTTGGCCGCATGCCGATCCGCGAGCCCCTGGATGTCGGCGTGCGGGCTATCAATGCGTTGCTGACGGTGGGGCGGGGTCAGCGCCTGGGGCTGTTCGCCGGTACCGGTGTCGGCAAGAGCATTCTGCTGGGGATGATGACCAAATACACGAGTGCTGACGTGGTCGTGGTTGGATTGATCGGCGAGCGCGGACGCGAGGTGAATGAATTTGTTCAAAAGATTCTCGGGAAGGAAGGGTTGGCTCGGGCGGTGGTCGTGGCGACGCCAGCCGATTATCCACCCTTGATGCGGATGCATGGTGCCCTATTGGCTACTGCGGCGGCGGAATATTTTCGCGATCAGGGTATGAACGTGCTCCTCCTGATGGATTCCCTCACTCGCTTCGCTCAAGCGCAGCGGGAGATCGCCCTCGCCATCGACGAGCCGCCGGCGACCAAAGGCTATCCACCCTCGGTGTTTGCGAAACTGCCGCAGTTGGTTGAACGGGCCGGCAATGGCGAGCAGGGTGGGGGATCGATCACAGCATTCTACACGGTGCTCACCGAGGGCGACGATCACAACGATCCCATCGCGGACGCGGCCCGTGGCGTACTGGACGGCCATATCGTCCTGTCGAGGATGCTGGCTGACGCCGGCCATTACCCCGCCATCGACATCGAGGCTTCTGTCAGCCGGGTGGCGCCGGATATCGTCGACGAGAATCATCTTGCTCAGGCCCGACAGTTGAAGCGATTGTATTCCTGTTATCAACAGAACCGTGATCTCATCAGCGTTGGGGCGTATCAGAGGGGTTCGGATCCGAGGATCGACGAGGCCATTGTCATGCATCCCGGAATCATGTCGTTCCTGCAGCAGGACATGACGGTTGCGGTGACGGTTGGGGAAAGTTTGTGCGAACTGGATAAGCTGCTGAAAGAGACGTGTCGTCTGTGATGCTGTAAACGGGAACGGTATATTCATCATGAATCGATTGAAGCGCTTGGTTCCGATCATGGAACTGGCCGAAACAAAGGAAAAGCAGGCGGCCCACGATTTCGGGCTGAGCAGGCAGAAACTTGATGAGGCCCGGGAAGGGTTGAGTAGCCTCAGATCCTTTCGCGAGAATTACTCGGCGCGCTTTCATCAATCGGGCAGCAAGGGACTAGGCGTGCAGCAGTTGAGTGAATACCGGGCGTTCCTGAATAGGATCAATGGTGCCATTGCTGAGCAGGAAAAAGTCATTCAATCGCGCGAATCTGATGTGCAGGTACGCAAAGCCGCTTGGGAAAACACACACCGATATGTCCTCGGCTTGCAGAAAATCATCGACAGACTGCGAGCGGATGAGTCGCGGCATGTGCGGCAAAGGGAGCAGGTGGAACTGGACGAACGGGCAGGTCGGCGGTTCATGGGTTCAAGAGCCTCATTGATGGCTGATTCATGAAGTGCGCGTGCCAGTGGCTAACAACAAAAGGGCGGGCCGAGCCATGCATCCGACCGTCAAGACAAGAAAATGGGCATTGATCCTGCATCCTGGCGTTTAGCTTGAACACAGATTGGGAGTATTGGTGATGAACCTACACAACACCGTCATTGTGCAGCCAATGATATCCGGCAGCGCAGCACATGCTGGCGAAGTCTCGACCGCTCTGATGCCTGTTCCTGCAGGAGAAGAGGTCGCCGTGTTCCTAGAGACCTTATTGCAGCAATACCGGAGCAAGGCCTATCCGCTTGCAGGCGAGGGGGCAGAGGCGGTAGCTCAATCCGTCGATGGGCAAACTACGGATGCCAGCGGCAAATTCTTGCCGTCCACCGACGCGCTGACGGATCAGGTGGAGGATCAAGGGTTAACAACGTCCGAAGAACTCGCCGAGTTCCTGGCACAATTTGTTCCGCAATCGCCTCAACCAGAAGCGAGCGCGGCTTCTGCCTTGGTGCCGCTAGAACTAACTGGGCGCACCGGTGCATCGTCGATACCCCAGACGCCGGGCGAGGATCCCGATCGTTCCGAGTCTCCGGCTTATGTCGGCGTGGCGCCGGCAGTGGCGGCAACTGTTGACCGGCCGGCGGCTGTTCAGGCCAAGACGGAAACTGCGGATGCAGCAGCGCCTGCGACCGGAATTGGGTTGGGCATGCTGGCGGCGCTTTTGAAGGCAGGCGCTGCCAGTACTGCCGAGTTCGATAGCGAAGTGCCGGGGTTCGCTAGCTTGCTGGAAAAGTCGGTGGTGGGACCGTCCACTACCTTGGCCGTTGGTGACCAAACGGCACCCGTTCTGAACGTGCTATCGGGGGTCCTGGCCACACACCAGCAGACGACTGTCGCATCGGCGCAGAAGTTTGCCGCGCCACTGGACCGGCCTGTGGGGCAATCCGGTTGGTCGCAGGATTTGGGTGAGCGTGTTCTCTGGATGGCGGGGCAAGGCTTGCACGCGGCGGAACTACGGCTTAATCCGCCACATCTGGGACCGCTGGAGGTGCGTGTCAAACTGGATCAGGACCAGACTAGCATCCAGTTCGTTTCTCATCATGCCTCGGTGCGTGAAGCGATCGAGTCGGCCATTCCCAAACTCCGCGAAATGCTGGGCGCTCAACAACTAGGCCTCATGGAGGTGAGCGTGTCGCAGCAATCCTTTGCCGACCAGCGCGACAGCAAGCATAGTCATTTTGATTTGGGACATCAGTCCCAGTCAGGTGGCTCTGGTCAGGCTTCGGCGGGCGAGTTCGCCGAGGCCAGGTTGGCCTATCCCGAATCCGAGCCAACCTTGCGGCAGGTGAGCAGAGGCCTGCTCAGTCTTTATGCCTGAGGGAAGAGTCTCGCGGCAAGATTTTGTCCTGACGTTAGCCTATCTCCCTAGGTGATATAGTTGGTCCGAGCGTGAGCAGCTTGTTTCCTTTCACCCGTTTTAGTACCATTTCGTCTTTTTAAGCGATAGCTCCGGCTATCACTCCTTGCTTTACCACGTCGCGTGGGAAGCTGTCCAATCCGAAAGGAGCCTATATGCGGCATTATGAAATCGTGTTTTTAGTCCACCCGGATCAGAGTGCACAGGTGCCGGCCATGGTCGACCGTTACCGCACCATGATCGAATCCGCCTCCGGCGCAATTCATCGCTTGGAAGATTGGGGACGTCGCCAGTTGGCCTACCCCATCAACAAGGTCCCTAAGGCACACTATGTGCTGATGAACATCGAGTGCGATCAGCCGACTCTGGACGAACTGGAAAGCAGCTTCCGTTTCAACGACGCTGTCCTGCGAAGCCTGACGATCCGTCGCGACGAGGCTATCACCGAAGTTTCGCATCTGGCGAAATCCGGACATGGCGAAGCCGAAGTGGAGAAGTCTGCCGACGAGGAAGTCCAAGTTCCCGAGGCTTCCGAAAATCCGGTTGAAGCATCCGGTGACGTCGAAGATCAGGCATAGCCTCCCTAGGGGGGAGTCATCGTCAAACTGATTCAGTGAGAGGTTCAAGCATATGGTCCGTCAATTCAAGCGTAGAAAATATTGCCGCTTCACCGCAGAGGGCGTGAAAGAAATCGACTACAAGGATCTGGATACCCTGCGAGAGTACATTTCCGAAACGGGGAAAATCGTTCCCAGCCGTGTGACCGGCACGAAAGCGAAATACCAGAGACAACTCGCCACTGCGATCAAGCGGGCGCGATTCCTGGCGCTGTTGCCGTTTTGCGACTCTCACCCACAGTAAGAGCGGGCCACCCCTTGAAACATGGCCTCGATAGGTAGCGAGGCATTATGCGCTCGTTGGCTGAATGGATCATGCGCGGCAGGGGGCAGGCTGTTGTGGCCGTCGCCGGTCTTGCCGTTGTGTCTCTGGCGATTCCGCTGGTTGGCTTGTTGAGTGCCGCGGCCTTGGCCTTGGTGACTCTGCGCAAAGGCGCACGGGAAAGCGCCTGGGTGTTGGTATTTTCCTCGCTGGTCACGGGCGCGATGGGGGCTTTGTTGACCGGGAGCGTCTATCTGGCGACAGCCTACGGCCTATTGTTGTGGGTGCCTGTTTGGCTGACGGCGATTCTTCTCCGGGAAGGCGGTCAGCTGGCGCTGACGCTGGAAGCAGCGTTGGGGTTGGGTGTCCTAGCCGTACTGGCGGTTTATCTTCTGGTTCCCGAGCCGGCCCATATGTGGCAGGAAAGTCTGCAACGCCTGTTACGGCCGATGCTGGAGCATGCGCCGCCGGGATTTGATCCCGCTCCGGTAACCCAGAATATCGAGGTTTTCTCCCATTATATGAGCGGCATAGCGGCCGCCGGCTCGGTCATGGGCCTGATTCTCGCCCTTCTGCTCGCCCGCTGGTGGCAGGGCATGCTGTTCAATCCGGGCGGCTTTCGAGCCGAATTTGTCGGGTTGCGTCTGCATGCCGCGATCGCTTACCTGGCATTGGGCTCGTTGATGGCGGCTTTGGTGGGCGGAGGGCTGGTTGCCGAAATCGCCTGGAACGTGACCCTGCTGTTCTTTGTGCTGTTTCTGGTCAATGGCTTTGCCATCCTGCATGCGCTGTCTGCTTCCAAGGGCGCGAAAAGGTTCTGGCTAGCGGGTATTTACATTGCAGCCTTCATTATCCCGCAAGTGCTACTGCCAGTCGCCTTGTTCGGTTTGAGCGACGTCTGGATGAACTGGCGTCGGCGGCTTTCCCATGCTTGAGCGGTGGCGGGTTTTTGAGGGTTAACTTCAAGTCTTTCGAAACGATCGAGGCATTCAACGATGGACATCATTCTTCTTGAAAAAATTGCGAACCTGGGCAATCTAGGCGACAAGGTCAGCGTTCGCCCGGGTTACAGTCGCAACTATCTGATCCCGCAAGGCAAGGCGGTGGCAGCGACGGCCGAGAAGCTGGCGGAGTTTGAGCAGCGGCGCGCGGAGCTGGAGCAAAGGGCGGCCGCGGAAATGTCTGCCGCGCAGGCGCGAAGTGCGGCGCTCGGCCAACTCAGTGTCACGATCAAACAGAAGGCGGGCGAGGAAGGACGTTTGTACGGCTCTGTCGGCACCAAGGACATTGCCGACGCCGTAACGGCGGCCGGTGTCGAATTGCACAAGCATGAAGTGCGGTTGCCTACCGGTCCGATTCGCCATACCGGCGATTACGAAATCAAGCTGCAGATCCACAGCGATATTACCGCTACCGTTGCTCTGAAAGTCATTCCGGAATGATTGGTTGATCTCTCATGATGCATCAGCCCTGACGCGCCCGCGGCCGGGACCTTCGATGGTTCCGGCATGAGTTGAGTCCTCAATCGTAACTGCCGGCGCGTGCGGTTTCTCTACACTTCCCTTTTTTATGCGCTGACGCCCCTCATCCTGGCGCGCTTGGTTTGGAGGGGCTGGCAAGCGCCTGTTTACCGACGGCGCTGGGGAGAGCGTTTCGGGCTATATGCCGGACCGTCTCCGCGCGGCGTCTTTTGGTTTCATGCCGTATCCGTGGGCGAAGCCGAGGCTGCATTTCCGCTTATCCGCGCCATGGGCCGGCGATTTCCCAACCAGCCGATTCTGGTGACGACGACCACGCCTACGGGTTCGGCGCGGGTTCGCGATGTACTGGGTGAAGCCGTGCAACACGTTTACTTGCCCTATGACCTCCCCGATTGTGTCGCGCGTTTCCTGAATCATTACCGGCCGGCTCTGGCCGTGGTGATGGAGACCGAAATCTGGCCCAATCTTTATCGGGCTTGCGGCGCACGGGGCATTCCTTTGACGATCGTGAACGCGCGCCTGTCGGAAAGGTCGGCGCGGGGCTACTTACGCCTTCGCTCGCTGGCACGCCAGAGCCTGGCGCCGGTGACCTGGATTGGCGCGCAGACGCAAGCGGACGCCGAGCGTTTTGTTGCGATCGGAGCGAAACCGGAGAGCATCGCCGTCACCGGCAATATCAAGTTTGATCTGGAGTTACCCTCGGATTTGTTCGACCGCGCTGCCGCGCTGCGGGCGGAATGCTCGGGGGACCGGCCGGTATGGGTCGCCGCCAGCACTCACGATGGCGAGGACGCCGAGATCCTGCGGGCTTTTGCTCGGGTTCGCCGGTTGCATCCAGACTTGCTGCTGGTGCTGGTGCCGCGCCATCCCGAACGCTTTGACAAGGCCGCCAGTCTCTGCCGGGCAGAGGGATTGAAGGTGATCCGACGGAGCGATCGGGTGCCCTGTGGAAATGCTCAGGTATTCCTCCTAGACACGATGGGAGAGCTGCGGCTGTATTTTGCCGCCAGTGACATTGCCTTTGTCGGTGGCAGTTTGGTTCCGACCGGCGGGCACAATGTCCTGGAACCGGCGCTGGCGGGGTTGCCGGTTCTGTTCGGTCCGCATATGTTCAATTTCGAAGAGGCGGCCCGCCAGCTTCTGCAGGCCTGTGGTGCGGCACGCGTCGCGGATGCGGAGGAACTGGCCGAGTGGGTGGCCAAGCTCTTGGATGACGCTGACTTGCGCCGCGAGATGGGAAGCCGTGGCCGCCAGTTTGTCGAGTCCCGGCGCGGTGCGCTGGCCCGGGTCGAGGGGGTCCTGGCTAGCCTGGTTGAAACGGTGAGTGATGTCGAGTGCTAACTCAGGGAAACGGCGCGCGGCCGCGTAGGCGTCAGATGTCTGCTCAGCTATACTGCCTTGGCTTGAGCGTTCACAGGGTCGTCACCAACAAATCCTACACGGAGAATACTGTCACAACATGAAAACCATTGTCCAGCCCGTCATTTTGTCAGGAGGCTCTGGCACGCGCTTGTGGCCCTACTCCCGGGAAGCCTATCCCAAACAGTTCTTGTCCTTTACCGGCGATAAAACCCTGCTGCAGGAAACAGTCAGCAGGATTGAGGATATGGATGTCAATCCCGCGCAGTTCGAACTCAAGTCTCCACTGGTGGTCTGCAACGAACTGCACCGTTTCCTGGTGGCGGAGCAACTCCGGCAGATGGGGTTCGAGCGCAGCGCCATCATTCTGGAGCCGATCGGCAGAAACACTGCGCCGGCGCTTAGTCTGGCCGCGGCTCATGCGCTCGAGCAAGGCGATGATCCGATATTGGTAGTGATGCCTTCCGATCATCATATCGAGAACGTCGCGGCTTTCCAGCGGCGCGTCATGGAAGCCGTGGGGTGGGCATCGGAGGGCGCGGTGGTGACGTTCGGAATTGTTCCGACCAAGGCCGAGACCGGCTATGGTTATATCCGCAAGGGTCCCGCGATAGGCGACAATGTCTTCGTGCTCGATAGTTTTGTCGAAAAGCCGGACGCCCTGACGGCTGCAGGCTATGTTGCTTGCGGCGAATATCTCTGGAACAGCGGCCTGTTCGTGATGCGTGCCTCCGTCTGGCTCGAGCAAATCAGTCTGCACCGTCCCGATGTCGCCGCAGCTTGCGAGGATGCGCTGGCCCAGTCCAAGCGCGACGGAGATTTCGTGCGCGTCGAAAAGACCCGATTCGCGAACTGCCCTAGCGACTCCATCGACTATGCGGTGATGGAAAAACTCGCCAAACAACAGGGTGGCAGCCGCGTCTTGGTCTTGCCGCTGGATGTTGGCTGGTCGGACTTGGGTTCCTGGTCGGCGCTCAGCGACGTTAGGCCTCAGGACAGCGACGGCAACGTGACCGTCGGTGATGTCTATACCAAAGACTGCAGAAATTCGCTGCTTTATTCCCAAAGTCGTTTTGTTGCGGCGGTGGGTGTGTCCGATCTATTGGTGATCGAGACCACAGACGCGGTCTTGGTGGCGCACAAGGACCAAGCACAGGACGTGAAGGCGATTACCGAACACCTCAAGAACTCGTCCCGGCAGGAACATGTCTACCACGCAAAGGTTCACCGTCCCTGGGGTGATTACGAAGGGATCGATCACGGGATACGCTATCAGGTCAAACGGCTGACCATCAAGCCAGGCGCAACGCTGTCCCTGCAGATGCACCACCACCGCGCGGAGCACTGGATCGTCGTCAAGGGCACTGCGCGCGTGAGTCGGGACGGGGAATCGTTTCTCCTCGGCGAGAACGAGTCGACCTTCATTCCTCTGGGCGTGCAGCACCGTCTGGAAAACCCCGGCGTCATTCCGCTCGAGATCATCGAGGTGCAGTCGGGCTGTTATTTGGGCGAGGACGACATCGTGCGCTTCGAAGATAAGTACAATCGCATCGAATCCTGATTCGCATTCTCCTTGCAGAAGGATCCATACACTTATGGCACTTTATTGTGGCATTGTCGGTTTGCCAAATGTCGGCAAATCGACTCTTTTCAACGCCCTGACGAAGGCGGCGATCGCCGCGGAAAATTATCCCTTCTGCACCATTGATCCCAATGTGGGCGTGGTGCCGGTGCCGGATCCCCGCCTGGACGCGCTGGCGGCAATCGTCAAACCTCAGCGCGTCGTGCCGACCACGATCGAATTCGTCGACATTGCCGGCCTGGTCGCGGGGGCTTCGAAGGGCGAAGGACTCGGCAACCAGTTCTTGGCCCATATCCGGGAAACCGACGCCATCGCGCATGTCGTGCGGTGTTTCAAGAATGACGATGTCGTCCATGTAGCCGGCAAGGTCGACCCGGCGTCGGACATCGACGTTATCCACACCGAACTCAATCTGGCCGACATGGCCACGGTTGAAAAAGCCCTGCAGCGCGTCGCCAAGACAGCCAAGTCCGGCAACAAGGAGGATCTGCACAAGAAGGAAATCCTGGAAGGGCTCACCGATCATCTGGACTCCGGCAAGCCGGCGCGCACGATGGAGATGGACGATGAGGCCCGCGCCCTGATCTATGAGCTGCATCTATTGACTATGAAGCCGACCATGTACATTGCCAACGTGCAGGAAGACGGTTTTCACGACAACCCGCTGTTGGGACGTGTGCGCGCCATCGCCGAGAAAGAGGGGGCGATGGTCGTGCCGGTTTGCGCGGCGATGGAGGCCGAGATTGCCCAGCTGGACGAAGCCGACAAACATGAGTTTCTGGTCGAGATGGGCCTGGATGAACCGGGCTTGAACCGCGTTGTGCGCGCCGGCTACCAACTGCTGAGGCTAGCCACCTATTTCACCGCCGGGGTGAAAGAAGTGAGGGCCTGGACCATTCCCGTCGGGGCGACCGCCCCGCAAGCCGCTGGCGTGATCCATACCGACTTCGAAAAAGGATTCATCCGCGCCGAAGTCATCGCTTATGACGATTTCATCGCCTGCCAGGGCGAGCAAGGCGCCAAGGACGCCGGCAAATGGCGCCTGGAAGGCAAGGACTACGTCATGCAGGACGGCGATGTCGTGCATTTCCGTTTCAATGTTTGATGGCCCGGTTCTTGACTTCCGCACGGGATCGTTTGGTTTGCTTCATGCTCGGGTGGACCGTTATTCTGTCCGCCTGGTTAACCCACACTGCGGTGCACCGAGACCTATTCTGAGAGCACGCTCGGGGTTCCACCCCTGAATGGCCCCAATCCCCTTGCTTGCAGTTCCCGCCGGGCGAGTGACCGGTAACGGTCGTTGAAAAATTTCACGACAACATACATCGCAAAATAGCCATAGGGTAGGCGTGGTCCTTCGTCCTGATATGCCAGACGGTGGTAGGGTTTCCTGCCATATTCATGATGGTCGGCATGTCGCGATAGGCCGACAAATGAGTGTAAGGTGAACCAGGAATCGGTCGCCCAAGCGTCCGGTCCACCGAAATGCCTGCCCGTGCGGGACAGCCCCCAATGCTGGAAGTAATTCACCGCTTCAAGCAGGCGCAAGGCATAGAAAGCCTGATACAGAAACATGAGTCCCGCGATGACTCCGAAGCCGGCGAATGTCAGTCCTATCAGGGTGGCTTGGATGACTATCCCGTGCAGCACTCGATGTCGAGATACGCGGGAGACATTCGAATTGTTCTGTAGGCGTTCGTTTTCCAGTCGCCAGGCGCTGACAAACTGCCCTTTCAACGTGCGCCACCAAAAATCGCTGTAGGTTTCGTCGTAACGAGCGGTAGCGGGGTCCGCCGGCGTGCCGACACGGCGGTGATGGCCGCGGATGTGCTCCACGGCGAAATGGTCATAGCAGACGGTCCATAGCAGCAGTCTGCCCATCCAGCGTTGATAAGGGCTACGTCGGTGAATCAGTTCATGCGCCACGGCAATGCCGGAACAACAGGACGTCGTTCCAGTCAAAATCCGCACCGTGAAGAGGTTGGCCAGCGAACTGCCAATTTCGCCAGGTGAATTCCAGCCTAATTGGTTTACCCCATCCAACATGAGCCAGATGTTGGCCAGTTGCAGGGCGGTCAGGAGATAAAGGGTGGTCTCATACGGCCAGTTCGGTTCGAGCCTGGGCAGCTCGTTGCGGGCGGCCGGGCTAAACAGGTCCGCGACAACACAGGTCCACACTGGAAGCGTCCAGAGCAGGGCGATTTGCCATTCGTGTGGGCCCTTCAAATAAAAGACCAGCGTTGCGATGGGCAGAAAAAAACATAAGAGACGTTCCGCAAAAGCCTGGGCCAACGCAGCGAGTGACTGTCCTGCTTCGGTCGAGGTGGTGACGCCGCTGAGGCTAGGAGGTTTCCCGGTGAACGGTTTGCGTGTCAGGCTGGCCATGCAGGTGAACGATCGTTTATTGTTATTATGGGTCGCTTGGCATGTAGACCCTGTTTGCGGCGAATAGATTCCCACATTCCGGCGGTCCTTGCATGGCAAAACAGTTCTATATTGGCCTGGGCGTCACTTATCACGATCCGGCCCTGGCGATTGTGGATGAAAACGGCGAAGTGGTTTTTGCCGAGGCGACCGAGCGTTATTTGCAGTATAAACGCGCGCTCAATTGCGAGCCGGACAACCTCTACCAATTACCCCAGCTGCTTAGCAGCCATTGCGCCGGGGCGTCGCGTCTCACGCTGGCGTTCAACTGGCGCAGCAAGCGGCCGTGGTACGAGCGGTCGGTCGCCCGCCTCGGCATCCTGTCCCCTCAAGGCTTGCGTCGGCAGGGCATCATGCGGCTAGGGTCGCCGCTAGAGAATTACAAGCTGCATCATATGATGGCCTGCCAGCGCAATAGCATGGCGCAAGGCGGCCTGAATCTGGTGCGCATTCTGCGCGAACTATATCCCCGCTGCGTCATTGCCTTCCGTGATTTCGACCACCACACAGCCCATGCCGCCCTCGCCTGTTACGGCAGTCCATTTGATGAGGCTGCCTGCGCCGTGATTGACTCCTTTGGCGAAAACGGCTCGATGGCGTTTTACCATTTCCGTGACGGACGCCTCGAACTGCTGCGTGAGGCGAGGGGAATCGGCAGCCTGGGCTTCTATTACATGAAGGTCACCGAGCTCTGTGGTTTCGACTGGCTCAAGGGCGAGGAATGGAAGGTCATGGGGCTGGCTCCTTACGGCCGGCTGGACGAGGAGGTTTACGCGCTGCTCAAGCAAACCTTGCGGGTGCAAGGTCTCGGGTTGGCGCATCCCCGCAGGTCCTTGTTCGCCGCGCTGGAGACGCTGGCACGGCGCCGCCGGGCGTTGTCCGAGCCCGCTGAACGCGCCGCCGATCTCGCCTTTACCGGCCAGTTGTTCTTCAAAGAGATCATGACGCAAATTCTCTGCAACTTCCACGCAGCTTGTGGTGTGGACCGGCTGGCGCTGGCCGGTGGCTGCGCACTGAATTCCTCGTTCAACGGCCAGATCCTCCAGTGCACCCCCTTTCGCGAGCTTTACGTGCCGCCGGCCCCGGCCGACGATGGGACCGCGCTGGGCGCAGCCTGGTTGGCGTTTCGCGCAGAGCATCCGCGTAGCTTGCATCAACCGGCGACGCTTTCGCCCTACCTGGGCTCGACCTTGTCGCATGAGACCCTGGAACGGCTGGCAGTTTTTGCCGGCGGGCTGGATGTACGTCATCGGCCTGATTCAATCTGCGAGGAGACTGCGCGGCTGCTTGCCGCCGGCAAGCTGGTTGCCTGGGTACAGGGCAGGGCGGAGTATGGCCCGCGCGCGCTGGGGAACCGTTCGATTCTGGCCGACCCGCGCGATCCGGGGATGAAGGACAGGCTTAACGCTCAAGTGAAGTTCCGGGAGGAGTATCGTCCATTCGCCCCATCCATTCTGCATGAGTATGGCGCCGAGTATTTCGAGGATTATCAGGCGTCGCCCTATATGGAACGAGCATTGCGTTTCCGTGAGACCGTGGCAGAGCGGGTGCCGGCGGTGGTTCATGTCGACCGCAGCGGGCGGCTGCAAAGTGTCAAACGCGAATGGAACGAGTACTTTTACCGGCTGATCGAAGCGTTCCGCCAACTGACAGGCGTGCCTCTTCTTCTTAACACCAGCTTCAACGTCATGGGCAAGCCTATCGTGCATTCGGTCGAAGATGCGGTAAGCGTGTTCATGACCAGCGGCCTGGATGTCCTGGTAATTGGCAATTACCTCTTTACCAAGCCGGAAATGACGTGAATCGGGCTGCGGCTTTGCTTCAAGGTGATGATCTGCCGTCTGCCGATGGTGAACAGGCCATAAGGCGCATGTTTTATAGGCTGGTGAATGCCAGGGAGG
>Ga0209254_10004137_pt1 | contig 13271 bp, 11 predicted proteins | sample FrelakmetDIP11DI_FD_187148 | JGI IMG/M metagenome (GOLD analysis project Ga0209254, IMG submission 187148) | Freshwater lake sediment microbial communities from the University of Notre Dame, USA, for methane emissions studies - DIP11 DI (SPAdes)... | ecosystem: Environmental > Aquatic >...
CGACTCGACCGAGCAGCGAATGCCGTGCTTGGCGCGGTCCTTGTTGACCAGGCGGCAGATCGCGCCGCCGGCCGCATAGTAGACGCCGGTGACGCCGCCGGTGCCGATGGTGACGAACTTCTGCTGGGCGACGGCAGGAGCGCTGGCGGCGCCGAAGCCGACGACGGCGGCGGCCAGGACGGCCGCGGCCAGGGGGGTACGGGTGCTCTTCACGGGACTTCCTCCTTCAGGCAAGTGGGGCAGCAAAACAATACAACCTTAAACCGTTGCGATCGCCGCGTCGACTGCCTCGTGCAGCCGGCGGACGATTTCGGCCAGGTGTTCCTCGGCAACGATGAACGGTGGTGCGAGCACGATGTGGTCGCCCTGCCGGCCGTCGATCGTGCCGCCCATCGGGTACGTCATCAGGCCCCGCGCCATGCCTTCGCGCTTGACGCGGGCGTGCAACTGCTTTGCCGGGTCGAACGGCACCTTCGTGGTGCGGTCGGCGACCAGCTCGATGCCGAAGAACAGGCCGCGTCCGCGGATGTCGCCGACGTGCGGGTGGTCGCCCAGCTTCTCGCACAGCACGCGGCCGAACTGCACGCCGCGCTCGCGCACCTTCGCGAGCAGCCCGTCGCGCTCGATCACGCGCTGCACGGCGAGCGCCGTCGCGCAGGCGACCGGGTGGCCGAGGTAGGTGTGGCCGTGCTGGAAGAAGCCGCTGCCGGCGCTCATGGCGTCGACGATCTTCTTCTGCGCCAGCACCGCGCCGATCGGTTGGTAGCCGCCGCCCAGGCCCTTGGCGATGGTGACGAGGTCGGGGACGATGCCCTCCTGCTCGCTCGCGTACAGCGTCCCGCTGCGTCCCATGCCCGCCATCACCTCGTCGAGGATGAGCAGGACGCCGTGGCGGTCGCAGACCTCGCGCACCGCCTTGAAGTAGCCGGGCACCGGCACGAGCACGCCCGCGGTCGCGCCGCCGATGGTCTCGGCGACGAATCCGATCACCGTGTCGGGGCCGAGCCGGCGGATCGTCGCGTCCAGTTCGTCGGCCAGGCGTTGCCCGTAGGCCTCGGGGGTTTCGTCCGGCCGCTGGTCGCGGTACGGGTAGCAGGGCGCGACGTGCTCGACGTCGATCAGCAGCGGAGCGAACTGGTGGCGCCGCCATTCGTTGCCGCCCACCGCCAGCGCGCCGAGCGTGTTGCCGTGGTAGCTCTGCCGTCGCGCGACGAACTTCGCACGCTGCGGCTGGCCGATCTCGACGAAGTACTGGCGCGCCATCTTGAGCGCCGCCTCGATCGCCTCCGAGCCGCCGGAGACGAAGTAGACGTGGCTCATGCCCGCGGGCGCGGTGCGGATCAGCTCGTCGGCGAGCGCTTCGGCCGGTTGCGAGGTGAAGAAGCTGGTATGCGCGTAGGCGAGTGCGTCGATCTGCGCGTGCATCGCGGCGAGCACGTCCGGGTGGCCGTGTCCCAGGCAGGAGACCGCCGCGCCGCCGCACGCGTCGAGGTACTCGCGGCCCGCACTGTCGCGCACGAACATGCCACGGCCGCCGACGGCCACCGGCGGGGTGACGTGCAGGTGGCGGTGGAAGACGTGGGTCATGCGGGCGCGTCCGCCGGTGCGGCCGGCAGCGCTTGAATGACGATTATCCTCCAGCCGGGAGGGTGGGAGCGGGGCGGCCTTTGCGCTCGATCAGCGTTGACGCTCGGCGGCTCCAGCCTTGCGGCGCCCCTCACCCCAACCCTCTCCCGCACGCGGGGAAATGAGGGTCAGAGTCGCATTTCCCGCTGCTCGTCCGGCCAGCCGGCCTAGCGGAAATGAGGGTCAGAGTCGCATTTCCGCAGGGCCTGACCCTCACTTCGGAAATGCGACTCTGACCCTCATTTCCCCGCAGGGCCTGACCCTCACTTCGCGGAAATGCGACTCTGACCCTCATTTCCCGGTCAGCCGGCCTTGCCGTCCTTGGCCGCGGCAGCCTCGATCGCCGGCAGTGCCGCGGCCGCGAGCCGGGCGGCGTCGCGCTCCTCGCCGTGCGGCACGTAGACCTCGACGCGCCGGCTGGCGAACTCGATGCCGCTGGCCTTGAACATCTTCAGGATCTTCTCGTAGGCGACGCGGCGGATCATGAAGGCCGCATCGCCGGGCTTCACCATGTACTTGACGCGCACGGTCAGCGAGCTCTCGTCGGTCGCGGTCACGCCCTGCGACTTGAGCGGCGAAAGCAGCGCGGGGCCGAGCTCGGGATCGGCCGCGACCTCGTCGCCGATCGTCTTGATGATCTTCTTGACCTTCTTCAGGTCCGTTTCGAGCGCCAGGCGGAACTCGAGGATCATGATCATCCAGTCGCGGCTGGTGTTGCGCAGGCGCGCGATCTGGCCGTACGGCAGGATGTTGAGCGCGCCGCGGTGGTGGCGCAGGAACAGCGCTCGCACCGTGATCTTCTCGACCGTGCCCTTGGCGTCGCCGACCTCGATGTACTCGCCGACGCGGAAGGCGTCGTCCATCAGGAAGAACGCGCCCGAGACGACGTCCTTCACCAGCGTCTGCGAGCCGAAGCCGATCGCCACGCCGACGATGCTCGCGCCCGCGAGCAGCGGCACGATGTTGACGCCAAGCGCGGCCAGCACCGACAAGGCCGTCATCACCACGAGCGAGATTGCGATGAAGATGCGCATCAGCGGCAGCAAAGTGCGCAGCCGCGACGTCGGCGAGCCTTCCGGCATCGCCGCCTCCACTGCAACCCGCCGGTCGATCGCGGTGCGGGCGAGCTCCCAGACGATGTAGGCGATGAGCAGCACGAGGCCGATGCCGAGCAGCGAACTCGCGATCTGGCCGCCCACGCTGCGCTCGGCCATGCTGAACAGGTCGAGGCCCCACAGCTTGCTGAGCGCCAGCACGCCGGCCGCGATCACGAGGATGTGGATCAGCTTGCGCAGCACGGGCTCGTAGGAGCTGAGGAGCGTCCCCATGATCGACGGCGCTTCCGGCCGAGGGGCCCTGGCGGCCGCCGCAAGCGTCCGGGCCAGCGCATAGTCGACGACAGGCAGCCCGACGAGGATCGCGAGACTCAGGATGCCTTGCCCGCGGCCCGGTTCGCTGCCGGTGATCACCTCCCAGATGCGTCCAGAATAGATGGAGAGCAGGTAGAGGATCGCGGCAAACGGCCACAGGTCCGCGATCCAGCCGGCGATGGGGCCGTTGCCGCCGGCGCGACGGATCAGGTCGCCGATCGGCTTGCGCGTGCGCCAGACTGCAGCCAGGGAGATGCCGAGCGTCGCGACACCGAGGAGGAGCTGGATCACCTCGCCGACCGCGGGATCGGCGCCCGCGGCCGCGTAGGTCTGGCGCAGCGCGACCATCAGCCCGAAGACCGCTGCAACGGCGGTGACGGCTCGCGCGAGCGTCGCCGCCGGCGCGTCGTCGAGCGGGAGCAGCCGCGCTTCGGGCCGTCTCGGCGCAAGCAGGAAGTCCGCCGTCGCCGCGACGACCCGCGCCAGCACAACAGCGCCGAGCAGGCCGAGGATCAGGATGCGGCGCGTCTCGTGCCCCTGCCAGAGCGCGAAGAACCCGGCGAGCGCGACCGCGCCGAACAGAAGCACATAGCCGACTTCGATCGCGAGGCGCATCAGCAGGCGTACCGCGTCGGACAGCAGTCCCTCGCTCGCATGACTGCGAAGCTCGTCGCGCCAGTTTCGCGTCACCCGGCGCACGAGGAATTCGACCGCCGCGGCGACGCCCAGCACCGCCAGGAACACCGCCAGCGCGCGGACGAGCACGCTGATGCCTTCGGGCTCGGAGAGGTGCGCAATCGTCGCTTGCGTCGCCGCCGGCAGGTTCCCGATCGCCTCCGCGATCTTGACGACGCCGTCGCGCGCAGCGCCGGCGCCCCGATGCATGGCGCCGAACGCGCCGGTAGCTGCAGGACCCTTGGGCGCCTCAGCCGACTTCGCGGCCGCGCGATCGAGCTGCTGGAGGAGGAGCTTGCGCACTTCCTCGTCCGAGAGCCGCGAGACGAGTTCGCGCGCGGCCTCGGGCGTGAGCGGCGAGGGCAGCGCAGTCGCGGCTTCCCTGGTCTTTTCCGCGGCAACTGCCAAAGGCGCGTTGAACGGCAACGCGATCAGCAGCGCGAACGCCACTGTTCGCCACGAAAACCCGAGAAGCGCGCCCATGGAGCCCTGGCAATGGTTGCGAACGTCAAATGATCGACGGTACGCCACGCGGGGTCAACCCTGCTGCGCCGGCCAGGTGCGGTCGAGTGCCAGCGCCACGGCCCAGCAGAGGGCTCCCGTGAGAAGCGTGTGCGATAGGAAGTGCGCGCCGCGGGCTACCTGCGCCAGCGAAACGGCAGCGCTGAATGTGATCACTCCGACTGCGAGGGGGCGATGAAGGGCGGCACGGCGCGATTGCGCGAGCGGGCTGCGGCGCAGCGCGTAGATTGCTGCGATCCACATGAAGCCCGTCGATGCGTGCCCGCTGGGCGCGCACCGCCCCGGGCCGGCTTCCGGCGGAACGGCCGCGAGAAAAGGGAAGAACGCGGCGCTGCCGCCATAGCGGGCCAGGTCCCATGGACAGCTGTGTGCGGAGAGGCTCTTCAACAGCGCGACAGTACCCGCCGCGGCGAGCGCAGCCACGCACGCGAAGGCAAGCGCCGGGCGCCACGGCCGCAGCGCGTTGCGCCGCGAAGCCGCGAGCAGCGCAACGAGAACGACGACCAGCGCGGCCGAGAGCCACCTGGCCGCATCGTGCAACAGGAAAGCGAGCAGCGGATGATCGCGCCAGCGAAAGGTGCGCGCCGCGGCATCGTAGGCGACGTTCGCGATGGCGATGTCGGCGCCGAGGCGGTTGAGCGCCAGCGCCGCCACGACCAGCATCGCGATGCCGAGTGCTTCGCGCACAGGCGCGCGCCGCGAGTCACCCGGCGTCACTGCGGCCCGTACCCCGGCGCCTTCAGCGCGCCCTGCTTGAATGCGCGCGAGGCCGTCTGGTAGTACGCGATCGCCTCGTCCACCAGCTGCTGTGGCGGCACGGCGCGCGCCGCCGCGAACGACTTCGGATCGATGCGGTAGCCGTCGACCTTGCGCCCGGGCAAGAGCACGACCAGCGTGTCGTCGCGGTAGTAGCCTAGCGACTGGTAGTTGCTGACGAAGGCGCGCGGCGGCGTGGCCGGCAGCTCCATCACCGAGCGGCCGAAGAAGTGGTCGTCGCCTTCGACACGCAACACGTCGAGCAGCGTGGGCGGCAGGTCCACCTGGCTTGCGACCGGCTCGTAGACGGAGGGCTCGACGAGCTTCGGCGCCCACAGGATGAGCGGGATGCGGTAGCCGGCCAACGGGAGGGCGGTCTTGCCCGCCACCGCCGCGCAGTGGTCGGCGAGGAACACGAACAGCGTGTCGTCGAACCACGGCCTGCCACGCGCCTGCTCGACGAACCGGCCGATCGCCCAGTCGGTGTACTTGATCGCGCCGTCGCGCCCACCGGGCGAGGGGATGTCGATGCGGCCGTCGGGGTAGGTGAACGGCCGGTGGTTCGACGTGGTCATCACGTGCACGAACGAGCGCTTGCCCGACTTCACGTTCGCGTCGATCACGTCGAGCGCGTTAGCAAACAGCGACTCGTCGGCCACGCCCCAGACGTTCTCGAAGACGATCGACGCCTTGGGGAACTCGGTGCGGTCGACGACGCGGTAGTCGTTGGCGTCGAAGTACGCGTTCATGTTGTCGAAGTAGCCGTAGCCGCCGTAGACGAAGCTCGTGGCGAAGCCCTGATGCTCGAGCAGCTCGCCGATCGTCGAAAGGTGCTCGTTGCCGGGGCGGCGCACGATGGCCTGCCCCGGCACCGGCGGCGTGCCCAGCGACACCGCCTCGAGACCGCGCACCGTGCGCGTCCCCGTCGCGTAGAAGTTGGCGAAGCGCAGGCCTTCCGCGGCGAGGCGGTCGAGGTTCGGCGTGAGACGCTGCTTCGAGCCGTAAGCGCCGAGGAACTCGGCGGACATGCTCTCGATGGTGACCATGACGACGTGGCGCGGCTTGCGCGGCAGGATCGGCAGGTGCGCTTCGGTCTCCTCGTGCTCGTCGATGACGATTTCCGAGTCGCGCAGCAGCGGCTTGCGTTCGACGTGGAGCACACGGAGAAGGTGGTCCGCGCGATCCTGGTCGATCGTGGCGTAGAAGCGCTCGTAGTCGAGGTCGTTGCGCCGCGCCGCGGCTGCGAACGTGAACAGGCCGTTGCCCGCCAGTTCGTCGGCGTAGGCGTTGCCCGAGCCCTCCATCTGCTCGACCCGCGCGACGGACAGCGCGATCGCGGGCAGCGCTAAGGCCAGCACGAGCCGGACCAGCCGGGCGCGCTGCGTCGCCGGCAGCCGCTCGGCCCGGTCGATGGCAGGCTTCAGCGCCAGCGTCGCGAGGAGGCCCATCGCGACTATGCCGGCGAGGATCCAGTTGACCGGATAGGACTCGCGAATGTTGCCGACCACCTCGTGCGTGTAGAGCAGGTAGTCGACGGCGATGAAGTTGAAGCGCGAGGCGAACTCGATCCAGAAGGTGAACTCGGCCACCGCGACGAACAGCAGTGCGACGACGGCGGCGAGGAAGCCGGCCAGGCGCAGAGCGCGGTGGACGCGCGTGGCGCGGATGCGGCCGGGGAGCAACGCGTCGTAGAGCCACAGCGGCGCGAGCAGGGCGCACGTCACCACGAGGTCGAACCACAGCCCCTTCGCGAACACCCCGGGCCAGTCGGCAAGCGGGACCGCGTCGCGCCCGGCGTACACCGTCAGCGCGAGCCGGGTCAGCGTGAAGACGGCGAGCGCGAACGCGCCGTAGATCAGCGGGACGTCGAGGCGCAAACGGCGAGGCGGCATGGCATGCCGCCCGCTAGCCGTCGAGAAAGTCGGCGACGGCGGGCGTGGCGCGCAGCCGCGCGAGATCGTCGGGCGTGGGCAGCTGCGGCCGGTCGCGCACCGCGTTGACCATGCACAGGAAGCCCAGCGGCGCATCGGGCGCGGCACGGAACTGGTGCCAGTTGAGCGCGGGCACGTGCACGAGGTCGTGCTCGCGGACGTCGAACACGCGATTGCCGAGCAGCAAGCGGCCGCGGCCGCGCTGGATCATCACGGCGTGCTCGTGTTCGTGGCGCTCGAGCGTGGTGTAGCCGCCCGGCGCGACCTCGAAGTAGCGCAGCTGGCAGGCGAGCGCGGGATCGTCGAACAGCACCTGCCGCGTCACGTCGCGATAGGGAACGGCCGGGTCCTGCTTGTACGCGCGCACATCGACGTGGCGCCAGCGCAGCGTGCCGGTTTTCGGCCTGACGGGGTCGGTCATGGCAAGTACCGGTTGGTCGGCACGCGGCCGAAGCGGGCCTATCGATGCTCGAGAAACTCCGCGAGCGTGAGACCAACGTCCTTGGCAATTTGCCGCAGAAGCGTTGGCGCGATGTCACGTGCGGAATGGAAGGGCACCGTCGTGCAGCGTCCCGATCCGTCTCGGAACTGCTTGTGCGAACCGCGCTGACGGACCTCGGCGAAACCGAGCCTGAGCAGAATGGCTACGACCTCGGCAGGCTTGAGGACCGGGACGTTTCCCACGAACTACGCCACGGCGACGTTCTGTACTCCGACAAACTCCGATTCCAGGACGGGATCGCCATCCTCGAGGAGCATCGCGATCACCTCCCGCAGATTGGCGTTCAGCTCGTCGAGCGTGGTTCCCTGCGAGTGGGCGCCGGGAAACCCCGGGACGAACCCCACGAAGAGTCCGGTTTCGGGATCACGCTCGATGACTGCGGAGAAGTTGCGCATGGACCACCTCCTGCTTGCGTCGATTATCGCTCCGGGGCAGACGCAGCGCAAACCGAGACCCCTCGGCCGGCCGCGGCCGCGTGCGCCGCCTGCGTGAACGTTCGCGCCCTCGCGACGAGGTCGTCGGCAGCCATCAGCAGCGACCCGCCGATCAGCAGCATGATGTCGTCGCCGTAGACGCCGCGCAGCTCCGCGACGCGCTCGACGGCGAGTCCGCCGGCGGGCACCGGCAGCATCGGCTTCCACGCGCTGTCCGTGCGGCGCGCCTCGTGCGCAATGGCCTCGCAGGTCGCGCGCGTGTAGGCGAAGCGGCCGCCGTAGTTCGGATAGATCACCGCGTCGGCGCCGAGCCAGCGGAACAGCTTGCCCAGAAGCAGCGGCGGCGCGACGCGCGCAGCGCCGGCGTAAGCAGGATGCGCCAGCACAGGCACGTCGACGCTCGTCACAAGCTCGTGGAAGGCCGCGAAGCCGACGAGCGCAGGCGCAACCAGCAGCATGCCCGCGCCTTCTTCGCGCGCGACGCGGGCGAACCCGGCGAGCTGCGCGGGCGATCCGACGAGGCTCGGCGCGTACAGCGCGGGCCGCCCGGTTTCGCGCGACGCCTGCGCGAGCGCGCGCTGGCACGCGGCCACGCGCTGCGCGAATGGCGCGTACGCCTGGTCGGCAAGCCCGTGGTCGTCCTTCACCACATCCACGCCGCCCAGCACGAGATCGCGGCACAGCGCGGCCAGGCGATCGGCGGGCAGGCCTTGCGGCTTGAGCGCGGCGCAGGTAAGCGGCCGCGCATGCGCGTCGAGCCGCTCGCGCAGGCCGGCGATGCCGAAGCGCGGGCCGGGGAAGCGTGCGACGAAGTCGTCCGGGAACTCCACGTCCGCGAGTTCGACGTGCTCGTGCAGCGACGAGTTGCCGAACAGCATGTTGAGCGTCTGCGCGATCTCGTGCCCGGTGGTGACGGACGCCAGCGCGATGCGGACGTCGTGCAGGCCCTCGTCGACGCGCGCGATGCCGACGACTTGCCCCATCACCTCGTCGCGCACGAAGTCGTCGCGCACCACGCTTGCCGCCACCTCGACGCTCTGCTCGAGCGCAAGCGTCTCGGCGACGGCGGCGACGTCGCGCGACGGCGCGCGCACGCGGTAGGTGACGACGAGGCGGGACATGGGCGGGCGTCGATGATACCTGCGTCGCCGGGCCGGCGGCGGGCGATGCCCTACGCTACGGCTGACGCCGCAGGCTCTCGTCGTGCAGCGCCGCCATCTCCTCGGGCGCGATGCCGATCTGCCGCGACACGCGGATCTCGTCTTCGCCGGCGTGCAGCTTGGAGACACGGTCCTGCAGCTCGCGGTCGGCCACCGTCATGCGCGCGCGCAGCCGCACGTACTCGCCCCACGACGCGATGATGTAGCGCTCGAAGAACAGGTTGCGGTCGGCGAGGTCGCGGAACACGCGCCAGTCAGAGGCGCCGTTGCGCCGCCGCGCCGGCTCGATGTTGTGGATCGCGCGCAGGAACTCGTCGTGATTGCCCGGATCGACGCGGTACTCGATCTGGATCAGCACCGGCCCGTCGTCGGGGCGCGGCGGGACCGGCAGGCCGAGGTCGGGCAGCGGCGCGCCGGGCGTGACCTCCGCCTCGTCGCCGAGGCGCACCTCGTGGCGGCGATTGACGATGAGCAGCGCGAGGACCGTCGCCGCCGACAGCGCCAGCGCGGTCTGGATGTCGACCAGGTAGGCGACCGCGCCCCACAGCGCCGCACCGGCGGCGAAGCTGCCCTGGTTGACGACGAGCCCCGCGGCGACCGCGCGCGCGCGCACCCACGCGGGCGCGGCGCTCTGCACGCCCGACGACAGGCTGGCGAAGACGCCGACCCACGCGGCGCCGCAGGCGAACATGCCGACGGTCGCGACCGCGGTGTAGTGAAAGAACGCGATCGCCGTCACGGCGGCGGCCCACAGCAGCGTGGCGCCGAGCACCACCTTCGTCAGCGAGCGGCGCTGCAGGTGGCGCGGCACCGTCAGCGCGCCGATCACCGCTCCCGCGCCGAAGCTCGCCGACAGCGCGCCGAAGCCCCCCGCGCCCATGCCGAGGAGATCGCGCGCGATCACCGGCAGCAGCGCCCACAGCGCGCCCGCGCACACCGAGAAGCTCAGGTTGCGGATGAGGAATGCGCGCATCAGCGGCGCGTGGCGCACGTAGCGCAGGCCGCTCGCAATGCCGGGGAGAAGGCGCTCGGGCACGCCGGGCAGCACGGGCGCGTCGACGCGCAGCCGCCGAATCGCGAGAATCATCACGAGAAAGAACGCGGCGGCGGCGAGCAGCGCGCTGCCGGTGCCGATCCACGCGGTCAGCGCGCCGGCGAGCGCGGGTCCCGCGGCGCGCGAGACGTTGAACGCGACCGCACCCAGCGCGATCGCCCGCGGCAGCTCCGCACGCGTGACGAGGTCGTTCGTCGTCGCCTGCACCGCCGGCAGGTAGGTGGTGAAGCCGGCGCCGATGACAAAAGTGATCGCGAGCAGCGTGACCGGCGTGACCAGGCCGGCGAGGGTCATGACGCCGAGCAGCGCGGTGGCGCCGAACAGGACCGCTTGCGTGGCGAGCACGATGCGGCGCTTGTCGACGATGTCGGCGAGCGCTCCGGCGGCGAGTCCGAACAGCAGCGCGGGACCCGTGCTGGCTGTCTGCACCAGCGCGACCATCAGCGCGGAGGGCGTCAGCGTGGCCATCAGCCAGGCTGCGATCGTGCCCTGCATCGTGTAACCCAGCGCCGCGCCGGCCGTGCCGACGTAGAAGCGGCGGAAGCGGCGACTGGCGAGCGGGGAGTTCTTCAGGATGCCGGCGGCGAGCCGGCTCACGCTATTGCCCACTGCGCGAGTGTACTGAACTTCCGCATCGCTGCTGCCGGTTGGCCACACACCATCGCCGCCCCCGCGCACAAGTCCGTCGTCGTTCACGCGCAAGCGGGGACCCACCAACACCGTCGTCCCCGCGAAGGCGGGGACCCAACGTCGTCAAATGACGGTGTGCCTGGAACACGAAAGACACTGGGTCCCCGCCTTCGCGGGGACGACGACGGAGGGACGACGACGCTCCGAAGGCGCGGCAATGCCGCGCGTCAGGCCTTGCCGACGTGCTCGGCGACAAACGCCAGCGTCCGCTCGCGCGCAAGCTTCGCGGCGACGGCGTCGAACGACGGCCTCGCGTCGCAGTTGAAGCCGTGGTCCGCGTCGTACGTGTAGACCGGTTGTCGCGGATGGCGGCGGCGCCACTCGTCGATCCACGCCAGCGGGATCATCGTGTCGCGCTCGCCGAAGTGGCCGAGGGCGGGACAGCGCGGAGTCTCGCCCAGAACGTCGCCGATGCCGCCGCCGTAGTAGACGATCGCCGCGGCGAAGCCGTCGAGCCGGCACGCCGCGAGCCAGGCTAGCAGGCCACCCCAGCAGTAGCCGACCACGCCCACGCGCCCGTCGCCCGCGACGAACGCGCGCGCCGCGTCGATGTCGGCGAGTGCATGCGTCGTGTCGGCCTTCGCGCGCAGCGCGCGTCCGGCCTCGATGCCCGTGGCGTCGTAGCCCAGGTCGACGCCGCGCTCGACGCGGTCGAACACCGCTGGCGCGATCGCGACGTAGCCATCGACGGCATAGCCATCGCATACGCCGCGGATATGCGCATTCACGCCGAAGATCTCCTGCACAACGACCAGCGCGCCGCGCGGCTTCGCCGCAGGGCGCGCGACGTAGGCGTCGAGCCGGACGCCGTCGCGGGCGGTCAGCATCGTGTGCATCGAATGGCTGGCAGGGGGCATGGCCGGTGATCCTCAGCAATGAACGCGCGACTATAGCGCCGCGCGGCCCGAGGTGCGACACTCGCGTGCGCGTTCACTTCGCCCTTCGCGGACCGATCCACCATGCCATCCCGCATCACCGGCGTCCTCGCCCCCGTCGTCACGCCTTTCCGCGCCGATCTCGCGCCAGACCCCGAGCGCTTCGCGCGCCACTGCCGCTGGCTCACCGACAACGGCGTGGGGCTCGCGGTGTTCGGCACGAATTCCGAGGCGAACTCGCTCGGCGTGGACGAGCGCATCACCCTGCTGGATAGTCTCGTCGCGGCCGGCGTCGATCCCGCGCGAATGATGCCGGGCACGGGCACGTGCGCGCTTGCGGACACGGTGAAGCTCACCGCGCATGCCGTGAAGGCCGGCTGCGCAGGCGTGCTCATGCTGCCGCCGTTCTACTACAAGGGCGTCACCGACGACGGCCTCTTCCGCAGCTACGCGGAAGTGATCGAGCGCGTCGGCGACGCGCGGCTGCGCGTCTACCTCTACCACATCCCGCCGGTGTCGCAGGTGCCGATCTCGCTCGCGCTGATCGAGCGGCTGCTGCGCGCCTACCCGCAGGCGATCGCCGGCGTGAAGGACTCCTCCGGCGACTGGAACAACACGAAGGCGATGCTCGACGCGTTCGCCGCGCAGGGCTTCGACGTGTTCGCCGGCAGCGAGACTTTCCTGCTCGCCAATCTGCGCCACGGCGGCAAGGGCTGCATCAGCGCCACTGCGAACGTGAACCCCGCGGCAATCCATGCGCTTTGCGAGCACTGGCGCGACGCCGATGCCGACACGCGTCAGCAGCGCCTCGACGCCGTGCGCGCGACGTTCCAGAAGCGCCCGATGATCGCCGCGATGAAGGCCGCGATCGCGCACTGGGGCGGCGACGCGGCGTGGAAGACGGTGCGCCCCCCGCTCGTCGATCTGGCCGACGACGCGAGCGCCGCGCTCGTGGGCGAGCTGGAAGCGATTGGCTTCGCGATGCCGGGGCTCGCGGCGACATCGGTCGCGGGCCACGCGTAGCGGGTCGGCCTGCCGCAGGCAGCCCTGCGGGGCGGCGATTGCGGCTTGGGGTTCGCCGAGGCAGCCCGCCGGTGGCGACACGGCGACGCCCCGGAGGAACCTTGACTTGTACGGATAATCGCCGTACATTGACCCGAACCGTCAGGTGGCGGGAAACCATGCCCCTGCACAGGCTGAGAGGCAGTCATGCTGACCGATACGAACGAGACAGATGCCAAGACCCGCGCCGCGCGCCTGGAAGCGCGCATGACGACGGATCAGAAGGCGCTGTTGCAGCATGCCGCGGCGCTGTCGGGCCGCACCCTGAGCGAATTTGTGCTCGCCAGCGCGCAGGAGGCCGCCGCCAAGGTCATCCAGGAGCACGAGACTATCCGCCTGTCGCGGAGCGAGCAGGTCGCCTTCGTGACCGCTCTGCTCAAGCCGCGCGCGCCCAAGGCGCGCCTGCGCAAGGCGGCGGAGAAGTACCGGCAGCAGATGGGACTGTGATTGCCGAAGGCGGCCACGCCCTATCGCATCGTTCCGCTCGCTAAGGGCCACGATCGAGGCAGCTTTGCCTGCGGCAGCGAACCGCTCGACCGCTACCTGCAACGGCAAGCCCGTCAGGATGCGGAGAAGCGCGTCGCGGCTCCCTTTGTGCTGGTCGAGCCGCCGTC
>Ga0209254_10004138_pt1 | contig 13269 bp, 9 predicted proteins | sample FrelakmetDIP11DI_FD_187148 | JGI IMG/M metagenome (GOLD analysis project Ga0209254, IMG submission 187148) | Freshwater lake sediment microbial communities from the University of Notre Dame, USA, for methane emissions studies - DIP11 DI (SPAdes)... | ecosystem: Environmental > Aquatic >...
TCTTCACGTTCCAGTGGCCAGGGCGATCAGTCTGATTCAAGAACAAGCAGTCGCCCCTATGACAGACCCATCGCTGCGATCAACGGCCGCTCCTGGCCGGTTCCTGCCTGTGTGAGCTGTCGCAGCAAAGCAGCCGCTCGCCGATCCGTCCGATACCTTCCACGGTCTGCCTGCGGCGAACATCGGTGACTGCGGCTCTCGGCCGCCGCCCGCACGCGGCGCAGTCAGAAGCTCATCTGCCAGTGCAGGACGGCGCCGCCGCGGACGGGCTCCGCCGTCAGCGCCACGCGTGCGCCCGGCCCGGGCCCCAGGAACGCGTCCGTGAAAAAGGCGCCCATGAAGTTGCCGAGCGCCACACCGATCAGGACGTCGGACGGATAGTGCGCGCCCGCCTCGACCCGGGCCCAGGCGGTGCCGGCCGTGACCGCGCCGGCACCGATCTCGAGGGTGGTCCTCAGGCCGGGCGAGACGTCGATGCTCTGCAGGTTGCGCACCGACAGGGTGTCGAACACGGCCGCCGTCGAGGCGTGGCCCGACGGCAGGCTCTCGTCGTCATCGCCGTTGGGGCGCTCGCGCGAGGTCAGTGACTTCAGTCCGTTCGTGAGGCCGGCCGTCGCCGCGAACGCGCCGACGCCAACGGCTGCGCCCTTTGCCTTGGCCACGACCCAGTCGCCGTCGAACGTACCGCCCGGAGTCGCCAGGACGGTCGCGGCGTATCCCACCACCGCGGCATCCCGCAGCCCGTCGCTCCAGTCCGCGGCGCTCTGCGTCGACCCGAAGACCGGGGTTTCATCGCGCGCCCACTCCGAGACTTCGTCGTCCCAGGAGTCGATCTGCAGCAGCGCCGCCCCCGCCAGAGGCGCCCAGACCCAGGGCCGCTTCGCCGCATTCAGCGCGGCACTTTCCACCCGCTGCCAGCCGGGTGTCAGCGTCGCGGACTCACCCCAGCGCGACCCGTCCGGCAGCGAGGCGCAGGCAGACGCCAGGCAACAGGCGGCAAGCAGGACGGGTGTGCGCAAGGCGGTGTTCCCTTCGTGGGGACCGCAACAGCTCTGCGCGGTCGGAAGAGGCGTGCAGTCTACCCCGGACCGCGCCGCTGCTGCGGCCGCTGCTCCGGCGTCATGCGCTGCCAGCGCTCGCGTGCCTGCTCGCGCTGCTCGGGGGTCATCTCCTGCCAGCGCCGCCGCAGTTCCTGGCGCTCTTCCGGCGGCAATTCGCTGAAGCGCCGGTACGCATGCTGCAGTCGGTCCTGGTCTTCCGGCGGCAGGCTCCGGAACTCCTGGTAGCGCTGGCGGACCCGTTGGCGCTCCGCGGGCGGCAACTCCTTCCAGCGGTCGAAACGCTGTCGTGCCTGCGCACGCTGCTCCGGGGTCATCGACTGCCAGCGCTCCGCGCCGCGCGTCAGCGCCTGCTGACGCTCCGGCGGAAGCTGCGCCCAGCGGCTGCGGAACGGCTCCAGCACCTGCTGCTGCTCCGGCGCGAGCTGCTCCCACGCAATGCCCGGGGCGGCGGCTGGAGTGTCGGCCGCTCGCGCCGGCACGATTCCCGCGAGCATCACAGCGGCAAGCACGGCTGCAAACCAGGGATTCATTGCTTGTGCTCCCGCGAGATGGCGCATCACCCGGCGCCCCCCGCCGCCGGCAGGCCGGCCTCGTCGAGCCACCGGTAGAACTCGAGGTCGTTCTCGACGAGATCGACGTCATCGCCGTCCGCAAACAGCGCGAGCGCCTCGTCCGCAGGCTCCCCGGCCGGGTCCCCCGCCGCCGGAGTGACTCCCTGCCCGGGTGGTCGCCACAGCAGGACCGCCACGAGCGCCGCCGATGCCAGCGCCGCAGCCGTTCCCCATGCCTGCCAGCGGGATCGTCGCGGTCGCTCCATGACGAGCAGCGCCGATTGCCGTGCCCGATGGAGCCGCGAGCGCGTCTCGGCATCGAGTCCCTCGACGCTCGCGTCGAACAGCTCGCGGGCCCGCCGCTCGGTCTCTGTCCGTGGTTCGTCGCGCCTCATCACCACACCTCGTCGAGCTTCGCGCGCAGCGCGTGCAGCGCACGGAAATAGTGCGTCTTCACGCTGCCCTCGGAACAGCCCATCACCGCTGCAGTCTCCGCCACGTCCATGCCCTCCAGACAACGCAGCACGAATGTCTGCTGTTGACGTTCCGGCAGGTCGCCGAGCGCCGTCTCGAGCCGCTGCATGGCCTGGTCCGCCATGGACTGGCGAGCCGGGTCCGGACCGCCGCCGGCCACGCGCTCCAGCGGATCGCCCGGCTCGTCCTCGTCCCCGGGGAAACGACCCGGCAGGAAGCCGAACAGCCGCGATCGCACCGACCGCCGGCGCCGCGCGTCCCGGATGCCGTTGTAGAGGATGCGGAAGAACAGCGGTGGCCACTCCTCGCCCGGGCGATCGACGTAGCTGCGGGCCAGCCGCAGCATCGCGCCCTGCACGACGTCGAGCGCCTCCTCACGATCGCGCAGCGCCAGCTGTGCGATGCGAAAGGCGCGCCGCTCGACGCCGGCGAGAAAGCGATCGAGGCTGGTGGCACGATTCAGGGTGTTGTCCTCGGGTGCCGCGCGCGCGGCTTCCACCCGTGGCGCGACGGCTGCATTTTCGAGGTTAGCAGGACCGGTCATGCGGTTAGACTGATGATGTCGGCCACGCCGTCACGGCAGCACGTGGACGCAAAACGCCTGTCCCGCCAGATGGTTGACGCCGATTTCGCGAGAGAGATGTGCACTGCGCTGCGGGCCGGGCGACCGCCGGGCCTGCGATACCCCGGCCGGGGAGTGGCCCCAGGCAGCCAGAAAGTCCGTAAATCATTGACTGGAAAGAGTTTAATTTTCGGCGGTCATTTTCTCGTCAAACTGGAAAACTGTCCGGCGGAACCGGTACTTGGCTCGCATTCGCCCCCCTCGCCCACAGAGTTATCCACCGCAACTGTGGACAACTTCACATAAACCCGAGCGACCTTGAGCCCCATCCTTCGACTCGCCGTGGACGTGCCGCTGCGACGGCTGTTCGACTATCGGGCGCCGCCCGGAGTGGACGTCGCCCTGCTGCAGCCGGGCGTTCGGCTGTGGGTGCCGTTCGGGCGGCGCCGGGTCTGCGCGGTACTGGTCGAACTCCCGGCGACCTCGGAGGTGCCGAACGCGAAGCTGCGCGCGGCGCTCTCGGTCATCGACGAGGTACCGGTCGTGGACGCGGCGCTGCTCGGGCTGCTGCGATGGTCGGCGGACTACTACCATCACCCGCCCGGCGAGGTGATCGCCGCCGCCCTGCCTGCCCCGTTGCGCACCGGCGCCACCGCGCTGGAAGACGAGGAACGCTGGGCGCTGACCGCCGCCGCCCGCGCGGGCGGACTGCCGCCGTTGTCGGCGCGCGCCGGACGGTTGCGCGAGATGGTCGAGGCGCTCGGGCAACACTCTCCCGCGGAGCCGGCGGTACTCGCCGCCGTGTCGCCCCGCTGGCGCGAACACCTGCGCGAGCTCGAGAAGCGCGGCTGGGCCTTGCGGCTGCGGGTCGCCACCGCTTCGGCAGCGCGTCCCCCTTTTCAGGCGAACCCCGGCCCGGAGCCCACGCCGGAACAATGCCGCGCGCTCGAGGCCATCGCGGCGGCCGCCGATCGCCACGCCCCGTTCCTGCTGCACGGGGTGACGGGCAGCGGGAAGACCGAGGTGTACCTGCGCGCCATTGCCGCAGTCGTGGAGCGCGGCCGGCAGGCGCTGGTGCTGGTGCCCGAGATCGCGCTCACGCCGCAGCTCGTGGCGCGATTCGCGGCACGCTTCGACGCCCCGCTCGCCGTGCTGCACTCCTCGCTCACCGACCAGGAGCGCCTGCGCGCGTGGCGTGCCGCCCGCAGCGGCGAGGCGCCCGTCGTGATCGGCACGCGCTCGGCGATCTTCGCGCCAATGGCGCGGCCGGGGCTGATCGTCGTGGACGAGGAGCACGACCCGTCCTACAAGCAGCAGGAAGGCTTCCGCTACTCGGCCCGCGACCTCGCACTCGCGCGCGCGCAGCGGCTGTCGGTGCCGGTGGTGCTCGGCTCGGCCACGCCATCGCTCGAGAGCCTCGAGCGCGTGCAGTCCGGGCGCGCGACCCTGCTCGAACTGCCGGCCCGCACCGCGGGCGCCCGGCCGCCGTCGGTGCACCTGATCGACCTGCGCCGGCACGCCGCGACGCAGGGCATCGCCACGCCCACGGTGCTCGCGATCAAGCGACACCTCGACGCGGGCGGACAGGTGCTGCTGTACCTGAACCGGCGCGGCTACGCGCCGACACTGTTCTGCCCGTCCTGCGGCTGGGCGGCGCCCTGCCCGCGCTGCGACGCGCGCCTCACCGTGCACCAGCGCGAGGGCCAGGTGCGCTGCCACCACTGCGGCAGCGAGCAGCGCATCCCCGAGCTGTGTCCGGATTGCGGCGAAGCGGCGAAGCCCGTGGGCCAGGGCACGGAGCGCATCGAGGAGACGCTGGCGCAGCTGTTCCCGCAGGCCCCGCTCGAACGCATCGACCGCGACGCCGTGCGCCGCCGCGGCGCGCTCGAGGCGGCGCTCGACCGCGTGACGAGCGGCGCCGTGCGGCTGCTGGTGGGCACCCAGATGCTCACCAAGGGCCACCACTTCCCCGACGTGAGCCTCGTGGTCGTACTCAACGCCGACCAGGGACTGTTCGGCACGGACTTCCGGGCCAGCGAGCGGCTCGCGCAGACCATTGTCCAGGTGGCGGGACGCGCCGGGAGGGCCGAGCGCCCGGGCGAGGTGCTGATCCAGACCGAGTACCCGGAGCACCCGTTGCTCGCGCAGCTGCTCGCGGGCGGTTACGACGCCTTCGCCGCGGCGGCCCTCGAGGAGCGCCGCGCCGCGCGCTGGCCGCCCTATTCGCGCGTCGCGGTGGTACGCGCCGAGGCGGCCCGGCGCGAGGCGCCCGCAGAGTTCCTGGAGCGCGCCCGGGAGATCGCGGCGTCACTTGCACCGACGGAGGTCGAGGTGCTGGGGCCGGCCACCGCGCCCATGGAGCGGCGCGCCGGCATGTACCGCGCGCAGCTCCTCATGCAGGCGCCGACGCACTCGCCCCTGCAGCGCCTGCTCGCGCGCTGGCTGCCGGCGGTCGAGGAACTGCCGGAGGCGCGCAAGGTGCGCTGGTCGCTCGACGTGGACCCGCTCGAGCTCTTCTGAGGTGTGTCCGCGGGCGGCTCGAACCTCACCGTCTCGCATCCGCGGTCCAAATTCCCTAGACTGACCACCCTCGCCGGCCCCTTCCCGACGGCAACGCCTTGAAATACCTGATCGAAAAGCTCGTGCAGGACGCGCTCGCCGCCCTGCCGGAAAACCTGCGCGCGGCCGCCGCGACCCAGGTCGCCTCCACGGTGGAGCGCACCCGGGACCCGACCCACGGTGACTTCGCGACCAACGCCGCGATGCAGCTCGCGAAGGCCGCGAAGCGCAAGCCGCGCGAGCTGGCGCAGGCGATCGTGGACGCGATGCCGAAGAGCGACCTCGTCGCGAAGGTCGAGATCGCGGGACCGGGCTTCATCAACCTCTTCGTCGCACCCTCGGGCTACCACCGCGAGCTCGAGCGCGTGCTCGACGAGGGCGCCGGCTACGGCCGCAGCACGCTGGGCGCCGGGCAGCGAATCATCGTCGAGTTCGTGTCCGCGAACCCGACCGGGCCGCTGCACGTGGGCCACGGCCGCCACGCCGCGTTCGGCGCGACGCTCGCCAACCTGCTCGACGCGGCGGGCTTCAGCGTGCATCGCGAGTACTACATCAACGACGCCGGCCGGCAGATGGACATCCTCGCCGCCAGCGTGTGGCTGCGCTACCTCGAGTGCTTCGGCGAGCAGTTCCCGTTCCCGAGCAACGGCTACCGCGGCGACTACCTGCACCCGATCGCCGACCAGCTCGTCGAGCGCGTCGGCCGCACGCTGGTCCGGCCCGCGGCCGAGGTGTTCCGCGACCTGCCGCCCGACGCGCCCGCGGGCGACAAGGACGCCTACATCGACGCGGTCATCGCCCGTGCCCGGGCGCTGCTCGGCGACGAGGGGTTCGAGCAGGCGTTCCGGATCGCGCTCGACGACATCCTCGCCGACATCCGCCAGGACCTCGAGGAGTTCGGCGTCCGCTACGAGGAGTGGTTCTCCGAGCGCAGCCTCGCCACCGGCGGCGCGATCGACCGCGCGCTCGCGCGGCTGCGCGCCAACGGCGTCGTGTACGAGAAGGACGGCGCGCAGTGGTTTCGCGCCACCGACTTCGGCGACGAGAAGGACCGCGTCGTGGTGCGCGAGAACGGGCTCAAGACCTACTTCGCCTCCGACATCGCCTACCACCTGCAGAAACGCGAGCGCGGCTTCGAAAAGCTCGTGGACGTGCTCGGCGCCGACCACCACGGCTACGTCGCGCGCGTGCGCGCCGGGCTCGTGGCGATGGGCGAGCCGGGCGACAGCCTCGAGGTGCGCCTCGTGCAGTTCGTCACCCTGTACCGCGGCGGCGAGAAGGTGCAGATGTCGACGCGCTCGGGCGAGTTCATCACGCTGCGCGAGCTCCGCCGCGAGGTGGGCAACGACGCCGCGCGCTTCTTCTACGTGATGCGCAGCAACGACCAGCACCTCGACTTCGACCTGCAGCTCGCCACCTCGCACTCGAACGAGAATCCGGTCTACTACATCCAGTACGCGCACGCCCGCGTCTGCAGCGTGCTGCGCCAGATGCGCGAGAAAGGGTTCGCCTACGACGCCGGCCGCGGCCGCACCTCGCTCGCGCGCCTCGTCGAGCCGCACGAGCAGGCGCTGCTCGCCTCGCTGAGCCGCTTCCCGGAGGTGGTCGAGGCAGCCGCCCTGCAGCGGGCGCCGCACGCGCTGGTGCACTACCTGCGCGAGCTCGCCAACGACTTCCACACCTACTACAACGCCCACCAGTTCCTGGTGGACGACCCCGAGCTGCGCGACGCCCGGCTCACGCTGATCCAGGGCCTGCGCCAGGTGGTGCGCAACGGACTCGGGCTGCTCGGCGTGTCGGCGCCGGAGGCGATGTGATGGTGGCGACGACCACGGGCAAGACGCTCAGCCGCGACTACAAGCACGTCAGGCGCCACACTCCAGGCACTCCGGCGTTCAACGGCTGGGTCGGGCTCGGGGTGGGGCTCGCCATCGGGCTCTCCGTCGCCCTCGGCGTGTACCTGCACTTCCAGAACAAGGTGCCCGCCGTGCCGCTGCCCGACGCGGACGCCCCGCCGGCCTCGGCCAAGGGGACGGAGGAGGCACCCGCGTCGTCCGCCGCGCCTGCGGACGCCGGCACCGGCCAGGACGAGCTGACGTTCTTCGACCTGCTCAAGACCCAGGAAGTCGAGGTGCCGGCGAACTCCGCGCAGCCGAACCCGTCGCGGCGGCCGCCGATGGAGCGGGACATCACTCTGCAGGCGGGATCGTTCAAGCAGATGGCCGAGGCCGAGAAACTGCAGGCGCGGCTCGCGGAATATGGCGTGCAGGCCACGATCCAGCGCTACGCGGTGGAGGACGAGACCTGGTTCCGGGTGCGCATCGGACCGATTGCCACGGTCGAGGAACTCGACCACGTGCGGACCAAGCTGGCCGAGGCCGAGATCGAGGCGATGCCTGTCACCGCGCCGACGCTCGAGCCGCCGCCCTGACGATGGCGCCGGGCTGGTGGATCACGCCCCCGGCGCGCCGCGCGCCGCGTCGACCCAGCCCGCGATCTCGCGGTACCACCGCAGCTGCCGCACCTCGGCGGACACCCCTGCCAGCGATGCGCTCGCCTCGTCGAGTGCCTGCTGCCGGGCCCCGCGGCCGGCCGCGTCGCCGGCCTGCGCGATCGCACTGACGTAGAGCGCCTCGGCGTAATCCAGCCGGAAGTCCGTGCCGGTGGCGCCGGCCTGCTGCTCGCGACGGTAATGCTCGAGCGCGGGCGCCAGCGCCGCCTGCGCCTCCCCGCCCTTGTCCTGCCGGGCAAGGGCGTGCGCCAGCCGCACCTGCCGGCGCGCCCGGCCGTCCTCGGCGTCCCCCCAGGAAATGTCCGGAAGCGACATGCTGCGGCGCGTCGCTGCTTCCGCCTCCGCAAAGCGCCCGAGACGCAGGGCCGATTCGCTGACCAGCTTCAGCGACCACTGCAGCAGGTTGTTGCGGAACTCGTTCGCGGAGCCCTCGCCCTCGCCGAAGGACAGCAGGTCCACCTGGCGCAGCCCCGTGCTGGCCTGCTCGAACCCAGTGGCGTGGTCGCCCAGGATGGCGTACTGCTCGGCGCGCGCCAGCGGCACGCGGCTCAGGGTCAGCACCCGCAGCGGATTGTCCACGGCCATCTGGGCGGCGAACTCGGCGCTGGCCCGGGTGCCGGCCGCGAGCGAGCGTTCGGCCGCGGCCCGCTGCCCCGCGTCCGCCTCCGCATAGGCGAGGTCGTACCAGGTATCCGCGAGCAGGGGGTCGAGGCTCGCGGGCCGCCGCGCGTCGCCGGCCAGGGCGACGGTGGCGCGCTGCTCGTCGATGGAGCGGCTCACCTCGCCCTGCTCGAACAGCACCTGCGCGACGTTGTCGCGGCCCCGGATCCAGTGCTGCCAGCTCAGCAGATCCGACGGATTGAACCGCACGAGGTCCTCACCCGCCTGCGCGGACCGCCGCGCCTGAGCAGCAGCGGTGGTGAAGTCGTGGCGACGCATGGCGACCCGGGCCAGCATGTCCGCGGCCAGCGCGCGGTTCCTCATGGAGCGGATGTCGGCGGGGCGCTGCGCGAGCACCTGCTCGGCGATGTCGTAGACCTCGCCCGCCAGCGCCGCGGCGTCGTCGAGGCGACCGAGCTGGAGCGCGTGCCGGGATTGCGAATCGGCCGTGTCGGCATAGACCGCGGCGGCGGTCAGGTCCTTCAGTTCCTTGACGCCCAGCCCGCCCAGTACGCGGCGCGCTTCCTCGCAGCTGGCGATCGCCTGCTCGCCGGGCTGCGAGTGGCTCAGGTAGTTGAGGACGTCCGCATACAGGATGCTCGCCTGGCGCGAGACGGCTGGCTTCCCCAGCAGCGGCCGCAGCAGCTCGGCGGCCTGCGGCAGGTCCGTGGGCTTCGATTCCGGCCCGCCGATCGGGCCCCACGCCGAGTACGGCGTGAACAGCGCGAGCGCGAGCCCGAGCGTGACCGCATCGCTGGTGTCGCCGCCGGCGCGCATCTTCTCGAACAGCTGGCGCGCCTCGGCGAGGCTGCGACTGCCCGCCTCGGTCTGGTCCCGGGCGAGGAGCGCGCCGCCTTCGCGGATCAGCGCCATCCCGCGGTACACCCGGGTCTGCGGCGTCATGAGCTCCGGCGGCAGGCCGTCGAAGTAACTCACCGCCTGGTGCGCGAGCTTGCCGAGGGTGTCGAGCCGGCCGGTGGGCTCCAGCTCCTCGTAGAAGTCCTCGATCAGGAAGCCAACCAGCTTCTCGGCATCGGCCCGCGCCTTCTGCGCCGCGAGGTCCGCCTCGTGTGCGCGCCGGTAGTTGAACCAGCCGAACAGCGCACTCGCGAGCGCCGCCAGCATGAGTCCCGCGGCGACGTACGCGAACCTGCGGGTGCGTTTCAGCGTGCGGCGGGTCTCGGCCTCGCGCTCGCGCTGCGCCGCGAGCTGGCGCTCGGCCTCGTCGCGCGCCTCACGCTCGTGGCGCAGGTCGCGGCTCGAGGCCACCACGCTGCACAGCACGTCGTGGGTGAGTTCGACGCGGCGCACGTCGAGCCGTTCCTCGATGCGCAGCAGGCGCCGGTCCACGAGCTTCGCGAGCGAGTCGGGCGCGGCGCCCGCGGCGGCCAGCGCCTTGATCACCCGCTCCTCGGCCAGGCTCTCGCGGTAGCCCGACTCGGTGAGCAGCTCGTCCTCGATCACGCGTCGCACGCCGGCGGGCTGGTCGGCCAGCGCGCGCTCGTAGAACTCGGTGAGGATGGTGTCGCGCGAGCCCGCCAGCAGGTCGGCCGAGATCTCGGAGCGGCCCTGCGCGAGACGCATGTTGTTGAGCTCGCGGCACACGAGGCTCAGCAGCGACGGCTCGACCTCGGCGTGGGCGAGCTCGGAGCCGCCGGCGACGAAGCGGACGATGGACTCCGCGACCTCCCGCGACACGAGGCGGCCGCCCGGCTCGACGACCGCGCTCAGCGCCTGCGCACCCGTCATGCGCGCGAGGCGCATGCGGTTCTGGGTGATGGAGGGCATCGTGCCCTTCAGGCTCTCGAGGTGGGCGAGGTAGTCCTCGCGCAGCGCGATCAGGATGCGGTAGTCGGCGCGTGCGAAATCGAAGTCCTCGGCCGCGGCCTCGTCGTGCTCGAGCCGCTGCTCGAGCGCCAGCGGCGGGCGGTTCTCGACGAGGTCGGCGAGCTCGTCGATGAACTCGCGCGCCCGCAGGCGGCCGCGGTCGTCGGCCTGCGCCAGCGTGAAGATCTCCTCGAACTGGTCGAAGATCAGCAGCGGCAGCAGCGTGCGCCCGCTCGCGTCGCGCAGCAGGTCGCCGCGGTGGTGCAGGAACTCCCACAGCGACTCGCCCTCGGTCGCCGTGCCGGGGCGCGTCCAGTGCCCGGCCGCGGCGGTGGCCCGGAAGATCGCCTGCTTGATCTGGTCGGCCGGCGGCGGCGACTCGGGCGCGTAGTCCACCCGCACGTACACGGGGCAGAAGCCCTCGCCGCGCAACCGCGGCACCAGTCCGGCGCGCAGCAGCGAGGTCTTGCCAAGGCCCGACTGGCCGAACAGCACCGTGAGGTTCTTGCGCTGGACGCGGCGGGCGAGCTCGGCCGCTTCCTCGTCGCGGCCGTGGAAGTAGGCGCGGGTCTCCTCGGTGTAGGAGGACAGGCCGAGCCACGGATGCTCGGCGTCGATGCTGACCGGGGCCGCGGCGTCGCGAGGCGAGGTGCTCACGTGCGCCGCCCCTGGCTCAGCTCCTGCAGGCGGCGCAGGAACTCGGGGCTCGGCTCGCCGCCCGGCAGGCGCGCCATGTGCAGCGCGCGGAACCTGTCGGGCACGAGGGCGTCGGCCTCGGGCGTGTCGTCGATGCACACCGGCAGGATGAACACCGCGCCCTCGGCGATGTTGCGGGCGCGGTCCACCGCATAGCTCCACTCGCGCCGGAAGTAGCCCTCGAGCCGCCGCTGCGTGTTCGCCGAGACGACCGGCACGAAGTAGCTGCAGCGGCCGACGTTGGCGCGGATCTTGCGGTCGTAGTCGTCGCCGCCCTCGAGGCGGTCGAGGTCGAACCACGTGACGAGACCGGCGGCGTCCATCGCGGCCTTGAGCCGCTGCACCGCCGGCAGGTCGTCGCGCGCGTAGCTGATGAAGATGGCGTTGTCCGGCATCTCGCGCGCCGGCGGCAGGAAGCGCTGCGGTGTCGCGGCAGCGGCGGCCGTGGCGGGCGTGCCGCCCTGGCGCTTCGTCCAGCGGGCGTGCAGCTGGGCGACGAAAGCCTCGGCGCCGTCATAGACGCGCGTGCGCACGCTCACCTGCTGCAGGAAAGCCACGAGCCGCGCGTCGTTCATGGTGTGGTCGTCGGCGAGCACCTCGCCCACGTCGCGCGGGTCGGAGAGCCGCTTGCGCTTGGCCATGCGCAGGAACAGGCGCGCCAGCCAGTTGGAGAAGTCGCTGCCGATCAGCAGCAGGTGGCTGTGCTCGAGCTCGTGGAACAGCTTCTCGGGCGTGAGGTGCTCGGACTGCAGCGCGCAGATGAACTCGAGCATGTCCTCGTCGGAGACCACGTAGGTGGGCGAGGCCGAGAGCCGCCCGAGCATGTGATAGACCACCGCGCGCTTCAGCTGGCTGCGCTCGGCGGGCAGGTCGGCGACGCGGTTCGGCGCGTAGGCGATCACCTCGGCCATCGGCTGGCCGTCGTAGCGCTCGAGGTTCACCGCCTTCTCGAGCAGCGGGTCAAAGGTGGTGGTCACGAACAGGTCGAAGTCGGTGATCTGCGCCAGCTGGCGCAGCGCGAGCGGCGGCTCGAACTCCACCTCGCGCATGATCGAGCGCAGCCGCGTGTAGGCCTCCTCGCGGCGGCCGCGCTGGCCGAGGTAGGCGCAGACGACGTCGTTGAGCGTGAGTGGCACCGGCAGTCCGACAGGATCCACCTGCAGGCGCGCGGCCAGCTTCTCGGCCAGCCACTCGTAGAGCGGGCGCAGGCCGCGGTCGGTCTGCACGCGCAGCAGGTCCGGGCCGATGATCGGGACGACCCGGCGCTCCTCGATGTAGTTGAGGAGATCGTCCCAGGCATCCTCGTCGAAGTCGTGCGCGACCGGCAACGGGGCGGTCATGCGCGAGTGTCGCTCGAGGCTGCGGGGGCGACGCACCGGTGCAACGGGCGCTGCGTCGCCGGGTGGCGACGCGGCCGATTCATGGCCGTCTCGAGGTCGTGCGCCTCGCCTCGGATCGTCACGCGGTACCCCCCTGCTCAGGCGCCGTGGAATGCCGTTGCGGCTGTTGTGGGTCGAGCATAGCACCCCGGCGGCGAGCCCGATGCGGGCGGCAGGGCGCAGGCAGCGAACCGGATTACGCCGCGACCGGGCGGCGCGCCGCGTCGGCGTGCACAGCGAGGCCCTTCTGCTCGAGGTAGTCGCGGTTCCAGAACCGGGAGAGGTACTTGTGGCCGCCGTCGCAGAGGATGGTGACCACGGTGTTGCCGGGCCCGAGCTCGCGGGCGACGCGCACCGCGGCCGCGACGTTGGTGCCGCTGGTGCCGCCGAGGAACAGGCCCTCGCGGTAGAGCAGCTGGTACCCGGTGCGGACGATCTCCTCGTCCTCGATGCGCACCGCGTCGTCGATCGGCGAGCCCTCGAGGTTCGCGGTGACGCGGCCGATGCCGATGCCCTCGGTGACCGAGGAGGAGCCCTCGGACTTGAGCGTGCCGGTCTTCACCCATTGGTAGAGCGCGCTGCCCATGGGGTCGGCGAGCACGATGCGGACGCCGGGCTTCTGCTGCTTGAGGTAGCGGGACACGCCGCCGAGCGTGCCGCCGGTGCCGGTGGCGCAGACGAAGGCGTCGATGCGGCCGCCCGTCTCGTGCCAGATCTCGGGGCCGGTGCTCGCGTAGTGGGCGTCGCGGTTGGCCGTGTTGTCGAACTGGTTGCCGCAGGCCGCGCCCTCGATTTCGGCGGCCACGCGCGGGGCGAACTTCTGGTAGTGGTTCGGGTCCGCGTAGGGGACCGTCTTCACCACCTGCACCTCGGCGCCGAGCGTGCGCAGCAGCGCCGCCTTCTCGGGCGACTGGTTGTCGGGCATGACGATCACGCAGCGGTAGCCGCGCGCGTTGCACAGGTGCGCGAAGCCGATGCCGGTGTTGCC
>Ga0209254_10004139_pt1 | contig 13269 bp, 11 predicted proteins | sample FrelakmetDIP11DI_FD_187148 | JGI IMG/M metagenome (GOLD analysis project Ga0209254, IMG submission 187148) | Freshwater lake sediment microbial communities from the University of Notre Dame, USA, for methane emissions studies - DIP11 DI (SPAdes)... | ecosystem: Environmental > Aquatic >...
ATCCCCGACATCGGTTAATCCATTTAAACTTTTTTGTAATACCATCTTGGTTTATACTCTTAAATTTAATTTTAACATATGCTGCAACATTTTGAATTGAATAATCATCTGTTAATATTACAACTTCAACATTTTTTTGTTTATTTTCATCAAGAGCTATCGCAAGTATATCCATATCAAAAAGAGACAATCTAGCTATATCCCCTGTTTTTTCTAATTTATCCTTAATTTTTTTTAATGAATCTTTAGATGGGGCTTTCAAAATCAAGCATTTTTCTTTTAAAAAAATAAAGTTTTGATAGTCCCTTCCTCCTGGTTTAATTTCATTTTCTATATTTATTGTTGTAATTAACTGTGCGTCGTCAAAACTAAGCGGTTTACCTGATAAAATTGCTGAAGTATCAATAATAAAAATTTTTTTTTTATCTTTATTCATTTTAATACCAGTTGAGCAAATAATTTATTTTAAAAAATATCCTTCTAGTTTTACAATTAATATTTTTTCTTGTATACCTGTTATCATATCTCTAACTGTTACTGATTTTTCTTCTAATTCTTTTGGCCCTACTATTATTGTTTTTTGTGAATTTATTGCACTTGCATATTTTAATGATTTACCAATTCCTCGTCTTAAAAGATCAACATCAACTCTTAGATTTTTCCTAAGTGTTTCTGCTATTTCAAGTGATTTGCTTATCATATCTTCATTTACAGGAATTATAAAAATATCTAATTTTTCATTTGGAAACTTGTATTCTTCTATTTCAAGTGCAAGTATTGCTCTGTCAAAACCTATTGCAAAGCCTGAAGTTGGTGTTTGACTACCACCAAAAGATGGTATTAATTCGTATGCCCCTCCACCACATAACTGTTTTTCTGCACCCAGTGCTGGTGCTTCTATTTCAAATACTATTCCTTTGTAATAGTCTAAACCTCGTACAATACTTATTTTAATGTTAAAATTTTTAATTTTAAATGAGTTTTTTAAAAAATCTAAAACTTTGTTTAACTTATTTATTTCTTCGTTTATAGTTTTATCTTCTTCTATGTATTCAGATATTTTTTTAAAATCATTAGTTGTTAAAATACCTATAAATTCTGATGCAACACGTGGGTTTATTTTAAAATCTCTTAACGCTGCAAGAACTTCTTCAAACATTGATTTATCAATTAATGGGATCAAATATTTTTGTTTATCCTCTGATAACTTTATTTTTTTGAACATGGCTGAAAGTATGGTTAAGTCACCAATATTTAGTTGAATATTATTTAATCCAACATTTTCTAGTATTTTATAGCCCATTGCTATAAGTTCTGCATAACCCTCAGGTGTATCAACTCCAATTAGTTCACATCCTGCTTGCATGAACTCACGGTATCTACCTTTTTGTGGTCTATCATATCTGTAACAATTTCCAAAATAAAACAATTTTAAGGGTTTAGGTTCCATTTGTAATCTGTCGATATACATGCGCATTACTGGTGCAGTAAGTTCAGGTCTTAATGCAAGATCTCTACCACCTTTGTCTTGAAAAGAATATATCTCATTTATTATTCCTTCACCAGATTTTGCAGTGAAAAGATCCAGAGTTTCAAAAACAGGTGTTTGAACTTCGTTATATCCAAATTTTTTAAAAGTAGTCCTAATTTTATTTTCAACTATAAGCCTTTTTTGCATTTCTATAGAAGTAAAATCTCTTGTTCCTCTGGGTATTTGATACATTTTACGTCGATTTTTGAATAAATATTTTACTTAATATTCTTTCTAATTAGTAAAAAAAGAAAAAAATTATTTTTTGAGTTTTTCTTTCATAAACTCTTCAATATTATTAAAAGCTTCCTCTAGTGTTTTTAAATCAGGAAGAATAACTGCTCTGAAATGGTTCTTTCCATATATTGGACAGAATCCAGAGCCATGAACAACTAACACGTGTTTTGTATGCAGTAAATCTAAAACAAATTCTTTATCGTTTTTCCATAGATTTTCTTTCATTACCTCTATTTTTGGGAATATATAGAATGCTCCCTCTGGCTTTGCTGTAGATATACCTTCAATTTCATTTAATCTTTTATAAGAAAAATCACGTCTTTTCCTAAGTTTATCATTTACTTCTTTTATATGACCTTGTGGTCCTTTCATAGCAGCTACACAAGCAAGTTGGCATATTGAATTTGCACATAACCTTGAACGTGCGATGCGCATAAATGCATCTTGAATACCGTCGAGTTCTCCTTGATGATGAAACATTATGTAACCTATTCTCCATCCTGGAACAAGATATACTTTTGAAAAACCATTAAAAGTTATTACTGGTACATCTTTTGCAAGTGTCGCTGTTGCGTGTTGTTTCGAATCAAATACCATATCATCATAGATTTCATCAGATATTATTGGTACTTGGTATTCACCTGCTATGTCTATAATTTCTTTTATGACTGTTTTTGAGTATAAAGCACCAGTCGGATTATTTGGGTTTATAACAACAATTCCTTTTGTTCTATTTGAGATTTTTTTACGGATATGATCTACATCAGGTTGCCAACCTTCCTCTTCTATACATCTGTATGATATTGGAATTGCATCATTAAAACATGTTATTAAGTTATATTGCGGATAAGTAGGACCCGGTATCAATAATTCATCATTAGGATCAAGTGATGCATTAAGAAGTATCTGCAAAGACTCTGTAACTCCTGTGGTTATACATAAGTCTTCTATAGAATAATTTACATTGTTTCTTTTTTTCTCACGTTCTATTATTGCCTCACGAAGTTCTGTGTAACCTTCAGATGGTGCATAGCCATTATGTCCTTGTAAAGATGCTTCATAGAGTGCTTTTTTCATATGCTCCGGTGTATCAAAATCGTATTTATTTGGATCACCTATGTTTAAATGAATAACTTTTATTCCTTTTTTTTCTAATTGTTTTGCAGGTACAGTTACTTCTCTAATTGCATAGTTTACACCTAGAGAACGTTGAGATGCTTGAATCATAAATTATCACGGGGGCATGATATCCACAAGTATAATATATACTTAACTGGCTAAAAAAATTGAATACTTTATAAAAAATTTATTTAAATGATTTCTTAAGTGAATAATCCTCTCGAACAATGCTCTTAAACTGGTTTTTATTTTTATTGTATTGAAGGTTTTCATATACAAGAATAGTTGAACCATCTTTCCTTTTATGAATTGTTTTAAACGAGAATATTCCATCTTTTTTTGTTTTCTTAATTTTATCAAGAATATCCTTTTTGGATTCTAATACGTCTATATCTGAAAGATTTAGTGAAAGAATTTCACTTTTTGTGTACCCTAACCGCTTAGACATATTTTCGTTGCAATCTAAAATATTTGCGTTATCATCAAAAATAAATACAGCGTCAAATTCTTGTTCGGACCATTTATTCTCAAGCTTAGTATTATTTTGTTCATTTAGTTTTATCTTGTTTTTAAATCTTTTTTCATCCCGTGGGTTTAAAAACCTTTTTATTTTAATCCTTAATCCAGAAAGATACAATTTTATTTTATTTTCTTTCTTTTTTTCAGTGATAATATCTGTATCTACTACTTCAAATTCCTCTTTAACTTTTTTATCGATAATCTCTTTTTGATAAAATAAAACTTTTATTGGTTCGATTTCTATAATTGGGTTTAATGGAAATGTAAAATAGAATTTGCTACCATGGTTTATCTTACTTTCAACCCAAATTTTTCCTTTTTGAGATTTAACAATCCCACGGCAGATTGCAAGCCCTAAACCTGTTCCATCATGACGATTACGATTTGCGTTTTCAACCTGATAGAATGGTTCAAAAACTCTTATTTGATTTTCTGGAGCAAGTCCGCATCCATAGTCATGTACACTAAAAAGGACGTAATCGTCTTTTTTATGAGCTGAAATTATTATATTACTATGTTCATTAGAAAATTTTATAGCATTATTAATTAGATTTCTAAGGACTTGACTTATTCTATCAGGATCTGCTTGTATAATAGGTATTTCGCTGACATCTATCTCTAATTTTATATTTTTTTCTTTTGCAAAACCTCCCATAAAATTAACCGTTTCTCGTACAGTTTGTACAATATCTGTTTCTCTAAAATCAAATCTTAATCTTGCTGACTCAATTCTTGAAATTTCTAAAAAATCACAAATTATATTATCTAACCTATCTGCATTCCTTGTGATTATGTTAATGCTTTCCTTTTGCTTTTCAGATAGTTTTCCAAAGTATCCTTCTTCAAGCATTTGAAGTTGTGCTTTCATAGGCGCCATCGGGTTTCTAAGTTCGTGAGAAGTCATACTTAAAAATTCTGTTTTTGCATTATCTAGCTCTTTTCTTTCTTCTGCCATTTTTCTCAAAGCTAGTGAAGTTTGATTAAAAGCTTTAGAAAGCGTTTCAATTTCATCACCTGTTTTAATGTTTAGGTTTACATTATAGTTTCCCTTTTCTATTTCTTTTGTTGCATTGTATATTTTTACTATTGGTTTTGAAATAAAACGTGATATATACAAACTAATTATTGTTATATTCACAAAAATTAAAATTATTATTAAAACAATTGTTTTTACAAGTTTAAGAGATTCGGGTGTAACTATTACCGTTGTTGATTCAATCATTGTATAAAGAAAGTAATTTGATATTGAAAGAGTTACTAATACAAAAAGTAAAAAGATACTTGTTAGTTTACTATTTAATCTTGAAAAAAATAGTTTTGTAATACCGACCGCTTTTTTTTTTATTACCATTATCTCTCTCTGTATCTATTTCTTTATTTACCAAGTATTGTTTCAATTCGATCTATTAAATCTGTTACATCAAATGGTTTTTGTAAAAAGTCTACTACATTATCTAGATTTGTTAAACCTTTTTTCCTAGCATCAGATATTTTTACTACGCCCATAAAGACAATTTTAATATCTTTTATTTGTTTTAAAATTTCAGTTACTGGTTTACCTGGCATCATAATATCAAGAATTATAAGATCAGGTTTTATTTCTTTTAGTTTTTCTAAGCAGTCATCTCCATCTTCGGCTGTAATAACACGATAACTATTTTTTTCAAGTATCATTTTTACGCTTTGTCGTATATCTAGTTCATCATCCACTACAAATATTGTTTTTACCATCCTCATTCCTCTTAATTTACTTTTAAATTTTAGATAATTTTATAACCTTAGGTAAATTTTTTTCCCATCTCTTTTAATGCATTTAGAATATCTTATTAATGTATAATAGTTTGCTAAATATGGTTTATCAATATATTTTTTAAATGTTTTAGGGGTTTTTATATTACATAAACTTATTTTAACAAACACAATAAATAATTATTTTAATGTTATTTAATTTTATATGTTTTTTTAGTTTAGATAATCAATTATATAAAAAAAAATATTAGCATAAAATTTTGATAATTTTCTATTCAAATCTTTCCATAGTTTATAAATAATTATTATGCAATTGAATCATAGACAAGCATGGTACTATTGTTTAATTATAAGAGATAAATTTATATGTTATATGGAGCATTGTTTTATGGGGATTTATATATTGAAACATCATCAGTTAAAAAAAATAGTGATTTTAATAGTCACAATAGGATTTTTAGGAGCAGGTTTTTTACCAATTATTAACAGTAGTAATCTTTCATATAAACAGAATGACATTTTATCAATTGGATTTGAAGTCGCGCAAAAAGTTGCGGAAACAAAAATTTATTTAAGTAAATCATTAGATTATCACATTTCAGGAGCAATTAAAATTAAAAGTACTGATGATTCTCCTATTATGTACATATTTTTCTTAAATCCAACGGGATATATAGTCGTTCCTGCTAATAATAATCTTCCACCAATCATTGCTTACTCGTTTGAAAACGAATTTGGGGATATATCTGAAGAAAATATTCTATTACAGCTACTAAAAGTAGATATTTCTAGTCGCATTCATTATATTGATCTAATCTCTGAAAATATTATTAAAAATCGCCATGAACAATGGCAAAAATATTCTAGTCTTGTAAACATAAATCAACAGAACCTTGTAACAACAGTAGGTCCTTTACTTGATACAAAATGGAGTCAAAACGCACCATACAACAATTTCTGCCCTATCGATTTGGATAGTGGAAATCGAAGTGTTGCTGGATGTCCCGCTGTTGCTATGGCTCAAATTTTAAATTATCATAGGACAACCCAAAATATTCAATTTAATGATGAAGATGACTATTATCATAATTATGCAGGGAATAGATATAAAGTTGATGATGATTTTGAGGAATATGATTTCCCTTCATTTACAGAACTCAATAACTATCTAGTTTCACTTCAGTATAACTATGAAAACGAGATACCTCTAACAGATAATGATAAGGCATCATTAAATTTTGCATGTGGAGTCGCAGCAGAACAAGTTTATAATCCAGCTGGATCTGGCACTTTTGGTGTTAATCAAGCTTATCAAGCATATCAGCGTTTTTATTTTGAGGATGTTGAGCTTTTAACTGAAGGTTCTGATGTATACAATCGACTGCAGTCAAATATATTAGAAGGTTTCCCTGCACATATTGCTGTAGTCAATGAAGATTGGAATTCTGGTCACAATATGGTGGTAGATGGCTATGATAATGAAGGTTATTTTCATATTAATTTTGGTTGGGGTGGTTCATACAACGGATGGTATATGTTGCCAGAAGAAATACCATTCGAACTAACAGTACTTGAAGGGATAATTGTTGATATTTACCCAACCAGCCAAAATGGAAGTCTTGAAGGAAGCGGAGTTTTGAACTGGGTAGATGTTTCACCTGGCTCAACACTCACAGGAAGTTTTATCATTAAGAATAATGGAAGTTCAGGATCTTTAATCGACTGGGAAATTATTTCTTGGCCAGATTGGGGAACCTGGACTTTTACACCAGATTCTGGAGATGATTTAACACCTGGAGATGGAGAAAAAACAATTGAAGTATCGGTTATTGTACCAAATGAAAAAAATAAAAATTTTGCTGGTTATGTAAAAGTTGTTAATACCGAAGAAAGTTCCAATTATTGTTTGATTCATATATCATTAACTACTCCAAAAAATCTAATAACAAATTATTCAACCATAAGATTTTTACAACAGCATCCTTATCTATTTCTATTATTGAAAAACATAATTAGTCTCAAGTAATAATATGATATTGCCTGTTTTTTGATTATATCTTTTCAGATGACCCACTAAACATTAGCAAATCTTGAAGACATTTATTATAATCTTCTGGTTTTGATTCAAGAAGTTTTTTTACATGTTCTACCAAAGATTCTCCAAACTCTATTTCAATATTAGAAAACTGCCATTTTTTATCTTCACTTTTTCCAAAGACAAGTAAAAAAGCATAAGCAACAGATTTACTCTTTGGAGTATCAGGTCTTTTTTTAATCTCACCAAGTGCTTTTTTTTCACCATATGTTTTATAGGTTCTAGCTACATTGTCTACAAAATTTGCAAGTGGTGGTAATGAACCATATATAGGTAGTTTAGATAGAATTTTTTGTCTTTCAATATAATTAAAAACTAGTTTTAAAATTTCAGATGGCGAATCTTCTAACAAAAAAAAGTTCTCAGCCATTTTATCATTATCAATAATTTCTTTTATAGCTGCCAAACCTTTAACTTTCCAGTATTTTTCTAAAACCTTATTTGGTGTTACATCATCAAAAATTACTGGTTCATCAATTTTTTTAAGAATTGACTCAAGTCCTCTTCGTTCATATTCATTGGGTTTCAAATCATTGATAAAATTATTTACGTCATTTCCATAACTTTTACCATTTAAAACAAATATTTTCTCATTAGAATCTTTTACAGCCTGATGTCGTTCTTGCATATTTTTATTAATAAAATCATAGTCAGAGAGTTTACCAGATAGATATTCCTTTAAACAGCTTGTGCCTTGTTCATTGGACGAGGTATCTTTTATAACCTGTCCTATAACGTTTATATCAAAATCTTTTGATAAATCTGATTCAATCATATATTTTGATATTTCAAATAATGTATTTTTCTTTGATTTACTGCAATTCTTGCAAAAACCAATTATTGTATCTGCTGATTTCCAATGAATCCTTAAATAGTCTATATCAGCATTATGTTTTTCTTTAACTTTCTCTGATTTTAAATGATTACATGTTGTTACATTATAACTAGTATGCAAATCTAGATGATCAAGAATAAACTTTATAAACTCTTTTGGAGGATTTGGTTTTAAACCAGTTGATACAAAACCATTATCCCAGGAATAAAGATGAAGATTTTTCTTCAAGGAAATATCTTTAAAACATAATAATCTTAATATTGGATCATCAAAATGTTGAATGCCTGCTTGTTTTTCATTATCTGATCGACCACGTTGTGCATAGGTTATATCGCCTGTTGAATATTTTAATAACCCTAGATACGGAGCTTTTTCAGAATGAGCTATAAGTAATGCACCAGCAAGTGCCCCTGAAATATCTTTTTTATTAGATAATTTTTCAAGTTTTTTTGTATCGTTTTTAAACTTTTTTACCTTATTAAATGTTTTTTTAATTTTACCAAAATATTTAGTTGAGTAGCTATCTTCATACTTTGGTAGTAATATATATGGATCATCCATCAGTTCTTTTGCATTATCTACTATTTTTTTTTCCATTGATTTAGAAGCAGTCCTTGCAAATGTTCTCATTGTCCTTATTTTCTTTACCATTTATAAAAACCCTACTTAGTTTTTAGTAATATAACATGGTTTATTTATTTTGTTGATAAAACAAAAATTCTTTTATCATAAAATTTATTGCGTGATTTAATTGTAAACAACATTAAAGGGTAGAATTTATGATAGATCCTAATATAGTATACAGAATATTACTTAAAAGAAGAAGTATAAGACGTTTCAAGCAAAAACCTATTTTGTTAGATGCATTAAAAAAATTTGTAAATGCTGCTCGTCTTGCACCTTCTGCTGCAAATCTTCAACCTCTTGAATTTTATATAGTAAATGATAAAGATTTATGCTCAAAAGTTTTTGAAGCACTTAGTTGGGCAGGATATATAAAACCAGAATGGTCTCCTAATGAAAAAGAAAGACCAGCTGCTTATATTATAATTCTTGTAAAAGATACTAAAAATATTTGGTATTTGCGTGATGTAAGTTTTGCTGCATCAAATATAATTCTTTGCGCAGAAGGTGAAGGGCTTGCAAGTTGTATATTATGTAAGATAAATAAAGAAAAAATACGAAAAAGTCTTAAAATTCCTGAAGAAATTATTATTGATTCAGTGATTGCACTAGGCTATGCAGCAGAGCAATCTGTTGTTGAGGATATTTTTGATTCTGTTAAGTATTATAGGGATGAAAAACAGGTATTACATGTACCAAAAAGAACATTAAAAGATATAATTCATATTAATAAATATTAATCTTAATAAAAGAGTTGATTATCATAGATGAACCTTAATACAGTTGAAATAATAGGTTTGATGGCAGGAATAATTACATCAATGGGTTTTTTACCACAACTTTTTAGAGGTTTTAAAACCAAAAAACTTGATGATGTATCTAATTTTATGCCAACTGTTTTATCTTTTGGTATGAGCATTTGGTTTTTGTATGGTTATTTAACTAAATCATTTGCCATAATAATTGCAAATACTTTTGGTATAGTTTGTTGTATAGAATTAATAGTTATGAAAAAAATTTATTCATAAAAAATATTTTTTTATTGCTCTAATGTGGCATGACGGCTACGCATATCTTCCTCAGTTTCTTTCTTTTGATCTAGTAGGTCAGCAGTTATTCCATCAAGAAGTATCCAAACGCTAGCCTCAAAAAGTGTTCCAAGTGGAGCATATTTTTTACGTTCTAATTCGTTACAACTTGATTTAATATAAAGAGTTATATTTGCGAATTTTGCGATATCTGAATCTTTTTTACCTGTTATTGATACAACAAAAGCTTCTAAATTGTGAGCAATTTCAGCAGTCATAACGGCAGGGATAGTTTCTCCAGAACCAGATACTATTATAACAAGATCTCCTTTTTGAACTGGTGCAGTTATTGTTTCACCTATTACAAATGTTTGAAAACCTAAATGAACTAGACGAATAGCAAAGGCTTTTGCAACAAGACCAGAACGTCCTGCTCCATATAAAAAAACACGCTTCGTTTTTAAAAATAATTTTTTAATGGTCATGATATCTTTTTCAGTAACTTTGCTTAAGATATCTTCAATTTTTAATTGGATATAATCAATTGAATCTTTGAATACCTGCTCATCCATTTTTTACAATCTCCGAAAGATCTTTGTAATTTGCTTGCTCTTTACCTGTGCGTTTCATAATTGCTTTTTCAACTTGTAACCTAATGTATACTGCATCGTGTTCAAGGAGAGGAGATTCGGAGATAAAAGTAACATCATACTTTTTATCAAGAATTAGATCAATAAGTGGCATAAGGGGCATATCACCTTTTTTGATTGGAACGTGATAAAACTCGTTACCATTTTCATACATCACACCGGTAACATGAATTAGGTAGTGTTTTAGCCGTAATGGTTTAAGTTTATCAAATATTTCTTCAAAATCTTCTCGTTTCTTTAGTCCACCATTCGTTCTAGCATGTATATGTCCCAGACCAATAGCAGGTATTACATCTTTTACTTCTGAACATATCTTAATTATTTCTTCAAGGCTCCCAAAAACTTTTTGCTTACCCATAGTTTCAATTGCGAGTTTAATTTTAATTTTATCTTTTTTAAGGTTTCCCTGAAGTTTTTTAACATTTCTTATTATTCTTTTAAGTGTTTTTTTTTCTCCTTCTGCTCCATAATAACCAGGATGAACTACAACACTTTTTGCACCCATTTTTTGAGCAAGGGTAGCACTATATATTATTTTATCAAAGCTGGTATCTAATTCTTCATCACTTGCTGCTAAGTTTATGTAATAAGGGGCATGAACATGTAGTTCTACATCATTTTCCTTTGCAAAATCATGTATAAATTGGGCTTCTTCATCTTCCATTATATATAATCCACGGACAAATTGTAGTTCGATTGCATTTAAATCTAAAATATTTTTTGTGTAAACGAGGCCATCTTTATTTGTTCTACCTTTACAAGATAATGGTATTCCTGCTTGACCTATCCTAATCATAAACTTTTCAGCTCCCATTTAAACAAAGAAATTTGTTATTATAAAAAACTCTAGGCGATTTCTTCAAGTCGACTCATTATATTCCAAATAAGAGTTCTGCCATGTAGCGGTATATTCGGGTCGTTAGCCATTTCATCAAGTCTTGATGATGCTGTTGCGACGCGGACATCAAGTGGATTTTTTTGATTTAAAAGTGTTTCTTTTACTGCCTCGGCATCTCTTCGAATATTACGTGGAATTGAATTATCTTCATGTAACATTTTTAAACCATCGCAAACTTGAGCAATTTTTTCATCTGCAAGCATTGTAATCACCATTCTTTGTTTTCAGCATGGTATTAGAAATGTGGATTTAAATATTTGGTAAAAATTATTTATCAAGATAATTAGAATTTAAAACTCTTATTATTTCTGAAGCTATATTTTTTCCTATTCCATCTACTTCTTGCAGTTCTTCTTCAGTTGCATTTGCTAAATCTCTGATACTTCCAAAATGTAAAAGTAATCTTTTGGCAAGAATTGCAGATATATTTGGTAGCCCTTCTACAAGAAATTGTTGTCTTTCATTTAGTGACATTTGTGTTTTTTCACCACGTATTGCAACTGTTTTTTTTTCTTCTTTTTGTTCTCTTTTTGCTATAACACTAAGTAGGTTTGCAGTTTCGAGTTCATCTTTTGTTGTCATTATTGGTATTCCATAATCTACTGAGATTGAAGCAAGACTACCGTATATTGCATTGTGGTTTACGTTTCTATGTGTGAATAAGTTTTCACCTTCAAGTATTAGTATTGGTCTTGAATAGCTGTCTCTTAGCCTTTGTATTTGTTTGAAGAGTTTTCCTTCTATTAAAGAACTTAAAAAATCTTCTGTATTTTTTCTCTCCACACCGATTCTTGATGAAAGTATGTAGTCTCCAACATCTAGTTGTTTTGGTTCTATTGTTACTCCTTTTATCGCTAGATTTCTTACAACATTTGAGCGATATTCCCGATGGTCGACTATCACAGTTATATTTTCTTGTTTTTTTGCATATTCTGTAAGTGTTTTCTGATTTGTTTTATCTATTTTTTCTAATCTTTCAAACGGGTTTTTTCCTTCTAGTTTTTTACCTAAAGCAAGTCTTATTGTTTCTAGTTCTGATTTCATTCTTTTTTCTTTTCTTTTAGCAGACCAGTAGTATCCTTCATCTGGTGTTCCTTTTGTTATCAGTATTATTACTTTTCCTGTAGTTTTTCTTGCGGTTCTTCCTCTTCTTTGTATTGTCCGTATTTCAGAGGGGATTGGTTCATAAAATACTACCAAATCTGTAGAGGGAATATCTAATCCTTCTTCTGCAACCGAAGTCGCGATTAATACATTGTATTCTCCTTTTGTGAATTTGTCTATTATGTCTGCTTGTTGCTTTTGTGTAAGACCTTTATCATCTTTTTTAATTGCTTGACCTATAAATTTTGCTGGTTTTGCTTGTTTTATATTTTCTAATTCTCTTGATATATATGCTGAGGTATCCCGGTAGTGAGTAAAAATTATTATTCTTGAATCAGGTTTTTCTTGCAATTGTTGTTTTACTATTTTTGATATTTCTTCTACTTTTGGGTGTTCTATTTTTAATGAATTTAAGAACGCAATTGCTTCTAATACATCATTGTCTGTTGTAATAGTTCTTGAAGATTTTGTGCCTCCTTTTGATTTTGCCTCATTGGTCATTCTTTTAAAATAGTTTTTTAAAGCATTTACTCCTTGTGTCTGTATTAGTTCAAGTGCATAGTGTATCTTCATTGCTTCGCTTTGTATAGTTGCTGATTGAAATAGTGCTTTGGCTGGTTTAATACTACCTTTTATTTCAGCTTGTATTCTTTTTTGTGTATCAAGAAGAATTGTTTTATTTACTAAGTTTACAGATGCTGTTTCAATAAAATTCATTTCTTTTAATATTTTAAGTCTATTTGATAGTGCTTTTCTAAGAAGTTGTATTGAATATGTAAAATCTTTTGGAAGGGATATTTCTTTCCATGTCATTTGTATATCATGCACATATGGTTTTACATCTGGATCTTGTTTTGTTCTAATTTCTATGTTTTTAACA